>Ga0187861_10002548_pt1 | contig 16945 bp, 12 predicted proteins | sample June2016WEW_10_1_3_FD_132986 | JGI IMG/M metagenome (GOLD analysis project Ga0187861, IMG submission 132986) | Peatland microbial communities from SPRUCE experiment site at the Marcell Experimental Forest, Minnesota, USA - June2016WEW_10_100 | ecosystem: Environmental > Terrestrial > Soil >...
GCACGTGGGTTCCTGCACGCGCTGTCCCGGCCTGGCCTACATGGAAGGCAACATGCGAGGCCCACTTGCCCCTCAACGATCATGCCAGGGTTGTGGTATCCCTTCCCATCCTGCTCCCTGGTAGGAGGTCACGCCTGTAGCGTCACCTGCGCATGTAGCTCGCTTAACGCTTACATTGGAGGGTGAACACCATGCGCGTCTCCGGACTTCGGGGGGTAGTGCACTATTAGTCCAGCACCACCGCTCGATGCGGCACGGCGCTCCTTCGAAGGCCAGCGTTCCCACATACCCTTCTGCCGGTCGTACATCTGCCAGAGACCAACGAGTGACGGCATCTGGGTTCTCCCTCACTTCGCGAAGCTCGGCTGGCCCGTTTGGGTCGACGGATACGGAGAACTCCGATAAGGGATACGAGAGGCCTTTACCGGTGGCCTTCAGAAACGCCTCTTTGCGTGTCCAGCATGCGAAGAAGGCTTGCTGCCGCTTATTTGCGGGGAGTGCGAAGAGAGCCTGAACCTCCCGATCGGAGAAGAAACGCCTCGCGATCTCAACACACTCCGGGGCAGGACGAACCTGCTCGATATCCACACCAATTGCGCGCCCTGAGCTGAAGGCAATCAATGCCAATCCGCGGGAATTAGTGACGTTGAAACGCAAAGCGCGGGAGTCTTGCAGGCCGGCAATTTCGGGCTTGCCATTACTCCCGTACCGAAATCGAATTGCAGCCGGGGGAACATCAAGGTAGCTACCGAGGAGAACTCTCAGAGCGATCCGGCACCTCACGAATCGCCTACGGTCATTCTCGAAGTGAAAACGGGAGGCACGGGCGACCTCGTCCTGCGAGAGGATGCCGGAAAAATCCGGCTCGGGCGACTCAAGAGAGTCCAGACACAGCCGCCAAATGTCGATTCGGCCCGAGGGGAAATCCACGCTGGCTGGAGCAGTCTTCCAGGTTGCCGCCGCGCTACTCATTGGGTCCGCCACTTCCCCTGCTTTCGTGAAGAAGCAGTCGACGGAGCATGCACAGATCGTTCAGTATGCGATGACTGACCTTTATGTGGTGCCGAAGTTTTTCCAGATTGTATACAATCAGTCGTAGCGCCTCCTCACGACGTGAAGATCTTGAATCTGCACTCCCCTGAATTTGGGCTTCGACTGCCTGTTGGGACTCCAGAACAACCTGAGCGAGGAGCCCGAGGTACTCCTGCGCACTTTCGATACTCTCGAAAGCAGCGGCGGTCTCTTCATTCACAGAGGTCTCATTGTGACGATAGGGCTTAGTCACCGCCCGCTCAGTGGCAAAGCCGAAAGGCTCATGCTGATATTCCACTTGTCGCCTAGCGTTACTTTTGTTAAGTCAGTTACGAAATGCAGTAAAAATGGGTCTTTGAACGATGTGGTCAGAAGCTATGCGCAAACACCTGAGCCGAAACTCATGCGTTTCCTCGCGGGGCACTCTCTCCAATTGCAGGAACCTTGCCTTCCGCCGTGCCATTCAGTTTGCGGGAGACATAGGCTGAGACGTTGTCGATCGAGCCCAGGTTGTCGGGAGTCAGTTCTTCATCTTTGACCGTGATAGCGTACGTCTCTTCCAAGAACGCGACGAGCTGGAGGACGCCCGTTTCGTCAATGATCCCATGTTCAAGAAAGGAATCGCCGTCCTTCAAGCCGTGATCCTGGCCGAGGAGATAGTTCTCTACGATGAAGCTCCGTAGCTGTTGGGCGATGCTTGTTGTATCCAAGAGTTTGCGCCGCTCTTGGCGCAATGGCTGTTCCCTGTCAATCAAATCTGCTAACTGATGGATGGTCGGCGCGTCGATCAACGATGCTGGCGAAAGTCGCTGCCCCAAGACTCGTTCGATCTCACTCAGGAGGCTCACCGCCATCAGGGACTGACCACCCAATTCAAAGAAATTGTCGTGAACCCCCACCTGCTTCATTCCCAGCGCATCCTGCCAGAGTCTTGCCAGGGTCATTTCGGTCTCCGTTTGCGGAGCTACGTATTCAGTTGCCAAGTCAGGCCTGGAATAGAGGGAGGCACCGGCCGGAGTGGCCGCGCCGCTCTCCTTCGTGGAACTTCCGTCGCCATGCTCGATCTTTCCTGAGACGTCGGACAGGCACTGCGACAACTCTTCGTCTGTAGTGGACCCCGCAAGCCGGCTAGAGACCATTGGCCGAGCATCGATCCAGAACCTCTTCCGCTCAAACGGGTACGTCGGAAGAGGTATGCGCTGGCGGCGCTCGCGAATGTATAGCCGCCTCCAATCCACTGTAAAGCCGGCCAGCCATAGGCTGCCCAGGGCACTCAGCATGCAGTCAAGGTCGGGGCGGCCTCCTTTGGCATGCCGCAATGAGTTCACCACCGTGCATTGTGTTTCCTCGCTCAAATGCAGCTTGGCCAACGTGCTCAAGGTGTTGCCCGGCCCAACTTCGAGCAGGACGCGGCCCGGGGTTTTCAGCAGCTCCACAACCGCCGGACCAAAACGAACACTACATCGGATCTGCCGTCCCCAGTAGCCCGGATCCACAGCCTCATCGGCCGTAATCCAGGTTCCAGTTAGAGTGGAAATGAAAGGAATCCGGGGTGGACGGCGCGGAACCCGCAAAACCCTTTCGACGAAGGGCGGAAGGATTGGCGCCATCATCGCCGAATGAAAAGCATGCGAGGTCTGCAAGGGTTGGACGTTAATGCGCTTAGCCTGGAATGTGTCCGCCAGCCGCTCAATCGCTTCGGTCGGTCCCGATACTACCGACAGTTGCGGCGCGTTGGCCGCCGCGAGAGAAACATCCCCTTGCAAGTACGGCTTCAGCTCACCCTCCGACAAATGGACCGCCAGCATGCTCCCCGGCGGCAGTTCCTGCATAAGGCGGGCACGCTCTGCCACCAGGGCTAAGGCATCCTCCAGTTCAAAGACGCCGGCGAGGGTGGCAGCAACATACTCCCCCAGGCTGTGTCCAACCATCGCAGCCGGCATGATCCCCCATGACATCCAGAGTTGCGCCAGTGCATAGTCCACCGTAAACATCGCCGGTTGCGTAAATCGGGTCTGCCGAAGCTGCTCGGATGCCTCTTCCGCGTCCTTATCCGCAGGGTATAGCAGTTTCCTGAGGTCCAGCCCTAGATGCGGCTTTAGATGCTCAACGCAACGGTCGACCTGTTCTCGGAAGACGGGTTTGGCGTCATAAAGATCGCGCCCCATGTTAACGTGCTGCGCCCCCTGGGCGGGGAACATGAAGGCCACCGTGGCGTCCCCTTCGAATGCCCTGCCGCTGCGGACGCGCTTCGGATCCCGCGTTTGCAGAAGGTTGATTGCGTCTTCCATGTCCTTCGCTGCCAGGACTCGACGATGCACAAAGGCCTTTCGAGCTTGCTGAAGGGTAAAAGCCACATCTGCCAAGTTGAGTCCTCGATGACTTGCCAGAAACTCGGCAAGACGATCCGTCGCTTTCTCCAAAGCTCCGGGGGTCCTGGCCGATATGGCCAGCAGTTGCCACGGCCGCGATTCGCCAGAGGCCGCTGCGCGCAGAGCCTCCTCGAGCACGACATGAGCATTTGTGCCGCCGATGCCAAAGGAGCTGACCCCAGCCACACGCCGGCCATTCGCCGGCTGCCACTCCGAAAGCTTTTGCTGCACATAAAATGGACTGTTAGCGAAATCGATGGCGGGATTAGGCTTCTGGAAATTCAAGCTTGGAGGCAGCGTCCGATTCTCCAGAGCCAGTGCTACTTTTATCAAGCCGGCTACACCCGCGGCTGCGTCGAGATGTCCGACGTTGGTCTTGAGCGATCCTATTGCACAGAAGTTCTTATTCTGCGTCGTTCTACGAAAAGCTCTGGTGAGTGCGGCAACCTCAATCGGATCACCCAGCGACGTCCCCGTCCCATGAGTCTCAACGTAGGTAACCTCATCGCCAGTCACCCCAGCCATTGCCTGTGCCTCCGCGATGACTGCCGCCTGACCATCCACGCTGGGTGCGGTGTAGCCGATCTTGTTCGACCCGTCGTTATTCACGCAGGAAGCAGTAATCACCGCGTGAATGCGGTCGCCGTCGGAAAGCGCGTCAGCCAGACGCTTCAGGACAACGATGCCTGCGCCACTGCCAGTTACAGTACCCTGGGCCATAGAGTCAAACGCGCGACAATGACCATCAGGCGAAAGAATTGCTCCTTCCTGGTACAAATAGCCCGCGATCTGCCGCATTCTTATGGAAACGCCACCGGCAAGAACCATGTCGGAGTCGCCATTCAACAGGCTTTGGCAACCCAGGTGGACAGCCACCAGTGAAGTCGAGCAGGCAGTTTGGACCGAGATGCTCGGCCCCTTAAGATTCAACTTGTAAGAAACACGGGTGGTGAGGAAATCCTTATCGATGGCAATCGACCTCTGAAGATCACCCAAGAACCTAATTGAATCCGGGCTTGACGCAAGAATATGTTGAAGATAAGAATGCAACCCGGCGCCGGCGAATACTCCTATCCTGCCGGGATACCGGTCAGGATCGTAGCCGGCATTTTCCAGAGCCTCCCAAGCGCATTCAAGAAAAATCCGGTGCTGAGGATCTGTTACCTCCGCCTCTCGCGGCGTGAATCCGAAGAAGTCAGCATCGAACAAGTCGATTTCTTCCAGCACGGGGCTTGCTTTGACGTATGCAGGGGAACGGACCAAAGCAGGATCCTCTCCTGCGGACAAGAGCTGAGTCTCTGTGAACGTAGTAATTGACTCGACCCCGTCACACAGGTTCCGCCAAAACTTATCGATACTTGGCGCGCCAGGGAAACGCCCTGACATCCCAATGATGGCAATTCCCTCGAGCTGGTCTCTTTCCTCTTGTGCCTTCAACCTGGTTAGCCCTCCTCTACTGCAATTTGTTTCCTCCGCTGTAGGCGGCGTTGCGCTGATTCTTTGTGACGCGCGATTTGCTCCCGATTACGTGCCAGCGTCGTCGCTTCAGCTTCATGATCCGTCAAATACTTTGCCAGCGACCTAACAGTCGGATGCCGGAACAGCTCAACCACGGGCAATTGCCTGGCGAAAGCTTGCTCCAGCTTATTGCGAATTCGCATCAACAAGAGAGAATGTCCACCCAAGTCGAAGAAATTATTGTCTCTCCCCACTCTGCTGACACCCAGCAATTCCTCCCAAACACGAGCGATCACCTGTTCCGCCTCATTGTCAGGTGGCGCCCAGGCAGTTTCTAAGTCAACGCTGGATTCTCCGGGGCTTGGCAGGGCCATGCGATCCAACTTGCCGTTCGGGGTCAAGGGGAATTTCTCCAACAGCATAAAAGCCGAGGGCACCATGTAGGCTGGCAGCTTCTTTTCCAGAAGCCCGCGCAATTGAGGCACCAGGTTGCGCACAAAAATGTTCAACCTGCGATCGTCCACCTCCACCATCTCTTGATGAGTCTGATCCGAAATCGCCTGCCGTCCGCCGAGGTGTTCCGACTGCGACTCGCCCTCGGATGCATCAGATTGGTAGTCGGGATTCAGGACGACGTAGGCGATCAGGCGTTTGCCAACTGGAGTGTCCTCCCGCGCGATAACAGCCGCTTGACCCACGGCCGGATGTTGGCGGAGCACGGTTTCGATTTCCCCCAGCTCAATGCGGAAGCCGCGGATTTTGACCTGGTGATCGAGCCGGCCGAGGTACTCAAGGTTTCCATCCGGTAAATATCGGGCTAAATCGCCGGTCTTATACAAGCGGGAGCCCGAAACGGTGCTGAAAGGGTTCGGAATGAATCTCTCGGCGGTCATTTCTGGCCGGCGCAAATAGCCCCGGGCCAACCCGTCTCCACCGATGTAAAGTTCGCCCGGTACGCCAAGCGGCGCCAGTTGCTGGTGAGCATTAAGCAAATACACTTGCGTGTTGGCGATGGGACGCCCGATCGTCGCCACGCCGTCGCGCCGTCTCAAGGCAAACGTGGAGTAGGTGGTGGTTTCCGAGGGCCCATAGAGATCGTGTACCTTGTGAATCGTTGGCAGCTGATAGATTTGATTCACAAGCGACTGGTGGAGCGGTTCGCCTGCTAGGTTGACAACCCGCACCGATGGCGGCACTGCATTCAACCGTAGCAGTTCGGTCATCGCAGAAGGTACGGTATTGATGAGCGTGACCTCGTTGGCCTCGGGTAGGCTCGGCAATTGCAGTGCGTTTTCCGCCATGATCACTTTGCCACCCCAACTCAGTGTGGCGAACAACTCGAACACCGAAAGATCGAAGCAGATGGAGGTAGAAGCCAAAACTCCCGCCAACACTTCAGGCGTGAACACTTCGCGCGCCCAGTGCAAAAGCGTGACCGCGCTGTGGTGCTCAATAGCTACACCCTTGGGCCGCCCGGTCGAACCGGAGGTGAAGATGACGTAGGCCAGGTTGGATGGGTGGGGATGGTTGCTCAAGAATTGGGGATTATGACTGGGCAGTCTCTGAATTTCCGTCTGCAGGTTCGGATCGTCCACACACACAACGTGCGCCTGGTGCCGCGGGAAAAAGGCGGCCAAACTGAGTTGCGTCAGGACCACGGCGGCCTGTGTCTCTTCCAGGATGAACGCCGTGCGGTCTGGCGGATAGGCCGGGTCCAAGGGTACATAGGCTCCTCCCGCTTTGAGAATTGCGAGCACGCCAATCACCGTTTCCACCGTGCGCTCCATGCAAACCGCGACTAATACCTCCGACCCCACCCCGAGTGTTTGTAGGTGCTGCGCCAACTGATTGGCCCTGCTATTCAATTCGGCGTAGCTCAAGCGCGCCTGAGATGCGGACCCGCGGGCAAGACTAGGGCCAGCTAATGCCACCGCCTCCGGCGCCCGCTCCACCTGCGCCTCGAATAGCTGATGCAAAAGGAGATCCTTGGGATAATCAGCTCGCGTGTCGTTCCACTCCACCGTCAGCTGGTGGCGTTCCTCCTGGGTCAAGATTGGAAGATCCCGGAGTCGTTGCTTCGATCCTGCCAGCATTCCCTCCAGTAGCGTCTTGAGGTGGTTCAGCATCCGTGCAATCGCAAGAGGATCGAATCGGTTGCGATCAAATTCGATTTGTAGGCATAGTTGAACCCCGGCGAAGACCAGCACTGTGATCGGATAGCCCGTTTGCTCATAATGCCGGAAAGACCTCCTAGCCCAGTTTCCGCCCAGGTCAGTTAGTTGTTTGTAGCTCAATTCATGACTTTCAAACACCAAGATGCTTTCAAATAGTGGTTTGCCTGAAGGTACAGCGCTCCATTTCTGTATCTGCACCAATGGCGTGTGTTCGTAGTCGCGCATCCCAAACCACTGAGCCCGCACCTCCTTCAACCAATCAAGCAAAAGAGCCTCCGGCGTCACGCGCACCCGTAGCGGGAGCGTGTTGATAAACAACCCCACGATCTCGTCCGCGCCTTCAATGCTTGACTTGCGGCAGGCACGCACCACGCCATAGACAACATCCTCCTCCCCGCTGTAGCGGTACAGCAACAGAGCCCACGCTCCTTGAAGAAGCGTGTGGAGGGTCAGTCCATTATCCCGGGCAAGCTTCTTTAAGGCAGTCGAAGTAGCTTCACCGAGAAAGATGCTCTGATGGTGAAAATCTGTGACATTGGCCTGCGAATTGGAGGCTTTCTCCACCACTAGGGGTGTTGGAGCAATAAATCCTTTGAACTGCTGCCTCCAATAAGTCTCCCCCCTTGACGGATCTTGCGACTGCAACCACTCGATATAGTCGCGATATGGCCTCGGCAGTGGCAACTCTAAATCTTGTCCAACTCGAAACGACTCGTAAAATGCAAATGCCTCCTTCAGAACCAAAAGCAGGGACCGGCCATCGAGGAGAGCATGATGGAAGGTCCAAACCAGTTGATACTCAGCCTCGTCCAGGCGTATCAGTGTCAGACGAAGAAGTGGCGCCTCCCCCATGTCGAAACCGCGATGGCGATCTTTGGCGAGAAAAGCGGCAAGCTGTTTTGCTTGCTCCGATCCGGAGAACCGGCGCCAGTCATGCTCCAGCCAGGGCATTCGAACCTGTGGTTGCACGACCTGAATAGGTTCTCCACCTTCATTGAATCGGAATGCGGTTCGCAAAACGGGGTGCCGCTCTACTACGCGTTCCCAAGCCCGACGTAAAACCGGCACCTCCAACTCTTCGGACAGGGTGCAGACTATCTGTACGATGTCGATACCGGCCCCAGGTGCACTCAGATAGTGAAACAACATCCCGTGCTGTAACGGTGAAAGAGGATAAGCTTCTATGACGTCCTGCAGATTCATGTGACTATGCCCTTCCATCTCATTGGCTGTTTATCTGACCTTTGGTGAAGGTGCTAACTTAGGCCACGCGGAGGTGACACACGCGCCGGCTCGGAAAACCTGCATCACTCCTTATGCCACTCGCGCGGTACAGCCCGGGCAGGCATAGCTAGCATTAATGCATCCGGCTTGACGTTCGTATTGATCATGGCGCCTGATCCGACGATCGCGCCCTTGCCAATCACAACTCCGGGGAGCAGGATGGCTCCCGCACCAATCATTGCGCCGTCTTCGATAGTTGCCCCAAAGTTCTCGTCTTCCCTCCAACCCTTACGGCCTAACTGGTTGTCGTTTGTCATTAAGACACCACCGGAGATAAAAACATTGTCCCCCACCGTCGATTTGCCGGCCACCCCCGTATAACCCATGATCTTAGTCTGAGAGCCGATGCGGCAGGCATAGCCGACACCCGCATATACTCCGATGACGGATCTTGACCCGACCCGGGTCTGCTCACGGATCAATGCCCCGTCGCCGATCAGTGTCGATTCACCGATCTCCACGTCACAATAGATTACGGCGTTTGGGCCGATGCAGCAGTTCGCACCTATCGCCACGTGTCGATCAAATACCAGCTTACGCGCGAGGGCTCCTGCACCCTTTGGTTCCTTCCCAATGTATGCCCCCGGAAAGATCTCCACCCCGTCCCCGATCGTCACGCCCGACTCGATCACCACGAAGGGATGGATGACGACGTCCTTGCCGAGCTTCGCGCCCTTCCTGACAACCGCAAACTCAGCGATGGTAACGTTGGGCCCCACCTCCTCTGTCTCGACCACAGCCATTTTGCTGATCGTTCCGCTTTCCACGTAAACCTCCTTGGCGTTGTACCGCCCTAACTCTCTTCCTGATAGTTGAAGTCCGTGAGGGGGCACCCCAGCCACTGCGACGTATGTAAGATAGTGGCACGCGGGTGCCGTTCCAGAAATTCCGGCCACCGGGGATCGCAAAGAGGATCAACCTCGTGAGCCTTCAACCGAAATCCCCCGCACGCTCATCGCCTTCAACCCGGCGACACGCTGGGCAGAAGTGACAATGACATCAGGGTTGAGATTGTCCAGCATACCCTTCAGTCGCTGTGGCCGCGACTTGATGTCGAGATTGGCATAACCGTTGCCGCTGTAAACGCTACCGATGTCCGCTACGATGCTCTGTCCGCTCTTAGGCAAGAATACGGGAACCGGCTGTCGACCGGTGGAGGTCCGTTTCAGAATCAGAGTTGCACAATGCTTGGCGAACCGTTCGATCTCCGCAAATGTGTACTCGCGATTCTGTTCCTTCACCGCCACTTTATCTCGGCATTTGAGCAGGGCTCCCTTCTCGAAGTATTCGAGGACGTTGATTTGCATGGCTATAGGGGAAGCAGTATAAATTGGCACCTTGCCCCCCCTCAAGTGGGGCGGGGCAAAAGGCCCTTGTCAAAGCATCTTCCGCCCACGCCAGAGGGAACCCCAAGTCCTTGCAGGGAAGCTGCCTTTCAGAAGTGGATTTCTAACCAGAGGGAACCCCAAGTCCTTGTAGGGAAGCTGCCTTTCAGAAGTGGATTTCTAATTCGACCCGCAAGGGATTCGACCAATGGTACAAAGGCTGGACCCCGTTTGTCCTTAGTTTAGAGAGTAAACGAGCTCTTGCCCGTCCGAAACAGTGTAGGCGATGCGCGCTCGCTCCCGGGTGCCTCGATGCGCCACTCGCCGCCGTACTGCACAAGTTTCATTTGGCTTCGCTCCCGCCACCAGCGATTCACTTCGCCGGGAAGCGCGGTCCACACATTCTGTTCGGACCGCAGCCGGGAAAGGTACTCCAGGAGTCCGAAATATGTAGCTCTCGCTCTGTCCTCGATGATGTAATCCGGATGGACAATGAAACTGGCGAGCCCATGCACCTCCAGGATAAGGCTGATCTGGTGTTTCCATAGATCGATACAGTAATCGTCGAGAATGTGGAAGAACGAGTAGTCTTGAGTTGCGGTAACGGGTATTTCAAGAATTTTCCCAATGAAGTACGGCATCACAGTACATCAGTTCCACCAGATCGGCCGAGCTGTCCACCAATGGCTGGCGGTGATCCGAGAATGGTAGAGACACCATTCGAGATCCCGTCAGCCAGCTCTTTATGCGGCACAGTACCAGCCCATTCTTGAGGGGCTGCCCACGCTCGGTAGTGGTTACTACAATCTGGATATATTTATAAGTCCGCCGCAAAGCCTCAAGCTAGCTTCTGGAATGAAAAGCCGAGGCCGACGGGTGTGTTTCAACCAATTCTGCCCAACGCGAACCCTCGAGTGGATCAATCTCGTAAACAGCTATTTTGGATACTCAAACCTTTGTCAGTTAATCAAGGAGGGTGGATCGAGGAAAAGAGGACGCTCCGCCACGCAAGATCTTGCTAATTCCGCAGGGCAGTTGAGGAGGAAGCGCCTGCATTTTCAACGCAGACAAACCTTCCCGATTCGCCAGGCACATCGCGAAACAAGTTCAACACCGCGCTCTTAACTTCCGGAAGTTTCCGCTCGAGCATCTGCCGCGTAATGGCTCGATGGTCATATGATTCTTCAACCACTCGAAGGATCTCACTTACACTTAGCCTGCGCGCGTCAGCTACCATTGATTCAATTCCGACGGTCTCCATAACACCGGCGAACTTGTCGCTGTAGGCAATGCAAACGGCTGGAATCAATTGAGAGATTGCTGCGATACAGGCGTGCATCCGAGAGCCTACAAAAAAGTCGCACTGGCCAATCAAGTATTTGATCTCGCTTTGATTATAGGTCCCACGCACCAAGCCTAAGCGGCCTTCGTATTTTTTCTCCAGGGTCGCGAACACTTGCTCGCAAACCACAGAGTCGCTCTCGGAGTCCGGCTGCATCCCGAAGACGTGTGGAACTAATAACACTGTAGCGGCTTTCTTGGAAATCAAAAAGTCGATGAGGCTTGTAACTAAGACCCTATAGTCGTCGCGAAGTCCAAAGGCGTTGTTGCGGGTGTAACCGCCCATGAAAAGCAACCCGCTGATATTAAGTCCCACCAGAGGCGATCGGCGTTGCTTGTCAACAGCCAGGCCGACTACTTCCTGGTGAGAGGGCGCGATCGGATCCACTACAAACCCCACGTCATAACAGAATTTGTACCTTTCCGGATCAAGGCTCAAGCCGAGCAATGCTTCCACATCTTTGAGGCTTCGATAGTCTCTAGTGTACACCCGAAAGGCGTGCCGCAAAATGTACCGCGCGATCATTCGGGAAAAATGGCCCTTAAAGGGCCCGAGGGTCTGGGGGAGCAAGACCAGCCTTCTATCGAGCGACAGAACCAGGATTTGAGGTAAGCAGTCATAAAGCAACCTTCGCATGCCGTAAATATCGCTGAAGCTGTCGCCGCCGGCTATTGATGCGATCAAAGTCGCTTCCGTGATATGGCGCAGGCATTCGTTTCGCGCAAGAACCCATTCCCGCACTCTCCGGAGCGGCATCAGCTTCAGCAGACCCACCAGTAGCAAGAGCAAGGCGATATTGTTTGGCTGAAAAAACCTCTTGGAAAACCTCATGTTGACGAGGGGGACCGAGACGTCCCTGCCCTCGAGTCTTAGCGTGTAAAGCAAAGGCTGCTTCGCGTAATCCAGGAGAGATATCGCAGCGGAGGGATACTGGCTCAGGATACATTTGATCGTGCCCTCCGTCAGCGCGCTCACACCCATGTTCTCGGTCTCGAAGGATGCACCCAGGACCGAAATCCGAATCTGGCCTTTGTAAGACATAGGAATTTTCCGCTTGCCGCTTACTTCCGTCGCCTCACCGAACGTGGCTGCCGTCACCGCAGCCTTCCTCCCATTGCGGAATGATCACGCCTTCTCGCCGAGAATTGTCAAGTGCGATGCAAGGACAGCGCTCAGGAGTCCCCCCGAGACTATATATAGCCCCTGCGCACGCCGAGGGATGACAGGAACGATCTTTCGCACAGTGAGCTTGGCCTTCGTAAACCACCTCCTGGCTCTCCTATATGACGTCAGATGGAGTCCAGATCGCTCAAAGCTGCCAAGGTCTCTGAAAGCAGGGCTTCGTTTTACACGGGTCCATAGAACCGGCAATTGTGCGAGGTTGGGAAGGGTGGCTATTACAACACCGCTATCTGAAAGGAGTTTGGCCAGCGACTCCAGCAAACGCACCGGTTCTGAAACCAAATGGAGCACGTTTGGAATCAGGACGCAGTCAAACCGCTTATGAGCAAGGCTGGCGAGGGCTGTCTCGGAATCTCCATGGAGCACTTCAATGCCCTTGGCCTCTGCACAGGCGCCTATTACCGAATCAAGGGCAACAGCCGTCACGCCAATGCCTCGCTTCAGCAGATCTGACTCGATCGCTCCCCAGCCGCATCCGTAGGACAACACAGTCTGAGTGCCTTCCGGAATCAGCGCCAACACTTCTGGGTCCGATGGTTCATAGTAGCTTTTGGACCACCTCGCTCGCCAAACCTTCGTTTCGCTATTCAACAAAACAGTACATGGGCGTGTTTTGTTCTGGATAGCCTCCAGCGCTTGGATTTGTCTGAAGAATTCCGTATCCCGGAGCCCCAGTTTGCCAAAGTACTTATTCGGGAGGTGCGGCAGGATAAAGTATTCGATCTGAGAAATGCAGATCACCTTCCTAAAACCGCACTGCGTATAAGGATCTGTGGCTGCGGTTTCCGGCAAGTGGTACCTCCCCTGGTGGGGACCGACCAGGAATCCACGGGACTGAATCGCACGCTTTAACTGCGCCTGCGTCAGCAGGTAGCATCCCGAGTGCTCGTTGGTGAAGAATGCGAACACATATGGGCCGCGTACGGCCACTGAGTGAGGGTCCCAATGGAAATGGGCGTGCGCTGTAGAAATAAATGTTTCTCCGCCAGGACCCTTTTCGGACCTGATAAAGCCCGCAATCTCGTCCTCTGGAAGGACTTCGGAAACTTGCAAGAACGCGTCGATATTCCTCTGCGTGATAAGCGTGTCGTCTTCAGTGTAGATGAAAAGGTCGTAGTCATTCGACCGTTCTGCGAGTATCCTCCTGAGGGCGAACGGAAAGCCCCACGGGTCGCCCCGCGGTGTCTCTACTACCACTTCAACTTGCTCACCAAGCTCCTTCGGGACATTCGTGAAGACCGCAAGGTGAACGTCATATGACATCGACTGGTATTCTTCAAGTAGTCTCCGCAGGTACTGATCGTTCTTCGTGCCGTAATTGGCAATTACAACCAGAATCCGCAATCTTGCCATTAAAACTGCCCCTCTCGGCCAATCCCCCGCACGACCCGCTTCAAACCCACACGAATGCAGCCTGGCCGCAAGCTATGTTGTGACGGCGGTCTCCTCACTTTGCCGGCTCAACGCAGCGCCGGGCGTCGCTTCTTCTGGTCGCCTGAATTCCCGCCAGATGGTGATAAGGCTAGGTATCCCGAAAGCCATGGCCAGAGCTAAACCCACTGGGGTTCTGAAAGTCGCAAATCTCGTGGAGGGAAGAATTCTCACAACCAGAGCTGCCGCCACGCCTGCCAGCATCATCCTCTTGTTCCATGCCGTAAAGGTTAGGGGAATCTTGCGGCGGATGATAATCCAAACGGTAACATAGTAGATTATGGAAGTTGCCACAAAGCTGATTCCAAGGCCAGACAGCCCGAGCCAGCGGACGGCCAGCCAAGTCGTTAGAAGGAGAGCGAATCCTGCGATAGTCTCGGTAAGTAAATAGACCGTGCTCCCGCAACGCGCCAACAAGGCGTATGCCATTGTCCAACTCGCAAATTTGAACAAGTCACCGATGAGTTGCCATTCCAGGATCTCAACTGCGGGGCGGAACTTCAACGAATACACAAGAGGAACCATGATGGGAACCATCGCGAGAGTTCCGAGAATCATCGGAACGGCAAGCAGCATGACGAGTCTGTGCTGCGCATTGATGAGCTTTACGATGGCGCGCGGGTCTTCTTTCACAGTTGAAAGACGCGGATAGTAATCCTGCCCCATGGCGGTGACCAGGAATCCGAGGTAATTGACGGAGATTGCAGCAGCCGCACGGTAGTAACCAACGGACTCCGTACTAAGCATATGCAGAACCACCATGGGCAACGCGAGCTGCACGCCCGTCCCGAGCATAGCGCTGGCAGTAAAGGGCCCTCCGAATCGGAGGAGAGACCTAGCCGCCTGCAGCGATTGCTTGTAGGAGGATTTCGCGCGCGCCGCTCCCACGTCCCGGTGGAGAAGATAACCAGACACTCCCCAACTGACCAGAGCCCCAGCAATGACGGCAGGTACAACACCCCGAACGTCCCACACCAACACGGCGATTATCGTGATCGTTGCGCCAAAAATTGCATTGAGCACGCCACATTTGGCCAGCGATCCCACACGATGGTAGGCGTTCAGCACGCCTATTTGCATATTTCCTGCCGCCGTGAAGAACAGAGCGATGCCCAGCCATACGATGGTTGTTGAATGGTCGTTCATTCCCAACGCCCACTGGCTTACGGCCCTCCGAAAGAACACCAATATCAGAATAGCGCTCCCGCCTAGCCCCGAAAGCAAAAGCCATGCCCCTCTTCGCAGGCTGGCAACAGTGGCTTCGTCTCCGCTCGTGGCCGCCCCAGCCCCCAATCGAACCAACCCGGTGGCCATCCCCATGCCGGTAAGCAGGCTCGCGAACCCCACAAAACTCTGGACCAAGCCGTAGTAGCCATAACCGACCGGTTGGAGGACTACTGCCAGCACCTTGGCTGAGACCACCCCGCATAGGATGCTGACAACGGAACTTGCACTCAATACTGCGGTAGCTCTGAAAATCGATTTCACTCGTACCCCGGCAGTTATTTCGTCACACCTGGGGCTTGCGACTCAATCCAATAACCAAGCAACTGAGTGCTGGAGCTGGCCCCGTAAGAATGTCCCCGCTTTATGCCCTCGAAAGTTTCTTTATCCTCAATGCGTAGCCCGTCCCAGATGTAGACGCCGCACTTGACCGTGACATTATTACCAATGATTACATCATTCTCGATGAAGCAATGGCTGCTTATATTGCAGTTATCGCCGATTGAGGCTTTTGGCAAAACAATCGTAAATTGCCAAATCTTAGTATTTGTCCCGATGTTTTTCGTCTGGCAGTCGGCAAGCGGATGAATGTAATATGCGGCAGACATGTCCCACTCGTTTGAATAACAACGGCACTGCCGCTCAACATCGCGGCAGCTTTGAAGATAGACTTCCTTGGCAAAATTCACATACGGCCCGAGTTACAGTTTCCACTTGCGCTTCGGTAACATGCGGGCCGATCGGCAGACTGACAACCTGCCGGTGAATTCTTTCGGAAATGGGCAGCGTACCAGCAGCAAGGCCAATTTCGCAATACGCCTGCTGTAAATGCGGTGGAACTGGGTAATGGATCAACGTGCCTATACCCTGCGTTTTGAGGTATTGCTGCAACGCGTCTCGCTGCCCACTCCGCACGACGAAAAGGTGATAGACAGGGTCGGCCCACTCGGGAACATAGGGCAGAATCAGGTCGCACCTCTCCAAGTCCCGTAGATACAATTCCGCAATATGGCGTCGCCTTCCGTTCCATTCGTCCAAGTGCTTAAGCTTGACGCGCAGTACGGCTGCCTGAATTTCGTCAAGCCTGCTGTTGAATCCCCGCACTTCGTTGAAATACTTGGTTCGGGACCCATAGTTTCTCAGGACGCGCACGCGGTCAGCCAATTCGCCGTCGTTGGTGGTCACGGCGCCGCCATCACCGAAAGCTCCGAGATTCTTTCCGGGATAAAAGCTCCAGCCAGCGATGTTGCCCAGGCCGCCCACGCGCCTTCCTTTGTAGCGGGCGCCGTGGGCTTGCGCTGCGTCATCCAAAACCCGGAGGTTGTGCTTCCTTGCAATTTCAAGAATCGGGTCCATGTCCGCCGGCTGGCCGTACAGGTGAACTGGGATGATGGCTTTGGTACGGTCGGTTATGGCGGCTTCGAGCTTTTCGGGGTCGACATTGTAAGTCCTCTCGTCTGGCTCGACGGGCACCGGCACGGCACCGGCGTAACTGACCGCGAGCCACGTGGCGATGTAGGTGTTGCTGGGAACCAGAACCTCGTCCCCCTGTCCGACCCCTAGTGCTCGTAACGCCAACTGGAGTGCATCAAGACCGTTGCCAACGCCCACGCAGTATTTGACGTGAAGAAACTCGGCAAACTCCTCCTCGAACGCTCCTACTTCCTTTCCCAACAGGTAATAACCGCTACCGAGAACGCGAGATACCGCCTCGTCGAGTTCTGCTTTCAGCTCCTCGTACGCGGCGCGCAGATCCAGAAAGGGAACTTGACTGCTCCTTTTTGAGAGCTGCTTTGTATTCTTTGTGGTCTCTGTAGTAATCGGATTCGTCATATTCCTCCGAGGAGACGACCAAACAGATGGAGCCTGACGAGAAGTTTTCCAACTCGCGCCAGATCATTCGAGGGACGTACAGTCCATAGTGTGGCCGATTCAGATAGAACTTCTTCCGCCTTCGTCCGTCGTCGATGACGACAGTGAAACTGCCCGATGCCGCGATGATAAATTCCTCGGTCACCTTGTGGGCATGCCCGCCCCGTGTGGCACCGGCTGGAACGTCGTACAGGTAGTAAGTCCGCCTTAGCGGAAAGGGTATGTGGCGGTTTCCTTCGATAAAGGTCA
>Ga0187861_10002552_pt1 | contig 16933 bp, 14 predicted proteins | sample June2016WEW_10_1_3_FD_132986 | JGI IMG/M metagenome (GOLD analysis project Ga0187861, IMG submission 132986) | Peatland microbial communities from SPRUCE experiment site at the Marcell Experimental Forest, Minnesota, USA - June2016WEW_10_100 | ecosystem: Environmental > Terrestrial > Soil >...
ACCGGGAACTCAGGCATGGCGACAGGCGGCACCGGCGACGTGTTGGCCGGCTTGATCGGCGCGTTCATCGCCCAGGGCCTAAGCGCCTTCGACGCGGCCTGCCTCGGGGTGCATCTCCATGGCCTGGCAGGCGACCTGGCGGCCAAACGCTTGGGCGTCTGGTCGCTGCTCGCGGGCGACCTGGCCGAGGAGCTGCCCAATGCATTCCTGGACTACGAAAAGCGGCCTGCTGCGGTAACCTCCTGAGGGGGAAAGGAGGCGTGGCGATGTTGCAACAACCTCTGGCCAAGAAACTGGCCTTGTGCGGCCTCGTGATTGCAGGGTTTGCCCTCTTCGGCGGTATCGTGGGCCAAGCCTACCAAGTGCTTGAGCCTATGGCGACTATCATGGCCGGCTGCCTGGTGGCCCTCGCGATCGCCGAGGTGGGGCAACGCGAATGAACGACCAGCGGGAAGAAATGTCTTTTTCTTTTCTTTCGAGTTTCGGATTTCGAATTTCGAGTTTGGCTGCGGGCTTCTGCTTTTTCCTTTGCCCTCTCGTTCCGGCTGCCGCTGAGGTCCCGCTGCCTCCCGGAAAACCCGCGCCCGGCATGGAGCGGGGCACATGGTCCGCGGAGGCCTGGGGCAACCCTGGCACCGTGGAGAAAGTCACGGCCGATGGTTTCGCGCTGCTCAAGCTGGGCTTCACCGGCGGCCCCAAGGACAAGGTGGTTTTCAGCCATCCGACTTGCTTCGGCGTGGCCCAGGCCGGCAAAGTGCGCTTGCACCTCTTTGCTCCGGCCGAAGAACAACCGTTCGTCGCGCTGGTCCTATGTGCGGGGCCGGCGGGGCGCTGGCACGAAGGCCGGCCCGCGCAGTTGCAGAAGGGCTGGAACAAGCTCGAATTCGCCGTGGGCGCCCATGAATGGAAGACGGAAGCGAACGGCTGGAAGTACACCGCCGCCGTGGAGCCCTGCGACGATATCCGCGCCGTGAACCTCGCTGTCTATAATGGCTCCCGCGCGGGCGCCGTTTATGCCGCGGGTCTGGCCTACGACCTGGACTCGCGCGGCGAAAGGATCGCGACGCTCATCGAAGATCTGCGCAGCAGCAACCGGGCGCAACGGGAGCAGGCCGAACAAGGGTTGCTGGCGTGCGGCAGGCAGGTGCTGGAGCCGCTCAACCAGCTTGGGGACGACGAGCCGTCCCAAGTATTACTGCGCGCGGCCTGCGTGCTGCGCGATCTTGAGCAACCCAAGGAAGACGCCTTGGGGAAGCCGGAGCAGAAGGAAGGCAAGCAGCAACCGCCCAGTGGCAAGAGATAGCCAACGCCCGAGGAAAAAGAAAAAATTGAAAATTGAAAATTGAAAAATGCAAATTGAAAATTGGTAACCGTTCAGTTGCGGGTGCATGTCAGTAAATGCGTGGCCCAGAGCGTACCGCGGGCGTCCCGCCCGCCTTTGTCCTCGCGCCCTGCCAGCCTGCCACGAGCGGGCGGGACGCCCGCGGTACATTTGCTGACATGCACCCTTCAGTTGCCTGCAATGGGAGGAATGGGAAGTATGGGAGGGATGGGAGGACTGGTCATCATTTTGTCCCATCTTTCCCATACTTCCCATTCTTCCCATACTTCCCATTCTCTGTCCCGCGGACGCGGGGAAGGCCGGGGTGGGACTGGACGGTTACAGATTTTGGATTTTGGATTGAACGACACACGCGGTGCGGGACAGAACCAATCGAAAATCGAAAATCAAAAATCTAAAATCCTTTTGACGTCCGCGCGCTCGGCCAGCAGTTCATCAGTGGTAATCTTGATCTTCGCCTTGGCGAAGTCGTCGAGCACGAAGCCGGGGAGGACCTCGCACCTGGCGCCGTCGCTGCGCACGGGGAAGCCGAATTGCAGGCCTTCTGGAATGCCATATTCGCCTTGGCTCACCACCGCGAGAGAGGCGCAATCGCCGGCAGGCGTGGCCGTCCTGATCGAGAGGATGGAGCCGATCGCGGCGTTGGCCGCCGAGGCCGCCGAAGACAGCCCGCGAGCCTTGATCACCGCCGCGCCGCGTTTCTGCACCGTGGACAGAAAGTCCCCCTGGAGCCAGGCGTGGTCGTGGATTACCTCATAAGCCGGCCGGCTGCCGATGGTGGCATTCCTGGCGTCAGGGAACTGTGTGCTGGAGTGGTTGCCCCAGATAGCCACGTTTGCAACCTGCTCCACGGGAACGCCGGCCTTCCTGGCAAGCTGGGTTTTCGAGCGGTTCTGGTCCAACCGCGTCATGGCAAACCAACGCTCAGCGGGAATCTCGCGCGCGTTGCTGCGCGCAATCAGGCAATTGGTGTTGCAGGGATTGCCGACCACGAGAATGCGGACGTCTTTGGCGGCCACGGCGGCCAGGGCCTGCCCCTGGGGCTTGAAGATCTTGCCGTTGGTTTCCAGCAGATCGCGGCGCTCCATCCCTTCCTTGCGCGGGAACGCCCCGACCAGCAGCGCCCACGAGACGCCGTCGAAGGCCTTCTTCGCGTCGGCCGTGGCCACAACATCCGCCAGAAGGGGGAAAGCGCAGTCGTCGAGTTCCATCACCACGCCTGCCAGCGCCTTCAGCGCCGGCTCGACTTCCAGCAGCCGCAGGACCAGCGGCTGATCGAGCCCCAGCATTTGCCCCGAAGCAATCCGGAACAGGAGTGCGTACCCGATCTGCCCCGCCGCTCCGGTCACAGCCACATGCACAGGTTTCTTTGTTGCCATGATCTGCACCTCCCCATAATGCCCGAAGACCATAATGCCATGCACATCCGCCATTGCAAACAGAGAGGGAAAGGAATATCATTAAGTAAGGCCGGGCCGCTACTGTTGAGGACGCTTATGAGCATCCACGTGCAGCTAGACAGGGAGAAGTTGGCTGAGTTCTGCCGCAAGAACCATATCCGCAAGCTGGCTCTGTTCGGCTCAGTCCTACGCGACGATTTCCGTCCCGACAGCGACGTGGACGTGTTGGTTGAGTTTGAGCCGGGCAATGTGCTGGGCTTCAAAATTTTTCGCCTTGAGGAGGAACTGTCCGCATTGCTAGGCGGGCGTAAGGTTGACCTGGTAAACCAGAAATTCCTTAACTGGCGCATTCGAGAGCGGGTGCTTGGCGCTGCGGAAACCCAGTATGCCGAAGGATGACCTTGTCTATGCCGGCCACATGCTGGATACCGCCCGCGACGCCCGTGCAACTGCGCAATATATAGAAATGATCTTGATCTTCCTGGCAGTTTGGTGATCGATCAGCAATGTGGAGAAGAAGAAGCCAGCGTCTTATACGGAAACAGTCGAGCAAATCAACCCGCTTGAAGGGTTAGCTCAGGAGCCAGGAGCGCTGGTGCCGCTACGTTGCGTCTTCCGCGACGAGGGGCGTGGGATCTGGCTGTACCACGGGGACTGCCTGGAAATCCTGGATGCCATCGCCGCGAAGCACCCGGACGGCTGTTTCGACATGATCTTCGCTGACCCGCCGTACTTTCTGTCCAACGGCGGAATCACGTGCCACGCAGGCCGTATGGTGAAGGTGGACAAGGGCACCTGGGACAAGTCCCGCGGGCCGGAATTGAACCACGAGTTTAACACTGAATGGCTGCGGCGCTGCCAGAAGGTGCTCAAGCCCAACGGGACGGTCTGGGTGACTGGCACCCACCATGTCATTTTCTCGGTCGGGTACGCCATGCAGCAGTTAGGGCTCAAGATACTCAACGACATCGCCTGGGAGAAGCCGAACCCCCCGCCAAACCTGTCGTGCCGGTACTTTACCCATTCCACTGAAACCGTCATTTGGGCGGCGAAGAACGAGGACAGCAAGCACTGTTTCAACTACCAGCTTATGCGCCAGACTGCCGGCGGGAAGCAGATGAAAACTGTGTGGCGCATTCCGCCGCCAGCGAACGGCGAGAAGGTCTTTGGAAAACACCCGACGCAGAAGCCGGTGGCCCTTGTGGAGCGTTGCCTGCTCGCCTCCACCAACCCAGGGGACTTTGTGCTTGACCCATTCATGGGCAGCGCCACGACGGCCGTGGCGGCCGTGAACCTTAAACGCAAGTGCGTTGGGGTCGAAGCAGACGCGACCCATGCGAATACATCCGTAAAACGCGTACAGGCGGCCTTAATGGAACCCGGGCTTCCATTGTCGAATGAGGGGGGTGTAGATACCAAGCTCATTCCGTCTGCACAAAGCGTCGCGGAGGATGGATGAAACACCTACGCGAACAAGAGACTATTCTTGGCTGCAAGTCGGCTGACGAGGTGTTCAGCTACTTCCAGCGCACGCTGGCCGACTCGATCAAGTTCTGGACCTTCTTCGTCAACTGGACCAAGGTAAATGGGAATGTTGCAGAGTACGAGATTGATCTGAACATGCTCAACTACCTCGTTGGCAAGAACGATATCGAGGCCGCCTTCCGGGAACTGCTCGCACGACGGCCAAGTCTCATCAGGCTTATTCCGGTGCTCTTGGCATGCCGTTATAACGACTTTTCCATCCTCACAGGTTTTGCCGATGGCGGGCCGCAGTACGAAAGGTTTGATTTCTCTGGGGCACGTCCGCTATCGCCAGCGGACATACAGGCCGCATGCCATTTCGCGGATAAGACGGGCCTTTTTGCACTGTTTCAGTCAAAGAAGCTTAGAAGTGTGGTTGATTACGTATTGGGCGTCGAAGTTGGGCTTGATTCAAATGGCCGCAAGAACCGCAGCGGTACGGCCATGGAGGATCTCGTTGCTGATCTGCTTGGGAAACTGTGCAAACAGAACGGGTGGCCCATGCTGCCCCAAGCCACTGCTGTTAAGATGAAGCGCGAATGGGGCGTGAACGTCCATGCAGAAGACGCAGCGCGAAGTTTCGACTTTGCAGTACGAACACCGAGCAGAGTTTTCCTGATCGAGGTGAACTACTATTCTGGCGGAGGAAGCAAACTCAAAGCCACTGCCGGAGAGTACCGCGACCTTTTCTCTGTAATCACGAGACAAGGCCACGGATTCATCTGGATTACCGATGGTTTGGGTTGGCAATCGGCCCTAGCGCCGATACGTGAAACGTTTGACAAGACCGATTATATCCTCAACCTGCAAATGGCCGGCTCGGGTCTGCTGCACGCGATCCTTGCTGGCAAAACTGGTTAGGAGCCTTGCCACGTGTACCCCGTGCGGGAAGACAGGTTCGCCACAGAGCCGGGTCGTCTCCCAATCGGCGTCCCCCGGCGGAACCAACGAACTGGGCTCCCTCATTCCCTCTATTCCGTCAGGAACACCGGCACTTCATTCCGCAGCGGCACGTTCACCTTGCCCTCTGCCGGCATAAGCTTTTCGGTATCGCCCATCAGGCCGGTGAGCAACATGGGCTTTTCCGCAGGTACATTGGCGGTCTTGTCGCCGCCGACGCTCCAGAGACAGATCGCCTCGCGGGCGGGGACGCCGGCGGTACCCGCGAAGCGGTATGCGATGAGGCCCGGGCCGAGGTCCAGAGGCCGGTCAACCTGGAGGCCTTGCAGCACCCGCGTCATCGTCGAGTATGCGCGGTACGCGGGCTTGGGACGGAAATCGCGCGTGATGATGCCCATGTTGTGCTCGAAGTTCAACGGGTCGCTGCCGTCGTTGCGGAAGTCATACCAGGAGATGTTCGGGGCGGCGCCGGAGGCGATCGCGTCAACGTAGGTCCGCGCGATCAGCTCGGCCTGCCGCCGTTGCGTGTTCACCTGGAAATCCATGGCCATGCTGTTGTGCGGGGTGTGCGTGGCCCAGCCCATCTCGGTGATCCACACCTGCCGCGGGGCGCCGTCGGCAGGCTTCACGAGCTCGGCCACCTTGTGCAGATCGCTGATGAAGACCTTGTCGTCAAGATGCCCGCGATAGGGATGAATGGTCAGGATGTCGAACGGGGCGCCGAGCTGCATCGTGCGCTTGATGAAGTTATGGTCAATGCCGGCGGTCGAACAGCCCAGCACCAGCGCTTCCGGGTTGGCTTTCTTGATTGCGAGGTAAGCCTGCTTGAGCAGCTCCGCGTACATGTCGCGCGGCCCCTGCCAGAAGAAGATGTTGGGCTCATTCCAAACTTCCCAATGCTGGATCTGGCCGCGGAAGTGTTCCACGGCCGCCGTGGCGAAACGGCAGTAATCCTCAATGCCTTCCGGCGTGTACGGCTTGGTCCAGTTGCTCCAGCCGTGCAGCAGGCCGTAGATGGAAATTCCGTTGCGCGCGGCGGTGGCAACGAGCTTGTCGTAGAAGGACCAGTCGTACCGGCCCTTCTGGTGCTCGACCCAGTCCCAGATGAACTCTTCGCGCGACCACTTCACGCCGGCGTCCGCGCCCATCTTTGCCGCGCGTTCCATCTCCTGCAAACCTTTGTTGTCGTGAGGGTAGCGGTACAGGTACAGCCCCATCCCGAAGGGCGACGACGGTTCGAGCCTGGCCGCGCCCTCCGCGGCGGCGACCGGCGCCATGTAATACGCCTGGACCGCCGGCACCTGCTGCTCCGGCACGGAGAGCGTGAACTCGGCTTCGAGGAACTTGTGCTCGCCCTGCGGTTTGGCCACGGCGACTTCAAGGGGTTCCGCGCCGGGCGGAATCGCGACCTGGCGCGAGCCTTCCTCAATGGTCTTGCCCGCCCAGTCGCGAATCTGCCAGCGCATTCCGCCCTCCAAGGGCGCGCCGGAGAGCGAGCGCACAGCGGCCACGAAATCGCTTTTGTCTTCCTGCTCGCGCAGTTGCGCCAGCATGGTAAGGAGGCGGCGCGCGGAACACTCAGCTTCGATCCGGACATCGAGCAGCTCGATTTCCCCCGCGTCGCGCTGGCCGTTGCATTCGAGGAAGAACCCCGTGATACGCAGCGGGCCGTGCAGGCGGCCGTCGTTCTCGCCGCCGTACCACTTCCACCCTTCGCCGGGGGGAGCGGGCGTGACGAACTCCTGCTCGCCTTCTGCGCCGGCAACTGCTTTCGCTTCGCCGATGCTGCGTTCGAAGGCCATGAAATGCGTGGCCAGGCGCAGCCGGGCCGTGTGGCCGGGCGCGCCGCCGCGGAAACGAATGCGAAACTGCCTGGGCGTGCCCAGGAGTGACGTGTCGTGGGGAGTGATGCCAACCCACTCGCCGCCCTTGCTGAAATCGAACTGCCACTTCTTGCCGCCGAGCCTTGATTTCGCGCCCTTGCCGTCGGTGTAAGAGTGCCAGCCCTCAGCAGGCTCGAAGCGCGCTGCCGTGTAAGTCCACACGGGCATTGCCGGCTTGCCTTCGACCAGGCGGAGGTCGTCAAAGAACAGCGCGCCTTGCTTCTGGCCGTTGTTTTCGACCAGCAGCGCAATCTGGGTGGGCGGGCCGTGCGGATTGCCGTCGTTCGCACCGCCCCAGTGGCCGCGCCAGCCGAAACATTCGATCTCGACATCGGACCACTCGCCTCCGGGCGCCGGCTCCAACCCCCTTTGCAGCGTTTGGCCCGTGGGGTCCGTGTAGCGGAAGGTCAAGCGATTGCCGGCGGGGTTCTTGATCCAGACGCGGACGGCTTTGATCTCCGGCGCGCCGGTGAGCTTCAGAATTGCCGCCACGTAGTTGCCGCCGCCGCTGAAATCGAAGCTCAGCTTCCCGCCGTACTCGCCTGCGTGCGCGGACTCTTTGTCCCTTTCGAATGAGCCTTTCGCGCCGGGGAACTCGGGGCCGTTGGAGAACTGCCAGCGGCCCTCCTGCCAGGCGGCATCGAAGTCTTCGACAAGCTGGACCTTGGCTGGTTCCATAGCGTGTCCCTTCCAGCAGAGGCCGGCAGCGGCGATGACGAACGCCAATCCGCAGGCCGTGTGTGTGCGCATGAATCAATCCCCCGGCAAAGGATACACCGTTCCACGCTTCAAAACTCGAAACTCGAAATTCGAAATCCGAAGGAAAGAGAAAGGGCCAGAAGGAACAAAACAACGTCCTCGCCGCAAGGGGCATGTCTTGGAGTTTCTGTATTTGGAGTTTCCTTCGGATTTCGGATTTCGAATTTCGGATTTGGTTGGCAGATTCAACTTGAAACTTCAAACCTGAAACTTGAGACTCGCAAGGCCATGGGGACCTTGCCCTTCGGGCCGCTCAAGCGTTTTGGCGTCTTCGGCGGCTCCTTCGACCCGGTACACGTGGGCCATCTCTCGATGGCCCAACAAGTGTTCAACGCTCTGCGGCTTGAGAGAGTGATTCTTATGCCCGCCGCCACGCCGCCGCACAAACGCGACGGCCGCGAGCTGGCGCCCGCCGCCGACCGGCTGGCCATGTGCGAGTTGGCGGTGTTCAACATGCACGGCCTGGAGGTCAGCGATTTTGAGCTGCGCAAGACCGGAGTCAGCTACACTGTCGAAACCGCCCGCGCCCTGCGCCAGGCGTACGGCCCGGCGGCGCAGATCCACTTTCTCATCGGCTCCGACAGCCTGGCCGAATTGCCGCATTGGTATCAGGTCCAGGAACTGCTCGGCCTGGTGGACTTCGCCGTCGTCGAACGGCGCGAAGCGCCGTTCCAGGACTCCATGTGGAAGACCATCCGCAAGGCTCTCGGCTCCAAAGCGGAGAAGCAACTGCGCAAAGGCGTCGTCTCCGTGGAGCACGTGGATGTCAGTTCCACGCTGGTCCGCCAACTGCTGCGCAGCGGCGAGAGAATCGCCGGGTACCTCCGCCGCGACGTGGAGGACTACATCCGCACCAAGGGTCTTTACGGGGCCGCACCTGCGCTCTGGAGCAGGGAGCAGGTCTCCGGGACATGACATTCACCACAGAGACACAGAGGCACAGAGAAGGACAGGAACTGGACAGATCACCATGTTTGGGCAATCCAAAATCCAAAGTCCTTTCTCTGTGTCTCTGTGCCTCTGTGGTGAAATGTCTTCAAAGCCCCACGACCCGCGCTCCGCCGCTGGGCGCCAGCAGGAGCGCGCCGCCTTTGGCGTAGGGCCCCATGGCCTTGGCGTACTCGGGGAACGCCTTCGTCTTGAGCAGGGCCAGAACCGCGCCGCCGAAGCCGCCGCCGACCATGCGCGCGCCGACGCAGCCGCGGTCCTTCACGGCCTTGGCGCGCAGTTGCGACACCAGTTCATCCAGTTCCGCGCAGCTTACGCAGTAGTCCTGCGCCAGGCTGTGGTGGCTGGCCAGCAGGAGCGCGCCGAGTTCCCCCACGTCGTTGCGGCTGAGCGCGGCGGCAAACTGCACGACGCGGAAGTTCTCACTCAGGACGTGGCGGACGCGCTTGTGCTCGTTGGCCGTCAGTTTGTGAGCGTGCTTGAGCAGGTCTTCAAGGGAAACGCCGCGCAGGGTCTTCCTCTTCATGACCGCGGCGGCATGTTCGCATTCCGCGCGGCGCTTGTTGTACTCGCTGCCCGCCAGCTCATGGCGCACGCCCGTATCGAAGAGCGCGAAGCTGTAGTCCTTGAGGGCGATAGGCACGTGCCTCACGTCCATGGACTGGCAATCCAGCAACAAAGCGTGCCCAGCCTTGGCGCGCCCCACCACAGTCTGGTCCATGATGCCGCAACGCACGCCGGCATACCGGTGCTCGGCCTCCTGGCACGCGAAAGCAAGCGCCTCGGATTTCATCTTCCTGCCGGCAAGCGCCAGGAGCGCCATTGCGGTCGCGGTCTCCAAGGCCGCGCTGCTGGAAAGCCCGCCGCCGCACGGCAGATCGCCTGCAATATAAAGGTCCCCGCCTTTGAGCTTGACGCCGCGCCTGGCCAAAGCCCACGCCGTCCCGCGCACGTAATTGGCCCAGTGCTGCGCCGCGTCCGTGGTGCGCTCGATGCTGTCCAGGCCGAACTCGTCGGCCGCGTCCAGCACTGCGCTGAATACCGCGAGGCGCGCGGAGCCGCCCTTTTTCTGCGCCGGCCGGAACAACACGGCAATGTGGCGGTCTACAGCGATGGGCAGCACCAGGCCGCCGTTGTAATCGGTGTGCTCGCCAATGAGATTGCTCCGCCCCGGCGCCAGCGCCACACCCACCGCCGCGCCTTTGCCGAAGCGCTGCTCAAAGGCTGCGGCCAGACGGGAACGTTCTTTTTCGAGGTCCATGCGCGTTGCGCTCTCCTGCTCGTTTCCGCCAGCATAACGCAGAGGACCACGAAGAACACAGGGAAAACAAGGAACATGAGGATAAGGATTTCCGAAACCGTAGATGAACGCAGTGTGGCTTGCGGTATAATACCAGGACACGATGGGGGCCTGTGCTCATGGCAACGGTTACTGTTAAAGAAGAGATTGACAGCCTGCTGACACAGCTTCCGCCGGAGAAGCAGCGGCAGGCGCTCGATTTTGTCCGGCGGTTGGGCGGCCAGAAGCCCAAGGGGGTGCCGGGGTCAACGTTGCTCAAGTTCGCGGGGTGCATTGCGAAGGAGGACCTAAGGTTGATGAAAGCAGCGATTGAAGAGGGTTGCGAACAGGTGAATCCAGATGGGTGGTAGCGTCCTATTGGATTCCAATATCGTCATTGCGATAATGGACCAGGAGGAGGAAGTTGCGGCCCGGTTGGTGGGGGCGGATGATCTGGCGGTATCAAGTGTCGTGCTGGGAGAACTCTATTTTGGCGCGCTCAAATCCCTCAATGTCGAGGATAACCTTCGCAGGCTGGACGAATTCTCAACCAATGTTGCCGTGGTAGGCTGCGATGCCGTAATGGGCTGGCACTATGCGCAGGTAAAGAACGGACTTCGCACGAAGGGCCGCCCGATCCCCGACAACGACATCTGGATTGCGGCGCAGGCATTGCAGCATGGGCTGACCGTGGCATCTCGCGACCAGCACTTCCGCGAGATAGACGGGTTGACCGTAGAGGTTTGGTAGCCCACCAACTACACAGTTCCAGCCACCTTGGAAACAATCACCCCGTCGCGCACCCGCGTCCGCAGGTCCTCTCCCGGCGCCACGTCGAAACGAGAGAGCACGAGTTTGCCGTCGCGTGCGCGCGTGGTCAAGGAGTAGCCGCGTTCCAGGACCTTCAGCGGCGAGAGGGCTTCGAGTTTCTCGGTCAGGCCGCCCAGGCGGTCACGCGCGACAGCCAGGCGGCGCTGTCCCGCGGGCGCCAGGCGCGCGAAGAGATCGTCCAGGCGCTGGCGCAACCCCGCGATCCGTTCCTCGGGGCGCTTGAGCGCGTAGCTCTGCGCCAACCCCGCCAGCCGCTGCCGCGCGCTCTCCAGCCGTTGCAGCAGGACCGCGGGCAGGGCGGCCTGCAACGTGCCAAGCTGTGCCTTGATCTCTTCCAGGTTGGGCACGACCATCTCGGCGGCATGGGTGGGCGTGGCCGCGCGCACGTCCGCTACGAAGTCGGAAATAGTGAAATCCACTTCATGGCCGACGGCACTGATGACCGGGATCCGCGAGGCGGCAATGGCGTGCGCCACAGGCTCTTCGTTGAAGGCCCACAAATCTTCGAGGGAGCCGCCGCCGCGGCCGAGGATGAGCACGTCCGGGCGGTCCGCCTCGGGCAGGCCGTTCAACCTGGCCAGGGCCAGCGCGATTTCCGCCGCGGCACCGTCCCCCTGGACGCGCACGCCCGCCAGGACCACGTCCGCGGGCCAGCGGCTGAAGATGATCTTGAGCATGTCCTGGAGCGCGGCGCCGGTGGGGCTGGTGACAATGCCGATGCGCCTCGGGAAGCGCGGCAGGGGCTTCTTGCGCGCGGCCTCGAAAAGCCCCGCGGCGGCCAGTTTCTGTTTCAGTTGCTCGAAAGCCGCCGCCAGCGCGCCGATCCCCAACGGCTCGAGGCGCTCGACAACCAACTGGTAGCAGCCGCGCGCTTCATAGACCGTGAGACGCCCCTGGGCCAGAACCTTCTGGCCGTCCGCGGGGCTGAAGCGCAGCCGCGCCGCGGTATCGCGCCACAGCACGGCAGGCAACTGGGCGCTGTCGTCCTTCAGCGTGAAATAGCAGTGGCCCGAGGTGAAGGTGCGTGCGTTCGAGATCTCGCCCTCAACCCACACGCTGCCGAAGTTCTTGTCAATGCAGTCCTTGATGTGGCGCGTGAGTTGGGAGACGGTCCAGGGCTTGGGCCGCTCGGCGCCCGGCCCACTGCCCGGCCCCGGTCCCGGTGCAGGCGCGCGGCTGATACCGTAATCCGTGAGTCCCCGGCGAAACATCAGGTCCGTGCCTCACTCCGCCGTCTCAGGCGCAGGCGGTCGAGGATGATGTAGACGACGGGTGTAGTATAGAGCGTCAGCGTCTGGCTGGCCAGCAGTCCTCCGACAATGGCCACGCCCAAGGGGCGGCGCAACTCCGAGCCTGCGCCGTAGCCCAGCGCCATCGGCAGCGCGCCCAGCAACGCGGCCATGGTGGTCATCATGATGGGCCGAAAACGCAGCAGGCAGGCTTGCCGAATCGCCGCAGCAGGCTCAAGGCTCTGGGTGCGCTCGGCCTCCAGCGCAAAATCTATCATGATGATGGCGTTCTTCTGGACGATGCCGATCAGCAGGATGATGCCGATCAGGCCCATGACGTCAAGCGGGTAGCCGAAGCCCATCAGCGCCAGCAGCGCGCCTACGCCCGCGGACGGGATTGTCGAGATGATGGTCAGGGGATGGATCAGACTCTCATAGAGTACGCCCAGGATAATATAGATAGCCACGATTGAAGTGCCGATCAGCCAGGGCTGGGAGGCCAGCGAATCCTGGAAGGCCTGCGCGGTGCCTTGGAAGCTGGCGCGCAGGCCCGGCGGGGGGGTCAACGCCTGCGTTGCCTCCTCGATCAGGTCGGTGGCCTCGCCGAGCGAGACCCCCTCCGCCAGCCCGAACGACAAGGTTACCGCAGGGAACTGGCCCTGGTGGCTGACTGACAAAGGCAGGTCGCCGCGCCGCACGCGCGCCACGTTGCGCAAGGGAATCTGGCGGCCGGTGCGCTGGGATTTCACATAGATCTTGTCCAGCGCGGAGGGGTCCTCCTGCAAGGCCGGATCAACCTCCAGCACCACGCGGTACTGGTCCAGCGCCCCATAGATGATGGCCACCTGCTGCTGGCCGAAGGAGTCATACAGCGCCGCGTCCACGTCCTGCGGCATGATGCCCAGGCGCGAGGCGGCGTCGCGGTCTATGTCCAGCCGCGCCTCCAAGCCGCCCAGCACCTGGTCCGTCGTGACCCCGACCAGAAGTGGTTCTGCTTTCTCGCGTTGCTTGAGCTTCTTGATCTTGTCCAGGAATTTCGGCACAAAGGAGTTGAGCTCGCCGACGTCCACGTCCGAGAGCGTGTATTGATACTGCGACTTGGACATACGCCCGCCCACGCGCACGTCCTGCTGGGGCTGCAGGTACAGGTTGACGCCCTGCACCTTTTTGGCGGCGCGCCGCAGGTCGTCCATGACCTGGTCAATCGTGTGTTTCCGCTCGGGCACGGGCTTCAGGTCAATGAAGAACCGGCCGTTGTTGGCGATGGGGTTGAAGCCCGAGGCCCCCACCGACGAACTGAAGTTCGCGACGTCCGGGTTCTCGCTCAACACGCGGGCGATGGCCTGCTGGCGCTCGTACATGGATAGAAACGAAGTATCGGCGGGTGAGTCGGTGACCGCCGTAATGCGACCGGTGTCCTGTTGCGGGAAGAAGCCCTTGGGCACCACGATATACAGGTACACGGTCACCCCCAGGGTCACGACCGTCAGCGCGAAAGTCACCTTCTGATGGCGCAGCACAAAATCGAGGATCCGGGCGTAAAGCGCCAGCGTCTTCTTGAAGGCGGTATCGCCGAGGTAATCAAACCAGCCCGAATGGGGGGCGGGCGAGACCCCCGCTGCTCCAGCGCCCCCGCCTTCGCCCGGCTTCCGTCTGGTGTCCCGGCCGCTGGCCAAATAGGCGCAGAGCATGGGCGTAGCAGTAAGCGAGACCACCATGGACACGGCAATCGCCAGGCTCAGCGTCACAGCAAACTCGCGGAACAACCGCCCCACCAGCCCGCCCATGAACAGCAGCGGGATAAAGACCGCGATCAGCGAGATGCTGATCGAGACCACGGTGAAGCCGATCTGTTTGGAGCCGTCCAAGGCCGCCGCGAAGGGCTGATACCCCGCCTCGTGGCGGCGCATCACGTTCTCGATCATCACGATGGCATCGTCCACGACGAAGCCCACCGCGACCGTCAGCGCCATCAGCGAAAGGTTGTCCACGCTGTAGCCGCAGAGGTACATGCCGGCGAACGTGCCTGCCAGCGACAAGGGCACGGCCGACGCTGCCGCAAACGTGCTCCACATCCGCCGCAGGAACAAAAACACGATCAGCACCACCAGGCAGATGGTCAGAGACAAGGTGCGTTGCACGTCCCTGACCGAGGAGCGGATGGTCTGCGTGCGGTCGCTCAAGACTGAAACCTTGACCCCCGCCGGCATCCAGCGTTCGAGCTGCGGCTCCAGCGCCTTCACCGCGTCCACCGTCTCGATGACGTTGGAACCGGGCTGCTTGAAAATGATGACCAGCACGGCGCGGTTCGTGTTGAACCAGGCGGCCTGCCGCACGTCCACGGTGCCGTCAATCACCGACGCGACCGCGCTCAGGCGCACGATGTTGCCGTTCTGGGCGCGCAGCACCAGCGGGCTGTAGCCCGCGGCGGTGAACAGTTGATCGTTGGCCGAGATCATGTAGGAAGTGCCGCCGCCGTCAAGACTGCCCTTCGGCCCATGCGCGTCGGCAGCCAACAGTAGGGCGCGCACGTCCTCAAGCCCCAGGCCCATAGCTGCGAGCGCCGTGGGGTTGGCGCGCACGCGCACCGCCAACTTCTGCCCTCCGGTGAGGAAGACCTGGGCGACGCCGGACACTTGCGCGATGCGCTGCGCCAGGATCGTTGAGCCGGCGTCGTAGATCTTGCTCAAGGAGAGCGTATCCGAAGTCAGCGCCATGATCAGGATCGGCGCGTCGGCCGGATTGGACTTGCGCCAGGTCGGCGGCATGGGCAGGTTGGTGGGCAGTTCGGCCCGCGCGGCGTTGATCGCGGCCTGCACGTCGCGCGCCGCCACGTCCACGCTGCGGTCCAGCGCGAACTGGATCACCACGCTGGTGGAGCCGACTCCGCTGACGCTGGTCAGTTCGGTCACTCCGGCAATCTGCCCCAGGCGGCGCTCCAGCGGCGCCGCCACCGAGGACGCCATAGTCTCCGGGTCGGCCCCAGGCAGCGTGGCGCTGACTTGGATGGTCGGGAAATCCACCCGTGGCAGGGCCGCCACCGGCAGGAAGCGGTAGCCGATAACCCCCAGCAGCAGGACGGCGATCATCAACAGCGAAGTGCCGGCCGGGCGGCGGATGAAAGGTTCGGATAAGTTAACGGCGCTCATGGTCAGTTGTCAGCAGTCCATTGTCCGTTGTCCGGTGTGGCTGGTCCGTGAGCACTGCTCCCGGACCATTGAGCACACAACTTGCGCTGATTCTGGATGAAAGATAAGGACAGGTCAAGAAGAAAGCCCGATTGCGTTCCGCGTTTCGCGCCTTACATTGCATCCATGCCCAAACGCCAAGCTCCTGGGTTCTTCTGCAAGCAGTGCGGCCATGAGACGTCGCGCTGGGAAGGCAAGTGTCCCGCCTGCCAGGAATGGGGTTCGCTCGTCGAGGCGCCCGTGGAAAAGGCCAAGCCCTCGGGACGGCGCGGGCGTGAGACAAGCGCCTCGCGGCTGACGCTGACAGGCAGCTCGGAACTCAAGCCCCTCCGTGAACACGCCCGTGATACGCTGCCGCGCCTCGCCGTTCCCATCGGCGAAATCCACCGTGTGCTGGGCGGAGGCATCGTTCCCGGCGGCAGCGTGCTGGTCGGCGGCGAACCTGGCATCGGCAAGTCCACGCTGTTGCTGCAACTGCTGGCGGCTCTGGCTGCCGGCGAGAGTGTGAGAAGCGGTCAAGGGGAGAGCCGCCGAGAGGGAGAAGCTGAGAGTGCGAAGGAACAGCGCAAACCGTGCTTCATCTACATAACCGGTGAAGAAGCGCCCAGTCAGATTGCCGCGCGCGGCCTGCGGCTGGCTGCGAACTCTTCCACCCCCGGCCACTCTCCCCGCCAGGGCGGGGGGAAACAGGGCTACGACAGCGAGCGCCTCAAGCTGGCCAGCGAAACAGACTTGGCGCGCATCCTGGCCATGCTCGAGGCCGAGCGTCCCCAGGTGGCCGTAATAGACTCCATCCAAACGGTGCGCGATGAGGGCCTCGATTCGGCGGCCGGCTCGATCAGCCAGGTCCGCGAATGCGCCATGGCGTTGGTGGACGCGGGCCGGCAGCTCAATACCGCGGTCTTTCTCATCGGCCACGTCACCAAGGACGGGGTGATCGCCGGCCCGCGGGTGTTGGAACACATCGTGGATACGGTCCTGAGCTTTGAAGGCGAAATGCGCCTCGATCTGCGGGTCTTGCGCGCCAGCAAGAACCGCTTCGGCAGCACGGACGAAGCAGGGTTCTTTGAGATGACCCAAAGCGGCCTGCTGGAAGTGCCCGATCCCTCAATGGCGCTGCTCGACCGCGAAGGCGCCGCCGACAAGGGCGCCGGTTCGGCCATCGGCGCGCTGTGTGAAGGCACGCGCGTGGTCCTGGTGGAACTCCAGGGCCTGACCGTGCCCGTGCCGGGCGGCGGCAGCCCGCGCCGCCGCGCCAGCGGAGTGGACGCGGGGCGGCTGGCCCAACTGCTGGCCGTGCTCGAAACCCGCGCCGGCGTGCCTTTCGGGACGCTGGATGTCTTCGCCAGCGCCGCTGGAGGCATCCGTGTGGACGAGCCGGCTGCGGACCTGCCTCTGGCTTTGGCCCTGGCCTCGATCGCCTTGAACCGCCCGGTGGGCGAGAGCCTCGTGGCCGCAGGCGAGGTGGGCCTGGGCGGCGAAATCCGCCCTGTGCCGCGGCTGGAAGCCCGCATTGCCGAAGCCCGGCGGCTGAACTTCAGCACCCTCCTGCTGCCCGCGCGCGGCCGGACGCACTTGCCGCCGCAAATTGAAGGCGCCAGGATTCTGCGCGCGCGCACGCTGCGCGAGGCGCTGGCGATGGCACTCGTC
>Ga0187861_10002553_pt1 | contig 16929 bp, 11 predicted proteins | sample June2016WEW_10_1_3_FD_132986 | JGI IMG/M metagenome (GOLD analysis project Ga0187861, IMG submission 132986) | Peatland microbial communities from SPRUCE experiment site at the Marcell Experimental Forest, Minnesota, USA - June2016WEW_10_100 | ecosystem: Environmental > Terrestrial > Soil >...
GTATCCAAGCAACCGTCCCCTGCCACTCCGCAACCGGGGCTGAAGGAAGCGACAAAGGAAGAAGCCAGGACTGACACGAAGGCCGAGCCCAAGCCTGACGCGAAGACGGAGGCCCCGGCGCGGAAGAAATCCAAAGTCGAGCGGGACACAGAGGAAAAATCCATGGAGCGGCCCAAAGAGGGCACTAACCCACTGGAAGACGTGCGGGGCATTGAATGATTTTGGATTTTGAATTTTCGATTTTCGATTGGTATGGCGGCCGGTCAGTCGTCAGTGGTCCGTTGCCCAGCGCGCGCCGGGGATTGCGGGATGAAGGCTAAAGCCCCCAAACCCAAGCCAGGATTGCCAAAGCCTCGCCTGGGACACCGAGGCGGAATAGGGGTAGCGGCTTTGGCCTGGCCCCTCGAATGGTTCATTACCGCCGGGACGGCCGGCGCCCTGGGCCAGCGCCTGCTCGATCTGCTCTTTGCGGCAACCTGGTTTGTCCACCGTTGCGTGGGCTGGATTCTGGTCTTCATCGGCCGCATGGCCCGCCGCGTGGCGTGCCTGTTGCCTTGGCAGGTCCGCCTGGCACTGCTGGCCGTCCTGCTGCTGGCCGTCGTGGCGGCGCTGAGCCGGCTGACCGAAGGTTGGGTGCTGGCCAAGCTGGACTTCTCCCCGAAACAGGCCGCCATCATTGCGAACAGCGGCCTGGCCGGCTCGTTGCGCTCAGCGGTCAAGTTGTACGGTTTCGCCACCTGGTTGTTCGCCCTCGCCCCGGCCGCGGCCTTCATCCGCAGCCGCTACGCATACTATTACCTCCTGCTGGTGGGCGCCGGGTTCCTCGCCTTGTGGCTCATCCCGCTGGCCTTCATTTTGGATGTGCCGGGGCGGCTGTTCGTGGCGCCGGGGAGCGATCTGGGCAAGACGGCCCGCAATCTCTGGTGGGTGACCGGTTTCTTCGCGTGGCTGCCCGCCGCGGGCTGCGGCGTGGTCTTCTGCCTCTGCCTGGCGACACGCGCCACGAAGGCCTACTACTTCCGCGCGCCCCAAGCCCAGGAGGCGCTGGGCGACCGCCTCTACCGCAGCTTCGTTACCAACGGCAGCGATCCGGTCTTCAGGACTTCGTTCTATTGGGCGGCGGGCCTGCACTTCTTCGTGCTGGTCCTTTATCCGTTGTACAAGATGTACGCCCGCGGGGAGGAGATGCTGCCCTATGCGCTGCCCAAGGGGCGCGGGATGCCGACGATTCAGGGCGTCATGGTCGCCAGCCAGCAGACGAAGAAGCAGCGGCCGAAGCAGAAGACCAAGCGCATCAAGTTCGTCCTGAACATGAACAGCGCGATTGTTTTCACGCGCCCGGACATTGACGACAGCAGGGTGGGGGAGGAAATCGAGCAGGACACCAGCGACACCTACGTGGCCACTTCCTTCGCCACGGACAGCAGCGGCGGCAAGGGCCACGGCGGGCCGGGCGGCGGCGGCTCCGGCCTGGGCGCGGGCGGGCCCGGCAGAGGCGGCTGGCCCAATGGGATGGAGAATGCCCGCGTGCGCTTTATCCGCCTCCAATACGAAGGCGGCGACTGGGACCAGGACATGGGCTTGAACGCCGACTACAACCTGCTGCTGATGTTCAGCAAGTACACCGGTTTCAAGGTGGCCAACAACACCGAAGCCATCCCCATTTCCGCCTTGCGCCGTTTCCCCAAAAACCGCGCCCCGCCCTTCGTTTACATCTGTGGCAGCGGGAACATTGCCGCCACCAACGACGACGTGAAGGCGCTGCGCTGGTACTGCACGGAAGAAGCGGGGCTGGTTATTGCTGACAACGGCGGCGGCTCCTTCAACGGCAGCATCCGCGCGCTGGTGAAGCGCGTCTTCCCGGAGCTGGATTGGGTGGACATCGCCAATGACGACGTGATCTTCCGGCAGCCCTTTGTGTTCCGCAATGGCGCGCCGCCGCTCTGGCACTATTCGGGCACCCGCGCCCTGGGCATCAAGTTCAGCGGCCGGTGGGTCGTCTTCTACCATCAGGGCGACATGAAAGACGCCTGGAAGACAGGGCACTCCGGCACCACCGAGGCCCAGGCCACCCAGGCTTACCAGCTTGGCATCAACGTCATGAACTACGCCTTCAATCAGTACATGGCGGCGCACTTCGGACAGTAGTAACCGTTTACCCTCTCCCCCGTGGGGAGAGGGCCGACGTGAGCGAAGCGAACGCGGGGTGAGGGGGCCAGCAGGGCCTTTCAATTGTCCGGTTTCCGAGCCGCGCGCGTCAGCAAGCGGTAGTACCGCTCCCTCACGGTCGCGGCTCGGAAACGCTGCGCGAATGCGCCCAGAACAGACAATTGAAAGACCCTGAGTGGGCGAGGACGAGCGTGAAGCGGCCCCCTCACCCGGCGCTAAAGCGCCACCCTCTCCCCACAGGGGAGAGGGTGAACGATTACATACAATAGAGGTCAAGCCCATGCACTCGCTCAGTCTCAACGGCACGTGGCAATTGGCGTTTGGGCAGCAAAGCGAGGACGGGCCGCAGGCGCCTGAGGACCTGCCGCGCTTCCTGACCCGCTTGTACATGGAGGCGGATGGCCCGCCCGCCGCGGAGGATTTGCCGCAAACCGGCTGGACGGCGCTCCCCGCCACGGTGCCGGGAAACGTGGAACTCGACCTGCTCGCCGCGGGCCTCATCAAGGAGCCTGCGCAGGGCAATCACATTTACGCTTTGCGCGAATACGAAACCTGCGAGTGGTGGTACAGCCGCCGCTTCGGCAGCCCGCCGCTGGGCGCGGGCCAGCGCGCCGAACTGGTCTTCGAGGGCCTGGATTGCCTCGGCACGGTGTGGCTCAATGGCCGGCTGTTGGGCCGGACGGACAACATGTTCATCGCCCAGCGCTTCGATGTGACCGGCCTGCTCCGCGCGGGCGCGGAAAACGAGCTGGCTGTGCGCATCGCTTCCGCTGTGCTGGCAGGCCGGCGCTCCCGGATTGCGGCAAGCGAGTATGCGTTCCGCACGAACTGGGAGTCGCTGCACGTCCGCAAGGCGCCCCACATGTACGGCTGGGACATCCTGCCGCGGCTGGTCTCAGCGGGCTTGTGGCGCGCAGTGCATCTGGACGTGCTGGAGCCCACGCGCTTTCGCACGGTGTACTGGACGACACTGGCGGTGGATGCGGAACAGCGCACCGCGCGCGTGCAGGCGGACTGGGACTTCGTGAGCGGCCAGAGCGACCCGGCCGGCTTGCGTTTGCGCACCACGCTCGAACGGCACGGCGCGCCGGCGTACCGTGCGGAACAAACGGTGCTCGGCACCCACGGCCGTTCACGCCTGGAGTTGAAGGACGTGGACTTGTGGTGGCCGCGGGGACAGGGCGAGCCGGCGCTGTACAAGGCTACGCTGGAACTGCTGTCCGCTGAAGGCCAGGTGCTCGCCACGGACTGCACGCAGGTCGGCTTGCGCACCATCGAGCTGCGCAGGACGGACGTCACGACGGCCGAGGAGCCTGGCGAATTCGTCTTCGTGGTGAACGGCGAGAAGGTCTTCTGCAAGGGCACCAACTGGGTGCCGCTCGACGCCCTGCACAGCCGCGACCCGAAACACCTCCCGGCCGCGTGCGCGCTGCTGGCGGACCTCAACTGCAACATGGTCCGCTGCTGGGGCGGCAACGTCTACGAAGACCACGCCTTCTTCGATTTCTGCGATGCGCAGGGGATCATGGTCTGGCAGGATTTCGCCCTCGCTTGCGCGCTCTATCCGCAGACGGATGAGTTCGCGGCCAAGATGCGCGCCGAGGCGGAAGCCGTGGTCACGAAGCTGCGCAACCATCCCAGTCTGGCGCTGTGGGCCGGAAACAACGAGATTGACGAGTGTTACTCCTGGACCGGCATGGGCCTCGATCCGAACACGGACCGCCTCAGCCGCCAGGTGCTGCCGGAGGCGCTCAGGCGCCTCGATCCGGTGCGGCCCTACCTGCCCAGTTCGCCCTATCGCAGCCCGGAACTGGTGCGGCGCGGCAACAACTGGGAACTGGAACCCGAGCAGCATCTGTGGGGCCCGCGCGACGACTTCAAGGGGCCTTTCTACACCAAGTCGCTGGCCCACTTCGTCAGCGAGATCGGCTACCACGGCTGCCCCAACCGCCGCAGTCTCGAAGAGTTTCTCGACCCCGAGTTCCTCTGGCCGTGGCAGAACAACGAGCAGTGGCTGACTCACGCCGTGCGCCCGCACCCCGCCGAAGACGCCTACGACTACCGCATCCCGCTGATGAGCAAGCAGATCGAGGTGCTGTTCGAGCGCGTGCCGGAGGAACTTAACGACTACATTGTCGCCTCGCAGTTCGTGCAGGCCGAGGCGCTCAAGTTTTTCATCGAGCGCTGGCGCGCGGGAAAATGGCGCCGCACGGGGCTGCTGTGGTGGAACCTGCGCGACGGCTGGCCGGTCATCTCCGACGCCATAGTGGATTACTACGGCCGCAAGAAGCTGGCCTACGAGTACGTCAAGCGCATCCAGGCCAATGTCTGTGCCATCGTAACGCAGGCCTCCGCGCCCGCCGTGGCGCAAGCGGCCGCGCGCCTGTCCTCGCCCACCGGCTACCACCCGCTGCTCGTCGTGAACGATACGCTTGAGCGCGTGTGCGGCCAGGCCGTGGTCACGGACGCCGATACTGAGGACGTGCTCTTCGACAGCGCGTTTGAGGCCGAGCGCAACGGCCAGGTTGTGCTGGGCGCCATCGCCGCGCCCGCGCAGCCCGCTATGTGGCTGCTGGAATGGACGTGTTCCGGCGGTGCGCCCCAGCGCAACCACTACCTAGCCGGCCCGCGCCCGTTCTTGCTCCAGCAGTATAAGGGGTGGCTGAGGAAGATGGGGCTGGGGAACTTTGATTTTGGATTTTAGACGTCACAGTATGTACTTCGCCAAGTCCTCGTCATCGAGAATGGGCTTGAGGCGCTCCTCGACCATCTTGCGGTCAATGACGACCTTCTGGCCTTTCAGGTCCGCCGCGCTGAAGCTGACATCCTCCAGCAGCTTTTCCATGACGGTCTGCAAGCGGCGCGCGCCGATGTTCTGGCTGCGCCCATTGGCCAGGGCGGCGATGTGGGCCATGGCGGTCAGACCCTCTTCGGTGAATTCCAGCTCCACCTCTTCCGTCGAGAGCAGCGCCGTGTATTGCTTGGTCAGCGCGTTCTTGGGCGTGGTCAGAATGCGGCGGAAGTCCTCCTCGGTCAGGTCCTTCAGCTCGACGCGGATGGGGAAACGCCCTTGCAGCTCCGGCAGCAGATCGCTGGGCTTGGACATGTGGAAGGCCCCGGCGGCGATGAAGAGGATGTGGTCCGTGCGGATGATGCCCCAGCGCGAATTGACCGAAGCGCCTTCGACAATCGGCAGCATGTCGCGCTGCACGCCCTCGCGCGAGACATCCGGCCCGTGCAGGCTGTGCGCGCCCGCCACCTTGTCAATCTCGTCAATGAAGATGATCCCCAGGTTCTCGGCGGCGTCCACGGCCTGGCGCGCCACGGCTTCCTGGTCAATCAGTTTTTCCGCTTCCTCCGCTTCCATGATCCGGCGCGCCTCGGCCACGCTCATTTTCCGCCGCCTGGTCCGCTTGGGCATGACGCGCGAGAGCGCATCCTGCAATTCCATGCCCATCTCCTCGCCCATCGAAGGCGCGAAAATGCCGGCCACTTCGGGCGAGGCCGCCACTTCGATCTCCACGTCGCGGTTATTCAGCGTGCCGTCGCGCAGCTTCTTGCGCAGCTTGGCCCGGGTCTTCTCGTGCATCTCAGCCGCGCTGTTCGCGCTCGGGCCGGCCCCGGACCCGCCTTCGTTCCTGGGGCCGGCGGCCGCGCTTTCCGCCCAGGCGCTGGGCGTGGGCAGCAGCGCTTCCAGCAGGCGCTCCTCGGCCGCTTCCGCTGCTTTCACGCGCACTTCCTCGCGCGCCTTGGTCTCGAAGATGTTGATGGCCTGCTTGACCAGGTCGCGCACCATGCTTTCCACGTCGCGCCCGTGGTAGCCGATCTCCGTATAGCGCGTGGCCTCGACTTTCACGAAGGGCGCGCCCGCCAGCGCCGCCAGCCGCCGCGCGATCTCGGTCTTGCCCACGCCCGTGGGGCCGATCATCAGGATGTTCTTGGGGGCGACTTCCTCGCGGATTTCGGGCGGCAGCTTCTTGCGCCGCCACCTGTTCCGCAAGGCAATGGCCACGGCCTTCTTGGCCTGGTCCTGGCCCACGATGTACTTGTCCAGCTCGGCCACGATCTGCCGCGGGGCAAGGTCGGAGGCGTCGGTGGCGACAATGGGGAGGTTTTCAGATTGATGCTCACTCATGGAGGTCCGGGTTCCTGGCCGCAGGAATGCTGCACGCACTGCGATTCTACACGAAGCGGAATGAGGAATCAACATGAGCAGGGAGCAGGGGCCTGCTATGGGTGCATGTCAGCAAATGTACCGCGGGCGTCCCGCCCGCTCGTGGCAGGCTGGCAGGGCGCGAGGACGAAGGCGGGCGGGACGCCCGCGGTACACGCTGGGCCACGCATTTACTGACATGCACCCGCCTGCTATAATCGCAGAACAGCATGAAGGCCCTGGAGCGTCCTCTAACGATTCTGTTGCTGCTGGTTCTCGCCACGGCAATTCTCCTTCACGGCAATCTGTTTGGGCCATTCTTCAGCGTGGATGACCACCGTTATGTGTGCTTCGCTGTTGCAGGGCCCTGGACGAAGGTGTTCCAGCCGCAGCGCGGCATGTTCTACGCGCCGCTGACCTATCTTTCATTCCGCCTCGACCGCGCGCTCTTCGGTCCGGCGCAAGAGGACGTGGAGCGCTCGTTTGGCCCGCCGTGGACAGACAGCCAATCCCGACTGGGGCCGGGACTGGGTTCAGTCACCGTTCGGCCGGTCCCCATCCGGTCCTGGGCTTACGGACCGCGGCTGATGAACGGGGTGTACCATTTGTTGGCGGGATTCTTCTTGTGGCTGTTTCTTTCGCGGCTCGGCGCGGGGTCTGGCACAGCGGCGTTCGTGGCGCTAGCCTGGGCGGTCCATCCGCTGGCGTTGGAATCCGTGGCCTGGGTGTGCGAGAGGAAGAACACGCTCTGCGCCATGTTCGGCTTCGCCTCGCTGGCCGCGTGGACCATTCCGTGGGGCGGGTTGCCAACCCGCCCGGGCGATTCAGCGAATCGCCCTACATTCCCCTGGCGGCTGCCGCTGGTGTGGCTGTTGTTCGCGGCGGCGCTCTTGAGCAAAGTGGCGGCGCTGAGTTTTCTGCCGTTGTTCGTGGTTCTGGAGTACGCCGCGCTGCGGCAGGAAGGGTTCACCTGGCGGGACGGGCGGCAGTGGTTGGGCGCGCTGGAGAGGCTCAGCGGGCAACTGATCCTCTCGGGACTTGCCGCCTGGATAGGGAGTAGAGTCTTCGAGTATGAAATCGCCATCCCGCCGGGCGGCAGCGTTTGGACCGGGCTGCTCACCGACAGTTCGATATTCTGGCGCTACACACGCAACCTGCTGCTGCCGCTGGACCTGAGTTTCTTCTACGGCGTGGACCCAGTGCGCAGTCTGGGCGACACGCGTTTGTGGCTGTGCGGCGGGGCCTTGGCGCTGCTGTGGGGCGCGCTGCTCTGGTTGGCCGGCCCGCCCCTCACCCTGCCCTCTCCCCAAGGGGGAGAGGGAGGGGTGAGGGGGCGACTGCTGGCCGTGATTGGCTTTGTCTGGTTCTTCGGCGGCTTGGGACCGAACGCGAACATCGTGGGGAGTGCGTTTCCGATGCAGGACCGGTATCTGTACTTCCCGGGGCCCGGACTGTTGCTGGCGCTGGCCCTGGGACTGAAAGGCCTGGCCGAGCGCACAGCGGCGCTGAGACGCGCGCTGCCCTGCGGAGGCGCGGCTTATGTGGCGTTGCTGGCGGTGTTGTGCGCGGTTCGTTCGCCGCTCTTCGGCGACAGCGAGAAACTGGAGCTGGATGCGGCGCGCCGCCAGCCGGACTCCGGCATGGCGCGGTGGTGCGTGGCGGGGATTCTGCGGGTACGTTTTCTCGACCACGCCAATAGCAGCGACGAGAACGAACGGCGCCAGGGCACGCGTGACGCGGAGAAGCTGATCTGCGAGCTGCAAGCCGTGCTCGCCTGCCAGGACGCCTGTGATTTCACGGACCCGCTGACGGTGCGCGTTTACATGGCCGAGGCCCTCTTGTACCTGGACAAGGATGCAGAAGCGCGAGCGGCGATCGCGGCCGCCCTGCCGCCGCCCGGACCTCTGCCAGCCTGGCGCGAGACCGGCCGGCTTTTCAGGGACTTGCCGGAGACCCGCAGGCAGCGCGTGAAGAGCACGTATCTTCAGCAATCGGTGGCCAAGGCATACTTGCTCCTGGGCCATATCAGCTTGCGGCAATCAGCCGCGGCGGCAACCGCGGAAGCTCGGATTTCCTGTGCGCGTGACGCCGTCTTGCGGGCGGACCAGTCGCTGGCGGTGCATCCGCTGCAAGACGAAGCGCTGCTGCTGAAAGGCAAGGCGCTCATCCGGGCCGCCTACTTGCTCGCGGACGACGGCGCGATGGCAGAGGCGCGCAAGGAGTATGAGGCAGCCAAGACCATCCTCTCGAATCTGGCTGCTTCTTCGCCGCAAGCTGACGCAGCCAGGCGCATCCTGGATAATGTGCCGCCACCGGTTCCAGGCCTTAGGCCTTAGCCCCGAAAATTCACCGCAGAGACGCAGAGCACGCAGAGTGAAGAAAGAATTTCGAGAATCATTCTGTCCATTCTCCCTGCTGTTCTCTGCGCTCTCTGCGTCTCTGCGGTGAATAATGCGAGGCATTGGGGGCGCACGGTGAGGAGACAGAGCCTCAAGCCTTTTCTTGGCAGAAAACCCAAGAATCAGGCCGCGCTCAGTATATACTCGTGGACCAGCATGAAAGCCCTCGAACGTCCTTTCGTGGTTGCATTACTACTGGTCTTGGCCACGGCGGTCCTGCTTCACGGCAACCTGACAGCGCCATTCAGCCGCCTGGACGACCATCGTCTTATGTGCTTCGCCGTTCAAGGGCCCTGGACGAAGCTGTTCCGTACCCACCCCAGCAGGTTCTTCGCGCCGCTCGCCGATCTCTCGTACCGCCTCGACCGCGTGCTCTTCGGTCCGGCGGCGGAAGAGGTGCAGTACTCGTTTGGCCGGACGGGAGCAGACCGCAGGTTCCCAAGCAGCCGGGAGTGGGTGCCAGCCCCCGTCCGGCCTTGGGCCTACGGGCCGCGGCTGACGAACGGGCTGTACCATCTGCTGGCGGGATTCTTCCTGTGGCTGTTCCTGTCGCGGTTAGGCGCGGGTGCCGCCACGGCGGCGTTCGTGGCGCTGGCCTGGGCGGTCCATCCCCTGGCGCTGGAGTCGGTGGCGTGGGTGAGTGAGAGGAGGAACACGCTGTGCGCCATGTTCGGCTTTGCCTCCCTGGCCGCCTGGACGGTCCGGCCCGCCAGGCCCTGGCGGCTGCCGCTGGTGTGGCTGTTGTTCGCCGCAGCGCTGCTCAGCAAAGTGTCGGCGCTGAGTTTCGTGCCGTTATTCGCGGCTTTGGAGTTCAGCGCTCCAGGGGGGGAGAAGTTCGCTTGGCGGGACGGGCGGCAGTGGGCGGGGGCGCTGGAGCGGCTCAGCGGACAACTGGTCCTTGCAGTACTTGCCGCCTGGACAATGATGAGCCTCTTCGAGCACGAAATCGCCGCGCCGCCAGGCGGAAACGCCTGGACCGGGCTGCTCACCGACAGCTCGATATTCTGGCGCTACACGCGCAACCTGCTGCTGCCGCTGGACCTGAGTTTCTTCTATGGAGTGGAACCGGTATGCAGTCTGAGCGACCCGCGATTGTGGTTGTGCGGCGGGACCTTGGCGCTGTTGTGGGGCGCGCTCTTCTGGCTGGCCGGCCCGCCCCTCACCCTCCCCTCTCCCCAAAGGGGAGAGGGTGGGGTGAGGGGGCGGTGGCTGGTACTGCTTGGCTTTGTCTGGTTTTTCGGCGGCTTGGGACCGAATGCGAACCTTGTGGCGACTGCCTTCCCGATGCAGGATCGCTATCTGTACCTTCCGTCGCCAGGCTTGTTGCTGGCGCTGGGCGTGGCGCTGCGGGGCCTGGCCGAGCGTACCGCGGCGGTGAGCCGGGCGCTGCCTTTGGGGGGCGCAGCCTACCTGGTGCTGCTGGCGGCGCTGTGCGCGGTCCGTTCAGACCTCTTCGGCGACAGCAAGGAACTGGAAATTGATGCGGCGCGCCTCCAGCCGTCCTGCGCCATGGCCCAGTTATGCGCCGCCAACGCCTGGCGGGACAAGTACTGGGAGCACGCGCGGCGGGGCGAGCAGCTTCCCGGCGGCTCGCTGCAATGGCAGCAGGAGGTCGCAGGCGCGGAGGACTGCGCCGCCAAGGCCCTGGCGCATTTCGGGGCCGCCGAGCGCTGCACGGGCTTTCAGGAGCATGTGGATTACTTTACACTGCGGCTGTGGCAGGCAGAAATCCTGGTGGCTTTGGGAAGGTACGACGAAGCCTGCGTCTCGCTGGGCCCGTTGCCGCCGCCCGGCCTGCCCATGCGCCCGGAGCCGGAGGATTCCGACGAGCCGGACGCTTCCGATTGGGAAGCCCATCTGCCCGGCTATCCGCAGCGCACGCTGGCAGGAGCGTGGTTGATCCGTGCCGAGACAAGTCTGCGGCGCTGTGGCGTCCCGGGGATCACCACCGCACAAAAGATGGCTTTGGCCGAGGAGGCGCGGCAGGAAGCCGAGGAGTCGCTGAAGGTCCACAAGCTGGATGACGAGGCCCGTGTCCTGTGGGCGCGCGCGCAGATCGTGATTTCGGACCAATACCTTGCGCGGAAAGACCTGGCCACGGCACTGAAGCTGTACAACGAAGCCGTGGCGAAGCTGAAAGAAGTACCCCCAGGATCGCTTTCGGCCTACAGCGCCCAGCGCATCTTGGACAATATCCCGCCGCCGGGAACCGTTCAGTCCGAGCCGCGACCGTGAGGGAGCGGACACTACCGCTTGCTTACGCGCGCGGCTCGGAAACTGAACGGTTACCGCCGCCAAAAGAAAGTGGCAAGTGACAGGTGGCAAGTGCTAGACTGCCGGTTGTGAAACACGCGTTCTGGGAAAAATGACACTTGGCCCGCGGGGAAGACGGACGCGGCATGTGAACTGAGCGGAGGAAGCGGTAAATGTTGGAACAGCCCAAGACACGGCCGGAATGGTTGCGCGAAACAACGTTGGTCTCAGCGGCGCTGCCGGAGCCGCCGCTGGTGCGCAAGTACGCCGGCGGGCAACCCCTCGACGTGGACCAGGAGTATGAAAGAGCGTTGCGGGAGGAGACGCTGGAGAGCCTGGTTGCGGCGGGTGTCACGCTGGTTTGGGTGCGGTTCTACAGCGGCTTCGGCTTGGAGTTTGAGAAGGCCGAGATCGAGCGCGTGCGGGATTTCATGGTCCGGGCACAGGCGCGAGGCTTGCGTGTGGCCGCGGCGGTGCAGTTGGGGCTGGTTGTGCCGGAAACCCTGCTGCTGGAAGAACAGGAGTGCCACAACTGGCTGCAGGTCAACGCGGACGGCCAGCATGTTCTGGCCGGCGGCCATGCGGCAGGCGTGCGGCCTTGTTACAACTGCGAAGGCTTCCTGCGCTACGCGGAGCGCGTCTGTCTCCTGGCCGTGGATGCCGGCGCGGACTTGGTGCAGCTTGAGAACGTGAGCTACAACTTGGAACCGGACACCTGTTGCTGTCCGCTGTGCGTGGCCGCGTTCCGGGACTTTTTGAGGCAACAGTACGGCGCGCATGATGAGAAGACGCGCCAAGCCGGGCTGGCGCGCTTCGGGCACAATAGCTTTATTCACGTTCGGCCGCCGGCAATGGAGGATGACTGGTCAGGAAGCAGTGATGTCCGGGCGCCGCATGAGCAGGAATGGATGAAGTTCAAGGTGCGCACATTGACGGCATGTCTGGGGCGGTTATCCCAGGCGATCACGCGGCGCGACCCAGAATGTGCGGTCGGCGCTGATTTGCTGCGCGGCCGCTATTCGCTCGGAGAGACACTGCATGGGGTCAGCTACCCGGCGCACATTCCCCTGGTGGATTTTGTCAGGCCTGCGCGCGCATTTTCCATTGCACATCCGTTCAGTCCGTATGGCGAGTCGCCGGGAGGCGCGCCGGAGCATCCTGCCGGCGAGCCCAAGTCCCCGGAGTTGGCGCCTGCTTATTTACATCCTTTGGCGGTGGCCGCGGAGCTGAAGTTGGCACACGCTTTCGGGGTGGCTGCCGAAACGAGCGCCGGCGCAGCGCGCGAGCTGAAGTTGTTGATGGCTTGGGGGCTGGCCACGGAAACCAACCTTGGCGTGGCCCCGCTGGAGACAGGGCTGGCCTTGAACCTGATGCACAATCCCTTCGGGCTGGGCTGCTTGGCCGAGGATGGCCCTCTGGGGTCGCAGGAGCAGGCGGCGCGCGAGGAGAGCATGAAGACAGTTCGCGCTTACCTGGACTTCTACACCAGGCACAAGGCCGCGCTCCTTAGTGCGCGCAGCCTGGCGGCCGTGGCCATCTACCACGACACAGCCAACGAACTTTTTTGGCCGGCAACACCGCATGGGGAGAATCAGGAGTTGGAAGCGAAACTCGAAGCGGGGGGCTGGAACTGTGAGCCGCTCTATCCCAACCAGTTCCCTGACATCTCGCGCTATCGTTGCGTTGTCGTGGCGTGCGCAAGGTTGCTGGCAGACGAAGCGGTCCAGGTCTTCACGCGCTACGTGGAAGCCGGCGGCGGGCTGGTCGTGTTCAGCCATTGGGGCAAGCACGACGAGTGGGGCCGTGAACGCGCGCAGCCTGCGTTAGCGGCGTTGCTCGGACCAGATTATCTGGATGGTCTGCCCGCGTTAACGCCGTTGTGTTATAAGGGCGAGCCCCCGAAGCCTCTGCAACGGCAAGTGGGTGCAGGCCGCGTCGCCTTTGTGTCTTGGGCCAGGAGTGATGAAGGCACGCTTGCGGCTGTAAGTTTCGCGGCTGGAGGCGCACCGCCGTGGAGCGTCCAGAGAGAAGGGACACGGCCCTTGTCCTGGGCGGTGCAGGCCGCGGACGGCACGCTGCTGCTTCATGCCGCCGAGCTCTCGTTGAACGCCCCAGCGGGCGGACTGCGCTGCTCAATCGCCTGCGACAAGCAGCCCCAGCAAGTGCTGCCCTGCGCCCCCGGCCGGGAATTCGCGCCCGTGGCTTTCACCTGGGAGAACGGCCGGGCGAGCTTTGAGCTGAGCGCCGAAGCAGCCGGCGGGCAGATGCCCAGGTATGTGATGTTCAGGGCGGAGTTCCAGGCGGCGCAGCAATGAAGGTCCGTTTCCCCCTCCCCTTGCGGGAGGGGGTAGGGGGAGGGGTATCACTTCTCGCCAGATTCGTCGGCAGCAGCAGTGCTGACGTCCTCGGCCTCGGTTTTGCCGCCATCGGGGTCTGATGCCCGCGCTTTCTTGATCTTGTCGAGGAGAGTGAATGAGTGCTCGATGCTCTCGTCCAGCTCGATGCTCAACTGCGGCGTGGTGCGGGTCTTCATGCGTTTGGCGATGCGCGACTGGAGCAGGCCGCGGGCATCCTGCAGGGCGTGCATGGTGCGCGATTTGACACCGTCGCTGCCCAGCACGGAAACGTAGACGATGCAATACGAAAGGTCCTCGGTCAGCGCCACACGGGTCACCGTGCAGAAACCGATGCGGGGATCCGACAGGCCCTGAGTGATGGTTTCAGCGGCCTCTTCGCGGATCACTTCTTTCAGGCGTTCATTGCGCAGTTTCATGCGTGCAACTCCTCATCATAGCGGAACAGATCGTGCACCCCGTTAGTCACCTGCACGCGCGGGTCGTTGCGGGCGTAGCGGCTTATCTGGTCCGTCAGCTCCTGAAGGAAGGCTTTCTCATTGGACACGGTTGCAACGCCCAGACTGGCGCGCGTCCAACTGTCCAGTTCGCCCACCTCCGCACAAGACACGCCGAACCTGCTGCGCAGCCGCTCCTTCAAACTGCGCACGGCCTGGCGCCGGTCCTTCAGGGAACGGGAGCCGGGGATGAGCAGGTCAATGCGTAAGACGGCGATCCACATGGCAAGACAAAAGTAAGAGGGAAAAAGGGAAAAGTCAAAAGGGGAAAGGCATGAATGGAGTTTATGGATTATCATTAGAGCAATGAAGAAGAAAAATCCTGTGCCCATCCATCCGGGAGAGATCCTTATGGAGGAATTCCTGAAGCCTCTGGGTATCAACCAATACCAGGTGGCCAAGGACATCAGTGTTCCGGCTCGCCGGCTAATTGAGATCATCCAGGGCAAGCGTGCCATTAGCGCTGATACCGCTTTGAGATTATCGCGTTATTTTGGCCTCTCGGAACGGTTCTGGCTGGCCCTTCAGGCAAGATATGACTTGGAGATGGAAAAGGACAGGGGCCAGGGCCGAATCGAATCTGAGGTCAAGGTGCTGAAATTGCACTGCGCCTCGTGACCCCATGACGACTATGCCAGGGGACATTGCCTGGTACTTTACATGTCACCCGTCAGAAAGTCCCGAGGCGTTAGGATTGCGATGCCGCGAAAAGGGTGCAAGGCCAGGAGATCAGGGTCTCCACTAACAATTACGCCCGCTTTGCCGCTGACAGCCAACTCCAGATACTTGTTGTCCTTCGGGTCGCGGCAGTCTATGATAACGCAGTCCACCTCAACCGACTCCGCATCCGCCACCAAAGCGGCCAGGAACTCCAGACGTTCATCCTCAGGCAGGTATTTGTTGAACTTTTCGCGCCTCAAGACGTCGTCCAGTTCGGCCACAGTCTCCGCGGAAACCAACAACTTTCCTTGGTCGTGCGCTTTGTCGAATGCTTGGCGGGGGACTGACCGGGGCAGAAGCAGGGCGCTGACAACAACGTTGGCGTCAAATACAGTGCGCCGTTCAGTGGCCATGGAGTATCGAGTCCAGGACGCCTGGGTTCATCCCACGGGCCTCGGCTTTCCTGCCGATGTCATCCATAATGGTCTTGAGCGGCCGGCGAGGAAGAGAAGTAAGCTCACGCAGACGCAGGCTGAGCAAGAGTTGCATCTTGCGTTTTTCTTCGGCAGGTGCTGCAGCAAAAGCCTCCGCGGCACTGGCTTCAACTTCAATGCTAAGCGTCGCTGTTTCCATACTAAGAGTATACCATACCCGAAGTGCTTGGCCAAGGCCAATTGCGGCCCCATCAAGCTTCGTCTGCTGCCAGTGTCTTGATGACCCGACTGAGTTCTACAACTTCCAGATTCGAAGGGCACTCCGGCCAATTGTGCCGCCAGCAGACTATGATGTCGCAACCGTCTGGGGGGTGCCCATGGTCACGGAAGTTACGGCTTTCATACTCGAACTCAATCCGAACACGTTGCCACTTGCCTGCCTCAACCTGCCGCTTGGCTTCGCAGTCAGGGTATCCGGCTTGCATGGCTTCAACGAGGTAACCCAGTTCACGGGCCACCATTCCAAAGAGAAAAACCACGCCCTGCTCGTTGACCGGTTCATGGCGCAGCCCGCGGAAATCAATGGGATTTCCATAGGTGGGGCGGCTATCGAGCTTTCCGTGGCGTTGAGTGACTTCGATTGCAGATGACGCATCTGCCGTTGTCCCAGGTTGCGGTATAGAGGGCGAGGGTTGGTTTACCTCCGTCGGGATCAGTGCAACCACATCCGCCCATTCTGTACGGGATTCAACAAAGGCTTTGAACCGACCGGGAATGTTCCTCCAGGCTCCGAAATTCTTCTCAAAACTATCTGGACTGTATCTGCCCGCACGTTGATATTGGTTTACAGTTGGGATACGGCGCTCTCGCCGAACCATCTCGCCCCAGTCTTGAAGCAGAACCGATGGATCCAATCGTAAGTTAGACAAATTTGGCTCAAGCCCTGCCGCAAGAACCGCCTCTCGCCAACTTGTAAAGTGCTTCAGCATTTGACGCTGGCTCACGCCCGACACGCTGAAGAATTGGGCGCGGGATGGCGCTCGTCCGAGAGTTTTGGCGGCATCTCGGATTGCTTTCAATATCTGGTCTTTGTCAGGCAGGCCGGTTGCCATGCCACGGCCCCTTATTCCAGCGTCCTCTTCACCGTTTCCGTGATGAACGCCTCCAGCGTATCCGCCGGCTTGATGTCGTCGTAACCGTCCAGCTTGATGCCGCACTCGAAGCCCTGGCGCACTTCGCGGGCATCCTCCTTCTGGCGCTTGAGGCTGGCGATCTTCCCGCTCCAGACGGGCTTGCCGTCGCGGAGCAGCCGCACGTTGCTCTGCCGCGTGATCAGGCCGTCACTGACGAAACAGCCGGCCACGGTGCCGACCTTGGTGATGCGGAAGGTCTGGCGCACAGTGGTGTGGCCCTGGATCACTTCGCGCTCGATAGGTTTGAGCAGGCCTTCCAGGGCCTTGCGGACTTCGTCTATCACGTCGTAGATGATGTTGTAAACGCGGATTTCCACGTTGCGCTCTTCGGCCAGGCGGCGGGCGTTGGGGTCGGCGGCGACGCCGAAGCCGATGACGATGGCGTCCGAAGCGTCGGCCAGGAGCACGTCGGTCTCATTGATGGCCCCCACGCCGTCGTGGAGGACGTCAATGCGCGCGTCGGCGCGGGCCAGTTCCATGATGGCGTTGCGCAAGGGCGCCAGGGAGCCTTGCACATCCACCTTGAGGACGATCTTGAGCGCGGCGACGCTGCCTCTGGCCAGCAGGTCGCTGAGGTTCTCAAGGGTGACGTGGATGCGCTTGACCAGGCCTTCCTGGCGCAAGCGCATGGCGCGCTGGTCGGCGATCTCCGCGGCCTCCTTGATGGACTTCAGCACGTGGCAGCGCTCCCCCGGCAAGGGGACATCGTTCAAGCCGGTGACCAGCACCGGCGTGCTCGGACCCGCTTCCTCCATCGGCCGCAAGGTGTCGGAGAAGAGCTGGCGCACGGTGCCGTAGGCGTGGCCGCAGATGACCA
>Ga0187861_10002560_pt1 | contig 16900 bp, 14 predicted proteins | sample June2016WEW_10_1_3_FD_132986 | JGI IMG/M metagenome (GOLD analysis project Ga0187861, IMG submission 132986) | Peatland microbial communities from SPRUCE experiment site at the Marcell Experimental Forest, Minnesota, USA - June2016WEW_10_100 | ecosystem: Environmental > Terrestrial > Soil >...
AGCTTCCATCAACTCCAACAGTTACATTAGAAAAGGCACATGAAATCGCAAAAGAAGCAGGAATCAAATATGTTTATCTTGGAAATGTCGGTGGCCATTGGGCAGAAAACACTTACTGCCCAAAGTGTAAGAAAATTATCGTTGAACGGCAAGTGTTCACCATTCTTGCCAATCACATTGTAAAAGGGAAGTGCAAATTTTGCGGAGAAAAAATCCCCGGTATCTGGAGTTAATCAGGTTTTTTTATTATGGTGTATGCCAGTGTATAAGAAGTAGAAATGACATCATTTGGCGAAATGAACCGAAAGCCCGTGAGTAATCCACTCATCGGGCTTTTTATTTCTAAAACAGATTCAAATTATTCATATGCAAAACAGATACCGCTTCTTTACATTGGCTTCGGTTCAATTCTTTCACAGATTCTTCTTGTTCGGGAATTTCTTGTTAGCTTCTACGGCAATGAATTGAGCATTGGAATCATATTCGCTTGTTGGCTGGTGTGGATAGGTCTCGGCAGTGCATTCGGAAACATTGTAGTCAAGCATAATCAAAATGTGTCGCGCCTTTTTCTTGTGATTATTGCTATAACACCTCTCGCAACGTTTACGCAAATTCTCGCGGTGAAATTCGTTCGTGCATTTCTTCACACAACTACCGGTGAATTTCTATCAATGCTTGACCTGCTTGGATTCTCATTTGTTGTCCTTAGTACCGGCTGTTTCTTATGGGGATTGCTCTTCACGCTTGGCGCGAAATCATTAACTTTAGAAAAGGATGAACTCTGGCTTGGCGTGAACAAAGCGTACATACTTGAATCGCTTGGAAGCGTTGTCGGTGGATTATTGTTTTCATTCTTTTTTACAACACTGTTTTCAACTTTGCAGATTGTCTTTCTCATTGCTGTAATTGCCTGGTGTGTGGTGTTTTGGATTGTGTCATCCGGTAAGAAATGGACAGCGTTGCTTTCCTTAATTGGTATGATCATTGTGTTTGCAGTTTTACTCCAGCCCATTCATTCGCTCGAATTAAAAATCAATGCATATCAGTGGTCGTTCATCAATGATAAGCTGGCATTCGTCCGTTCTATCGACACGAAGTATCAGAATCTCTCTCTCTTGCGTTTGGAAAACCAGCACACTGTATATGCCGACGGTCGGCCCACCTATAACATACCAAATGTGTACGATGCTGAATTATTTACGCATTCAATTATGATTCACTATGTCGATGCGAAACGTGTACTTGTTTTAAGCGGAGGATTCAATGGTGTGTTAAGGGAAGTTTTAAAGTATCCAGTTCAAGATGTGGAATATGTGGAGGTTGATCATGCTCTTCTTCCATTTGTTGAACCATTTGTGAATACTCAAGATCGACAAGCGTTGCACGATTCGCGAGTGTATATCGTATATATGGATGGACGAGAGTTACTGCATCGTAAAATGTCTTCCTTTGATGTAATTTTGATGAACGTTGGTGAACCATCGACGGCTAGCTTAAATCGATTCTATACAGTAGAATTCTTTCAGCAATGTTATCAATCTTTGAATGATAAAGGTGTTTTCGCCTTTTCATTTCCATCATCCACTGAATATCTATCAGACGAATTAAAAGATTTGAATGCTTCTATTTACGCGACATTCAGACGTGTCTTCACTAACACATTGATTGTTCCGGGGACGCATGCAGTAATTATCGGAACAACAAGCACCGCATCGTTAATTTCACAACCGGATTCTCTTGCTCAACGCTATGCCGCCGCTGGAATTTCTGCTGAATACTTTTCCAAATATATGTTTGAAGAATTGATGCCGCCAGATCGGATTAAATTTATTACAAATACTTTAGAAACGGCAAAGAATGTTCGAATTAACACCGACAACAATCCTGTAACATATTATTTTGATCTATTACTTTGGAATCGATTCCTGCAAGGTGATAATCAGTTCTTTTCATTCATTACGCGCTTTTGGATTTTCGTTGCTGGCGGTGTTGGTTCTGGATTAATGTTATTACTTGTTTTATCTCGGCAGCGACAAAAACAGAAACAACACCAAACCATACTCTCCGTAATCATAGCTATTTGTGGAATGAGCGGAATGGCACTGAATCTTCTCTTCTTATTAAACTTTCAGGAAACCTTCGGTTCGATCTATGAAATGGTTGGCGCTATGATTGCTGCAAACATGCTTGGTCTGGCGTTAGGTACGCTGGTTGCTTTGTGGCTTAGTAGAAAATACGATCAAAAAAATCTTTTACTCGTGGCGCTGACAACACTTATCGGTGTTGTGCTTCTCTTGCCAAAGCTATTGGATTTTTTATTGCTTGCACATTTTATTCCAATTACACTCATCGTTACGATCTTTAGTGGTGGATTAATTGGAATTATTTTTGGATTGGTGAATCGATTTTATCTTTATAGTTCACCAAATATTGGAAATATCTACGCGTTTGATGTATTTGGTTCGTCTATTGGTGCGCTAATAACATGTTCTGTGTTATTGCCGGTATTAGGAATTCAAGAGCTGATATTATTTCTAGTTCTGTTGCTTGTGCCTATTGTAATTGCAGTTCTGTTTCTTCGCAAACAGACATCATAAAAGTAGATCTCTATACGGCAATTTTATCGGCAATAAATTCAATCGGCAATATCAATCGAAATGTCGTTCCCTCTTCCTGTGATGTAGTGAATTCAACTTTTCCATGCAAACAGCGTTCACCTAATAATTTCATGCTATAAGTGCCAAGTCCGCGATCCAAACCTTTCGTGGAAAAAGATCGCTGGAACATTTGCAGTTGCACATTACGTGACATAAATGTCGAGTTATTCACCCAAAACCCCACTTGTCCGTTTTGTTGATTACATCCAACTGTAACAGTATTATCTTTTGAAGATGCTTCGAGCGCGTTCTTGATCATGTTTCCCAATACACGTCCCAGTATTGTGGCATCGGACGTGAATGGAACTCGTGTAGCATTTAAATCGACTCGAATTGTTAAATTTTCTGCAATGGTTAGATGTCGGTAAATCTCGCAATACTCTTGTATAAAATTTAACGAATCAATCGCTGTTGGTATTACCGTCATTTCATTATTTTCTGCCGCAGCAAGATCACGCTGTGCTTTGATCTCATCGATAAGCTGGCGTGTTAAAACACCCATTGTACTTTTGAACTCTTCTTTTTCTTGTGGTTCTGCTTTTTCAAACATTTCCAGGTACAGGTTCAATCCGCCTGCGGTATTCATTACATCGTGGAAAAAAATTCGCTCCAGTGCGCGGCGACGTTTTTCATTGCTGATATCCGTGATAGCAAAGATAGTGAACATCTCCTCACTTAGTATAATTGGCGTTGCCGATACGCTTAGTTCAAGTGGATTTAAATCGCCAATGCGTGAAATCAAACATTCCTTCACGTTGGCATTACCCTTCTGACTTGCAAGAATGGCTCGTACTGCACCGCAATTGCGACAGAATTCTGTTGTGCCACATCCGCCCTCACTTTCTAATGCATGCGTACAATGCAACACTTCACCTGGTCGTTTTCCAAGAGGAGAACCTTCTTTGAACGATTCTACAAAATTGTTTAGTGCGCGATTTGCAAAGACAATCTGCCGATTTCCATTTAGAATGACTACAATACCCGGCACAGCATTTAGTACCTCGCATTGTAAGGGAATGCTTTTAAAATAATTAATCTGACGTTCTAGATCTTTAGCGCTTGCACGTTCGGCAGGTGCATATTGTGTCGGTAATGTATTTGTACTCATAATAATAATCCTCTTTCAACCTCATTTCCAAATTTTGTTTGTTTCAATATATTAAATTTTTATGCAGAAGTTACCCAAACAGTTAATGGATTTTCAACAATCGAAAATATTATCGGATAGTAAACAGGTAAAATCATTTGTTATAGGTGGCTCTTCCTAGTGCAACAAAGGCATCAATCGTTTATCAAATTGCGGTAGAGTTCCATCGCGAAGGCAAGCTTGCATATATGTTGAAATAAATGAGTGGCTTCCAGTCATTAAAGTTGCTGTCAGAGCAGGCCTGCCGAGGCGCTTGTCAATCTCGTAAGCCATACGCATACCTGCAGTAGCGCCGTAATTGCCTTCGAATGAACCCGAAAGGTTGGCATTCATCATCAATTCTTGTGCTCGGGACCGGGTCAAATTTGGCGAACACATCTCTAATAGAACACGGTTTAACTCATCTATTGCTTGCGCGGTAACATCAAACCATCGCCGGGAGGGGATTCCATCACTGATATGAGTTTGTAGGGAAAGATAGTAAGCTACGCCTTCGTTCTGTACTACATCTATTAATTGATCAGCTATATTCTTTGCCTTGGTAGAGTCTGGTAAAGTTTTTTGTAAAACTGAGAACACAGCATGGAAACACTCATGTGCTGTTGTGCTAAGCACCTCAATAAACTGAGCATCCACGTTATTCGGTCCTTCAATAATACGAGCTAGATTAACAACAATAATAGGTTCACCTTGCTCTTCACTGACAAAGATTGGAATATCATAATTCCAAATGACGTGTCGCACAAATGCTGAAGCACGTTCGTTTCCTATTACAACGAAGTACACGGAAAATCTAGTAGATATTTTTGCTTGTTCGGGAAAAAACGAGGCGACTGTTGCAACGATACGGCGATCCAACTGCCGGTGTTTGATTTCAATAAGAAGTTTTCGAATCTCTTGAATGTGGTTCTTTGCAAGTGAAAAACCGTAAACATCGCTTTCAAATCGTGTATTACTCCGCGTCAGTTCAAGCTGCTGGCAGAAGTCGTCGTCGGTTTTTTCTGTGCGCGCAAGCATTACGCTTGTTGCTGCAGCAAGTTGATTGCCGCGAAGTCCTGCAACATACTTTGTGTTTCCAGTGAGATGGTCAAAATAATCTAACATCTGTTCGGCGGCACTATAATCAACACCGAGCGAGAAATCGAAATTTGAACTTGTCTGCGAACACAGACTGTGGGGTAGCACGGACATCAGTCCAAAACATATATTAACAAAAATGATAGGGTTTGAGTGGTACATATGATTTGAGCTCTGACAAAAATTTGTTATAAAGATACGGGGAAAGGATAAGCATGTCAAACCGGTGCAAATCTTTGAGTTCAAAAGGTACGAGTATATTCACAATTTCTTTAAATAAATGTTTTGATAAGAGTCTGTTTCAATTTCTATGAAATATGGCTATGTTTCTTCAGTAAAAATAAAGATTAGCTTGTTCAATAACTTAAAGCATTCACATGGAACATACAATCATTGTTGGAATCGCATCTTTTGGAATGTCTGGTAAAATATTTCATGCACCACTTCTTGCGCACCATAATAATTTTAAGATAAAGCGAATTGTAGAACGAACCAAGAACGATGCACAAAAGTTATACCCCGACGTCATCGTCTCGCGTTCCTTTGAAGATTTATTGCAAGACAATGAGATTGAATTGATTGTTGTGAATACTCCAGACCAGACACATTTTGAGTACGCTAAAAAAAGTCTTGAGGCAAACAAACATGTTATTGTAGAAAAGCCATTAACACTAACGGTTGCTGAGGGGGAAGAATTAATCGAGCTTGCCCGGCAAAAAGGAAAAATTCTCAGCGTCTTCCAGAATCGGCGATGGGATGGAGATTTCCTTACCGTTCAACGCATTGTGACAGAGCATATACTCGGAAGGCTTGTCGATTATGAAGCACACTTTGATCGTTACAGGAATTATATTCAAACGAATTCATGGAAAGAAAAATCCGCGTCTGGTACAGGAACACTCTTCAATCTTGGTGCCCATATGATTGATCAGGCGCTTGTACTATTCGGTATGCCAACAACCGTGACAGCACACCTTAAAGTAGTGAGAACGGGCGGCGAGGTTGATGATTGGTACGATATCCGATTGCATTATATAAATGTGAATGTCAATTTGAAGGCGAGTCTTTTAGTGCGAGAACTAGGACCGCGGTACATTCTTCACGGAACAAACGGTTCATTTTTAAAATGGGGACTAGACCCGCAGGAAGAAGCATTAAAACAAGGGAAAAATCCGAACGATCCAAATTGGGGAAAAGAATCGAAAGAGTTGTGGGGATTGTTAAATATAGAAAAAGATAATAGACAGTTCAGAGAGAAGTACGAAACATTGCCCGGAAATTACAGTGCGTTTTATGATAACATCTTTGAAAGCATTACTTGCGGAACAGAATTGGCGGTGAAACCGGAAGAAGCTTTAAATGTAGTTCGAATTATCGAGGCGGTCAAAAAAAGCAGCACTCAGCAAAAAACAATGGTGGTATAAAAAAAATATTCCCTCATAATTTTGTAATATCTATTGTTGTCACTTTCCTCAAGACTCTCGATTTCCTTCGCTATTATAGCATTAAATTCAGCAATGAAAACTATATCGGAAGCAGTAGCATGTCAGGTAATGTTTAAAAATATTCAGATTAAATTCTTCAGAAGAATTCTTAATTGAATAGAAAAAAGAACGTGATGCGGGGAACGATATCCGCATCTTTCGTACGTCCGGCAGAGCTTTTATCGGTAAAGGTGTTGATCCAAATGTTCGGCATGAAGTGAATATTATTTATCGGCATGTAATCAAATCCAAAGGAAATGAAGAGCTCATAAAATCCTGTGTTCGAAGAAAGCCGATTGGGATCGTAATAATCAATTCGCCCGAATACCTTCCAATTATCAGAAACACGGTACCACGAAAACAAAGAAACACCAAATAGAGCATAATCAGTAAAAAGAGCGTCTTGGTTCTTTTGTAGCTGCTCAATAATTTCTGCGCCAATCATAAGAGATGGTCGTTGGTAGGAAAGAAATGCTTTCCACGTGGTGCGGTCTTTGTCCTGTGCTGCTGGTTCATAGTCCACATACGCTTCCAAAGATAGGTTTTGCAAAGGTTTTCCGTTAATCATTGCATAATATTTTCTGTACTTATCGTTTTCGGGTTTTTGTGCGTTACCATTTCCGATCATCAGCGAGTATCCGACAGATCCTTCGGAGAACAATGTTCCACGCAGATGTACACCCATATCGGTTAAGCTCCCAAGCCCGCGAAAATCTGTAATCGTTTTTTCGATAGAGCGATAGCCCCATTGACTTTCAACATTGATCCATGTCGGTGTAGGCACTAGTCCAATATACAAACTCGACATAGGAACGAGATTCTTCCACTCGAGATAGGCTGTCTTCATATATAAGCTCAAACGTCCGTTCGGATCAAGTGATTTATCGTTCCCTTCAAGCTGAAAACGTGTGGAAAATTCATTTGAAAAAGTGTAATCGTAGAAAAGTTGAAGACGCCGTATTTGAAAACCAGAAGAATCTTTAGGCAATGGCTGACTGAACTGTGATACGCCACCGAAAGGCTGTGAATCGCCGCCTGTTTTATAAAAATAATCTCCTACAATCAATCCGTGGATGTAACCGCCGGAATTATCTTGTGTAAAAGAAAGACGAAAATAACAGATGATTGTAATGAAAAGAAAAAGTGCTCTGTGCATAACATCTCCAACAAATCTAATCAATATTAATGTACAGAAAAACGGGATCAGGAATAAATATGCCGCAAATGCATGTGTGAATCAAGCTCCGGTATATTGGAAAAAAGCAATTGCCTTGCAATGAGCAATGCGATATTGCCTTATGAAATTTTTCCAAGCTGACGAATTATTATAGTTTACGCTTTTTCGAGCTGCGTATAAAGTGACGAACAAATTCTATTGCCGCCGGCATTCCAGGAATTAACACGAGTGCAAGAATAACAAGAGAGAAATGTTCTTTGATGAACGGAATGTTCCCGAAAAAATATCCTACGAGCACAAAAAGGGTTACCCACAATAATGCACCCATGATACTGAAAAGGAGAAATGTGCGGTATGTCATCCGCCCGATGCCGGCAACAAAAGGTGCAAATGTTCGGATAATTGGAAGAAATCGTGCTAGAACCACTGTTAATTTCCCATGCTTGTCATAGAACTTGTTTGTGCGGTCTAAATACTCTTTGTTAAATAAGCGCGACTTTTCTTGGCTAAATACTTTTGGTCCAACTTTTCGCCCAATCCAGTAATTGGTATTGTCTCCCGTAAGCGCAGCTGCCATGAGCAAGGGAATGGCAAATTCCACGCGCATTGCCCCGATGGCTGCTAGTGAGCCGATGGCAAATAATAATGAATCGCCAGGCAAAAAAGGAGTTACCACGAGGCCGGTCTCGCAAAAAATGACAAGAAAGAGAATTCCATAAACCCATGCACCATACAAAGTACAGAGATCGAACAAATGTTTGTCGATATGGAGTACGAATTGGATAAATTGTTGAAGTAGTTCCATAGGAGTCAAGCAATGGGGCGAGGCAGGTACCTCGCCCCTAAATAAAATTATTTAATAGAAAGCAGTTCAATATCAAAAATTAATGTGGCGTTTGGACCTATTATTTGTCCTTGTCCATTTGGTCCGTATGCGAGATCAGATGGAATGAACAGCTGCCATTTCGATCCAACAGGCATCAGTTGTAAAGCTTCCACCCATCCTTTAATGACTTGTCCGACAGGAAATTCTGCTGGCTCACCGCGTTTATACGAACTGTCGAACTCTTTTCCATCTATGAGAGTACCACGATAATTACATGATACTGTTTGGCTCGCTGTTGGTTTTGGACCGCTGCCTGTTTTCAAAATCTTGTATTGTAATCCGCTGGGAAGTGTTATTACACCGTCCTTTTTCTTGTTTGCCGCAAGGAACGTTTCACCTTCTTTTTTATTTTTTTCTGCTATCGCTTGCATTTTTGCCATCATTTCTTTTTGAAATGCTGCCAAGGTTGTTTCCATTTCCTTTTCACTCATTGCTGTTGTTGAACTGTTAATAGCGTCTTTTATCCCCTGCAAAAGAAAGGCCTGATTGATGTTCAATTCTTGCATCCTCAACTTCATTTCTTTCCCCACATTGATACCTATGCTGTAACTGACTTTCTCTTTTGTCGTCTTTGGTACTTCTTTTTTCTGTGTCATGGCTGTGCCCACAAACAGTGACAGCGCTATGGCGATCGCAATGAATTTTTTCATGAATTATCCTTTTAGATTAAATGATAAACAAAAACGCAGGACGAACCTGCGTTTGACCATTGCTAAAGTACTGCTTTTTTATGGAGAACAAAAGGAGAATAGTATATATCTCAATTTTTAACTTATGATCTATTTATACCCCGCCATTTCTAAATCCACTAAAGACTTAAATTGGTGTGGTGGATTCAGATATTGAGCGAGAAATTTATAAATCTTCATGCGTATTTGCTTTGCTAACTTTGTGTCGATGCGGTCAAAACTATGTCCGCCTGGAGCTTCCTGGAAAATTTCAAAGTCGAACTTTTTTCCTGCCGTCTTTAAATCTTCGATAAGATGCTTTACTTCTTCAACATGTACGTCGTCGTCGTTGGTGTTGGTGTGAATCAACAACGGTGTTTTCAGTTTGTTGACGTAGGTTACAGGGGATCGTCTCAAGTATTCGGCAGAATCTTCGCTCACGGTTTTCCCAATATGGTATTTGGCATAAAAATCTTTTCGATAGTCATCATCATAATATGCCAACCGCATCACAAGATCACTTACCGGTACACCGGCAAACGCAACCCGATAGTCATTCGGATGTTCAAAGATATCCAGCAACGTAATAAGGCCTCCATGGCTCCATCCGATAGCGCCAACGCGAGTGCTGTCGACGAACCTATAGTTTTCCACCATCCAATTGCGCGCAGCATGATTATCTTCCACTTCGCGTCCACCGTAGTCTATTCGTTCATAGAAATCCTTTCCGTACCCTGTACTGCCTCGATATTCTGGTGCTACGACTATATAACCCTGCGCCATCATTTCGCGGATAATGTGGGCATGATAGGTTGTAAAATCGGCATGCACACCGCCGTGTGGTAAAACTAATAGTGGATATTTTTTATTCCTGTCTATTTTTTGTGGAATGAAAACATATGCCCAAAATTTAACCGGGTTCCATGCCCCTCTTGCTGTCGAATCTTTTACTTTTACCGGAGGCGGTCCGACGATGAAAACTTTGTCCATGCTGGCAACATCGCCGACTTTGTTATACCATTGCACATCGTCAACGGCTTTTGCTAATTCATCAAGACGATGGTCAAGAGCTTCGAATTTTCTATCAATCTGCTTTATGATAGAATCGACGGATCGTTCTTCTTGAGCCCAAAGTGGAAGAATAATTGGAAAAAGAAAAACAAGTGTCTTTAAGAGGAGATGTAGAAAACGTGATTTGTTCATGAATCAGATCCTCCATAAAGTGGAATTGATAAAATGTTACTGACAAAGTGCAGAAAAAAGGAGCAAAAACCAACTTGCGTTTAGAAAACGCTCCTGCTACATTATATCAAAGATAGAAAAGAAACATTATGCCCGAACATTTGTTTAAAGACGACGCTTTTTTAATAGACACATTCAACGCAATTCCGTTCCCTGTGCTGGTTGTTGATGATGATGTTCATATCCTGTTCTGGAATTCTGCTGCCCTTCGTCTGATTGGAAATGAAGAAATGCTTCAACAGCGAGGAGGTGAAGCGCTCCATTGTATTCATTCCAAAGATGTGGACGAAGGTTGTGGACGTGGTCCGTATTGTAAAACCTGTGTGGTGCGGAATTCAGTAAACGAAGCAAGTCATGGCAGAAGAATCTATCGCAAAAAAACTATAATGCAGCGAAGAATAGGAGAGAAAGTTACGGAACTACCGCTTCTGGTGACAACGTCGCCATTCCAGTATAAAAACAGATCATTGACATTGCTCATATTAGAAGACATCCACGAATTGATGGAAATTGGAAGCCTTCTTCCTATTTGTTCGAATTGTAAAAGAATTCGAACGAATACAAACCAATGGCAGCAAATTGAAGGATATATCATAGAACATATTGTTGATGTAGATTTTACGCATGGATTGTGTCCGGATTGTGCAAAGGAATTTTTTCCTGAAGCTGAATAAGCATAAAAAGTAATCTTTAAACAGACCCGCACTCCAAATTGTCGTATCGGAGCTTCAATATGAAAAAGTCTCTCATATTTATATGTGTTCTTTTTACTCGGTTTGTATATTCTCAAAACGGAGAAGACTCAACATATCAAACGAATGTCATTCATGATAATCTTCCTTCTTTCTATAATATTCTTCAAGAACGATTGAAATATCCGCTCTCATGGCTATCTGGAAATTTCAGCGATTTTGATTCGTGGCATACAATGGCGCGTGCTAAAGTGAAGGAATGTTTGTTGAGACAACCGCCATTTGCGTTATATAATCCGGTTGTGATTGCTACACAAGATCGTGGCAGTTATATAGCACAAAAAGTGGTATTCAATCTTTCTGCAGACAGTCGTGTTCTTGCATATCTGCTAGTACCAAAAGGCAAGGGACCGTTCCCCGCTGTCCTGCTCTTGCATGATCATGGTGCAAGGTTCGACATCGGCAAAGAAAAGATGGTGGAACCCTTTGCTGATAGTTTGAGACGCGTACAATCAGCACGCGAGTGGGTGGATAGAAATTATGGCGGAAGATTTATCGGCGATGAACTTGCAAAACGAGGTTATGTTTGCCTTGCGATCGATGCTCTTAATTGGTCGGATCGTGGCAGCGGTGGATATGAAGGTCAGCAAGCGATTGCATCCAATTTATTGAACATGGGAATGTCATATGCTGGATTAATTGCGTGGGAAGATATTAATGCTGCAGAATTTCTTGCAACGCGCCCCGAAGTGGATTCCACAAAAGTAATTGCTTTAGGATTTTCTATGGGCTCATTCCGTGCTTGGCAGGTTGCAGCGCTTTCCGATAGAGTTGCCGCCGGCGTAGCGATCTGCTGGATGGGGACATACAAAGGTTTAATTGTTCCTAAAGCGAATGCTACCCGCGGCGGATCAGTGTTTACCACTACACATCCCGGACTTGCGAATTATCTCGACTATCCCGATGTGGCAAGCATCGCCTGCCCCAAGCCGATGTTGTTCTTTAACGGGGAACAGGACAAACTCTTTCCCAGGCCAGTAGTGCAGGAGGCGTACGCGCGCATGCATGCGGTATGGAAATCCCAAGGAGCTGACGATAAACTTATCACGAAGTTCTGGAATCTTCCCCACGTCTTCGATAAAGAGATGCAGGATGAAGTATTTCAATGGTTAGATAAAGTTTGCAAGAAATAAATTATCAAATCGTCTAATAACCAAATCGAAAATCAAAATGAAACATCGCGTTACAGGAAAACAACAGAACAGTAAAATGTGCTTTCTTTGTGGACTGAAGAACTTATTTGGACTCAAGGGAAAATTTTTTGAATTAGAGAACAACGAACTGGTGTGTATCTTCAAACCTTCAAATGAACATCAAAGTTATCCGGGCAGACTGCATGGTGGAATTGCAACAGCAGTTCTTGACGAAACTATCGGCAGGGCGATTATGATGAAGTATGGGAACGGAGAAATCTGGGGTGTCACGATAGAATTCACAACACGCTTCAAGAAGCCTATTCCGTTGAATGAAGAACTCCGCGTTGTCGGGCGTATTACCAACGAAACAAGCCGCACATTTGAAGGAACCGGAGAACTTCTTCTGCCAAACGGTGAAATTGCCGCCACAGGTTTGGGTAAATACTTGCGTATGCCGTTGAACAAGATTGCTGATTTTGATCCGATTGAACAGGAGTGGAAAGTAGAATCTTCCGAAAACGATCCTGCAGAAATTGAATTGTAGAGAGGAATTAAATAGCGATAAAGGCATCAAGGAAGAGCACGTGCAATTTCCTGAATGCGCTGGGATTCAAAAACATTCACACCGCAAAGATTCATCTGTGCTGTGCGCACCATTGCTTTGGCAACGTCGCGTGCTTGGATAGCGCGGTATTTTTTTAACGGTCCAGCTAATGCAAATTTCAATCCGGACATAATAAATGCGCCTGCTTTTTCTCCTGTTCTGTACTCTGTGCGGTTTCCCAAAAGAAGTGAAGGACGGAATATATTAATCGTTACAAAAGAAATTTTCCGGACTGCTTCTTCCACCTCTCCTTTAACACGACTATAGAAAATACGTGAATGCGGATCGGCACCAAGTGATGAAACAAGAAGGAATTGTGCCGCACCGCAATGCTGTGTCAAAGCAGCGATTTTTATAGGATATTCGAAATCTACTTTGCGGAATGCATCTTGCGTTCTTGCATTTTTAATCGTCGTTCCCAAACAACAATACACATCGTCGGCAATGAGATATTCACCCAGAGTTTCCAATTCGCCGAAGTCAACGACATGCTGGACCAATTTATCAAGCATTATTGCAAGAGGCCTGCGCACAAGTACAACAACGCGCGTATATGATGATTCTTCCAAAAGAAATTGCAGGCAGTGCCCGCCTACAAGACCGCTTGCGCCGACAAGCAATGCTGTTCTGGTTTCCATACGCCTCCTACGGATTCGTTCGATTGCGGAATTTTGTATTCAACTGATTTGAAATCTTCTTTTGATGCTCTTTTTTAAAACGCTGGGAAGCATCAGTTTGTTTTGCCGCTTGATTGTGAACCTCGCGCTGAAGTTTTTGAAAACTTTCATATCGTTCCAGAAGAAGCGTTCCTTCCTCGATTGCATTTTTCACAGCGCAGTCCGGCTCGGCTTCATGTTTGCAATCGCGGAAACGACAATTCGATGCGAGTTCTTCAATATCATCAAAGCTATCCTGCAAACCTTCATCCACACCTAAAAATTGGAGTTCGCGTAGTCCTGGAGTGTCTATAATCATGCCTCCATTTGGTAACACCAGCAATTCACGATGTGCTGTAGTGTGGCGGCCGTGGCTGTCTGTAATGCGGACTTTTTGTACTTTCGCATGTTCTTTATCGAGAAGAAGATTCGTTATGGTAGACTTTCCAACACCTGATGAACCGAACAGTACGCCTGTCGTTCCCATTGTCAGAATAGCATAGATAGGAATAACGCTTTCTTTGTGAAGTGCACTAATTACAACGACATCGACATTATGCGCAATAGAAAGGACTTCCCGTGTACATTCTTCAAGATGCGAACACAAATCGGATTTATTCAGAATGATAACAGGGCGCGCGCCGCTTTCCGATGCGACGGTCAAGTGCCGTTCTAATCGGCGCAAATTATAATTTGCATCCAATCCCATGACCAGAAATACAATGTCGATATTAGCAGCAATGACTTGTTCGTCGGGACGATCGCCGGCAACCTTGCGCGAAAACTTGCTTCTGCGTTCCAGCACATGATGAATAACAGCGGATTGATCGCCGGAATCAATTTCAAAAACAACCCAATCGCCGACAGCGGGAAAATCATGAAGGCCGGAAACTTCAAAACGAAACTTGCCGCTTACTTTTCCGCTTACCTCGCCTCGTTCAGTGAACAGCACATAGCGATCTTTGTGTTGAATCGTAACGCGGCCGGGCATCAGACCTTGATGGGAGTACTGTGCAAAACGTGCCTCAAAAAAATCATTCCAGCCAAATATTTCAAGTTTCATAAACAAATCAAATTAACTTGAATTTCATATGCACTTGTTCCTTTTTTCCCATATGGAATCGTTTTTTCTATGTCAATGTACGATTGTTTTATTGAAAGACAACGGCGTTTTTTTGAGCTGAGACTTGACTTCTTTTCACGAATCATGTATATTACTTACGTAAAGTATGTCACAATCCGTTAATCATATCGTCTCTTCAAATAACCGTTGGTGGTGGCGCATTAGTGTATCCAAACGAACAGGTATGAAAAACGGATAGTTAACTTATAAGCATACGCAGATTGTATTCTTAACCCTTCCCGGATCACCCTGGAAGGGTTTTTTATTATTGCCAAAGGCATCCCTTTGGGAATGGACGGTCATAATGATTACAGAAGAAGAATTTAAAGAGCGTGCACATACATATTCGGTAGTTCCTCTTGTGGAAACAATGCTTGCCGATTTGCACACACCTGTGTCGATTTATCTATCGCTTCGTTCGAAAACTTCGCATTCGTTTCTTCTTGAAAGTGTTGAACCCGATGAACGAATTGGGCGATTTTCGTTTGTCGGAACAGAACCGATTCTGGTGATCAAAGCAAAAGATGATGTTGTTAATATTGAATCTAATGGGAAAAACGAACGGCTCCATGGGAAAATTCTTGATGTGCTAAACGAATTTTCACAAAAATACAAAAGCGTGACGGCATCTGAACAGGAAGGGTTTACAGGTGGCTTTCTGGGTTACTTCGGCTACGACCGCGTCCACGAAATTGAAAATATCCCTTTGCATCCAACAGCAGTGGATGATGTACCGGATGCAATGTTTGGCTTGTTTCGATCTGTTGTAAAGTTTGATCACCTTCAGCAGTTATTGACAGTTACACACAACATTCTTGTAGAAATGAATCGTCCATTGGACGATCAATACAATGAAGGAGTAAAAATCCTGACGGCTATTCTTGCCGAGCTCGGCAAACCGCCAGTAATAGAAAATAGTTTTCAGTGTGATCTTTCTACTGTTCAATACAGCGCTGATCGTGACGCATTTTGTTCATCGGTCAGGCGCGCGAAGGAATACATTCACGAAGGCGACATCTTTCAAGTTGTTCTTTCACGCCGATTGCAAGTTCCATTTTTCGGTGATCCATTTCCTGTTTATCGAGCCTTGCGCATCATTAATCCATCTCCATATCTTTTTTACCTCGATTACGGATCTGTAAAGCTTATTGGTTCCTCGCCGGAAGTTTTAGTGCGTGTTCAGGATCGTGCTGTTACTGTGATGCCGATTGCAGGCACACGCAAGCGAGGAAAGACTGAACAAGAAGACAAACTTCTGGAAGAAGAATTGCTGATCGATGAAAAGGAAGCGGCAGAACATGTGATGCTGGTTGACTTGGGGCGAAACGATATCGGACGTGTAAGCGAATATGGCACAGTGTACGTTCCGGTCTTCAAGCGCTTAAAACGATTTTCGCATGTAATGCATTTAGTTTCTGAAGTAAAGGGAAAACTCAAAGCGAATGCAAATAGTATCGATGCGCTGCGGGCTTGCTTTCCTGCAGGCACGGTCTCCGGTGCTCCGAAAGTCCGTGCAATGGAAATTATTAATGAATTAGAACCAGTACAACGCGGAATTTATGCTGGCGCAGTCGGCTACCTCAGTTTCGACGGCACACTCGATACGTGCATTGCGATCAGAACGATTGTTGCAGCGAACGGTACACTGACCATTCAAACAGGCGCGGGCATAGTTGCTGATTCGGTTCCGGAACTTGAGTGCAAAGAAACTGAGAATAAAGCGCAAGCGTTACTCGATGCGCTCGCCGTCGCATCGAATGGTCTCATGAAAATTCACAACGGCAACGGATATTCTGGAGGACAACAATGATTCTGGTGATCGATAATTATGATTCATTCACCTACAATCTTGTGCAGGCAATCGGCAAGAAGACGCAGGGCATTCTTGTGAAGCGAAACAATGAGCTTACTTCCGATGATATTGCACATCTTGCTCCTCGCGGTATTATCCTTTCGCCGGGCCCCGGAAAACCGGAAAATGCCGGTATAACAGTGGAAGTGATTCGGCGTTTCGGTTCAACGATTCCAATCCTTGGAGTGTGTCTCGGACACCAGGCAATTGGTTTTGCTTTTGGCGCGCATATTACACACGCACCTTCGCTTATGCATGGAAGAACTTCAACAATAACACATTCCGGTGAGACCATTCTCAAATCGGTGCCGAATCCATTACTTGTTGGGCGTTACCACTCGCTTGTGATTTCGTCGGAACATTTTCCCGATGAACTCAAAATATCTGCTCGCACATACGACGGCATCATTATGGGTGTGACGCACCGGAAGTATCCCAT
>Ga0187861_10002570_pt1 | contig 16879 bp, 11 predicted proteins | sample June2016WEW_10_1_3_FD_132986 | JGI IMG/M metagenome (GOLD analysis project Ga0187861, IMG submission 132986) | Peatland microbial communities from SPRUCE experiment site at the Marcell Experimental Forest, Minnesota, USA - June2016WEW_10_100 | ecosystem: Environmental > Terrestrial > Soil >...
GGAGATGCGGATAAAGGAAATGCAGAAACTGTTCAAGCCGATGTTCCTTATGCTCAACAGACAGTGTTCCTGCGTGTAAGTATTGACACAGGTGCGGTATGCCGGTTTAGTTATAGCGTAGATGGAAAAATATTTACTTATGTTGGAACTGAATTCACAGCACGCGAAGGCCGATGGATTGGAGCAAAAGTTGGATTGTTTGCGGTACGACCCCCACAGTCAGTTTCCGGTGGCTTTGCTGATTATTATTGGTTCAGAATAGAATAAATAGTGTTTTACAATAAATATTTTATCTATCAGACAGGTTGTATTTCAATAGGTTGATTCTTATCATCGATTAATTCATCATTCATTAATTAATATTAAGGAAAAAACATCATGAGAACAATGCAGACAGTGTTGATCGTTTGTTTAGTGTTTGCGTTATCGGTCGTTGCAGTTGCGCAAACAACCAATGGAACAGGCGGAGGCAATTGGAGTGCTGCAGCCACCTGGGCGGGCGGGGTAGTGCCCACTGGTGCCGGCACAATTACGATCGCCAGCACGGATTCAGTTATTTTTGATGTACCCGTGATAATTACAGGTACTTTAGTGAACCAAAGTACTCGTCCAAGCACGGTAGGAAGCGCTAGCAGCTTAACCGTTGCTAATGGTGGCACGTATCAACATGCAGCTAATGGTGGTCCGATTCCAACAGCCACGTGGGCAACAGGATCTACCTGCCTTGTGACAGGTGCAACAAGTAGTGCACCATCAAATGCAAATCAAAATTTTTACAATTTTACATGGAATTGCCCCGGCCAAACAGGTGGATTAAACGTGGGATGGAATGGCAATACAATCGGTGGTAATTTGAACGTCTTAGGAACTGGGGCAATCGGAAATGGTTTTAGGATGTCGAGTAATACATACGGTCAAGTTGCCACGGCACCGAACATTATTACGATCAATGGAAATGTTAATGTCAGCGGTGTCAGTTATCTCACTGCGACAGGTTCCGGAACGCCTACACATTACATACGAGTTATCGTGAATGGAAATTTGAACTGTGCAGATGCAGTTAGTGCGTTTCAGTTAGCAAATGGCAGTGGATGTTTTGGCAGCTGGTGGGTAAAGGGAAATGTAATCTTTGCATTTGCTCCTACGACCAACAACACAAATCCCGACACATTAGTATTCTGTGGAACAGGCGTGCAGACACTCACTAACACTTCTGAGTTAACCAATTTTAATATTGTTATATCTCCCGGGGCACAAGTTGCTATGGGAAGCTCCAGTACTATGGGCACCACTGGTGCGAAATCGTTTACAATGGCAAATGGAGCAACATTTATTTGCGGTAGTGCCAGCGGATTAATTGGAAACATTAGCCTTACTTCTGGGACAGTAACCTTTGGCACTGCTTGTAATTTTGTGTTCAACGGCTCTGTTGCTCAAGTAACGAGCACTTTAATGCCTGCAACTGTGTACAATGTGACTGTCAATAATGCGACAGGTGTTACATCATCTCAATCGTTAACGATCACGAATGCATTGTATAATTTGTCCGGTACCTTATCAGGGCCATACACTGCGGCTAAAACATCAACGGATGTTCAAGAGAATTTTTCAGGAATGCCGCGAGTATTTGCTTTAAATCAAAACTATCCTAATCCGTTTAACCCGACAACTCAGATCAGTTATAATATCCCCAAAGAGTCGTATGTCTCTTTGAAGGTATATAATCTGATAGGTCAGGAAGTGGCGACATTAGTTTCCGGTAATCAGATAGCCGGAATGCATGATGTATCGTTTGATGCGTCCCATCTCAGTTCCGGTGTTTACATGTATCGTTTGCAAGCAGGCACATCGGTTGACGTTAAACGAATGTTGCTTTTGAAATAAGCTGAGTGAATAAAGGTTTTTAGTTTGGCAATAAAGAAAGAGCATTTGCCCGTCTATTTCTCCTCTGCAGAAGAGCGATGAATTTCAGACGGGCAATTTTTTTAATTTTCATTAAATGGAAATACTAAAGGAACAATAAGATGAAATCTCATCGATCCATTCAGCTATACTCCACAGTCACAATAGTGTTGATGTTTTCTATGCTTTGTGGAGCAATTAATTTAGATTATGCTCAGCCTGTTCCAGCATCGTATATGATTGGACTGCCATTTTCAATGCAAGAGGTGCAGGTTGCAACATTTCCGGATCGAAGTGTCAATATTGCGGACTACGGTGCGGTTGCCGATGGGCAAACAATGAATACCAAAGCATTCGCAGATGCCATACAAACCTGCGCGAAGGCAGGCGGTGGGAATGTCATTGTGCCGGCAGGTCTCTGGCTTGCAGGACCTATTCGCCTTGAGAGCAATATCAATTTGCATTTGGAAACTGGTGCGGTTGTTCTGTTCAGCAGAAATCGAAATGACTTTCCATTGATTCCCGTTCCATCACCAAGTTCAAAGAATTTTGCCTGTGCGTATCCTATCTATGGGTACGATCTGGAGAATGTTGCAATAACCGGTAATGGAATTATTGACGGATCGGGAGAGCAATGGCGGCCGATGAAAAAAATTAAATATACGGCAGGACAATGGAACGACAAAATTAAATCTGGCGGTGTGATAAGTTCCGATGGCCAAATGTGGTGGCCTTCTACTGAAGCAATGAATGGTGTGGACTACTTAAAGACCCTTCGCAGAGATAAAAAGACATTGACTGCAGAGGATTTTACCGGAGCAAAAGATTTCCTACGGCCCAATTTGGTGGTGTTTTATTCGTGCAGAAAAGTACTGCTCGATGGACCGACCTTCCGCAACTCTCCTAAGTTTTGTATTAATCCTGTGCAATGCGAAAATTTAGTGATTCGTAATATCAAAATACAAAATGATTGGAATGCCCAAAATGGCGACGGCCTCGATATCGGTTCTTGCCATAATGTTATTGTATATAATTGCATGGTCGATGCTGGTGACGACGCGATCTGTCTTAAACCAGGCGTTATTGATAAAGGACGAAACTGGACTGCAGCTTGTGAAAATATTGTTATTGCCGATTGTATTGTTTATCACGGCCATGGCGGCTTTGTGATTGGAAGTGAGACATATGGTGGTACACGAGACATTTTTGTGCGTAATTGTTCGTTTATCGGCACTGATGTCGGACTTCGTTTCAAATCGTCGCGCAGTCGCGGCGGGTTGACTGAGAATATATATGTTGATGGGATATATATGAAAGATATTGCTACCAATGCAATTCTCTTTGATTCGTATTATGAAGATGACATACCTGAAAGAGGCGGAGTACGTGTCAGTGCGCCGATCACTGATCGGACTCCACAATTTCAAAAATTCTATATCAATAATGTCGTTTGCAACGGCGCCAATCAGGCGATCTATATCCAAGGCCTGCCGGAACAATTCGTTAAAGATATTGAGCTTACGAATATTACTATCTCCGCCAAAATCGGTGTTACCTGTATTGATGCTGAAGGGCTGCAATTCAATAATATAAGAATTCTATTAGCGCAAGGACCGGTGTTTAATATTGACAACGCTCGCAATATTACAATTAAACATCCTACCTATACTTCCAACGCAAGTTTATTTATGAAAGTCGTCGGTAAAGGAACAGAAAATATCCGGTTATTGGATGCAGATTTGAAGAATGCAAAGAAAGATTTTGACCTTGGGGAAGATGTAAACCCACAGGCAATTATCCAGAAGTAATGGTTGTGAAGTAAAAATGGATTTTCAAGAATTATTCGGGTATGTTATGAAAGCACTTCATGTGCCTTATAGACTAACACTTTTTAAAATACTTAATTTTTGTCAATATATAGTCATTCAACTTAATATAGGAATATGATGAAATGAAAGTGACAGCATCCCGAAAAAATATTGTGGTTATATTTGCCTTTCTGTTCATAATGAAATCTGTAGCGGCAGAACAAAAACAATTGAAGGATTATCTTTCTAATCTCCCATTTACAATGCCGGAAATGGTTGAGCCGCAATTTCCACCACACAGTGTCAGTATTGTTGAATTTGGTGCCGTCCCCGATGGGCACACAATGAACACGAAAGCCTTCGCTGATGCTATTTATGACTGTGCGAAAGGCGGTGGTGGGACCGTTGTTGTGCCAGCCGGTACTTGGCTAACCGGACCAATAACACTTGAAAGCAATGTCAATCTTCATGTGGAAAAAGGTGCGCTTGTCCAATTCAACAAGAATATCAATGACTATCCATTTGTTGAAATTGCAGGAGGCAGGCAAAACAGATACGGAAGAGCTCAGCTTATCTCTGCCTATAAAGCGAAAAATATCGCCATCACCGGCGACGGGATCTTTAACGGAGCTGGAGAAGTTTGGCGCTATGTGCTGAGGGAGGATTTGACAGAGCTTCAGTGGAAAGATCTTGTTGCCTCAGGTGGTGTTATTTCGGCAAATGGCGAAGAGTGGTGGCCCTCGAAGGAAGCGATGGGAACCGAAAAATTTTTCAAAGAAAGTGTAGATGCAAAGAAGATACTATCAAAAGCGGATTACGAATCGACAAAAGAATACCTTCGGCCCAATCTCGTCAACTTTATCGAGTGCAATAATATCTTACTCGATGGTCCAACATTCGAGAACTCGCCTAGATATAATATCCTTCCGCAGCAGTGCGAAAACTTGATCATTCGCAATGTGAAAGTAATTGCACCGGTCTTTGGAAAAAATACCGATGCCATCGATCCAGCGGCATGCCGCAACGTGGTGATTTATAATTGTATGATCGATGTCGGTGATGACGGAATATGTCTAAAGCCCGGAAGCATAACCTCCAGTCAGAAACCGGGTCCGGCTTGTGAGAATATTGTGGTCGCGGATTGTGTGGTCTATCATGCGCATGGGGGGTTCGTCATTGGGAGTGAAACTTACGGGGGTGCACGCAATGTATCCGTCCGCAATTGCATTTTTAGTGGTACAGATGTTGGACTTCGTTTTAAATCAGTGCGTGGAAGAGGCGGAGTAATTGAAAAAATATTCATCGATGGAATCCAGATGCGCGGGATTGTGACCGATGCGATTCTCTTCGATATGTACTATTCCGGCGGCGCCCCTCGTGTGGAAGCCAGGAAAGATCTGACTATTCGAAAGGCGGAGCCGATAACGGAAAGGACACCGCAGTTTAAGGATTTCTTCGTCAAAAACATTGTTTGCAACGGTGCAGATCGTGCAATTGTGATTAACGGTCTTCCTGAATTGTCTATTAAGAATATGTTACTTGAGAATGTTTCCATTACATCAAAACGAGGTGCATACATTGCCGATGCGGATGGAGTTCAAATGGATGGATGCATGATCGTTCCGACATCAGGAAATGTATTCAATGTTATTCAAAGCCGAAATATTACAATCAAAGGCGGAATCTATCCAGCGCCAGCTGATCTGTTCCTGAAGGTCTTCGGCGAGAGGTCGGAAAATATCCATTTAATCGGCGTTGACTTCAAGCAAGCAAAGAAGGGGATTGAGCTTGAGAAGAACGTGAAGGCTGATGCAGTAAAGCAGGAGTAAGAGTTATTGAAAAAAAGATGCAATTATTGTAGATGACAATCACTAATCTTCATGCGTTTGTCTATATTATTTGATAATACTCGATTCAATTCCAATTGATCTCTCTATGATTAAGAATTTCCGTATATCGCTTTCGGATGTGATTAGAAGGTATTCCTTCAACGGATATCTTTCGGGCATTATCTTTCTCGCTTTAACGGGGATCGCAGTAGCACGTGCGCTCCAACATGAGTACGTCGTCGATGTCTATCAACGGATACAATATACTCTTTGGTGGCATATCCCATTCCAACTTTTTTTGTGGTGGAATTGGTTCCTGTTCATCCCGATTATGTATTGGATCACCATCCGTCTACCGTTGGAGAAGGTGAAACTCCTGCATTGGTTAATTGTCTGTTTTCTTCTTCCAATCATTATTGCGGTCATCCGTCAAATTGTAGCCTCGCTTATCATTACATCGATATTGCCGGATAAGTCGGATTTTTATGTGCTCTTCTATTGGCGTTTATTCAATAATCCGTGGATTTGGTTAGATTTCATAGTGTACTTTGCGATCCTTATCGGCATTCGAGTAGTAGAATATCAACATAAGAATAAAATGACTGAATTGAGGTCTACACAACTGCAAGCGCAATTGGCACAATCGCACTTGAGTGCGCTGAATAGCCAACTCCACCCTCATTTTTTATTCAACACACTCAATACAATCTCCACTTTAATCCTAAAAGCAGATGATTCCGAAGCAGAGCGTATGCTCTCGCTGTTGAACAACTTTTTAAAGACCACAGTGTTTCTGAGCGAGCGCCAGGAAATCACTTTAGAAGAAGAGCTCAGATTTGTTAAGGATTATTTAGAGATTGAAAAAGTTCGTTTCAGCGATAAATTAGAAGTGAAGGAAGACGTAGCAAAGGAAACATTGCAGGCACAAATTCCGAATCTTCTATTGCAACCTATTGTTGAAAATGCGATCTACCATGGGATTGCCCCTAAAACTTCCAACGGCATTATTCAAATCAGCGCAAAAAAAGTGGGTCAACAATTATTGATTTGCGTGGAAGATAATGGACCCGGTTTAACGTTGATGAAAAAGAAAAAACCCAAGGAAGGTATTGGATTGAAAATCACAAAGGAACGATTAGCTCAGCTCTTCGGGACTGATCATCTGTTTGAGTTGGAGAACCTAGTGTCCGGAGGAGTGAAGGTCACCATCAGTATCCCCTTTGCCAATAGTGCATCTATGGTAGTATTGTAATGATAAAGTCCCTGCGGAAATATATTGCATCTTCCCGAACACGCCTGGATCTAAATGTATTTATTCCTTTATTCTTGATCCTTACCCTGATAGCGCTTGTAGATTCCTTCAAAATGTACTATGATATCTATACCGGTACTGCCACATTGCCGATTCTATTCCGCACTCTTCTTTCCAAACTGGTCTATAGTTGGTACTTTTCTCTCTTGGCATTGGTTGTTCAGTGGCATTCAAAACGGGTCCAGTTGAAAAGAAAGACATTTATCTCGTGGTTCTTGACCCATTTGACAACGCTATTGGTTTCGTTCTTTGTCCATGAGATGCTCACGCTCGGTGCTGATACACTGATCTGGGGGACAAAACCAAAGGCGACATTGCTGTACACACTCTTTAATAATCCATCATTCTGGATAGAGACCATGGTGTATATCATCTTCCTTTTGAGTTTCTATCTAATAGAATATAGAAGAATGAGCCGAGAGAATGAGATAAGATGCGCGCAACTGGAAGTGCAGCTCATTCGATCGAAGCTACAGGAAATTCGAAGCAAAATACAACCAACGTTTCTCTTCAACACTTTGCAGACGATCCTTACATTGATCCGAGCACACAGAAATAAAGATGCGAACCATATTCTCTCTTTACTCAGCGATTTTTTACGAACGACCGTATACGATAATGAACGCGATGAAATTACGCTGGAAGAAGAGGTGCGGTTTCTGAATCAATATCTGGAGATAGAGAAAGTGCGGTCGAGCCATTCATTCGATATCCATGAAGATATCGAGCGATACGTTTCAAACGCAGTAGTTCCGAATTTTCTATTACAACCTATCGTGGAAGAATTGGTCTACCGTAATCCTGGACGAGATACTCGCCAGCATAGGATTATCATAAGTGCTTACAAAGCAGGCGAACAACTTGAAGTATTGATAGAGGATCAGGTAACAGGAATTACAGGGGGCACAATCGATGAGAAAGAAAAGGGGATTGTTTTAGATATTACCAAAGAGCGATTATCGCATCTCTATGGAAATCAGCAAAACTTGATAGTGCAATTGAATCAGGAGGGAGGAGCTATCGTAAAGATTCGAATACCATTTAAGGAAATGGTTGTCAAATCGGGAGCTGCTTTTGTCGTGGAGAGCATTTTGTGAAAACACGGACACTGATTGTTGATGATGAACCTCATGCCAGAGAAGGCATCAGAATTCGCCTAAAAGAATTTAAGAATATAAAAATTGTAGGCGAATGTTCTTCAGGTATTGAAGCAGTCAAGTCCATCAATTCTCATAGACCTGATCTATTATTTCTTGATATTCAAATGCCTGAGATGAATGGATTTGAAGTATTAAGGAAAGTTACTGTTGCACCTTTACCTGTCATAATATTTGTAACTGCTTTTGACAAGTATGCCATAAAAGCATTTGAATACCATGCAGTGGATTATTTATTGAAACCTATCAGAGAAGATCGTTTTAAAAATGCAATCCAATCTGCGCTTTCGGAAATCAGCCATCGTAATCTTGAGCTCTATACAAATAAATTGAAAGCTGTAGTGAATGATTATCTTGAAATAACTGAAGAGAATACTGAAGGTTACAAGGCGCCGGCTACTCAAAAAAAATATATAGACCGTCTTATGATTAAATTCAAAGACCACGTTTCGGTTATTCCTATCCATGAGATTGAGTGGATAGAATCTGCCGGTGATTATGTGTACGTACATTCAGGTTCACAAAAACATATTTTAAGGGAAACACTAACCGCACTAGAACAAAGAATGGACCCGCAAAAATTTATCCGTATCCATCGTTCTACTATCGTCAATGTTGAAAAGATTAAGACACTCCGCCTTAATGAGCATAGTGATTTTGACGTTTGTCTGCTTAGCGGAATGAAGTTAAGGCTGAGCAGAAGCTACCGTACACACTTTGAACAAATGACTGGAAATCTTCTTTAATTTCGTCTCGTTTTATCTGTTTCCTTCTCCATCTTATCGCAGTATTCTGTAACTGGTCTCATTTCAGTTTATTCATTAATAAGAAATAAGGAATTTATTTCCGTAAAAATTAATAGAGGAGATTTAGTTATGTTTATTCACATGATAAATATTGCGGACCTACCTCTGACGCCTGATGAAGCGACACATGTACTCGATGAAATTGTTAACGTTATTCGTTTTAATCATAAGTGGCGAGCAATCAAAGTTATTCATGGCAATGGCGGCATGAGCCATGCTACTGCATTGAAAAATGTTGTACGAAATTGGGCAAATCGAAACAGGGAATATTTCAAGGGAGTAATACTAGGTGAAAAATACAGTCCACTAAATCCGACAATACTTGAAATGCAGAAAGTTTGCAGAACATTTGCAGATTCTGACCTTAGCGTGGAAAATTCTGGCGTCACATTGATTTGGGTAAAGTAATCAAAATCTTTAATATCAAATCATAAATCACAAAAATCTGTTCACTAATTTGTAGGAAGGAATTATGAAAATGAGATTACGAACTATTTTCCTGTTGGCCGTTGTTGTATGCGTCCTGAGCAGTTCGGCAATTGCTGGTGGAAGTACGCAGGCAAATTGGTTTCTAAGGGTCGATTCCACAAATGCAGCACCGATTACGACGGGAAGCATAAGTGCCGTATCACAGCTTCTGCAAGGATTGACCATCAATAGCTGGGGAGGTATTACATCAACAAGCGCGACAAATACGACTCAGATTTCAACGAGTCAAAGGATGTATGTCACGAACGCGACAGCGGGCTATTGGCCTGGTGAATCCGCACTTGTTCCGGGACGATTTGCGCAATATGTTGTTGCTCCTCTGACGGGCACAGCCTTTACTGTGGATTCGATTTCCATGTGTCTTGGAGATAACATCGGCAATAATACTATGCAGGTGAGCATCTATTATTATGTCGGAACTGATACAACCAACTTTCTCACCAATGCTACGAAATTGAATTCTTCAACTCAATATACCCTCTCGGTGAATATTTATCAAACTCCGGTATATTCATCGATATCGACACCGACATTATTGCCGATTAGCGTTCCTTCCGGCAAAAACTTGTATCTCAGGGTGTATCCGTTCTATAGTGTGGCCAAAACTGGAAAATATGTAGAGATCTCCAATGTTACGATTGCAGGATCGACAAGTCCAGCTATCGGAACTGGGTTTGCTGTCGTAACAACAACAGCCGCTTCATATATTTCAACAACATACTTGACAACGGGCGGCAGGATTTGGGCTGATAGCGGTGGAACTATAACAGCGAGAGGTGTGTGTTGGAACACCTCTAGCCCTGCGACAATTGGCACTAACAATTATACAACCGATGGAACTGGCACTGGCAGTTTTACTAGTTCGGTCATCGGACTGACGGCAGGCACAACCTATCATATTCGATCCTATGCAACGAACAGCAAAGGCACTAGTTATGGAAACGACATAACGGTTACGACGTACGCGGCGGTTGTTGTGCCGACCGTAACAACAAATACTGTCTCAAGTATTGGTGTTAGCACAGCGTTAAGTGGCGGCAAGATTATCGATTGGGGCGGAGCGGCTATTACAGTAAAAGGCCTTTGCTGGGGCACGTCAGCTAATCCAACGTTAGCGAACAGCTACACGAACGATGGAACTGATATCACAGCATTCACACGCAGTATGTCGGGCTTGAGCGCGGCAACATTGTATCATGTCCGTGCGTATGCAACAAACAGCGCTGGAACCGGTTTTGGTGGAGACTCAACGTTCACAACAGCAATAGCATCAAAGGACTCAACAGTCGTTGTCGCAAAAGATGGTAGCGGAAATTATACAACCGTTAGCGCCGCTCTCAGAAATGTGCCGTCGAATTACACGGGCAAATGGATGATCTTTGTTAAGAAGGGAATTTATTTCGAACGAGATACAGTTTTAGCTACTAGTTATAATGTCAATCTTGTTGGTGAAGACCGAGATAGCACGGTTATTACGAATATGGTTTATAGTGATGACCCGGCTATTAATAAAGCAGGGACCGGAAGCACCTATACATTTCTTGTTTTGGGATATGATTTTGTAGCTAGGAATATTACATTCCAAAACACATATTGGCCGAACCGTTGGGGTACAACGGGCAATACGCAGGCAGTAGCAGTTATGACGAATGGAGGAGACCGTCACGAATTTATCAATTGCGTTTTCCGCGGCTATCAGGACACGTATTATGCCGGCGGCGGTTCAGCAACAACGTACGGTCGTGCCTATTTTAAAAAATGTATCATTACAGGAACGGTTGATTTTATTTTTGGGCGAGGCATTTGTGTGTTTGATAGTTGCACAACGTTGTTAATGACGAATGCCGGGGCTGCAATCACTGCGGCCAGCACAGAATCATCAGCGCTATACGGACTTGTTTTCCGTAATTGTAAACTTACTGCCGATACATTAACATATACTGATTCTTGTGGATACTCCCATGTTCCAATAACGAAGTTTTTCCTCGGAAGACCATGGCAGAGTTATCCCCGTACAGTGTATCTTCACTGTAATGAACCAGCAATGCTTGCACCCAGTGGTTGGACATGGATGCAAACGAATCCAACATTCTATGCAGAATATAACTGTACTGGTGCAGGTGCCATCGCACTGCGCACTGATACAACCGATTTCTTCAGATGGCCTTCCAGTGTCTGGCCCAGACAACTGACAAGTGCGGAAGCCGCCACATATTCGCTTTCGAATATTTATGCTAAAAATTCATCAAGTTCTACAAACATTACTTATGATTGGATGCCGACGAATGCGGCTATCAACGACAATATGCCATTTGTCCTCACATCGGTTAACAATGCATCTTCGCAGGTTCCGACTGCCTTTGCGCTTCATCAGAATTATCCCAATCCGTTCAACCCATCAACAACCATCAGTTATGATCTGCCGAGGTCTGGCATGGTATCATTAAAAGTATATGATCTCCTTGGCAGAGAAGTAGCGACCTTAACGAATGGAATGAAGAATGCTGGATCATACCGTGAAGTTTTTGATGGAAGCAAACTTGCAAGCGGTGTATATTTTGCACGCTTGAAAACAGATGCAATGTCAAACACTATTAAACTTATTATGATGAAGTGACACAGAGCACAATTCCTCGCGTGACGGCATCACGATTTGGATCAGAAGAAAAAGAAGCTTTTAATACTTTTTATTAGATTAATTATGCTCACGCGCCTATCCATTGGATGGGTGCGTGTTGTGATAAAGTGATTGCTTCTAGTTTTAAATAGAAGAATATGAATGTAAAATCAATTGGCGTCTTTATTCTTTTCTCAAACCATAAAATTCATTCTGGCTAAATAACATGAAAAAAATAATCGTTCTTACCGTTATCCTATACATCTGTATATTTTCTTCGTTGTTGGCAAAAGAAAGGGCAAACATAATTGTCGCAAAAGATGGAAGCGGACAATTCTCAAAAATTCAAGATGCTATTGATTCCGTACCAGTGGATAATAAACAGAATGTCATCATTCTGATCCGTAACGGTGTGTACCACGAGAAGTTATTCATAACCAAAAGCTTCATTACACTTGTTGGCGAAGATCGAGATAGCACGCGTATTATCTATGCACAGCTGCGGACACATATAAATAAAACACCTTTGGATATGAGAGGGGACTGGGGCGCGGCAGTTGTCAACATTGATTCATTCGTTACAGACATTACATTGGCTAATCTTACTGTCCATAATAATTACGGTTCTTTACATAATACTGAAGAACATCAGTTTGCGATTCGCGGCGGTGGAACACGCGTATTTATTTTAAATTGCAATGTAATAGCGGATGGCGGAGATACGCTCAGTCTTTGGAATAAAAAAGACGGCATGTATTACCATACTAATTGCTACTTCGAAGGTTGGATAGATTATGTTTGTCCGCGTGGATGGTGCTATATAACTGACAGCAAATTTTACGGACATAACCTTTTCGCGAGTATTTGGCACGATGGCGATGCAGATAGAAGACAAAAATTTGTTATACGGTATTCTTCGTTCGATGGTGTACAAGGATTTCCGCTGGGGCGCAATAATCGAGACGGACAAATATTTTTATTGGACTGCAAGTTCTCGCAAGCAATGGCGGATACCCCCATCTATTGGCCTAAAGACAGTAGAACAGTATGGAAATGGGGCAGTCGGCACTATTATTACAACTGTCACCGTGATGGCGGTGATTTTGCATGGTTCAAAGATAATTTGGAAACAGCCGAAACCGCTCCAAAAGAAAATGAGATCACTGCAAAGTGGACATTCGATGGCAAATGGGATCCGGAAGAAACAATGCCGTCGGTTTTGCCGATGGTATTTTTGCCGCGGCCGAGAAATGGCGCGAAGCAGATTCAGAATAAATCAATCACTCTGAAATGGGTGCCTGCAAGAAATGCGATCTCGCATAAGGTGTATTTTGGAAACAGTACAACTCCAAAGTTTAAAAAGAATCAGAAAAATAATTCCTTTAATCCCGGTAAGTTAAAGCCAAATATGACATATTACTGGCGTGTTGATGAGGTTACCGAAACGGGTACGCTGCGCGGACCTCTGTGGCGTTTTACAACCATGTAGTTTTCAGAAAGAAAAAGAATTAGCAACAAATCATATTGGCGCTGATCCGATTATTAAAGAATAAAATCTTCAAGGATCTATTTATTCCCGATCCATTCAAATGGGCAGCAGATATTCGCAGAGGAGCCATGTCTGTCCTGATTGATGTTGCGGCCTGTAAGAGAGTATCGAAACTGGAAAACAGGTGACAATTTCTGATCCTACTTATATAGTGACTCAAGCTACAAGGTCGGGATAGCACGGGTTTTATTTATGTATCAAGATTCTTTTTGCATTTGCCTGCTTCTTTGATTTGTTTGAACAAAGAACAGGCAATTTCATTAATTGTAGCTATTTCCCTTAAAAAAGATTATTGGTATATTATTTTCCAGTTAGTAGCTCGTATTTTTATCGGATTTGATGTTGTTAGCGATTATCTAAAAACAAACTTGTATGATATGTTATCGCACAAAAATTACTAAAGGAAACATTTATGAATAGTCTATTTGATTTAAGAGGAAAAGTCGCTGTTGTAACTGGTGCAAGCACGGGATTAGGACAAGGTATGTCATTAGGATTAGCAGAAGCCGGAGCAGACCTTGTATTGGTAGATTATGTCCCTTCAACTGAAACAGAGGAAATGATTAAAAAGATGGGCAGGAAAACGTTGATGTTGGAATTGAATCTGATGAAGATGGAATCAATTCAGACGCTTATGGAGAAGGCTATAGGTACATTTGGTAAGATTGATATTCTTGTGAACAATGCCGGCATTATTCGCCGCACTCCGGCAATTGATTTCTCTGAAAAAGATTGGGATGAAGTCATGCAGATAAATTCCAAAACAGTTTTTTTCCTTTCGCAGGCATGCGCACGTGATATGATGAAGCGGAAGTACGGAAAGATTATCAATATTTCATCGCTGCTGGCGTTCCAAGGCGGTATTTTTGTCCCGTCATACGCAGCAAGCAAAGGGGCAGTTGCACAAATTACGAAATCGATGGCAAACGAATGGGCAAAAGATGGTATCACAATCAATGCTATTGCTCCGGGATATATGGCAACAAATAACACGAAAGCGCTGCGACAGGATGAAGTACGTGCGAAAGCAATTTTAGATCGCATCCCTGCAGGTCGCTGGGGCTTACCGGCCGATGTTCAAGGTGCGGCAATTTTTTTAGCATCACCCGCATCGGATTATGTGAATGGTCACGTACTAATTGTGGACGGCGGCTGGATGGCTCGATAATGATTTCTAAAAGAAGGAAATAAAACTATGGATGTGCGATGTTCGACAGACCCGCAAGGGTTTCAAAAGATGACGACAGAAGAATTACGTAAAGCATATTTGATTGATAATCTCTTCGCGCCGGATAAAGTGCCGATGACGTATTCTGATATCGATCGTTCTATTACCGGTTCTGCTGTACCGGTGAAAGCAAAGTTGAAACTGCTTGCCACAAAAAAAGAAATGGCGGCAGAAAATTTCTGCGAGCGACGCGAAGTTGGTATTATTAACATCGGTGGTGATGGCACGATCACAGTTAATGGTAAGGAATTTGGAATGGCATTGAAGGATGTGCTTTATATCGGACGCGGTGCAAAAGAAGTAACGTTTACAAGCAAGTCCTCGAAGTCACCGGCAAAATTCTACTTTGTCAGTTATCCTGCACATAAAGAATATCCAACCACACACGCTACGCTTGCCGATGCTGAACACGCCTATCTTGGAAGTCAAAAGGATGCAAACAAGCGTACACTCAATCGTATGATCCATGCAAAAGGGATTCAAAGCTGTCAATTGGTGATGGGTTTGACGGAACTCGAAGAGGGAAGCGTCTGGAACACCATGCCGTCGCACACACATCAACGGCGTTCGGAAGTATATATGTATTTTAACGTTGCTCCGGATGCAGTGGTTGTACATCTAATGGGACAGCCGGATAAGACGCGCCATATTATTATGCGAAATGGTGAAGCTGTTTTGAATCCAAGCTGGTCTATTCATTCCGGCGGTGGCACGCGGAACTACAGCTTCATCTGGGCAATGGGCGGCGAGAACCAAGTGTTTGATGATATGGATGGAGTTTCAATGGATGGATTAAAGTAGTTGAAAGCTATTAAAATATTAACAAGGAAGGTATTATGAAAAAAAAGTTTATTCATGAAGATTTCTTATTGGATACTAAAGCCGCATCCAAGCTTTATCACACATATGCGAAGGTGCTTCCAATTATTGATTACCATTGTCATATCTCGCCAAAAGAAGTTGCGCAGAATCGACAGTTTGAAAATATGACGCAGATCTGGCTTGCCGGGGATCATTACAAATGGCGGGCGATGCGCACATGCGGTGTGGATGAACGGTTTATCACCGGTAATGCTTCGGATTGGGAAAAGTTTGAATTGTGGGCATGCACGGTACCTAAGACTATCCGTAATCCGTTGTTTCATTGGACACATTTGGAATTGAATCGTCCATTTGGAATTTCTAATATGATATTAAATGAAAAAACGGCGAAAGCGATTTGGGAAAAATGTAATGCAAAACTTGCAACACCAGATTTTACGACGCAAGGGATTGCAAAACAAATGAATGTCGAGGTAATCTGTACAACGGACGATCCGATTGATTCTCTCGAATATCACGAGGCATATGCAAAGAAAGGAAATGGTTTCACGAAGATGCTGCCTGCTTTCCGTCCAGACAAAGCGATGGCAGTGGAAAATGTGGAAGCGTTTTTATCCTACATCCAGAAATTAGAAACTGTGTCAGGAGTTGAGATAAAGGATTTTGATTCGTTGATTACATCAATTCGTGCGAGACATGCTTTCTTCCATTTACACGGCTGCCGAGTTTCGGATCATGGCATTGAAACAACATATGCCGAAGATTATACGGAATCGGAAATAAAATCTATTTTCAAAAAGCTCCTTAAGAAGAAAGATCCTGATCTGACTGAAATATTGAAATTCAAATCGGCAATGTTACATGAATTCGGTGTTATGGATTGTGAGCGAGGGTGGGTTCAGCAGCTTCATCTTGGCGCCTTGCGTAACAACAATACTCGGATGATGCGTGCGCTTGGCCCGGATACTGGTTACGATTCCATCGGTGATTTTGAAATTGCCAGATCGTTGGCAAAATTTCTCGATAGGCTGGACATAGAAAATAAACTTCCCAAGACGATCCTCTACAACCTTAATCCTAGAGATAACGAATTAATGGCAACTATGATTGGTAATTTTCAGGATGGAAGCGTTGCGGGTAAATTGCAATATGGTTCGGGTTGGTGGTTCCTTGATCAACTAGACGGAATGCGAAAACAAATTGACGCACTTTCTTATCAGAGCATCCTAGGTCAATTTGTCGGTATGCTTACAGATTCAAGAAGTTTTCTCTCATATCCACGCCATGAATATTTTCGACGATTACTATGCAATATCTTAGGTAATGAAATCGAAAAGGGTCTCATCCCGAACGATCTGAA
>Ga0187861_10002576_pt1 | contig 16866 bp, 20 predicted proteins | sample June2016WEW_10_1_3_FD_132986 | JGI IMG/M metagenome (GOLD analysis project Ga0187861, IMG submission 132986) | Peatland microbial communities from SPRUCE experiment site at the Marcell Experimental Forest, Minnesota, USA - June2016WEW_10_100 | ecosystem: Environmental > Terrestrial > Soil >...
AGTCCCTTGATATAGCATGTCCATAGAACGAACTCATTATTTTTCCATTGGATACCTTAAGAATCTCCTGAAAATTGCGTAGCTGAGTGAAGGGTTACACTCGGATAATCGCTTGGTTGAGGGAGATTGGAGCGAACACTCTAGTGCATTTGCTCAAGGCTAGCGTGTTAGGAGGCTTCTGAAGTAGGGGTGCATGTGTTTGTTCTTGTGTGTGCTGAAGTTAGCGAGGTTGAGGTGGGCTTGGGGGAATTGTTCGGTTAGGTCGGAGTAGGTCCACCCTGAAATTAGCATGGTATCGATTTTCTCGCATGTTTCCGGTTCGAGTTTGCCTATCTTGCATTTTCGTGGGCATCGACTGTAGGCTCTTCCTGATTTTATGTTTTCATTTTCGGGCTTGGTCCACGTGTACTTTCCACACTCAAGACAGATAAGAAGCCGGTTGTGTTGAAACGAAGAAAGATAGTTCTCTATGTGATTGCAGTGTGCGCATGCAATAGTTACCATTGTGGATTCGCCCTTCGACGGTGATTTCGGGAATTGTTGTTGAATCTTGATTTCGTTCAGTTTTCTCTCTCCTGCATTAGTATATCACATCCACAATAGAATATGATGAAAAGTACGCTCTTATCGATTTCAGAGGGTTTGTGAGAACTGGAAAACCATCAGCGGATTCGAGGTTACTTCCGGAAAAGAAGATAGTGCGGTTGAACCCTTCCTTCGTACTGGAAACGGGTTTTCAGAAAGTAAGATAAGTGAATCTTGGTGACAATGTTATGGAGTTAGGCGGTACAGAATAATGCCGAAAATAACGCCGGAAAAGGATAACGAAGCTCTGTACAAAAGGCTTGTAATCATCTCCAAACTTCTGGCTATGAGTTTGGTAAAAGATATCAAATCTCAACAAGAAAGAGTGAAGCTTCTCGATGAGGCAGGACTGAGCCCGTATGAGATAGGAGATCTGCTCGAGATTAAACCCGTGACGGTTAGTGTGACTCTGTTCAACATTAGAAAGAAAGCGAAGATGAAAAAAGGTAAATAAGCTGCCCTTTGAGGCTTTTCTTGATTGCCTCGGCCACAACCGACTCCTGTTGACAATCCGATAGTTGTTTTTGTAAGTTCGAGTCAAAGAGAATTCCAGCAACTTCGAGATTATCTTAAGCTAATTCTTGAAGAAGACGACTTTCTGCGTAGGGGAATGGTCAAGGTCGAACTTGCTGAAAGGCGGAGTGGTGAGCGCATCCGAGGAGATATTTCTCAGGCCCTAAGCAACTCATCTATTTACGTTGGGATTTTTGGAAACAGATACTCTCCAATTACGATTGCGGAATATTTCGAAGCACGGCGCTGCGGATTGCCTCTAGTAATTTTCGATATGGTCAAGACAGGAAGTCGAGACAGGCGTGTTAGGGTATTTCTCTCCGATCAAGTTAAGGAGAAGGATGATTGCCGCTTGACTGAAATACGTTTCAGACCATCTAAGAGCGAGTCGGTAGCGTGGTTGATTTGTCAGAGAGTGGCTAATACGATTGCTAATCTTGTCCGGGAGGATGTTGAGGTGAGGAAGAAAGTCCACCCACAGTAGAATAAGGGATTTCGGGGATGTGATGAGAAATATGTCGGGACTTAGAAAGTGAGATAAGAGACGACCTAGGTTCGGTACTCTGAGTGTGTCTTGCCAAAGACTGCTGAAAAGGAACGAGATGCGATAACAAAACGACTTGATGCAATCATAAGGCTTCTGATGGAAGACCAGATTAGCCTTGGCAAAGCGACAAAAGGAAAGTTGTTGTTGCTATTGAAGTCCAGTGGGCTCTCCACGGGAGATATCGCATTGATTGAAGGAAGAGCTTCTAAGGACGTAGCTAGTACGATGCGCAAGGCCAGGAGTGGAAGATAGACCGATGAGTGAAAAAGAATTGAGAGAATTGATGGATATCAAGAAGCTCCTTATACTGAATCTTCTCCGGCTTGACGTACCTGCGGAATCGATAGCCGAACTACTAGGCATGGATAAGGGAAACTTTAGTCGGGAATTCCCTGTGAGAAAACTCCTGAAACCAAAGAAATGAGCTTTCGACTGTAAGAAAAGGCTGGGAATCTAGCAACGGGACTCGATGCGGATACTTGGGCACGAAGAAAGGTCGAGGAAAGTATCAAGGAATACGCATTAGGCGTATGGGAAAGGGCTAATCTGGAATGGGTAATTGGTGAAGTACATTTCGCTATCGATAAGATGCACGTTCCTGAGAATGAGATTCTAGTTATGCTTTCTAAGATTGAGAGTTCTGCAAGTGATGAGGGAAGGACACGGCTTAGCGAGCTGCGTTCCCGTTTGAAGCTCTAGGCCTCTAGGTGTTACTCAGGTAACTAGGTATTATCTGAAGAGGGTGGATTCTGATTATTTTGCTGAAGTATGAATAGCCGAGTCGATATCGCTATCGTCGATTTTGCAACTAACACGATGTTCTAGAAGAATATGGGAGGCATGCGAGGCTTACTGTTCCTCAGCCGTAGGACCATGGATATCGACAGCAATTGAATCAATAACTGCGTAGCGTGGATTGCGTCAAGAGTTAGAGATATCGTGGCTAGCTCTTCCGCACGTGCGGCGTTCGCTGCATTATAGTATAGCGGTGGGCTCAATGAGTCTGCTATGACGTAGTTGTCCGAGACTGATATATTTGTGGAGTTAAGGCCGTTTGGGAGGGTGATGACCGTCTCGGTCGACGGTGGAGTTGGACTTGGGACAATCAGCGGTGTTGGAGCGGTCGCAAGGAAGCGGTAACTCATATTTTGATAGTATAGTTCTCCCGCTTTTAGGCCAACAGTAGTAGTAGCGAGTAGAAGTAGGAACACAATTTCCCTTTTCCGCCTCAAGAGAGAACGCCTTTAGGAATCCGATGATGTCAGTCGTATTTATGGTGTACCCTTAATGGAACAATACTGTTCAGGATATCTTTTAGTTGTAAGGTGTCAGGATTTCGAGTGTTCTGGAATGGCACTCAGGAGTCTTGTTTTGGGATTCGTCCGGAGCCTATGTTCGTCATCTGAGCTTAAGGAATGTTGAAATTCCTGCCAATGTCCGAAGCGGGTTACTTGACTCTAGCCCTCTCTGTGCAGGAGATTCGAGCGAACACGTAAGTATTGAAACTTGGGGAGATGACTCTCTTAAGATCAATAGACCGATATTCCTCATCGCATACTGGAATACCTACACATTTAGAACCATGCACATAGAGACCGTGAAGACCTTGATGACAAAGCTTCAAGGGAGGAAGCATAATCGGCAGAAGCAATTAGCCCTTGAGATCCCAACATGGTACGCATTGCTATGGCTTATCGCCCCTTATTTTGTGGAGAAGGATGGTCTAATTCGATTCGATACTTCCCGCCAGAGAACTATTGCGTGCTGGCAATGGGGAGTAACGTTAACATGGTTTAGAAAAAATAATGAAAAGGTAAACTACGGAACTCATACTCCGGATTTCGTCATCAAACAGGTTGACAAGCCTCTATTGGCTATTGAATGTAAGAATGTCAACCATAGATTCAAAATTTACCCTGACTGGCTCACGAACGAAGTAGTATCCAGGTTCGAAAACTATCACCAGTGTAGGAAATTGGCAATCTTCAGCTTCTTTGTTCCAGCTTACAATTATGAAACCACAATTCACAGAGCATTGATGCAAAAACGGATTCAGATAATCGAACTTGATGAACAGCCATTAAGTCACAAGATAGCTGATATCGGCTTTGCAACGATCCCTCTTAGAACCTATCTCTCTCCACACGTGACGAAAGTAATGGAGAAGCTCAAGCCTACTCCCATGGCGCCACTGGAATCGTTTTCCCTCAAGTAGGCCCCCTCAGCCTTGAATGTTGGTTGGGCACTCTCTAATTATTACTCTGGCTGGGTTTAGTGTTCGCTTCCCTATCTATTTTTTCCGATTCGCGTGATTAAAATGAGATCAATCAGAGGTGTCCGTAATTGTCAGCTATTTTAATAGTACTTTAGCGAGCTTTAGGCTATTTTAATAGTACTTGGGAATCGATTTAGTTCAGTTTACTCTCTCCTCTGCATTGGTATATCACATCCTCAATAGTATATGGAAAAACAGGTTTAGAGAATTAGCCGTTCTAGGGGGTTCTGGCTTGAATGTTAGGAACATTGGAAATGGCCTTCTGCGTATGCTGTTCTACCATGGTAATCGCTAGCCAGTAGAGCTTGCCGTCTATTGAAAGGTTACGTCGCTTTGTATAGAAGCCAGTGCTACCCGTCTTAAATTGGGTTGGTCGTAGTGGTATTGGAATTCCTTCTATGGCGATTTCGGGGACTTTGATTATTTTCATTTTTCTTATCCCTCCTCTCATTTGTGTATCGTGTCCTCAATAACATATATTGAAAAGTGGTGTCTTATCGATTTCAGAAGGTTTGCGAGAACTGAAAATTTCGCAGTGGAACGCCACATAATGAAGCGGTGTACCTTGTTGCTACGTTCTTAGCCCGAACATCCACTTTTTGCTTTACTCTTTCGAATCTATAGAACAATGGGAATTCACTGCACTGTCGGTAGAGGCTTACACGGTGTTCAACTCGTGTCGGAGTAGTTTGGAGCGAACAGTGCAGTAGTTAGCGTTGAGGAAGTCTTTCCCCATAACCTTTAGACAATCTTAAGAAAAGCAGGGAAGACGTGAAAGCGTCGGTATGGTATCGTTTTTCCCGAGTAACCAACCCATAGCTATAACAGCTATACTTGGCTAATTCACGCTTGCAACCAAGCTTTATCCTTTAGCATCTTTGACTTCTAAAGGATGAGTTAAAGAATGATTTTACCCGTGCAAGCGTGACTTAGGTTGAAAATTACCCGTGACGCCATCCTATAGCTATAATTGAGTTATAGGATGCAGCTATAGGTCAAGCTACACGAAACGAATCCTCAGAGTCGGGTTCGACAGATACATGCTTGCGTAAGTTTTCCTCACCTCTCAGAGTCGAATGTGTTCTTCTGTCATAGCTTATTGTCGAACAGTAGTCTTGCAGAAGACTATGCGATGTTTGAAGTGTGGTCGTGAAGCATTCCTGCTGAGTACCGCTCAGCAATGGCGAAGAGAGAATTGGATCGTCACAGAGAAGTACTATTGTTCGTCATGTGGAACAACGTACATCTCAGAGAACGATAAGATCTGGCAGATTGCCTTGCCAAGTTATTCGGTATTGGATAAGAAAACAGACTCGTAACAATACCATCTCTTCTCATTTTTGCGGAAACACCCAGGAATTGCATTGGCTTACCGCAAACTCTACACATGTGTGGGTAGGCTGGTGCGCACACACACACGAAAAACGACGCCGGTTGGAAGGGAAAGTTGACTGTTAGATATTTTTCGGATTCCTGGTTCTCCTTTTGATTAGCCCGTAAGCGAATATCATGAAAATGGCGAGTAGCAGCAGGCCTAATGGATATTCAGGAAGGAAAATTGGTTGGGTTTATGTGTTTAGTTCTTTGAGTCCCAAAGCGTTGCTCTTGGGCAGTCGCGGTAGCCGCCTGGAACTCGGACCGAATGAACGATCACTGTCGTGAGGGCTGGCCCACCGGGGTCAGTAACCGTGCCGCTGGCTGATGCGGTGAAGGTTAACGTGATAATGGTTCGAGTGGAATCAAGCGATGCTGATGGATACTGAGTCCACACACCAGACTGAAACTTCCAATACGAGAAAGACCCCGCGGGAAGCGCGCTGGGCAACGTTATCGTTACCGTAACAGTTCCCCCAGCTCGGAGGCCTGAGATTGTGAAGGAGAATAAACCATCAGGAAACGTTAACCCCGCAGGAGGAGCAGGCGAAACACTCGACACAGCTGTTGACGTCAAGCTTGTGAACGCACCAAGATCGCTGCTGAATGAGGCGGTACCTGAGACGCTGCTACCAGAAGCAGTCGGCACCTGAGTCGGACACGGAGACTCAGTCACAACCGTCCCAGGAACCAAAGCGATACCCCCAACAACCACCGCCCCACACTTCTCAACGAAGACGCCACTATTTGTAAGTTCGACCCCTGTGAAGTCGAGGGAGTTGACGTTCACGAAAGTCCCCCCAGCATCAATGTGAATTGAAGTGGGGCTTGCGTCTACGAGAGATGCGTTGTTTACGACGTTGCCCGCGATGTTGAGCACACCATAAATGTCAGCTCTCGGAAGAACAGCTGCTGGTGTGAAGCCTGCCACCCCTATTAGCCCACCTCCAATGATACCGGGTAAGGTCGGTGCTGGCGTGTGAGATTTGATTGTCAAGGTACATGTTGAGCTGCATGTAAGAGCCGTGCTAGGGCCGACGAGAATGCTGTGTACTGTCTGAACGCTGCTTATCGTAACTGTGTAACCGGCTAAATTAGGATAAATTAGGTACACATCGTCCGAAGCGGTAGGTAGCCGTCCTGCTGGAGGGAATCCAATTTCGGGGAGAATCCAATTCGCGACTGTTTCCCAACTGCCGCCTGAAGGATTGCCCCAGCAAATCGTTGCAGGTGCCTGACAGGGATTGGGTGGCACTGCCTGCACCTTGGGTGCTATGGCTAGAGGAACTAGTAACATGCTGAGAACCATCAGAGCCGCCAGGAAATATTGACGGCTCATAGCCATGAACTCAATCAGCCAATCGGCTTCAGCAATTAATAACACTACCTCGCCCAGCTAATCCAGTTAGGACTAGGCTGGATCAGGTGCATTTGCAGTCTGTGCGGAGCCTGATACTGCGCCTCCTGCTCTCATTGTTTCGTTATCTTTCGCTTCGTCTGTGTGGTACATATGGTGCGCACACACACACGAAAACGGAACCGTTGTTCACGAAAGTAGCACGATGCATGGTGATGGCAAGATATCGATTATAAGGGCAGTCAGCACAGTGGACATTCAATAGCTGATTACTGTGACTGAAGGGTTGTCTTTGAGTAGAATGCCCAAGTATGCTTTTCTTGATTTTGTGAGAGGAATTCAACCAGTCAGGGAACACAAGGGGTGGGGCATCTTTCGATTCAAGCGGGCCTATCATGCAGCTGAAGGATGGATCGACTTGTATGTTGGTTACAAACCCGAACGCGTGTTGATTTAGGGACTCGGTCTTCAGTCCGTGCTTTCAGATATTGACGAAGCTGAACAAGCATAGCGGTTGGTCTCGGCTCTTAGCGAGCATTGCATTAGCTTTCGTGTGTGTGGTCTACTGGTGCGCACCCCCTCCCACAAAACTGCAAAGTAAAAGTAATCGATATTCCGTATGTAATATCACGGCGAGATACTGCAAGTTCCCGGACCAAGACAGAGCGACTATTGAGTACAGCTCTAGGGAATGGGCCGTTCTAGGGTTCTGAAAAATAACTCAGATAGCTATAAAGGTAAAGTAAAATTGTCATTTTACCTTACCTTTCTGCATGGCCTCGCAAGTAGTAGCAACTCGTCTCGGAACATTGTCGTTGGAGTCATTCTTTCTTTCTCGTCTGTGGGGTGTCGAGTTCCTCTGCCTGCAATTCTTTGAAGCGTGTTTCCACGAATTGACCTACCTTTTGCTGGCCATATTCCTTCATTTCGCTTTGTTTTTTCAGGTGCTGTTCGACTGTTCGAAGCAGTTCGTCCATGTTGATTGGTTTGACCAGATAGCCGTGGGCGCCCTTGTTTACTGCGTCTATGGCATTCTGTAATGCGGGGTATCCTGTGAGGATTATCTTGATCATCTCTGGGGTTGTTTCCTTCATGGCGGTGAGAAGTTTTGTGCCTTCCATGTCTGGTAGGCGAATGTCTACGAGCGCGAGGTTGTAGAAGTTGTTTTGGGATTTCTCAATGGCTTCCTTGCCATTGCTCGCCGTGTCCACTAAGTAGTCTTCACTCTTTAACGCTTCAGCGATGACTTTGCGTGTTCCTTCATCGTCGTCTATGACGAGTATTCTGCCTTTTTCGGCTTCACTCATAATGGTTCACCTCCCGTCTGGACGTGTTGGATTGGGAGTTTCAGTGTGAAGGTTGTTCCCTTTCCAACGGTGCTCTCAACGGATATAGTGCCACCATGGGCTTCTATAATGCGTCTGCAGATTGGCAGTCCCAGCCCTATTCCCTTTGCCTTGGTCGTGTGTAGTGGTGTCCAAATTTTCTCCAGCATGTCTTGGGGAATTCCAAAGCCTGTGTCGCGGACGGATATCGACGCCTCTTGTTGTGTATTCATGCTGGAGATCGACAATTTTCCGCCTTCCGGCATTGCGTCGATAGCGTTCTGAATAAGGTTTGTAAGTACACGTTTGATCTTGGGTTCATCTGCGAGAATCTCTGGTGCATCAGCTGTCGTGTCCTCTATTGTGATGTTGTTTGGAATCTTAATATCGGTAAGCGTCTGTCTTACGAGCGATTTTGGTGTGGTTGGCAGTGGTTGGAGTTGCATTTCTCTTGAGAACTCCAACAGGTCGTTGATGATTCCATTTGCGTATTGAACTCCGTTGTCTATGACTGCCAGCATCTCTTTCGTGGAGGGGTCGGGTGCGTTTCGGAGATGTCTTCTTATGTTGTAGGCGGCTCCGGCTATTCCTTGCAGCGGGTTGCGAAGGTCGTGTCCAACCATCGCAGCAGTCTCACCGATACTTGCCAGTCGTTGAGATTCAGCGAGCTGCGCCTCCAGTTTCTTACGTTCGGTGATGTCAATGAAGCTTTCAAGTAGATGCTCCTGCCCACCCAGAACGATGCGACGAACGCTTTTCATAACGGGGGTCGTCTTCCCGTTAACCCGGAGGAACACTCTTTCCGCATGGTCGATAGTTTGTCCGAGGTCTGTAATCGGGCAGCGTCCTTCCTCAGCCGGACACACGTACTTATAACATCTTGAGCCGACAATTTGCTCTATCGGAGCGCCAGCCATCTCAATGGCGGTAGTATTGGCGTCAACGATCACATGTGTTTTCGGATCTATTATCATGATGCCGGTCCTCACTGAATCGAACATGGTCCTTAGCCTATTTTCGCTCTCCCCCAACTTCTCCTCGCTTTCCCGCAGTTTCTTGGTTCTCTCATCCACCAACTCCTCCAAGTGCAGCGAGTACTGCTTCAGTTCCTCTTCCAACCGTTTACGTTCAGTGACGTCGCGGAGTATTCCTTCATGGTAAATGACGTTTCCCTGTTCGTCGTGAACGTAACGACCATGGTCTTCGACCCAGACCTCGGATCCATCCTTTCGACGCATCCGGTATACTTCCACTTCTTCCTGACCTGTATCCAGAACATGGCTTCCACGTTCTTCGAGTGAGAAATACAGTTCCTTCTTGATGTCCGTAATGTCCAACATTTCCTGCTTGCTCGAATACCCGAACATCTTCACAAAAGCAGGACTAACGTCGACAAATCGACCCTCGTGCGTGCTACGGTACATTCCATCCAGCATCCGATCGAAGAGAGACTGGTAGCGTTCTACCGATCGACGAAGTTTCTCTTCCGCCCTCTTGCGTTCGGTGATGTCGACTCCCATGACAAGAAAACTCCGTTGCCCTTCTTCTTCGAGTACAAGTTGTTTTGGTGGAAACAATAGGGTGCGGGTCGAGCCGTCCTTGCTTCGGAACACCACCTCAAACTCTGAGGCTGCTCCGTCAATCAATGCGGCCCGTATTTGTGCAGCTGCTTTTTTCCTCTGGTCTGGGACAACGAAGTCCAACACATTCTTGCCGACGATCTCATCCCTTAAGGCGCCCGACATTTCGAGAAGCGCGTTGTTGGCATCTATTACTTTTCCGTCTGCGCCGAGCATCAACATGGCCGCTGAGCCGTCTTCACAAAGATACTTGTATTTCCGCTCAGGATTCAACAGCAGCGGTCGCGACTTAATCGACCTGCCCTTGGTTAGATTTCTTTTCGTCATTTTTCTCGTCTTTTTCGCAATCAACACATGTACCCGGCTACTTGGATGATGAGTTCTGCAGCTTCATCTTCGCCTCGTCAACATATTCGAGCAAAGTGCGACTCGGATTGCCTGTGAACTCGAGCCCCAATTTGAGGTAAAATTCTCTGGCGACAGCCTTGGTTATGGTCTGAGCACTGGTGCCAAAAATCTTCTCTAGAGCAGTGAATAGGGTGTCAAGTCTGTAAGGGACCTCATCCCTCGAAATGGAGTAAATTGTTTGTAGATGGGCATATAGCGCATCAACCACCGCTCGACTAAGTAGATCAGTCATGGTCTCGTCTATGGATTCGACCAAGACATCGTTGAACTCTCTGCCGAGTTGTGATTGTCGCAATTCAATCAGCGGATCTTGAAGGCCTCTATGCATCAGCGCCTGAGAGGTTTATTCCTCGATCTTCACCGTGCCTCGCTTTACCAGAATCCTATCGTGGTCTTTGATGAACACTATTAGGTCGCCGTTGTTGGCCCTGAGGAATTCTCTTACAAATTTCGGCAGCGTCAATTGATATTTTCCTGTAATAGTAGACTTGCCCACAACTTCCATGGAATCACGCCTACATGGAAACATGGAATACGTGGTCTTAGGCAGTCTGTTACTGGCAACAGGGCCGTTTGGTAACAACCCAAGCAAACGTGGAAAAGCCTTCGAAAACGGCTCAAAATGAGCTTAGTAACCCTTGCTTCATGACTTCGTAGAGTGCTTCATCAATCAATTTCGACAGGTCGAACTTCCAGAGTTCTTTCTCAGTGAAGCCTGTTACGGCCATGAGCTCTCTCTTGAAGGCCTCATGCATCTTCTCTTCCCTTACCTCTGACTTGATGGTTAGCAGGCAATCTTGAGAAACTGTCTAGAAATCAGCAGTTTTCCGAAGCAGGTTACAGTGTCGTTGTGGTAGTGTGCTGGAGATTCGAGCGAACTTATTCAAAAAAAGTTAGGGAGAAGTAGCGTTCACTTCTCTTTCCGGGAACCGAGACCCGTTTAATCTTCAAACCTTGGTCCAAGTTGCTCAGAAATGCTCAAAAATAACTTAGATACCTATAAAGTTATAGTAAAAGTGGCATCAGTCCACCCTAGGAACTGGGGTCCTTCTCAAAATCTCGGTTACAATTGCGTTTGCATCGAACCCTCGAACCCATGAAGCCGCCTTAGGGATAATTCGGTGAGCTAACGCCTCAACAGATATTGATTTCACATCATCGGGAAGAACATAGTCTCGTCCGTAAAACGCGGCATTTGCCCTCGCCAGCTTGAGCAGAGCAAGGGATCCCCTCGGACTGGCGCCCACCTCAACTTGAGAGTGGGTTCTTGTCTCACGTACAATCTCCGTGATATAGGAAAGCACATCATCTTCAACATGAATCTCTTCCACCGCGTGTTGCATTTCGACAACAGTTGCTGGATTTACGACGACGCCAACATTGAAGTCGTCCCGCTTGCGTTCGATGCGTCTTTTGAGTATTTCAAGCTCGTCTCGGCTCTCCGGATACCCGACTCCGAGCTTCATTATGAACCGGTCAAGTTGAGCTTCGGGCAGCTGGTAAACGCCCTCAAACTCAATCGGGTTCTGCGTGGCTAGAACGATGAATGGGTCTTCGAGTCTATGCGTTTTACCGTCAAGGGTGGTTTGACGTTCCTCCATTGCTTCAAGCAGTGCGGCCTGCGTCTTGGGAGGACTTCTGTTTATCTCATCAGCCAGCAGGATGTTTGTGAAAATCGTCCCCTTTCTGAGTTCAAAGTCACCCGTCTTCTGGTTATAGATGTAGATGCCAGTAATGTCGGCTGGGAGTAAGTCCGGTGTGAATTGGACCCTAAGAAACTTGCACCCAGTTGCGGAGGCGAGACTCCTAGCGATCATAGTCTTCGCCAGGCCCGGATAGTCCTCGATGAGTAAATGTGAGTTCGCAAGAACGCCGAGCAGGATTTTCCTAAGAACCTCTTCTTTCCCTACAATGACCTTGCCCAGTTCACTTTGAATTTGCTTACACTTTTGGGAAACAGCTTCGGTGTTCACACTAGCGACCTCTCAATTTTGGTGAGCGTGATGTCCAGTTCGCTCGTCGACGCATTTCTCAGAACGGGTTCGGTACCGCGAATCATCCCAATCACATCACTCCTGACAAGTTGCGCGAGGGTGTTGGGCTGCTCGTTTGCCATACGGATCAAGTCATCTTCGGGGAGGTTTGTCTTGATGGCTGCGAAGCGTATTGCCATTGACCTTAACCTTTCTTCTAAGACCTGAACCGTTCGTGATTCATGTGAGAGCACACCGTATACTACTCTTTCTAAGTTTAGAAGCTCGTCATCACGCCGTGTTGAGAGTGTGGTTTTTCCAGGGCTTTTTCTACTGATGAGCTTTGCCAAATCGCTAAGAATGAACGTTGAAAGGAGAAGGAAAGCGGCGCCAAGGGCTACACGGAAGAGAAGCTCGATTTGGCCCAGAAAAGCATCCACGAACACGACCACGATCGAAAAGAAAATCGAAACCACAAGAATACTCTTTGTTGACTCCTTCACGGCATTTCAACATCCATAACAAGGGCTCGACTGAGAGAACTCAATTCAGTAACCGCCAAAGTCCGTTTATCATCGTCTATGGTATGATCACTGTATCGTGCTTCTTCAAAAAGCAATGTTAGCCCGTCCACTGACTCCTCGCCAAGTCTAAGTTTCCCGGATATGCTAGCTGAAAATTCACGTGCTGTTTGCGCAGAACCGATTTTGAAGCCATTATCTGAGAGCATCTTGCACATCTGTTTGTAGCATTTGACAATTACCTCGTGGTACTTCTCGTTGGAATCCATTTCGGTCATCGCTTCCTGGATAAACCCAAGAACTTCTTTGCGGAGTTCCACTGGATTTTCAATCGGTCCTTTCTCGTGAGATTCTCTGTATGCGCTTCGAAAACCAAGAAAGAGTAGCACAAAGGAAGCTATGGAAATGGCACCGAACATTAAGATCGTATAGTAGTATGCAATGATCGTTGTTGGTGAGGCAATTGGCACGGATTGCGTTTGATTTGTTTTTGGTTTCCAGTTGGTGATTTGAGTGAGGAAAGCACTACTCTGCTGGAGCGCGTCGGTGATATTCTTGATAAGTCCCGAGCGAATGAGCGCATATGCGATCACGAGTACGACCGCCCAGCCAATAACTACGGCATGAAGGCTGATCTGAGTTCCTTCTTTCTTCGGGCGTGTCAAGAAAAATGCGGCAAGGATATCGATTATGGCCCTGCTGTTGATCAAGACAATAATCAGGTACCATGTTAAGAGAGTTGGAATTATGATCGGAGCCATAGCCCCTAGTAAGGGTGGACCTGGCGTGGCCCATGACACAGACCCTGTCAGAACGAGGACCAGAGCGAACAGAACGAGAACAGAAACATTCGGTTTGAGGCGCATGATCATCCCCCTCTTGTCTTACGCGGTGAAATCTTGGATACCTGTTTCCATATGTCAGCATTGACTGCCATTGAATCCTTTTCACCTTGCAAGACGTTCCAACCATACTTCCCGGCTAGGAGCAGATAGGCTCGCCGCACGGATGTAAGATACTTCAGATTTTCCTCATGAACATCGCGACAACGTTCCTTCCTGCTGAACGAAATCCCCGGCGACACATCGAGAAGAAATACTGAGTCCGGTTTGGGCAAGCCCTTCTCTAACGAAATGAGCCATTCCAACGGGAGCCCGTGCGCCATTCCGTATGCTAGGTTCGAAGCAGTGTACCGATTGATGATGACGTAGCGTCCTCGCTGAATCCCAGCTCTGATATTGGAGGCTCTTTCATACTTGTTTGCGGCATACAGCAGGTGAACTGCATGATAATCAAGCCGCTTGCTCCCCGCCAAATATGCTTTCAGTAACCGACCCACGGGGGTTGTGTAGTCAGGAAAACTCATGATGGTTGCTGAGTAGCCCTCGAGCCGAAGCCGTTTCGCGAGAAGTCGTGTCTGAGTCTTTTTGCCGGACTGATCAATCCCTTCGATTGAGATGAGCGTGCCCCGGGTGCCTGCCAATTTTCCTGCGTCCGCAGTCACACTAAGTAAAGCTGAACATTAAAACTGAGGGTTCCGACTCGGATCAAGCCAGTTCAAGTACTATATACGAGAATCAAGCCTACAACTCCTTGAGGGATTTTGGTCAAGGCCAAGTTTGATTACACAGGTATTGGCGTGAGAAACCTTGATGCCTCCATCAACTTCTACATAGAGAAGCTAGGCATGCAACTCATGAACAGATGCGATATCAAAGAGACAAAAGGTGAAATTGCCGAGCTGAAGACGCCAGAGGGAAACCAGAAGCTCGAACTAAACTGGTACGCAGATCGGAAAGACTACAAGAATGGCGATGAGGTTGACCATCTGGCGTTTACAGTAGAGGACGTTGATGCTGCCCTAGCCGAGCTAAAGAGCCAAGGTGTTGAGGTAGCCATGGAACCGTTCAATGAAGGCTCCGGCCGCTTAGCGTTCATCAAAGACCCAGACGGCATTTGGATTGAGTTAGAGGGACCCAAGAAACCATAACCTGTTCCACTTAGAACGTTCTTGAAACTAGAAACTCAGCTATCGTACCAAGTTCGCTTCTTGCATCGGATTGTGGCAGCGTCTTCAAAGCATTCATGGCGTTGGCCAAATACGAACCGGCTTGGGTTTTGGCGTAGGTGATAGACCCGTATTTTCCGTACAACCCTACCGCTTTCTTTGTTTCTGCTCTGGTAATCTTCTTCTTTCCGAGCAGCCGCCTGAAGATCTTCTGATCTGACAAACTCGCAGTCTGAAGGAGGTGCGCTGCCATTATGGTTTTCTTTCCTTCCCTGATGTCTCCTCCAATCTCCTTCCCGTAATCCTTCACATCCCCTGCGACGTTTAGAATATCGTCGACAACTTGGAAGGCAATACCTACGGTTTCTCCAAAATCCGCCAACGCATTCACTTGCTCTTGGGGTGCTCCACCAGCAATAGCTCCTGCCTCTGTTGACAATCGAGTTAACGCTCCAGTTTTGCACTTTAGGAGGCGAATCACCTCGTCCTCAGTGAACTCCTTCCTCTTCCACATATTGAACTCGAAAGCTTGTCCCCAAGTGATTTCGTACGCGCGCTCTGCGACGTGCTGAACAAGTTGGTGGCAGCGGTCTTGCGGAATCTTACTTGAGTTGGCGATCTCGAATACTTTTATGAGCATCGCGTCACCTGCATTAATCGCCGCGGGTATCCCGTAGATTCTGTGTATGCAGGGCTTTCCGCGGCGTAGCTGGCTTCGGTCCTCTATGTCATCATGAACGAGTGTCATGTTGTGAAGCAGCTCAACAGATGCCGCAGCTCCCAACGCATCCTCTTTGCGGCCACCGACGGACTCACACGCCAGAAATGTGAGCGCAGGTCGGATGCGTTTTCCACCTCGGTCCAAGAGATCCCAAACGGATGCGTAGAATTCCTTGGGCTCACCTGTGCGGGGTAGATGTCTTTCCAGTTAGGCTTCGACTTCGCCTTTGTACTTCTCGAGGATTTCCAGCGCAGATTTCATGTTTCTCCAGAATGTCGGTTGTGCTTCTTCAAGTCTGCTGAAGATGGGTAAACCTGTTTGGGAAAATCGTGATATGCTTTGGCTTATCCTGGTTCCGATTTGGAGAGGCAGTAAGATTCTCAGTCTGGAGCGTGGTGATGAATTGCTATATATGACGTACGGAATGTTTTGCGACGCCAAACCCAACCGCGCCCAACAAGACGGAAAGTGCAACGGATGCCCATTGCGAGTTTCATCATAACATTCAGGGAGGCGCTAGAAGCAGCTCTCATCTTAGGTATCGTGGCCGCCTACCTTAAGAAAACAGGACGTACCGACGCGAACCGATACTTATACCTCGGAACAGCATCCGCAATCGGAGCTGCGTCGCGTTCGCTCTCGCGCTTCAAGCAATCTACGGTGGGCTAATTGGAGTCTATGAGAGCCTCTTCGGAGGATTGACAGCCCTTGCCGTCGTAGGTTTCCTCACCTACATGATATTCTGGATGTCCAAAAATGCCAAGAACATGAAAGGCGACCTTGAACGCAAGATTTGATTGGCTTTAACAAACGGCCAACTCCTCGGCGTTGCAGCCATAGCCTTCATCGCCGTCTTCCGAGAGGGAATAGAAACAGTCCTTCTCCTAACGGCTGTATTCTTCGTCTACCGTCCAGGCACGACCATCGGCATCTTGGTCGGGCTGATCGCAGTAGCCGCGGTCTTTGGAGTTGTAATGAAGAGTTCGTATAGGTTGAACCTTCACAGCTTCCTCAAGTACACAAGCATGATCCTGCTCGTGTTCGCGGCAGGCCTAGTCAGCTTCGCTGCTCATGAACTAGCCGAAACCTCAGAAGCTCTGGGAGTTAACATGGGGATTCTGGGCCAACAGGCTTTCAACTTTCAGGTGGCAACATCAAGCATGTTCAACGAAGAAGGCTCATTGGGTTCAGTGCTCTCTACTCTCTTCGGGTACACACTAAGCCCTGAATGGATCAGGTTAGCTGTCTTCCTAGGTTACTGGCTGGTTATCGGTGGATACCTAGCGTTCACGTACCGAGACTTTGCCCATCACGCCATAACGGCCACCTAAACAGTTGGCAAGGGCTCATATTTCTCAGTCAAAACCCTTCGAATCTCCTCCGAGATCTTTTCCCCTATACCTGAAACTGACATTAGCTCCTGCTTCGACGTCGCAAAGACATGTTCAACGGTGTGAAAGGCTGCAAGGAGCTTGCGGGCGCGAGTCCTGTCGATGTTAGGTAGGCTTGAAACGATGAATTCCTGCTGGTCTTTAAGTGCCATAGGTTTGATCTGCGTCATGATTCGCGGCGTACGTTTGTCTTGGATCTGTTCGCGGCGGGCTATCGCGAACATTAGTTGGGCAGTCTCGGAAGGCTTCTGAGTCCAGACCAGTGGAATCCCGTAATCGATTAAGACG
>Ga0187861_10002577_pt1 | contig 16855 bp, 15 predicted proteins | sample June2016WEW_10_1_3_FD_132986 | JGI IMG/M metagenome (GOLD analysis project Ga0187861, IMG submission 132986) | Peatland microbial communities from SPRUCE experiment site at the Marcell Experimental Forest, Minnesota, USA - June2016WEW_10_100 | ecosystem: Environmental > Terrestrial > Soil >...
AGTCGAGTCGCTCGGGGTACGCTCAGGGCCATTTCTCCGCGTAAAGAATGGCGTGAGCCTTGAGCAAGCGAAAGGGGCACCCACAAACGTGGTGTGCCCCTAAGCGCGTCGAAATGGCTCCCCAAAGAGGTCAACTGTAAGAACTATACCTCGACAATTCATTTAAAGCGAAGACCCAAGCGTCTTCGTCCTTCCTCACCTACCTCCCAACATCAAAATTCCTCTTTGAAGAAAAGGGATTAATTCCCCGTCTCATTTAAAGAGGATACTACCCAACACCGCGGAAGTGTTAGGCTTTTTTAAGGAAACCTGCGGATTGGAAAGTTCTAAGAATATTTGCCAAATGACTTAAGAAAGGGGTGATACAAGCAACTGTCAAGCTATCGTCAAGCTTCTGATCTCTGTGATCCATTGTGCTGAAAGGAAATCCAAAGAATTGTCAAGCTAATCAACCAAACCAATAAGAAAGGAAAAGAAAATGGAACCCAAATCTATGACCGCTGCACTTTTGGAAATAATGACTCTCTTCAAAAGATATGTGTACCTTAAAGATAAATCTTCTTGCTTAATCTTAGGCCTCTACGTTCTTTTGACCCACTGCTTTAAATTCTTCGATGCCGTCCCCTATCTTTTAATAACGGGTCCTTATGGCTCGGGAAAGACCCTCATTCTCGACTTACTTCAGCTGCTTTGTTACAAGCCGATCAAGGCTGAAGATATCTCTGAGGCCAGCTTATATCACTTCACCAACAGGGTGCGAGGCACTCTCCTCCTTGATGAAGGCGAAGACCTTGCGAGGAAGAACCCACGCAAATTCAATTTATCGGTTGTCCGTAGCGGATATAAAAAGACTGGTGGGGTGTTACGCATGTATCAAGGGAAATTCGCCTGGTTGCGCTCTTATGGACCGAAAGTCATCGCCAATATTGGCGGGATCTACAATAGACCCCTAACGAGCCGCTGCATCGAAATAAGGACAGTGGAAGTTGAGATGGAGATGGAAAGATTTTCAATAACTCTCCATGGTAAATCGTTAAGAGAACTTTCCTATGGCCTCGCTTCTCTATTCAAACGGAAGACGACTCAAAAGAAAATCGAGTCTTTGCATCAGAATCTTAAATCCATTGAGGGTCTGCATGGGAGAGATTTTGAACTTTGGATAGGCCTGTTGGTAGTCGCTCAGTTTATCGATTCAGAATCACCAAACCTTAGGCTCTTCGAACGGGTAACCAAAATCGCGACTACCATTACAGAGAAGAGGGTAAAAGAATCTGCCTTTAACGATTGGGACTCGAGGCTCTTGCTTTCTGTTGAGAAGTTCTTTAACCTCACTGGTTTTACCAGTGACGACTTTATCCAGGCTGATAAATTAACCAAACACGTTGTCGATGAGCTTCGGCCCTCTTTCAATTTCAGGACAGAAAGCCTCCGAAGAAAGTTAGACAAAGAATCTCTTGTCATCGATTGGAAGCTCATTTACTTCAGGGAAAATGATGGCACCCAAGTGCACAGGATGGGCTGGAGGGTCGACATAGAGAGGCTAAAGAGAAGGGTCTCAAAGTACGGGAAGTTCATGCAAACAATCGAAGAGTTTGATAATGAGGAAAAAGAGAAAATGATGAGGGATCTCGACAAAGGTCAGTGGGAAAATTTGACTGATGGGGAGAGATGGAAAAAGCTGGCCCAAGTCGGATGGCCCAAGAATTGGAAAGATCCGGAATAGGAGGCCCCAGATGTCCATCATGTTTGAGCGCTTCAAATCTGTCGGGAAGACACCATGCCCACCCGGCTCAATTCGGGCGACTCGGTGTCCATTAGTGATAAATCCTGATTCTGAGGATATTCTTACCGACAATGTATTCTCTCGTCTACGATATCTCAATCCATCACTTTGGCTTTTACCACTTCTGGGCATTGCCTATAACAGAAAGTTCAAGGCAGTTGACCATCGCGCCTTGAAGATCGAATTTTGGAAGAAGTTACCCGCCCCTCCTGGAGAACATATGGAAGGTACGGCAGAGGTTGATATTCTGATAAAGATCAAGGACCTCATTTTCCTCACCGAATGTAAATATCGTTCCCTCGTTTTGTCCGGCAGTCCCCACCGGAATCAGGTAATCCGCTATCTCGATGCAGCCATATTTAATTACTGGCCCGATTCAAACTCTAAATGCGAGATCTTTTTCCTCCTCCTAACCGACACGTCAACAGAACCAGATATTTTGTCGGAATACCGAAATGTCCGGAAAATATATGATGAACTCACTAAGGTGAGGTTCCACGTTGACTATGAGAAGGTCAGTGAGATGCTGGCAAGGAATATCGGGTGGACGACATGGGGGAACCTGTTGAGGATTCTCGAAAGTCAGGATCCCAAAAAACTGCCCCTCGTTGAGTCAATGATCATCGCAGATCTTGTCCACTTTCTGCGATACAAGCTGCAAGTCACTAAACAAACCCTTCATAGGGCGAGAAAGGGGTGACAGCCATGCGTGAAATAAGAGCTCCGTGAACCCATACAGTCATAGTGCACAGTTTTCTAAATCCAAAAGTAAAGGAGAAAATAAAATGGATATAACAAATCTAATCCCCAGAGTTCCTGATTTCCCTGCAATTACCATTCGCAAAGACGGGCACATCTCAATCCATCAGCTGTCCGTGGATCAGTACGGCTTGATGGGAACCAAATACGTGAATCTTGATTTTGATCCTGTCGAGACCACCTTGGAAATCAAACCCAGTATCGATGAATCCGATGCTCCCTATAAGGTCTCCAAAGAGAGAAGTGGCGCCCTTGTAATCTCGGGCAGAGAATTCCTCGATCAAAACGGAATTCTTTATTCTGACGGCTCAAGAGTACTTCCCACGAAATGGAATCGGGTGAAAGGGCGCATCGTAGCCAAACTCAGCTAATGCGTTGTGGCCCCCGGCTTCTGAAAATGAGGCTGGGGCTACACTTAACACCAAAATCGAAAGAAGGTGAAAACATGAACGAGATAAAAAGACCCCGTAATCCAAAATCTCCACCGTTTCCGGGGATTACCATTCGAACGGATGGGAAAATCTGTATTCACAAACAGACTTTGGAGGAATATGACTTGGGGGATTTGGAATATGTCACACTCGAATATCATCCCGCTGAGTGCATGTTGATAATTACCCCTTCTTATGAAGAAGGTCCTCCCGCTCGCAAAACCATAATAGAAAAAGACAACACTCCAGTCGTCCAGTGTCAAGACTTACTGGACCTAATCGAATTTCCTTATAAGGATGGGCCAGAGAAAGTCTTCAGGGCAGATTGGGACGAGTTCACGGGGGCGATCCTGGTAAAGCTTAGTTATTGACCGTTAGCCGTGTGCCCCGGCTTCTGAAAATGAGGCTGGGGCCACACCCGCATCTCCTTTTCTCCGAAGACTCCTTCCTGAAGTTTTCGATTGACTAATTTCAATAAAATTCGTATATTCCAATCAGCAATCGACGGCATGAAGGGGACGATGTTTCTTCATTACGCCTCCGACGACGATGGTGGGTCTTCCAAAATAACAATTGGCGTTATTATCAAATTCCAGCATAACACAATCAGATTTATCATTTTGTTGCAAAAGAGGCTTTTTTCCCGTCGCGAGGTTTTACGAAAACCTGGCAAAAATAATATAGCAATTTGGTAATTCACAATCGATGGATTGAGGTGAAATATGGCGAAGGAACTGAAGAACAAGCCTCTTGTGGAGGCAATCTTCGAAGTAAGGTGGAAACTGCAAGGGGCACCTCCAGGGCCTCTAATAGATCCACATTATAAGCTTCTCCTCGGACGCCTGTTTGACCGATTTCTCAATGATTACCCTGAACATGAGCAACTGCCGACCGCCAACATTCCTGATGAGTTAGTCGGCTACGTAGTCCAACATCGTTTTCGCGTCGATACAAATAAGTGGCCTCTGGTTCAAGTTGGACCGGGAGTTTTTTCTGTAAATTCAACCGCTGATTATATATGGCGTGATTTTCGTCCGCGTGTCGTAACAGCTCTTGAGAAGCTTTACGACGCACATCCGAAGGTGAGTGATTTAAAGATAACCAATTTAATTCTTCGCTACATCGACGCCGAAGATTTCGACTATACGTCTGATAGTGCATTTGATTTTTTGCGTGATAAGCTTAAACTCAACATTTCACTGCCTGTGGATTTGTTTACCGGCACGGATGTTGAGAATAGGCCGATCGGCTTATTGTGGCAGAGTTCCTTCAAATGCCAAAAACCGAAGGGAATCGTCACTATCCGGTTTGCCACCGGACAAAAAACCAACGCTCCTGCTATCGTATGGGAAACAACTGTCGAATCTGCCGGGGACGACGTGCCGAGTATACCAACAGACTTTTCAAATTGGATCGATGCGGCTCATCAAATCACTGATGATTGGTTTTTCAAGATGATTAAGGGGGAGCTTGAAAGGAGGTTTTCAGGTGAATAGCTCAAATACTGTTGATCTCAAGGATAGATTGCCAGAGTCGCGAGCCATTGAAACCGGTCTCTGGAGCGAGTGCGATATAAGAAGGACCGCCGCGAATCTGTGGGGCATACTCCGAATCAGAAAGATTGCCGGAATCCTTCTGCCCTTGGTTGTTTCCACGATTACAGCAATACCAGATCCATGGTTAATTGAGAAAAGACGGCGTGATACTGTTGTGACCATGTCGATCTTTAAGGAAGTTATTGGCCATGCCATATCACGATCTGAAGCATTACGTATCGCGCGACAGATCCTCGAGCAGGCGGAATACGAACGCCTTGCTCTTGCCGAGTTTGAGGCAACCCGTGGGATACAATGGAGTGACGAACTATGATTTATGAGTTCCCCGACAAATCGGCACCTATTCGACAGGGTGACATTTTCGTCGGCCTCCCACGAATCGATATCTCACTCAATAAGGTTCTCATAGTTGGAGAAACGGGAGAAAGGGTGGCAAAGTGGGCCGAGGTTATCCAAAGATACGAGTCGTTGAATATCATTGTACCGGTACGGCCTGTTACAGCGATTGTCGCGACCCAGGATTGCGATGCTCTCCATGGGCGCGACATAACGCTTTGTGAAATCAGCAAGTTTAAGGATGTAGAACGAAAAAGCAAAGAGACTACCTCTCCAAAAAGCTGGAAGAATATTATTATACAGCATGCACGGATCAACCAAAAGTGGTTTTACCTGCCGCCGGATGAAGAGATCGGATTCTCCGAGAAAATGGCGGTTGATTTTATGGTGACACTGCGTGTTTCGCGAGCCGAACTTGAAGAGTTGCACGACCTTCGGAAAGGCAGACTTAATGAAATTGCAGATGAGCATTTCCGCGAACGGATTAGTGAATTCTTTAGACGTTATCCTTACGACGAATGGTATCCTCTTGATCGAGAAGAACTAAAGGCCTACTTGGGTGAATATCCTGATGCAAAGCCCTTTCCCTGGCAACAGACTGAGACCACTGGCGTTGGGGGCAAAAAATGAGAGACCATGGGAATTCTATAACATAAATGACCAGTAGGAGGCGAAATCGCCGTTCGAGAGTCGATATATCACGACTTTTCGTTTAGACTTGATGTTAGTTATAAGGCCACTACGTCCCGCTGAGTCTCCAAAGAAGCCCCAAAAAGCTCACCTTAGGCAGCCTTACTTGAACAAGCGAGAGCAAGATGTATGGCTTACAGGTGACTTGATCTGCGACTCCGAACCTTTTCACAGTTTGTAGGTAAACTATTCATTTTAAAATCTAATAAATTCTCTTATTTCTCGTTTTATTAGGGTTTCCCTCCCAATTCTCATTGACACCCTTTCCCTAATTTAGTACACTTCAATCTAAACTGAGGCCCTCTAACGTTAACCTCTGACCGTATAGGGGAGAATATGGGTAAGGATTGAATATAGACCCCATTTCTGAAAAAGAAATGGGGTTTTGTTTTATTTAGCAGTTGGTGCCAAGGAGGAGTTCATGGGATTTCTGATTGCAAGGATAATTGCTGCCATCTTATTGTTTTTGGCTCTTGATAGACACCTTTAGGGATATTACAAACTCCTTAGATTTGTAGTCTGCGGCGTTAATGTTTATTTTGGATGAAAGGAGGTAAGGAAGATGGGATATGCAATTGATGAATTTGAGGAATTTAAAAATGCCTTGAAAGAGATTTTGGAGAACTCGACTTCTTTGGACGACCTTATTTCAAAAGCAATGGTAGGAGAATGCCCGAATTGTGGTAGTGAGGAAACAACGGACTGTGAAGAAGTATCAGAAATTGATAGCAAAATAGTTGCTGATAATACGATCGGGATTTGTAGACAATGTGGTCATTTATGGTGTATTGAGTGTGGATTCCCTTTAACTTCAAGCATACGCTGTAAACATTGGGGTATATGTGGTAGTTGCGAGGAAGAAAAGGATGAATCTGGAATGTGTGAGATTCCAGCTTTCGAATGCCAACAAATAAAAAAAGGTTTTGCCAGTGAGAATGGAGGTAAGAAGGATATCAGTTAATACTCCCCGCGTCTTTTTCGTTACGAGTAGGCCCTCATTGGAGGGGAAGATATATGAAACGGATCCTCACTTTATTCGTTGCGCCAATTCTGTTCACGTGTCCGTTTATCTTTCCGACAGCAAGCTATGTTCAAGAGAAATCCCCAAACTTAGAGGTCTATTTCTCACCGCATGGAGGATGTACGGACGCCATTATCAGAGAGTTAAACAAAGCCAAGATCACCATCCTCGTTCACGCCTATTCCTTTACATCCGCTCCCATCGCCAAAGCCTTGCTCAACGCCCACAAGAGAGGAGTTAAGGTGGAGGTTATTCTGGACAAGAGCCAGAGGACGCATAAATATTCAGAAACAGACTTTCTTGTAAACTCCGGGATAAGAACATACATAGACGCTGCTCACACCGTAGGACGTATTACCGGCGAATCGTTAATGGAGAAATACTACTCGGCCATCTGGCAAAGGATAAAGCAGAATTGGCCCCCGCCACAAAGCGAACTTAAGAATATGAAAGGCCTTGAGACGATCATACAGGTCAAAATAGGCAGAGAGGGCATGTTGAAAGATATGTGGTACGAAAAGAGGTCAGGGAACACGGTATATGACCAGGGGGTGTGGGAAGCCATCAAAAAATCAGAGCCCTTTGCTCCCATCCCAAAGGAGATCAAGGAAGACGTGTTAGAAATAGGCATACGGTTTCATCCGGATTGAAACAACGATGCTACCATTTACCAGCTCGCAAGAACGGTACCACAATTGACGGGGAGACCGTGATTACAGGGTCATTCAATTTTACGAGGGCAGTAGAAGAGAACAACGCCGGAAATCTTCTCTTAATCCATGACAAAAAGATAGCCTTATTCTATGCGTAGCAAAGAAAGGCTTTTAGACAAAATTCAAAGTAAAGCAAATTTTAAATTTGATGACAAACAAGAAATTGCACAGGGAATTGTTGCCCCCCAAGATTTCTTAAATAAGGCTTCTCAAAGAGAATTGGGAGAAGGCTTTAAAGTTGGTGAGGGAATCTTCTGCATATCTGACCAGGAAAAGAAACAATTAGTCTTAAGCAAAGAAGAAGTAAAGCTTGTAAAGCCTTATTACACGACTGACGAGTTATTCAAATATTATGGAAATCCAAAGAATAATTATTGGATAATTTATACAGACTCATCATTTAAAAACCCTCACACAATTCGACCATATCCAAATTTAAAAAAGCATCTTGATAGATTTAAATCAATAATTACATCGCATAATGCACCATACGGTCTACATCGTGCGAGGGAAGAACACTTTTTTAAGGGTGAAAAGGTTATGTCACTCAGAAAATGCGCGGAGCCCACATTTACCTATACAAATTACGACTGCTATGTCTCTCAGACTTTTTTTGTAATAAAAAGCTTAAGAATAAATATGAAGTTTTTGACGGCGTTGCTAAATTCACGGTTAATCGCTTTCTGGTTACGGCATAAAGGTAAGATGCAGGGAGACCAGTTTCAGGTTGACAAAGAGCCTTTGTTGAAAATACCAATTGTAAAGCCGACAGCGGAAGATGCTTTTGTAAAACTTGTTGACCAAATCCTTTCGGCAAAACAAAAAAATTCCAATGCTGATACGTCAGCGCTGGAGCACGAGATTGACGAAATCGTGTACAAGCTCTACGGCCTGACAAAGGACGAGCTCAAGATCGTGGAGGGAGGTCGATAAGCATGCCAGCCCACGACATTATCGACAATCGCGATCAGAAGCTGGTAGATCACATCAACCAGATTCTGGGCAGTACGGATGCGGCCAAGTTCGCGGTGGGTTACTTCTTCCTCTCCGGCCTGGAGGCGGTGGCGAAGAACCTTGAGGGGGTCACCAGCTTGCGCCTGCTGATCGGTAATACGGCGAACCGGGAGACGATCGAGCAGATCGCCGAGGGCTACCAGCGGCTCGAACTCGTGGCGGCGGCCGAGGAGAAGGAACGCTACCTTAAACGCACGGAGCAGAAGCATCGAGCGGAAGAGACCGCGGCCAACCTCCGGCACACGATCGAGCGGATGGACCAGACGGATGACGCACAGGCCCTGGTCCGGACCCTGGTGCGCATGATCCAGGAGAAGCGGCTCCAGGTGAAGGTCTTCACTAAGGGCCGCCTGCATGCCAAGGCCTATATCTTCGACTACCGGAACGATGGGCGGTACGAGAAAGGTATTGCCGTTGTCGGTTCCTCCAACCTGACGCTAAGCGGGTTGACGCACAACACCGAACTCAACGTCGTCGTCCACGGCAACGATAACCATGCGAAACTCACGGAGTGGTTTGAGGGCCTGTGGGCGGAGGCGCAGGACTTCGAGACGCTGCTCATGGAGGAACTTGCCCAGTCTTGGCCGACGGCCACCGTCACTCCCTACGACATCTACATGAAGACCCTGTATGCTTTGGTGGCCGACCGGTTGGACGAGGGCGAGCGCGGGGAGATCCTGTGGGATGACGAACTGACGCGAAGCCTAGCCGATTTTCAAAAGACGGCCGTGAAGCAAGCTGTACAGATGATTCGCGACCACGGGGGGGCTTTCGTTGCAGACGTAGTCGGCCTGGGCAAGAGCTACATTGGAGCTGCCGTGCTCAAGCATTTCGTTCGGACGAAGGGAGTAAAGCCCTTAATCATCTGCCCAAAAACTTTAGAGGAGATGTGGCAGGATTACGATGATGAATTCTCGCTGGACGCAAAGATTCTTCCCATGAGCCTGCTCAAGCTACCGGATCAAGAAGGAGCAAAGTCGGTTTTAGAAAGCATGGCGTACAGAGATCGCGACTTTGTCCTCATTGATGAAAGCCATAACTTTCGACACCATTCGGCTCAACGTTACGAAGTACTGGCCGATTTTTTATCTCGCGGCTTGAAAAAAGTCTGTCTGCTTACCGCAACCCCGCGTAACCGTAGTGCGATAGACGTTTACAACCAGATCAAGCTCTTCCACCAGGATGACATTACCCAACTGCCGATCCATCCGCCGAATCTAAAGGAGTACTTCAGCCTCGTCGAGAAGGGACAAAAGCGGCTTCAGGATCTGCTGGTTCATCTTCTGATCCGTCGTACGCGCAGGCATATCTTGCGTTGGTATGGCTATGCAAAGGACACCGGACAACCGCTGAAGGAACTGTCCGAAGCGAAGGTGCGTGCATACCTGACTGCTGAGAAGAAGGCCTACGTCATGGTGGGAGGCCGGCATCAGTATTTCCCCCAACGGGAACTGGAGACCCTACGATACAGTATCGAAGATACGTACACGGGTCTTTATGATCAGATACGCGGATATCTCGGAGGACCGGCTGGAGAGAAGTATAACCCAGAGCCCGGAAGGGCGCTGACCTACGCGCGCTACGGGCTTTGGAACTACGTGAAGCCGGAAAAGCAGAAGGTCCCTCCCTACAGAGATCTGCAGCGCGCGGGGGTCAACCTTCGCGGTTTGATCAGGGTGATGGTTTTTAAACGGTTTGAATCAAGTGTTTACGCCTTCCGCAGGACCTTGGAGAGGCTAGAGAAAATTCATGGCTACTTTCTGGAAGCGCTCGATCAGGGTTTTGTACCGGCAGGGCAGGATGCCCAGAAGCTGCTTTATGAGTCGGACGTGTATGACGATGAGGGTCTGTTGGATGCTCTGTACGCATGCTCAGGACGGTACTCGATTGCAGACTTCGAGGAGCAGCTGCTTCGGGAGCACCTGAAAGCCGATCAGAAGCTGATTCGGGAGATGATCAAGCTTGTGGCACCGATTACATCGGACAAAGATGCCAAGCTCCAGGTGCTGCTAACCGGCCTCAAGAAGGGAATCCTTCAGGAACGGGGAAAGGTCCTGATCTTCAGCCAGTATGCGGATACGGTGCAGTATCTTTTCGAGAATATCAACCCCAACGGAAGACGCCCAGACATAGAGTCCATTTATGGAACGGGTAAGAGCAAGGCGCGTATGGCGGCCCGTTTCTCTCCCCTTTCTAATCCACACATCGAAGTTAGGGATGAAGAAGGAGTCAACATCCTTGTCGCGACCGACGTCATGTCCGAGGGACTCAACCTCCAGGATTGCGATGTGATCGTGAACTACGACCTCCACTGGAACCCGGTGCGACTGATCCAGCGCCTGGGCCGTATCGACCGGATTGGTACGGAAAATGAACGCGTCTGGGGGTTCAATTTCCTACCGGAACTCAAACTTGAAAAGAACCTGGGCTTGCATGACATCCTCAGGAAACGGATCCAGGAGATCCACGATACCATCGGCGAAGATGCTGCCATTCTCGATAAGGACGAACAGATCAACGAAGATACGATGTTTGCAATTTACGAGAAGAAAGGTACGCAACTGACACTGTTTGAGGAGGAGGAAGGGGAGTTTCTGGACGTCAGCGAAGCCGAGGAGTTGATGCGGAATTTGCGGACGAAGGAGCCTGAGGAATTCCGTCGAATCGCGGCACTTCGGGATGGCATACGGTCGGCGCGGGGTGTCTCCTCCGGTTTGGGCCGATATGTTTTATGCCAGGCGGGCAAGTACCAGCAGCTTTTCTTTACGGACGCCAATGGTGAGGTCACATCACGCGAGATTCCGCTTGTTTTGGGGCGGATCAAATGTTCGCGGAGTGAACCAACTGCTGTTCTCCCCAAAGATCACAATCAGGTTGTTATGAAAGTGCTCAAGACGTTCTCTGACGAGGTTAGACACCGGCAGGCTCAAATGCAGCACGGATTGTCTTTGACGACAGCTCAAAACTATGTTTTGCGTGAGTTACGGGCCTTCTACAGTCAGCTAAAGGAGGCGGATACCGACTTAAAGGCCCAAGTAGTAAAGTTGGAAGAGGCATTTAAACGACCTGTTACAGCGGCCTTGCGAAGGCAGCTGAATACCCTTCGGCGGAACGGAGTAATCGGAAACCTCCTCGTGCGGGCTCTTACCGACCTGTATCACGATCATGGTCTCCACGAGCGCGTTTACGAAGAGCGCCGGCTTCACGAACAGGAAAGCGAAGAAGTTCCACGTATCATTTGCAGCGAAGCCCTGGTATAACCTTAAATTAGATTAACCCCTATGGTGATGCAAATGGAAAATAAAGTAGATATCAAGAAACCATCAAAAGAAGAGATTGATCTAATTCAGCAATTTGAAGCCCATTATAATGCCATTGATCACCATCTACGAAAGGTTACGGGAAGAGATAAGACAATCCCATTTTCGATAGTGGTTGGAGATTGTGGGAAATATAGGAAATGGTGGAGTGATACGGAGGAATTTTTAAAGATTGTAGGCAACTTACGCAATTGTATCATCCATGAGAAGACTGCCCCCTACCAATACTTAGCTATTCCTACGCCACTGATTGTGGAACGTTTGAAATCAATTTTAGATCAGTTAATACATCCGGTTCTTGTTATTCAAAAATTCAAAAAGAAGGTCGAAGTAGTGAAGGTTACAGATTCAATCGCGGATGTCCTTAAACGAATTTATGAATATGATTACTCCCAGTTTCCTGTTTATGACGATAGGAGCTTTAAAGGTTTGCTGACGGAAAACGGGATTACGCGTTGGTTAGCTCACCATGTTGCAAGTAGACTTTCCTTGGTTGAATTGGCTGAAACAACGGTTAAAGAAACATTGAGGGAAGAGGAGAAAAGAAAGAATTGGGAGTTTATAGGAAAAAATAAAGCGGTTGATGAGTTAAAAGAGCTCTTTTCGAATAATGATCTTCTCGAAGCTGTCCTCATAACCGAAACTGGAAAACAAAGTGAGAGTTTGCTAGGGATAGTAACGCGCTGGGATATGCTTAACCTACAATCGATAAGCCAAAAATTTTAAGGGGTTCATGATAGATGTGAATGAAAAAGTGAGGACAAAAATTAAGTCTGGATGAAGGGAGGAAATCATGCCGGTTCTCCATGAGTACAAAGGCAAAGATGAGCATTATGTACTTACATCGATCAAAGGGAACATTGTAACATTTCAGCTGACTACTGAAGGGCAGAAAAGGCTTCTATCGGCTGGTATTATTGCAGGAAAGACATTTGAGCGAGGCCTTTTACTGGATTTGTATCGTTCAGGAGATGCTTATACCCATGGTACTGGTCCGGGAGAAGGAATACCAAAGGTTGATCCACGACAAATGGAACTCGATTTCTCCCATGACCCTGAACCCGAAAGCATGTTTCCTTCATGCAGCGATTGCTCATCCTTAGGTGATCTTCACCTTGTCGAAGAATTAAAAGGCAAAGACCACCGCGCAATTATTTTATGTGCTGGTTGCCGATCCAGTAGATCTGAAAAGATAGACACAAGCATTCCCCTCCCTTTAGTCACTCGTGGGATTTTAAACCACTTGTTGGAAATGAAAAATATTGAGAAAATAGATTCCTCGGTTTCAGCTTACAAAGAATTATTGGATAAAGAATTTCAGAGTAAATGGGATGCGCTAGCAAAAATTAAAAAATCTGGAAAGGGAAAGCAGAAAAGTTTATTCGATAAAACTGACGAAAAACAGAAGAAACTAATATGAATAATTAGGAAGAAAATTTGCGCGCTTGAATAGATAGGTGTGGGTCTTAAGTTTCTGGTCTGCACCTTTGACAATAATGGAAGCATAAGAAGATAAGACTTGTTTATGAACTTGATTCACATTTCGTGGTCTGACACATTTTGCCACTTCCAGATTTTTTTATGCACCTATTTAAAAATGCAAGAGTTTAGTTATTTAAAAAAGGAGGATTTATAATGAATAGCGGAAACATAGCTCTATCATCGCTTACAAAGGAAGATCGAATTGCATTAGAACAAAAGCTTCACGATCGTCAATCAGGCAAATGCTTCATCTGTGATGCTCCAATAGACCTTGTTCTTCATCATGGACAGCTTGATATCGACCACATAACACCCCTTGTAGATGGGGGCCCAGATGAGGAAAACAACTTTGCCCTCACTCATTTATCCTGTAACAGAAGTAAGGGGGCAGCGGATTTGCGTGTCGCACGGCGTATGGCACAATTTGAGCGCTTACAGCAGAAGGCTCAGGAGACAGGGGCTAGAGGAGCGAATCTGGGCCATGTTTTGAAGTATTACGGTGGAGCGAAGGCTCTATTGGTTTTAAAGAAATTAAAGGATAAGGTTGAATTTTCGCTACCTGAAGTCAAAGATAATTCGATTTACACATCCCCTTTTTATAAAGATTCACTTAGCGAAATGTCTTATTTTTTCACTATGTTGCCTATTGAGTACCTTCATCATGATGACAGAATTAACCCGAGAAGTATTGGTTCTAATATAAGGGCACTGATCGAGGAATTTATGAAAAAGCGACCGCAGCTCCATGTTTCTTTAGCGTGGTGGGCTCCTACAGATGATAATTCGGGACCTGTAAAGATTTTCGACGGTCAGCACAAGGCAGCCGCTCAGATACTCTTGGGCATTAACAAACTCCCAGTCCGAATATTTGTGGAACCTGATATCAACATTCTTTTGCAAACAAATACGAACGCTGGGGATAAGCTTCGACAGATTGCCTTCGATGCTGCCGTCTTGAGACACTTAGGTAGCAGTCTATATTTAGAAAGGGTGAGGCAATACCAGCAAATTAAGGGTTTGCGAGAAGATGATTATTCCTTCAGCGAAAAAGATCTTGTTGCTTTCTTTAAAGGGGAACACAGAGAAATGGTTCGGTATATTGTAGATTCAGCGCGAGATTCTATTACAAATAATAGGGAGAATAAGCTAATGGAGTTTGTAGAGTGGTCAGGGAAATCTGCCGACCGACCGTTATCTTATGCTGCGGTTGAAAGGACTTTTTTCAAGGAATTTATATTTAAAAAAGCATTGGAAAACCATATTGATGAAGGCCTGGAAAGAGGCGACAATCCCCGAGAACTAGAGCGAGACCAGAACGTGCGCCTCATGTGTCTCTTTGCAGAAGTGTTTTTTACTGGAAAATGGGATCCAGAAGTTGGGGGGCGGCGCCTTGAAAACAGACTCCAAGGTGGTGAACAAATCAAAGAAGAGCATCTAAGGGCGTGGCGTGTCGGAAGAGAAGAAATTTTGGGTAATATTCTAGCCTGGGTAAGGCTCGTTATTGAAAACTATTTTGCATGGACTGGTCACATGGTCGATAAGGAGCGCCTATTGCAGCGGCCTTTTCCTGAAGATCTTTGGAGGCGAATCGAAGCATTTTTAAACAATTTAAGCAAGTTGCCTTGCTGGGTTGATAAAAACCTTAGCAATACTATTTTTGGGGCTAAGCAAAATTTCGATTTCTGGGCGCAAATTTTCAAGACCGGGAAGGCCCCGAACGACGTTCGTGCTCTAACAGAACCATTGGATGTCAACTTGATGATTAAAGAGGGGTAAAAATAGGAGCGAATTATGAAGCGTATTCCAGGAGGGAGAGAAGTAGAACGCTCGCTAAAGGGCACTTTAAATGAAGTGAGGTCTGCTATCAAGCAAATAAATGAATATGCAGGGAAAATGCTTGCTAGGGGAGATTATGGCGGGGTAGAGGAACTGATACCAAAAGCCCGGGGAGTTGAAGCGTTCGAAAGCGAGGTGGAGGCACTATACAAGCGTTGGCGTAAAATTCAGGGCGGTTCAGACGAAGCAGATGGAATCAAAGAAAAGTCAATACCCCTATGGAAGTATTATGTTCCTACGCTTCGGTCGCTCATGGAACTGGGTGGATCGGCCAGAAGGGAAGCCATTGAGAATCAAGTGGAACCATTAGTCCGCGAACTTTCAGTTGAGAATGATTCAAACTCAGAGGGGGCACCTCCTAAATGGAGAACGATGGTAAAGCGTGCCTTAAGAGCGATGGAGAAGGAGGGTTTTATACAACGAGATAAAAAAGAATGGCGTATTACATCCTCAGGACGAAAGGCGGCGGAATCTAAATGGAAAGAAGGCCCTTAGAAAGAAGTTAAATCTTGCAAATTAGCCGAAAAGCTTATCGACAGATTGAAGTAAGTCCGTAAGTGTTTAGGGGGTCCTCCCTAAAAAAGTTGGCCCTGGCAATTTATGTTTAAATCATCGGGTGGATTTATTAAATGACTATCGGCCTATCGTCTTGGGGGAAAATTAGTTTTTGTTATTCTGAATTAGGCAACCTCAAATGAAAATTAGAACACAATGAGATAGGTCAACGAGCTTCTTGAAGTTAGCAGGTGAAGTCTACAGTCGCATAGCAGCCCAATAATCCTTCCCGAGTCACAATGAGAACCCACCATAATTTCTTCAAGTAGAGAGGACTCCTTACCCCTTCCCGTGTTTTTCTTTAGCTCACTGTTGTTAGAAACCCCGTTTATATAGGGGAGCAGTTAAATCCTTTTTCCTCGTTACATTTTGTGTGACCGAACCCTCCTTAGCCACCTTTGGAAGAAAGATCGGAGTACCAGCATGAAACAGGATCAGTTGATTGATACCGATCAAAAAGTTGTCTGCATCCTTAAGGAGATGGAACAGGGATTTCGGGTTGATGTCAATATGCTCATTGAGCTTAAGAAAAGTTATGAGAAGACTTTATTGTGTTTGCAGAAGAGGATCGATGAGTCATTTGGCAGGACGGTTGAAGTAAACTCAAATAAGAATCTTGGAAGTCTGTTGTTCGAGCACCTCCGCTTGCCTTCCTTAAGGAGGACCCCGACCGGAGACTTCTCCGTCTCTGTTGAGGTCCTCGAAAGACTCACGGCCTCATGCTTCAAGGCTCATTCGATTCTGCAACCCGTGACTGAGTTTAAAAAGATCCAACCCCTGGCTAAGTCCGTGAAGATCATATTCAGGAAGTTGGACTTGCATGGAAGAATTCATCCCGAATTCAACCAATCCGGGTGCCCGACTGGCAGAGTCTACTCGTATATCCAGAACCTACAGAGAGAAGTTAGGAAGATTCTGATTCCAGATGACGACGAGAACGTCTTTATTGAACTCGATTGGTCCCAGCAGGAATTGAGGATTCTTGGAGGTTTGTCAAGAGAATCCATCTTTCTCGATTGCTTCGCCAGAAACCAAGACCTCCACAAGAAAGTAATTTCAGAGATGTTTCATAAACCCATCTCCGAAGTGACAGATGAAGAAAGAAAGGTGGGAAAGATCATCAATTATGCACTCATCTATGGTCAAGAGGCACCAGGACTCGCCTGGAATTTGAACATTCCTTTGAAGAAGGCACAAGAGTTGATTGACCATTACTTCTCTTCATTGCCGATGATCCAGAAATTCAAGGACGAGTCAAGGGAGAAGTTTTTGAGCACAGGCTATGCAGAGACAGCCTTTGGACGAAAGACCAAGCTGGATCTTATCGGACCGAAAAAGGATAGGGAACTCAGGCGAGGA
>Ga0187861_10002579_pt1 | contig 16843 bp, 10 predicted proteins | sample June2016WEW_10_1_3_FD_132986 | JGI IMG/M metagenome (GOLD analysis project Ga0187861, IMG submission 132986) | Peatland microbial communities from SPRUCE experiment site at the Marcell Experimental Forest, Minnesota, USA - June2016WEW_10_100 | ecosystem: Environmental > Terrestrial > Soil >...
AGTTCGATGATGCGTTTCTGGAGGATCGGGACCTTCTCCGGACTCATCTCCACGCCCAGGTCGCCGCGTGCGACCATCACGCCGTCCACCGCCGCGACGATTTCTTCGAGGTGCTCGACGGCCTGCGGTTTCTCGATCTTCGCCATGATGGGCTTCTGCGCGCCCAGCGCGGCCAGCAGGTCCCGCAGCGCGAGCACGTCCTGAGCGGAACGCACGAAGCTCAGCGAAATCCAGTCCACGTCCTGCGCCAGGCCGAACTGCAAGTCCTGCTTGTCCTTCTCCGTCAAGGACGGCAGCCGCAGTTTCAGGCTGGGGAAATTGACGCCCTTGCGGCTCTTGAGCACGCCGCCCTCGAGGACGCGGCAGCGCAGCGCGCTTCCGGCGGACCCCTCCACACGCAGCTCGAAAGCGCCGTCAGCCAGCAGCACCTGCGCGCCGGGCTTGGCTTCTTCGGCAGCGTGCGGGTAGTCCAGGGGGACCGTGTTAGGCTGGTTCTGGGAGAACTCAGCTTCGGGCACCAGCGAGACGAGCTGGCCGGGTTGGAGCGTTATCTCGCCGCCGGGCAGTTGGCCCACGCGAATCTTGGGGCCTTGCAGGTCCTGGAGGATGGTCACGGGCGTGTCGAGTTCCTCGGAGATCGCGCGCAGGCTCGCGACCACGCGCGCGTGGTCGTCGTAGCTCCCGTGGGAGAAATTCAGGCGCGCCACGTCCATGCCGGCTGCAATCAATTTCCGAAGGACCGGCGGCGAATTGCTGGCGGGGCCGATCGTGGCGACAATTGTGGTGCGGCGAATGCTGGCGTCCGCCGGACTTTGGCGCAGGATGATGGTGTTCATGGGCAATGACCTTAGCCTGTTTTCCGCTCTGGCAAGTCCGAAAAGCATTGCGGATTGCGGATTGCGGATTTCGGATTTCGAGTTTGACACCACGCCGCAACCGGGTCTCATATCCTTAACCTGAGATAGGAGACCCACTCCATGAAGAAAGCAATTCCGATGACGCGGCGGACGTTCCTCGAAGGGACCGGCCTCGCGCTGGGAGGCGTGGCGCTGCTGCCGCGTGTGGCCGCTGCCGACGAGAAGCCCAAAGGCCCGGTGGTGGGCTGCCGGGACGTGCATCTGCCCGCGACGGGCGCCAAGGACTGCTGGGCGGCGCTGCAGGCCATTGGGGCCGACAGCGTCGAGGCCGGCGTGGCTGACAACCTTTCTCTCCCGGGACTGTTCGGAGGAAGCTACACTGCCGCCGAGGCGGGTTGGGAGAAGCTCGCCGCCGACATGAAGTCGGCGCAACGGCGCATCACCGCTTTCTGCATGTCCAACCGCTTCGAGGCGCGGCCGGATATAGAGGTGGACTGGTGTACCAAGGCCGCGCGCGCCGCCAAGGCCCTAGGCGTCCCCGCCATCCGTCTGGACGTCGTCCCCCAGAAGCTCGCACGCCCCGACTTCCTCAAGCAGGCCACCGAGACGCTCAAGAAGCTCATCGCCGCGACTGAAGACACCGGCGTGTGCTTCGGCGTCGAGAATCATGGCACCACCACCAACGACCCAGAGTTTCTCAAGGCGCTCTTCGACGGCGTCGGCTCCAAGCGTTTTGGCCTGACGCTCGACACCGCCAACTTCTACTGGTTCGGCCACCCGCTCTCCAAGCTCTACGAGTTGTACGAGCAGTTTGCGCCGCGCGTCTTCCATACGCACTGCAAGAACATCAAGTACCCCGAAACCGAGCGGGAGAAGCAGCGGCCCGTGGGCTGGGAGTACGGCAAGTACAACTGCCCGGTGGACCAGGGGGACATTGACTTCAGCCGGGTCGTCAAGATCCTGCGCGCGGCCGGCTATACCAACGACCTGTGCATTGAAGACGAGTCCCTGGGCAAGTTCCCTGCGAAGGAGCAGGGCGCGGTGCTGGCCAAGGAGGTCAAGCACCTGCAGGGGTTGCTGTAGAGGGTCAAAGCCATGTCAAACATGGGGAACAACTCACCTATCCTCTCTCTGCTCGCCATCCTCCTCGCCGCCTCCGGCGCGTGGGCCTCGGCGGTTGACGACGCCCGCAAGCTCAACGACGAGGCGCAGGACGCGCTGCGCAAAATGAGCGGCGCCGCGACCGATCCCAAAGCCTACGCGGAAGTCGTGCACAAACTGGAAAAGGCCCAGGCCCTGCTCGAAGAGGCCGCCAAGAGCGACGCCAAGGGCGCGGAAAGCCTGGCGCAAAGCGTCTCCGCCGCGCTCTTCTGGGCGCGCCGCTTCTCCACTGTGGACGTGGCCAAGGAACACGGCAAGACGCCGGCTGCCAAAGCGCCCGACGCCGGCGCCGGGGAAGCTGAGTTCAAGAAAGCCGAGGACTTCGAGAAAGCACATGCGGGCGACGATTACGCCGTCTCCCTGCGCTGGTTCCAGTATTCCGATCAGTTCTCCGGCACCAACCTGTCGTTGCGGGCGCTGGCGCGCGCTTACGAAGCGCAAGGCCGCTACCGGGCTGCGGAAGCCGCGAAGAAGGCGGCGGCTGAGGGCCAGACCGAAGATGGCAAACTGCTCCTGGCAGGCAACGAGCTCTACCAGAAGAAGGATTTCGAAGCGGCGCTGGCGAAGTTCGACCAAGCCAGGAAGATCAACGACTCGGTCGTGGTCGAGCGGCGCATCGGCCACACCTGGCTGGAACTGGGCTACAAGCTGCGCGATGAGTACACCGTGCAGTATCTGCCGCTGCTGCAACGCTACACTGAGGCCAAGGCCCGCGGCGACCAGAAGGCCGCAGCCGCCGCGCGCGACGAGGCGCAGGCCCTGGTGACCCGCTTGCGCCCCATTGAGGACAAGGCGCTCCAGGATTACGACAAGGCCGAAGCGGCCTTCCAGCGCGGCCTGGAACTGGCCAAGGGCAGGGACCTGGAATGCGAAGCGCACCTGGGCATCATCTGTTTCGCCCGCGGCAAGAACTCGCAACCCCGCGCGGCCTTGCTGCTGGCCGCGGTGCTCGGCAAGTACACTCCCGCCAGCGACGAAGAGCGCACCATCTACGAATTCTCGCGCACGCTGCTGGCCAAGCTGATCGCACCTGCTGCCAAATAGGGACCGCACTATGAACCCCCTGCGCCCACTCCGCTCCCTGGCCATTTCTGTTCTGCTGCTGGCGCCGCTGCACGCTGCCGAAGCGCCGCCGGCCGCCGCGCCCAAGCCGGTCTTCAAAGCCGGATTCGCCGAGCGCGACATCACGCCGGACATTGGCATGGAAGCGCCCGGCGGCTACGGCAAGAGCTATCACCGCGCGTTCCACGACCCGTGCAAGGTCCGCGCCGCCGTCTTCGATGACGGCCAGCAGCGCGTCGCGCTCGTCGGGCTGGACCTGCTCTTTGTGACCCGCCACTTCGTGAAGGAGGTGCGCGCGGAGATTGAGCAGCGCTGCGGCATCAAGCCTGAATGCGTGCTCATCGGCGCGTCGCACTCGCATTCCTCGGGGCCGATCGGCATGGGCGAGCCGGGCGATTTCGACAATGCTTCGCCGCTGGTCAAAGATCTGGTCAACAACAAGTCCATCGTCTCCGATCCCGGCTACACCCAACTGCTCAAGCGGCAGACTGTGGCAGCCGTCGCGCTGGCCAACGACGCGCGCACTGACGCCAAGCTCGCCGCCGGCTTTGGCATTGAGGACAAGGTGGCCTTCAACCGCCGCCAGCGCATGAAGAACGGCCTGAGCTACTCGCATGCCGGCGCGGGCAATCCCGACATTGTCGCTTATGCGGGGCCGACCGATCCGCAGGTCGGCGTGCTGGGCGTGTGGGACTTGAAAGGCGGCCTGCTGGGCGTGGTGGTGAACTTCTCCTGCCACGGGACCACCAGCCCCGGCGGCATCTCGGCCAACTGGATTGGGACGATGGAGCAGGCGCTGCGCGGCGCGACCGGCGACGCGGCCTTGCCGGTCGTGTTCCTGCAAGGCCCCTGCGGCGACGTGACGCAAGTGGACAACCTGACGGCCTTTCAGAACCCCGGCGCCGAGGAATGGTGCCAGTTGGTCGGCGGGCGCGTCGGCGCGGAAGCCTTCAAGACGCTGCTGCTGATCCGGCGCGGCGCGGGCAGCGACATCCCGCTCGCTGCGCGGCAGAAGATCTGGAACATCAAGCGCCGCGCACCCGCGCCGCAGAAGGTGGCGCAGGCGCTGGAGTTGGTCCAGAAGGAGCCCAAGGCAGCCAACGCCACCGAGTGGACCTTCGCCAAGGAGACGGTGATCCTCGACGCCCTGCTGAAGTCGCGGCCGGAAGTCGAGGTGGAAGTCCAGGCGATACAGGTCGGCCCGGTGGTGTTCGTGAGCAACCCGGCGGAGTACTTCGTGCAATACGGCCTGGACATCAAGAAGGGCAGCAAGTTCCCGTTCACCTTCCCGGTCGAGCTGGCCAACGGCTGCGTCGGCTACGTGCCGACCGAGGAAGCGTTCGGCCCGCATGGCGGCGGCTATGAAACCCGGCTCACCTCCTACAGCAACCTGGAGGTCGGCGCCGGCCGGCAGATGGCCAACGCCGGCATCGAACTGGCCAACCAGATGACCCCCGGTCCGGTCCCGCAGCCGCCGCCCCCGCCGCCGTTCAAAACACCGTGGACCTACGGGGCGGTCCCGCCGGAAACGGAATAGGCGGGACGCCTCAACGCAGAGTGCACAGAGGAACGCAGAGGGGTTGGCAGGAGAAGATGAAAAGCCTCTGCGGTGGATAGCCCAGGCCAACACCCCAAGTCCCAGGTAGTTTCCATTGCTCTAAGTCCTTAAAATACTGGCCTTTTAGGGAGCGATTCAAGATATAATAGGGAGCGATTCAAGATATAATAGGGATGGTTTCAAGATATGAAAGTGATATATCAAGGTGAAAATCAAGATATAAGGCCATGAGAATAACGATATAATCAGCAGTGAGTTCTACCGCCCGAAAGCTCAATGCCGTCTATATTCAATTGTCAAAGAGCCAAGTCAAACTACAACGAATGATCAGCCACATGATGACCCGGTAATCCGATCCGCCGCTCTTTCCCTGTGTCCTCCGCGAAAATTTTTTCTCCGCCATTCATATAAGTCGTTAAAGATATGGCAAAAAAACTGGAAATCGTTGTGCATATCGCAGGTATATAGTCAACCAGGCTGAAGAGGCAAGCTCCCAGGGCCGGCCACCCGGAAATCATTGAGTTTCGCTCGGATTTTACCAGGTTCCACTCGGGTTGAACTAGGCCCCGCTCGGATATTACCAGCTCCTGCTCGGAAATCGGCGGGGTGCTCACCACAGAGGCACAGAGACACAGAGGAACGACTCTTGATTGTTTATCTTGTAAAAGCATACATGCCTCAGTTCTCCGCGTCTCCGCGTGCCCGCGTGCCCTTTTCCCTGCGTCTCTGTGCCTCTGTGGTGGCCGTTGTCCTTTATGCAAGGCTCCTCTGCCCACAGGTGCACAGGACCTATGGTGCCTACTATGTATGACGCATGAGCCATCAAAAACTTGCATTCTAGATTGCTGTTCTGAGGGCCATAACATGCGTAACCACTGTCAGGTTCAGGAGTTAAAGTTTCTGCAAAATCTCAAGATTCTTTCGGTGAGCCGCGCAGGTTGACCGGGGCACGGGTGCGTGGGCTGGGCGCGCGCACCCGCTTCTCGTCTTGACCGGCGCGGCGGGTGGCCCTCGCCGCAGACATGGCCACTGGCCGCGACCCCGGTGCAGTGCCCTGTCCCCGAATTTTCCTGCCAAAGCCCACAGAGGGGGGCCCCAAAGGATCGGGTGGTCTGTCACCTAATTCGTCCCGTCGTCACCTAATTAGTCCGGTGAAGAAGCCGCTGCATTGCGCAGGCGCCTTGGCAAGATCGGGAAGAGGGGACGGAATGTGACGCTTCACGGGAAGACCTACAAGCTGAAGGTTGAAAGCTACGAGAGCTGTGGCGAATGGGCATACCGGGTCGAGATCGGAAGCCCCAAGAAGCCCTCGGGGGTACGCGCTGACGCGCACGCCTCAAAATAACACGGGCGTTATGTAACGGTTCTGTTATGTAACAGGCGTGATTCCCAGGACATCATAGGCAGCCTGCCACTTGGCTGGAATCAAAGCGTCTCTTGGAGGTTCGGCTTCGGGGCGAAGCATCTCGCGCTACAACGAGCGACGTGTTGGGTATTGTGTGCCTGGAACCGTCCTCGCGATTTTGCGCTAGACGGCCTCGCTCAGAGCCTTCAGTCCAATTATCCACGCCTTGAGCTGGGCTTCTGCCAGTTTCATGTCCTTCAATTCCTTCTCCTGGTGCGCTATGTAATTGTTGCGGAAGTCGTTCAGTTTGGAAACCTTGTCGAGCAGATCGAGCGCGCCTTTCACTTTGAACCTGGCTCTGACCGCATCGAAAACGCCCCCAATCTTGGTGCTATCGTTCATGGCATAATCCAAACAGGAGCGCAGCAGACCGAGCGGTGAAATGCCGTTCTTGAAGACAAGGGTGCGTTTGAGATTCTGAGCCACGCTCTCATAGTGCTTGACCATGCGGCGGTCGGCGTCACCCAGGTACGGATCCAACCACGTCTTCTGTTCGGGAATGGTGGCAGGCAGAACGGGCTGTAACCGGCGGATCAGCAGTCCCTTGGCGGCTTCGTCCACAGAGCCGAGCAAACACGTGAACACGGGCGCGTAGTTCATGCCTTCCTTTTTCTCGAAGAAGCGAAAGAGCATGATGGCCTGTTCCACGGCCTTAGCGTAACGCGGCGGCAATGAGTCCAAGACCGCCTTCTCCACAAATCCTGCCGTCTCTGGAGGCTTAGGTTGTTCAGCCTCTGGCGCAAGGGTTGCGAAGAGCGGGCACTCCTGCGCTTCCTGTTCTTCTTTCAGCAGAGCTTGGAGAGCCGGGGCGCACTGCCGGGCCAAGTCCGCAATGGTGTCTCCTGTTAGCCGCTCAAACTGCTCCTGCGGCACGTAAAGGTATTCCCATTTGCACTGCTTTGTGGAGGCAGCCTTGCACCAAGCCACAGCCGCATGGGCCTTTCGAAACACGTCCTTGTCTTCGCGGCCTTTGCCTTCGAGGAGGTAGTAGCAGCCATCTTTGAGGCGGATGAAGAAGTCGGGGACGTAAAATGCCAAGCGGCCACCGCCTGCCAGGTAGTCAATGCGCAGGCATTGTGGGCCGGCGTTCTTGGCGAAAGCGTCCACGTCGGAAGCACGGTCCGCGTATTGTGCCAGCGCCACTTCAAGCTCCATGCGGCAAGGCACAAGGTTGAAAAGGGTCTTCTTGGCATCCAGGGTCGGCTGGCGTTCGCTGTGCGTGACCTGGTAAGGTTTCCACCCAGCCAATGAGACCGGCTCTGCTTCCGGTGCTCGCGTCTCCGTGGTGGTGGTCTTGGCACGGATGAGCGGCACGAAGACAGCGCGCACGTATTCGCCAACGTCCGAGTCGCCGAGCCGGGCGATGAGGGCTTGGTCAAAGAGATTGGTGCGCGATTCAAAGAGCAGCTCTTCCAGGAAAATCTGCACCAGCGGGGCCAGGGTAGCGTGCAGCCCCCGTACCTTGCAGACTTGTTCCAACTGCCTGACGAAATAAGAAAGCGCGCCCACACCGGAGGAGAGCAGCGGCAGATTGATCTTCATGCGCTCGATAACTTCTCCGGTGAAGAGGTGCCGGCCTTCGTATTGAATCTCCGTCTTGGTCTTCCCGCCGAGGGGCAAGGGCTTGTACTTGGCGAATTCGCGCTTCACGTCCTCAATGGACAGCCCTTGCACGGTGGCAGCCGTGCGGTAGCCGGCGCTGAGCCTTGGCAGTTCGATGTCCAGGGCCTTTACATCCTTTCGGGCCGTGTCGGGATAGATGGAAACCGTGGTTGTGGGCACCTTGTCCACGTCCACGATCTCAATGGGCAAGCCTTCCTGCGCCAATTCCTGCTGGTACAGGCTGGCGAAAGCGTGGTGCTCGACCACGATCACCAACTCATTGACTTGTCCGGACGGCACCATGCGCCGCAAGCCGCGGCCGAGTGTCTGTTCGGGCAGGATGTTCGCTTTGGAGCTATAAGGGCGCAGCGGCACGATGGTCGTGACATTGCGCACGTCCCAGCCTTCGCGCAACATCAGCACTGATACGATGCAGTTATAGGGGCTGGAATTGTCGTCAAGCTCGCGGCTCAGTTTACGCAGGGCCTTGAGGTCCTCGTCGCTTATCTCGGCTTCGTCCTCGACGAAGACTTCGCGCATATCCAGTCCCTGGCCCACCTTCTTGATTTTGCCCTTGAGGTTCGTGTGCAGATTGATGGTCTTCTGGTTCAGCTCCGCGAAGGTAGAGTCGCTGTTGAGGCGCTGGGCGATTTCGTCCGCGGCTTTCGTATCCTGGCACATGATGAAGAGCAGGGCTTTCTTGCCGCTCTTTAGCCATTCCTCACGGCTTCTAAGCCAGCGCTGGTATCCCAGGCGCAGGTGCCGCTCGTATTTGTAGGCCGCGTTGTCAAAAGGCTGTTCCTCGAGTTTGCTGTCCGACTTGCCGATGATCGGCGTCTTGACGATGCCCGCGTCCACCGCTTCGCCCAGCGGCGCGTCACAGACGATGTGCTTGAACAACTGGCCTTTGTTGTCTTTGGGCGTGGCACTGAAATCGAGTTGTGCCGCGACGCCGCCTCCGGTCCGCTTCTGGATCGTCTCATGCAGGTATTTGAGGGCTTCGCTCCAGGCCGACCCGGGGTCCCAGAGGTGGTGCGCTTCATCATTGAGCACCAGGATGCGCTTGTGTGCGGTAATACGGTCGCGCAGGGCCGCGCCTGTATCGAGCGCCGTGGCTTTGGAGACGGGCGGACCGACCCAATCGTACATGTCCCCGCTCTTCTTGCGCTTCGAGGTGTCGTAGAGCCTGTGAATGTTGGTCAGGTACAGTGTCCCGCCGGTGGCCGCGCCGCTGGCTTCGTCCTGCAAGACCACGGAGAGGTTCCAGTCGCCGCGCCATTCAGAGGGGATCAAGGGGTCTTGATCGAAGATGCGACCGTCGCCGAAGTCTTCTTTCAGCCGCTCATAGACGGTCAGGTTGGGCGCAATGACGACGAAGTCACGGGCCATTGGGGAATCCGATTCGCGCATCGCGTGGAAGTAGCTCCACACAATCGCCAGGCTCATGCACTTGGTCTTCCCCGCGCCCGTGGCGATCTTGAATGCGTAGCTGCCCCACGCATCTTCATCCTCAGTAACGCCCAAAGCCGCGACTTCAGCGTGCGGCCCGGCAAACGCCTCCACCACCTGGGAAAGACACTGAAGCTTCAGGACTTCTTTAAGGTAGATCAGCGTCTCGATGGCCTCGCGCTGGCAGAAGTGATAACGAAAATCGTATTCCTCCCCGCCGGGCGTCTGCTGGCGGTGGCTGCGGTTGAACCAGTGATCCAGAAGCTGGCGCGACGTGTCGCTGGCGCCGGCGTAAAACGCTTCCCGCCACTGCCGCACCTCGCCGCGCAAGTGCTGTACGATGGTAATGCTTGAGGGCCGCCGGCCTCGGACAACCTTGGCCGGCTCGCCGGGCTTGTCTGCGCGCTCACGGTGCGCGTTGGGTTCTTCCCAAGGGGCAAAGAGCGGCTCCAGGGCCGCTGGATTGACCACCGGCGTGTCACTCATGGACCGGCCTCTCTCTTAGGCCCGGATGGGCCGCCGCGTTAGTAGCCAGGGCCGAAAGGCCCTGGAAACGAGGGCCACACGAAATTGGCAAGCCCTGGAAGGGCGTCCGTAACCGCGCTATGGGGGGAAGCACGATCGCCCTTCCAGGGCTCACCAAATCACAACGCGCCTCGATCCGTGGGCTTCCGCCCACGGCTATTGACGCGACGGCCCATCCGGGCCTGCGCAAGGCGGAATCTCGAATGGCCGTCGTCATACCCGCACCTCCACGGTGATGCTCGTGTCGCAACCGAAGATGTCCACGACCTTGACGCAGGCCGTGTATGTGCCCGGCGCGGGGTACTTGTAGCCGGCGTCGCTTACGGTCTTCAGGCTGCGGTACTTGCGCGTGCGGTAGTCCTGCCAGTGGTGGTTGAAAGGTTTGCCCGCATGCCAGTCGAAATCCACGGCCCAGAAGTCAATGAAATCAAAGCCGCTCTTCATGGCACGTTCCTTGAGTGCTTCCAGTTCCTTCGCGGGCACTTCGGCCAGGGACGGCATGAACTTCTTGAGCTTCATGTCTACGGTACGGTCTTTCCCCTTCCCATTCAGAACCGGCTCGGCCTCAAGGACGGCCATTTCCAAAAACGGCGGCGGGCTGGTGCGGTTGCGTTCCATGACCTCGCGCGGAATCTGGATGAGCTTTAGCTTGACGCCCAACTCCTGTTCCAGCGCCGCGGTGGTCAGGCGCAAATCCATCTCAAATTCCCAGGCCAGACAGTAGCACTCGCGGCCCCCGGCTTCCTTCACCGCTTCCGCCACGGCGCGGGCTTCCTGCCGCGTGAAGACGCTGTCAATCCCGTCCACGTGGCAGAACGAGCCGGCCTTGCGCCCGTGGAGCAGAGAGGACGGCGCGCGCTGGAGCAATTCGGCGCGGAAGAACTCCAGCACCACGCGGCGGTGTTCCGCGTCCGCGCCCTGGAGCTTCTCCTTCTGCCACCACTGCCGTTCGTAGCGGCCCAGGTTGTAGACATCGAATGCGCGGTAGGGCTTGCCTTCGTCATGAAGGGAGCGCTGCAGCTCGATCATGCGCTTGCGCGAGGTGTGGATGGCGAAGCGGCCCAGGTCGCATAGGAGCCAACGGCGGCCAAGGCGCTCGGCTACCGCGCCCGTGGTGCCTGAGCCGCAGAAGAAGTCGGCGACGAGGTCGCCTTGATTGCTGTTTGCTTGTAGAATCCGCTCAAGGATTCGCTCATTCTTCTGCGTGATATAACCCGTATTCTGGGTAACATCGGCAGGCTGGATCATCGGTATACGCCAAACGTCATCGATAGTGCGATCTTCCGCCGTCCGGTACATTACGGACCCATTTTCATCCCTAGCATTGACCATCTTCCCATCAACCTTCTTACGCACAAGCTGTTGTACCGGTTGATCGCGCTTCTCTTTCTGTTCATTGAAAGTCCGGCCTGCTGACCTGTTCTTTGCGTAGGCGATGATGTTGTCGTGGGCACGAGGGAAAATGGGCTTTCGTAGATCATGCATTTTGTTGTAGTAGTACCAGATTATCTCATTCAGGAACCGATCCTTCCCGAACAATTCATCGAGTAGACTACGGAGGTAATGGCCAACGTGCCAATCACAGTGGACATAGATAACGCCTGTGTCCGATAGCAATTCCTTCATCAGCGCCAACCGCTTAAACATCATGTGTAGGTAGGTATCGGTGCCCCGGCCCCACGTGTCCTTATAGGCAACCATTTCTAAGGTGGACTGGCCTTTGGGCACCATCTCTTTTTCGTCACCAATAGCGACATCCATCGTGAAATCCGCGCCCACATCGAAAGGCGGATCAATGTAGATGAGGTCAACCTGGCCATTGAACTCTTTGAGCAGGCTGGCCATGACCAGCTTGTTGTCTCCCCAGATCAGGCGGTTGCGGAAATCGTCCTGGCGCTTCTGGCGCATCTCCTGCTCAAAGAGCGCCAGCTTGCCGCTGGCCACGGCCTGGCGGCGCGGCTCGTCAATCGTCTCGATCTTCTGAAACGGCATGGCGCAGCCGGCAATGTCCACTTCGCGGCGGTTGCCGTACTCGTCATACTTGCCCTCCCAGACCAGCTCAGTCTTGAGCGTGGACAGCGGGTGCGGGTTGCCAGGGCCATAAGAAATGGTGTTCGCCATTCGCCGGTGATCCGATCCCAAGCGGCTGGCTCGTTATCGTCCGGCGGAAACAAAAACGGAGCGCCGGACCAAGCCGCCGCTCCTTCTGGCCCCTGCGAAAGGGCATAACAGAACAGCAAACCTGGCCGACGCCCCTTTCGGGGCGCGGCTCAAGTCGCTGCTTCTGTTATCTTCAAGAGCCTTGCGGCTCAGGTTCGCAGATCAGAAGGAAGCAGTTTCTTGACGCTCGCGCGTCAACTCAGTTGTTACCTGCGCACTCCAGCCTTTGCTCCTTGTGCAAGCGTTGATCTCACGGTGAGCGGCACAGCGCCGCGACACTTTCCGCTGTTGACCAACTTCCTCTTTCAGACCGCCCTCAGGCGATCCGCTCCAATGAACTCTTACCTGAATATACCCCGCGGATATTTCAGGACAAGGGGCTTCTGGAGAAATTGGGCCTCCATTTTAGGTTGCCGCACAAGCCGACTTTCCGGCCGCGCGGGGTATATGACGACCGGTCCGGTTCGCCGCCGCTCTCGCAGGCTGGACAGCCTGCGCCACAATTGGCGTTCGCGCGGTGTAATCTAAGATGGCGTCTTCGAGAACAAGGAGGGGACAATGGGGCACATAGGGATAGGGATCAACCTGGAATTCGTCCGTCATGCGGACAAGTCCTTCGAATGGGGCGTGGAGAAGGCGGCGGAACTGGGCTTCGAGTACGTCGAGCCGATGGTCCACCTGGGCCGCGAACTGCTCAGCGAAGCCGGATACTTCCACAGCGTCTCCATGCTGGACGATCCGTACCGCATCAAGCGCGCCTGCGAGCGCGCGGGCGTCAAGCTCTCGGCACTGAGCGGCCACACGCCGCTGTGCAAGCCGGAGATCGGCACCGAGTACCTCAAACAAGCCATCCGCTTCGCCGCCGAGTGCGGCGCGCCGGTCGTCAACAGCGACGAAGGGCCGAAGCCTTCCTGGACCACCGAGGGTGAGGACTTCCTGCTGATGAAGTACGTGCTCAAGGAGGCCGCCGCCGTCGCCGAGCCGCGCGGCATCAAGATCGGCCTGGAGCCCCACCAGCAATACAGCCGCACTCCCGAAGGCCTGGACCGCATCCACGGCCTGGTGAAAAGCCCGGCTATCGGCATCAACTTCGACACTGGCAACAGTTACCTCAGCGGCCAAGACCCCATCAAATGGCTCAAACACGTGGCCGGCCGGCTCGTCCACGTGCACGCCAAGGACATCTCCGTGCAGCAGAGCGCCAAAGAACGCGGCAAGGTCACCGGCACGCCCGTCGGCTGCGCCTGCGGCGACGGCGTGATTGATTGGCCGAAGGTCATCGCGGTCTGCCGCAAGGCGCCCAAGGACCTGGTGCTGAGCGTCGAGTGCGGCACGATCGAGCAGGCGGAGCGGAGCGTGAAGCACCTGAAGAAGCTGCTTGGTGAATAATTCAAGCTACTGCTTCGTTTTCTTCGGATACGGACAGATTTCCCGCAGCGGGCACTCCCAGCACCGGGGTTTGGGGGCTTTGCAGGCGCTCCGGCCCAGGTAGATCAACTCGTGGCTCAACGCCGTCCAGCGCTCCGGCGGGTAGAGCCGCATCAGATCCTGCTCGATCTTCTCGGGATCGCGGTTGCGGGTCAGTCCCAGCCGCTGGCTGACGCGCAGGACGTGCGTGTCTACAACCACGCCCGGCCGGCCGAACGCATTGCCGAGCACCACGTTGGCCGTCTTGCGGCCCACGCCGCTCAGAGCGCAGAGCTGCTCCAGCGTCTCAGGCACGGCGCCGCTGTACTTCTCCGCGATGTCCCGGCACGCCGCGCGGATGGCTTTGGCTTTATTGCGGAAGAAGCCGGTGGACTGGATCAGCTTCTCCAGTTCCCCCGGCGGCGCAGCGGCGTAATCCGCCGCGCGCTTATATTTCGTGAAGAGCGCCGGCGTGACCAGATTCACGCGCACGTCCGTACACTGGGCCGACAGGATCGTGGCGATGAGCAGCTCCAGCGGATTGGAGAAGTGCAGCGCGCACTTGGCGCCGGGATAGGCTTGGGCCAGTGCTGCGCCTATCTGGCGCGCATGTGCAAGCTGTTTTGCCGTGGCTGGGCGGGACTGCTTGGCCATTGAGTCCACTCCGAAAAGGCCGGGAAACGCATCTAACCCGAACTATTCACCACAGAGACACAGAGGCACAGAGAACAGCAGAATTGGGGCTTTTCCAAAATCCAAAACTTCTTCTCTGTGTCTCTGTGCCTCTGTGGTGAAAGTGTCCGGCAATTGGGCAAAATGCCGGACGTTCACTTCTCCTGATCAGGGAAGATGTGCGCGCGCGGGACCGTCCGGCCAAGCTTGGCTGCTTCGGCAAAGTGGGCTTCGCCTTCTTGCTGGAGGTTCATGGCCACCGCGAGGTAGCCCAGCAGTTCGCGTACCAAGCCGTTGTCCGGCTTGAGCTTCCGCACCGCTTCCCATTGCCTGCGCGCGTCTATCGCTTCGCCGTCCAGGGCCGCGAAAAAGCCGAACCAGAGGAGCGGCTCAACCCACTTCGGATCCAGCACCGAAGCCTGACGGAACGACTCCTTGGCCGCGGCCTGATCCCCCGCCTTGAGTTGCGCCAAGCCGAGGTTGTAGTAGCACATGGCCAAGGGCGGCGGCTCCGGCATGCCCGCTTTCCACTCCCCGAAAGCCTTCTCCAGTCCTTCGCGGAAAACCGCCAGGCGGCGCGCACCCCGCTGGGCCGCAAGGGGCACTTTCTCGCTGCTCGCGGCCTTTTCGAAAAAGCCCCGCGCCTTGGCGAATTGCCCATTGCGGGCGGCGATAGCTCCCAGCAGGGCCAAGGCTTCGGTTTGGTTGGGATCAATCTCGACGGCTTTTGTCAACGCCGTGGCGGAGCCGTCAAGATTGCCCAGCCGCGCATACAGCATCCCAAGGTGCTGGTAGGCCAGGCTGTAACGCGGGTTGCCCGCCAGCGCCTTGTTGAAGGCCTCGACGGCCCGGTCCAGCTTCCCCAGCGCGGCGCAGGCGTCTCCCAGGGCCAGCCACACCGCCGGCTGGTCTTTTCCCGTCAGCGACCTTTCGTAATGCTTGGCCGCGTCCTCATTGCGGCCGCTGAGCGCGCAGGCCAGGCCCAGGTTCGCTTCGGCGATGTACCAGCCCGGGAAAAGTCTGACCGCTTCGCGCAGCGCCTCTATGCTCTCGTTGTATTTCTTCAGGTAGATCAGGCACAGGCCCAGGTTGCTGAAGGCTTCCGGGTACTCAGGCTCCATCTGGATGGCTTTGCGGAATTCGGCAGCGGCTTCTTCCCAAACCTGCTTCTGGATATACAGGCAGCCGCGGTCGAGCAGTTCCTCGGCCAGCACCTGGGCGCGCTGCCTGCGGGCAGGCCCGGACTGTGCCGTGCCGGCGAACAGTCCGTCCTTCTGAATCCCTCGTTCCGGCATCTTCGGTGGTCTGCGGACAGGCAGTGCCATTGCTGAGGCTCCCTGTTAAGCGGCTTGACGATCCAGGCCCTTGGCTCTGTGCTTCTAGCTCCTGGCGCGCGCTTGGCAAGTTGCTTCTTGCAGACCTACAGTTGCGCAAGCTTTCCAGCTTGCGCGGACAAGCTGGAAAGCTTGTCCTACTGTTGACCTGGCGGCCGGCTGCCATAATGATATGGTCGAACGGTGAATGACGGGACCGCAAAGGCAGCCGGTGGCCGGCTGCGCGTTTCCGAAAGGCAGGTGTTCATGCAGGCGCTGATTGCCGGTTGCTTCTCTTTGCTGCCGCTGCTGTGCGGTGTGGCGCTCGCGGCGCAGAGCGCGCCCAAGGGTTTCACCGAGGTTGCCAAGGACAAGCTCCGCGGCCTGAAACTGCTGCTGCCGGATGCCGACTGCTCTCTCTCGGCGCCAGGCGCGGAATGGAAATGGCTGGCCTCCGATGCGCAGCCGGATAAGAACTACCTGTGCTTCAATCCCAAGACGGGGATAAGCTACAGCGTGTCAAGCGGTGTGCTGCATCATGAGTTCAGCGCGCATGTGCGCGATGGGATTCTGGCTGGGGCGCGGCAAGCCGCCGAGGCCGGCGGCTCGAAAACCGCGAACGAGAAATGGGAGCCTGCGCAAACGCCCTTGCCCGGCAAGTCCTGGCGGCTCTATTACGACGTGACATCCAAAGGGGGCCTCAAGGTCGGCGTGGTGCTGTACCTGATTCAGACCGCGGAGCATTCCCTGGTCACGCTCCAGGACTCCACCACGACGGGAGCGGAAGCGCCGGCCTTCGCTCAATTCGTAAAATCGCTGAGCCCGCTGAAGTGAAAGAACTCAGGACTGGAAAACGCGTGCCGCTGCCCTAGACTCTGTGGAACATGGGAACCGATAGGGAGTAATGCCTGTGCAAACTCGTGAAGTGGATGTGGGCGGCCTGAAGATCGGCGGAGACAATTCGCTGGTGCTGATCAGCGGCCCCTGCGTGATCGAGAGCGACACGGCCTGCATGGAGCTGGCCGGCAATCTGAAAGAGGCGGCTGCCAGCGCCGGCTTCCCCCTCATCTTCAAGGCCTCCTGGGACAAGGCCAACCGCAGCGCCTTGGACAGCTTCCGCGGTATCGGGATGAAGGCCGGCCTGCAGGTCCTGGCGGCCATCAAGAAAGAACTCAAGATCCCGGTGCTGACCGACGTCCACGAAGCCGCGCAGTGCGACCCCGTGGCCGAGGTGGTGGACGTGTTGCAGATTCCCGCCTTCCTCTCCCGCCAGACCGACCTGCTCATCGCCGCCGGCCGCACGGGCCGGGTCGTGAATGTCAAGAAAGGCCAGTTCCTCGCGCCTCACGACATGCACAACGTGGTTGAGAAGATCAAGTCCACGGACAACGAGGATATCCTGCTGACTGAACGGGGGACGTGTTTCGGTTACAACTATTTGGTCAACGATATGCGCGCCCTGCCGGTGATGCGCGCGCTGGGCTACCCCGTCATCTTCGACGTCACTCATTCCGTGCAGAAGCCGGGCGGCATGGGTTCGCGCTCGGGCGGTGAGCGGCAGTTCATGCCCATGCTCTGCCGCGCGGCCGTGGCGGCGGGCGTGGACGGCTTGTTCCTGGAAACCCATCCCGACCCGGACAAGGCGCCCTCGGACGGGCCGAATATGATGCAC
>Ga0187861_10002588_pt1 | contig 16816 bp, 17 predicted proteins | sample June2016WEW_10_1_3_FD_132986 | JGI IMG/M metagenome (GOLD analysis project Ga0187861, IMG submission 132986) | Peatland microbial communities from SPRUCE experiment site at the Marcell Experimental Forest, Minnesota, USA - June2016WEW_10_100 | ecosystem: Environmental > Terrestrial > Soil >...
CGGCGAGACCGCCCCCACGACCGTGATCGAGCCGGTCCGTTCGCCGGCACCGAGACAGACGACCCGGCCGGCCCGTTCATAGAATGCCGAGAGCCGGGTCGCGAGGTAGGCGGGATAGCCCTCTTCGCCCGGCATCTCCTCGAGCCTGCCGGAGACCTCGCGCAGCGCCTCGCCCCAGCGGGAGGTCGAGTCCGCCATCAGCGCAACATCGTATCCCATGTCCCGGAAGTATTCCGCGATCGTGATCCCGGTGTAGATCGAGGCCTCTCGGGCAGCGACCGGCATGTTCGAGGTGTTCGCGATCAGGATCGTCCGCTCGATCAGGGGGAGTTTCGTCCGGGGGTCGATAAGCTCGGGGAATTCCGCGAGCACGTCCGTCATCTCGTTGCCCCGCTCCCCGCACCCGATATAGACCACGATCTGGGTATCCGACCACTTGGCAAGCGTCTGCTCCGAGACGGTCTTTCCTGTCCCGAAGCCGCCCGGGATCATCGCCGTCCCGCCTTTTGCTACCGGGAACATGCAGTCAAAGACCCGCTGCCCCGTGATCAGCGGCAGGACCGGGTCGAGTTTCTTCTTATGGGGGCGCGGGATCCGGACCGGCCAGCGCTGCAACATCGGGAGCCGGACCTTATTGTCAAGCACGCAGACAATATCCTCGACCGTGAACGACCCCGCCTGGATCTCCGTGACCTTCCCGGACACTTTCGGGGGGACGAGGACCCGGTGCTCGAACTGGAACTCCTTCACGGTCCCGATCACATCGCCGGACCCGAGCTCGTCACCGATCTTTGCCACAGGGACAAAATCCCATCTCTTCGACCGGTCGATCCCGGGTGCAGTGATGCCGCGGCCGATGAAGTCGCCGCTCAGTGCAAGAAGGACCGGCAGCGGGCGCTGGACGCCATCATAGATGGAGGCGAGGAGGCCGGGGCCCAGCTCAACGGAGAGGGGGGTCTCTGTGTTCTCCACGTTCTCGCCCAGCGTGAGCCCGGTGGTGTCCTCGTACACCTGGATCACCGCCTCGTCGCCCTCAAGCCGGATGATTTCGCCGCGGAGCGCCTCGGTCCCGACTTTCACCACGTCATACATCTTGGACCCCTTCATGCCCCGGGCCATAATGACAGGCCCTGAAATCCTTGAGATTGTTCCCGTTATCATACCTTCACCTCTTCAGCACGATGTTGTACCCGATCGCCTTCCTGAGGAGGCGCTCGATATATGTCCGCCGGTCCACCTCCCTCGATTTCGAGGGGATCGGGATGATGAGCGGGCGGTGCATCTTCTCGATCCGGTCCATCAGTTTCTCATCGAGAGAGAGCATGTACTCCTCGTTCACCGCCACGATGCCGATATCATCCTTGTGGAGCAGGGGAGGGATCACGGTCCTTGCCTCCGCCACGTCCTTTGCCTCGTAGACCTCCGCCCCGGCGAGCCGGAACCCCGATGCCCGGTCGCTGTCCGTGACGATGACAAACTTATACATACACGAGTTCCTCCCTGAGGTTCTCGACGGGGAAATCCGCGGTCTTGCACCGCGAGATGACCCGGATATTGGTGATCTCGTTGTACTTTGCCCAGAAGTATCCGATGAGCGAGGCGACGCTTAAAGGGTCGCCCATGAACGATCTGACTCCCTGCTGGACCAGGTACCGCTCCAGCTGTTTTTCGATGACGGAGATCTTCTGGGCCTTCAGGGCAGTCTCGGGTGTGCTGGAGAGGAAGCGGTACCGCTTGGAGTATCGCGTGAGGTACCACGTGGTCGCGAGCGTGGCAAGGGCGTCGTCGATCGTATGGAGGGAAAGGAGACGGTCGATCATCGCAGAGTCAACCTCCAGTCCCCCGTCAAGCAGGAACTTTTTTGCCTCTTCCGGCTCGACATGGTCCCGGATCATCCGCAGGATTGTCTTGATGTTTACCACATCGATCTCGAGAGAGACAATATCACGGATCATCACGTTGTTGGGGGAGCTGGTTTTTACCGCGAGGAGTGCATCCTCGTAATAATACCGGTCGAGCGCACACTCGAGCATGCCGAGGTCCCCGGTCTTTGCGAAGTCCGGGAATGCCGTCGTAAGTGGCCGCGCATACGAGATTTCCCACGTAGCAAGCAGGTCGATCACTGCCTTTGGGTCCTGCTGCCGGACGAGCTCGGTCAGGGTCACCTCGTCCAGCTCACCGGCAGGTATCAGACAGTCAAGGATCTCCTCGTTGGTCACATGGATGTTCTTCCCGCGGAGGATCGTCTTGATATTCTGGACATCCCAGCGGTGGAGGAAGATGCTGATGAAGAGTCTTGCTTCCCTCTCCTTTGAAAAATTAAGGACATTATGGAAGGTCCGGACGAAGTTATTCCGGAGGGCGTGCTCGATTGCGGGCATGCCGGAGTACCTGCCCCGCGCCTCGATAAGGTCCTCGCGGTAAGCAGTCTTCTCAAGCTCGCTGATCAGTGAGTCGAGATCAGGCTGGAGGATCAGGTTGTCGAGCGTGTGGTGATCCAAGAGCCGGCTCTTCATCCCCCGCATCCGGGCATTGATGTATCCCCAGTCCATGTCAGCCACCGGACAATATGGCGTAGATCTCGAGTCTCTTGTGCTCCTTTATCCGTTCGAGCCGGGACTCAATCGTATTGGAGATCGTGATGAGGCCATCCGGAGAACTGGCCACGAGACCTCCCGCACATTCGATATCGGTGAGGATCTCGCACCGGATGCCCATTGCCGCCAGTGTTTTTGTGCAGAGATCGAGGTCCCGCTTGTCGACGTGGACAAGGAACGGGGTCGCCCCCATCGCGCCGGTCGCCTCCCGGGCAAGCCGTTCGAATATGGCCGGGTATTTTTTGTCCTGCCGGAGCCGGGACAACTGCGTCCAGGCGTTGTCAAAAGCGGCCAGAAAAATGTTCTCCCGGCTCCTGAGAGCTTTCTCCTTGATATCCCCCTTCGTGAGGTACATCTGCTTGTTCCGCTCGATAGAGGCGGATTTTTCTGCTTCTTTTATGGAGATCGCCTGGATCTCCTCTGCCTTCTTCTTCGCCTCCGCCCGGATCTCCCCGGCCAGCTTTTTTGCCTTTTCCCGGAGCTCCCGCTCCCGTTCCTGTGCACTCTCCTCGACGGATTTCAAGAGATTTTCATAGGCCACGATATCACCGTCTTGCATTTCCTCTCAAGCGAAGCGGTCCTGCTGCCTTGTGGCTCCCGGTGTTCCCGGTCCGGGAGGGGAAAGAAGGATTCTGTCTGGGGAACGCAGTGCTCTCACGGGCAGCCTATTTGCCACCTGTGTCACTTCACCATCAGGATGATCATCGCGGCGACGACAAAACCGAGGATGACCAGCGTCTCGGGGATCGCTTCTAAGATGATGATCGAACCTGCAGTCTCCGGCTTTTCAGCAATCGCACCCGCGCCTGCTGCGCCGATGCGGGACTGCGCCCACCCGGTGCCAATCGCACCTAAGGAGAATGCGAGCGCAGCCCCGATAGGAACTTCCCAACCAACCATGTCATTACCTCTTAATGATAGAACCTAACAGAGTGCTGCTATATTAAGGTATTGCGGTGGTTATGACCGGAAGCAGGCTTCCACCACGTATGCTTGCGGGACGGTCACAAGGGAGGAGAACTGTGCCGGGAATGCGAGAGGATCGCGTCCATCTCGTCGAACACGACGTCAGTAATCACATGGCCCTTGGCCCTCTTACCGAGGGCGATGAGGTCCTGTATGTCCTGGCAGGTGAGCGTGGAGAACGAGTACTCTTCCCACTTCTCACGCTTAAGGTTGATCCAGAGCTCGCCGAGAATTTCCCGGAGGAGGGTGTAGTCTGCATTGCAAAAGGAGGGCCATCCGGCAGCCGGGGCGTGCCGTATCTTCTCCACCGCAGCTTCAACGGCCTGCTCCCTCTGGAGCTGGAACCGCCTCCTGCCCAGTTCCTCTTCATCGGTGCGGGTCATATTCGCAATCAATCGGAATTATACTGTCCCGAGTTATAGCACTTTCCCTCACCGGCCATGTACTTTTACCCAATCCATGACACTATATAATACGTGCGCGGCGCTGATTCCGCAGTCCGTGCAGAGGCCGCAAAGTATATGATTGCACAGCGGGACTCACTCATCATCCCCATCATGGGGCGGGAGGAACACGTATGCCGGATGTAACTCAGGCAGAGATAGGAAGGCGCCTGTACCATGTCCATCGTGGAAAGACGGTCGAGCGTGCGATGAAACTGATGCAGCAGGGTATCGGTGCAGAGTGGAAGTCGTTCTCCGAAGCGGATGTCAGCATCCTCACGCACCTGCTCCAGTGCACGTGGAACACGATCGACCAGGGGATCTGGGACAAGATCCCGTTTGCGAATACCAAGGCGGGCGATGTCCGGCAGATCCTTTCGTACGGGGAAGGAGTTATGCCGGGGCGGAACCCGGCGCCGGATGCGGTGGCAGAGATCAGGAAGATCCTGCTTGCGGTGAAGTGAGCATCATCTTTTTTTTTCCGGAGCGCGGCCGGAACTATTTTTTGAGATTTTTCCGGGCGGGTTTGAAATTTTCCAAAAAATTTTCTGGATTTTTCGATGACAAAATTTTCCGGGCTCTGAAGAAATTATTCAATAAATTCTGACGCTCCAGGGGCTCCGCCTTCGGCTCCGGCCCGCCGCTGAGGTCCCCCCATTGTGATAGCGCTGTATTACCTGTACAAAAATGTGGAGAAATTTTCTGCACAGGTAATACGGAGGCATCACAATGCGCCACGTCCCCCCACGGGGTGTCGAATCTCATCAGAGATGAGACAGGAGAAGAGCCTTCAGGCTCTTCGACTGACTGGTGGCGCAAGAGGGGGGGCGATCCGGTACCGGCCTCTGGGAGTTAGAGCCATCCGAAAGGGTATATAAACCCCTTTTCACCGTCGGAGAGTGGGTAAAAATTGGATGCCGGAAGAGATACTCTTTTCAGGTTCCCGTTCTCCGTCGGAGACTTCCTGCCCTTGGGCAGGTATGGACCTCCCGGGAAGCGGTAATTTCGGAAAATGCCACGGTAATTCGGCTCCGGACCGACTATTTTACGTCGGCAGAACCATGACGGTATTTAGCAGCATTTGGGCGCCGAAACAGAATCCGGATCGGGATTCAGGACGTTATTAAACCGGAGGCCTGTTTTGGGGATCCGGATTTCCGGGAGCCGGGAACTTATTTGGTAGGGTCTTGCGAACCGGGCAGGAAATCGTAAAAAAATCCCGGGAAAATTTTCCGGAAATTCTTTGAAAAAATTTTCAAAAAAAACTGGAGTGAAATTTTTCCGGAAAAAATTTGAAATCCCAAAGATTTTCCCCGGAATTTCATAACGCTCCCGGAGGCCGGAGATCCTACTCCGTCCCCACCCGCACGCACTCCTCGATCGTCCCGATCCGGGCGACCGCAGCGCACATGTCCGGCACGTACGCGAGCGCCTTGCCGGAATTCACCATGATTGCCTCATACTGCTCCATCACGGGCGAGACCACCATGCAGGTATCGGCAAAGACCCGGGCCCCGCTCTTCTCGATCGCATCCACGGTTCGCAGGTTATTGTCGATAACGCCCTGCGAAGCAAAGATATAGAACGGCATGCTGACGACCTTCCCTATGAGGAGCCGGGCGATCTCCTCCAGCTCCGCAGGGGAGCAGTGCGGGCAGCCGACCGCGACCGCATCGACCGGGATCTCTTTGAACAGCTTCCTGATCTCCGCAGATTCCACGGCAATTGTGTCGAGGCCGGTGAGGTCGAAGGGTCTTTTCACGGCCTCGGGGGTGATACCCGCGACGTGGTAAAGGGCTACAGCACCGGTTGCTGCCATCGCCGCCCCGAGCCCCTTGAGCTGGTCCTTGTCCGGACGGATGCCGGTGATGTACGGGATCCGGTTGCCCGCCAGCTTGCCGGCATGGTAACCGAGTGCCCCGTAGTCTGCGATGCTCCAGTTTTTCGTATCCGCTTTAACATCGATAACGAGCTGCGGTTTGCGGTTCTGTTCCAGGTGGAGGCCGTAGCAGGGCGTCTTTCCCACGAGCGCAGCGGCAAGGGCGCCGGGCCCGCCTTCGCGGTTGGTGCGGGCCCCGATCACCGAGTTCGCGTAGCTGACCGCGGAGGACTCCGACCATGCCAGGTGGTCGCCGAAGTCCGTTTCACGGAGGTAGTAGGGCGTGCAGGTGCACTCGATGCCGATGCCGAGACGCTCGTAGGCGGCGACGACGGCCTGCTGCTTCTGCGCGAAGTCCGGATCCACGCCCATCTCCTGCCAACGCCCGCGGGGCATGCCGATTGGGTTCAGCACCGCCGGGACCACGGCCTTTGCGTCGAGCGAGGAGAGCCACTGGAGGCCGTACTCGCCGATCGTCTTGTAGGACGCCCCGCTCACCTGTGCACTTTTGATGGGGACGAGCCGTTCGGCGCCGAAGACCTTGCCAAGCGCGACGAGGAGCTCGAGCATCTTCTGCCGGGTCTCGCCACGCTCACCGGCAAGTATCCGTTCCTCGTCCCTGTCGAGCTCCATCGCTTCACCACGTGGCACGCGAGAAATCCGCCTCGCGCCCGAGTACCATCGTCGCGTCAACCCCGACCTTGACATTCGTGCCGTCCTCGAGCTGGCACGGGTCCAAGGAAGACCCGCGGACACCGGTGATCACCATCACGTCCCGGTCGCCGCTCACCCGTGTCGCGATCGCATATTCGACGTCGTGGGGGTCTGTGGGATCGATGTCCTCGTCCACGACCACGACATGCTTGAGCGAGGTGTGGGCGGCAAACGCGGCCATGATCGCGTTCTTCCCGTCGCCCTGCGTGCTCTTTTTGATCTGGATCACCGCGTGGAGATAGCCGCAGCCGCCCTTCGTGAGCACGACATTTTTTACCTGTGTCACACCGGCCACTGCCTTGTAGATCTTCGGCTCGTAGGGACAGCCCATCAGCACCTTGTGCTCGTCCCCGCCGGGCAGGATCCCGTGGTAGATGAAGTCCTTCTTTGTGTGCATGCCGGTGAACTCGATCACCGGCTGGCGCCGGACCGGGTCGTAGGTGCCGGTGATGTCGACAAACGGCCCCTCGTCCGTCACGTCGGACCCGATGAACCCTTCCAGCACGATCTCCGCATCGGGAACAAGGACTCCGTTACTGCACCGGTTCACCCGGATCTCCCCCCCCATCAGTTCCGCGGCAAACCCAAGTTCCATGCCGGTCGGGACCCGGGTGCAGCTCGCGAAGGTCACTGCCGGGTGCGTCCCGATCGTGACAGCGATCGGGAGTTTCTCTCCTTTGGCAAGCGCCTTCCCGAGCATCACGTGGGTGTGCCGGCCTTCCACGAGCCGGGCCGCGACCCAGTGGTCGTCAAGCACGAGCATCCGGTGGATCGAAGCGTTCTCGACGCCGTCATAGCGCGAGAAGACGATCCCGGAGGTGATGTACTTTCCTGCGTCCTTCGGGAAGTGGCGCATGATCGGGATGCGTGAAAGCTCTGGCTTCTTCATCGCAAGGTTGCCATCCGTTACAACCTTCCCCGCATAGCTTGCGTCGGCCAGTGTCGGCACGATCTCCGGCTCGTCCATCCCGAGTGCTATGGAGAGGGCGGCCCGGCTTGCCGTGAGGTTCATCACCGCACGGGAGCTCCCGATCCTGTGGAAGAAGAGGAGCTTGTCGGTACCGGCCGCCATCTTCGGAGCTTCCATGTCCGCCGAGATCTGTTCCTCGACATCGATCACGAGACCCTTTTCCCGCATTTTTTCTATGAACTCACGCATCGTAGCCCTCCCAGCGCTTCGTAAGGTTGTGTTCCACCCCGAGGTGGTCGAGCACGCGGGCCACGACCATGTCCACGAGATCATCGATCGTCTCCGGTTTATGATAGAACGCCGGGCACGCAGGCATGATCGTTGCCCCGGCGTCTTCGGCGGCGAGCATGTTCTTCAGATGAATTTTCGAGAGCGGGGTCTCGCGGGTGACGAGGATGCACTTCCGGTGCTCCTTGAGGCAGACATCGGCGGTCCGCGTGATCAGGTTGTCGGAATACCCGTTCGCGATGGCGGCGAGTGTCTTCTGGCTGCACGGGATCACCACCATGCCGTCGGACCGATGCGAGCCGCTGGCAATGGGTGCCGCGATATCGTCGATCCCGTGATACGTTGCGGGAAACCCTTCAAACGAGACCCGCTCGTGGGCCGCGATCTGCTGCGCAATGTCCGTGACGATAAGGTGAACGGTCGCATCTCTGCACAGGACCTCGAGCAGGCGGCGGGCATAAATGACCCCGCTTGCCCCGGTCACGCCGATTACGTACTCCTTTTTCATGGTAGCCTCGCGCTCTCGTGTGGTACCAATGTCTGACTGGTGGCAAAAAGAGTTTGTGCCGGGACCTGCCCGGCTATGGCAGGTTTTTTATTTTTTTGGCGGCGCAAAGAAACGGTACCGGACCTGCGCCTCCTCGATCTTCTTTGCGTGCGAGGGGTTCAGGTCCCGGCGCGCCTCGATTACGAGCGTGTTGAGGATGTTGTGGAGCCGGAGGGTGTCGTAGTCCTTGTCCTTGTGCTCGTTTAAGAAGTCCAGCAGGTCGTTTGTGCTCCGGAGGACCCCGGTGCTTCCCACGAGGTTGAGGCGGTTGAGGGTCATCGCAAGGTTCTTCTTCGCGATGTCCATCTTGTACGGGTCTCCACCGGCCAGGTTCAGCTCGGTGATCGCGTTGAGGAGGTCCGTATAGACTTTCAGCTTATGGGTACTCTCATGCACCCGGCGCTCCGCGCCACGGAGCTTCCACACCGCAACCGCGATGGCAGCAACGATAACGATGACCCCGCAGATTATTACAATTACATCGTCAGACATACGTTACTTCTCCGTTATCATGGGTTCCGCTTTGCTGCGGTGACATCCACCTTGACCAGGGTGCCGGTCATAACGATCTTATACGGCCCGGTGATGTACATCGGGAACTGCTGGTGTTTCTCGTAACTGTTTTTATATGGCCACCCGTAGGGATCGGTCTTGTTGGTGTCCATGTTCGTCACGTTCATCTGGAACCAGCAGTTCTGCAGGTTGTCGCTGAGCGGGAGGACGTTGATATCGATACCCCACGAGGCATTGTCCACCCGGAACTGTTCGGTATACCGGTCCTTCTCGCTCTGGAAGGTGTAGGACTTCTGGAGATAGTGGTCACCGAGGGAGAACGATGGCTGGGGGGCAGCCGTGGCAGCCGCGGCAGTCGTGGCGACAGGAGCAGGGGCAGGGGTCGCACCAGTGCCCTGGCTCTGGGTGCACCCGGCGATCAGGACGCCTGCAATAACCAGCACAACGGTTAAAAGTACACTGTATTGCATATGGGTCAGTGTTGGGGGATGGTAATATATTATTTTTTATTTGCGTGCCGCGCGAATTCTGCCTGTCCGGGGGGGTGTTTCGGCCGGACACCGTTTTATCCGCGCTAAAAGAGCGTGTCCTGCCGGGTCGGCTTTTTGATATGCAGGACCTCGCATGCCGCATCGGCCACCGTCTCCCGGTATTCCGGGAGCGTATAAATACCGAGACGCCACTGCTCGCGCCGCGTCATATTGAGTGTGCGGATGCGGGGCGAGATCTCTTCAAAACTCGTCACGGAATGCCGGTTCTGCACCCGGACGCCAAGGGTCATCTCGCCGGGAATCGGGGGGATATCCACCAGCACCTCCTCCGGCCGTATGCCTGCATTTTCAGCAATCCGTGCAGCGATTGTCCGGGACTCTGCCAGCGGGATCCCGTCCTGCCATGCCACGCTGTTCACCTGGTCGCCGCCGACATAGATGGCCCGCTTATACAGCCGGCGCTCGTACAGGCGGCGTGCAATCCCGCGTGCGATCGCATTTTCCGAGGCCAGCAGCGCGTACATGCAGCCTGCATCGTCCATCCTGAGGAACTGCTGTATCCCGTCATCCTCTACTTCAGCAAAGTGCTCCAGCGCCGCGAGCTGGAACATGCTCTCCCCAATCCTGCTGACATGGTGGAAATAGACGGTCGGGCGCATGAGCGTCCGGGCGATCAGGAGGGACTCGGCTGCATTCACCCCGTTCTCGTCCAGCACGGTGCCGTCGGGATAGCGAATCAGGTGCCGGATCAGGCGCTGGGCATCGACCGTGCCGTACGGGGCGCCGGTATAGTAGGCGTCCCGGAGCAGGTAATCCATCCGGTCCACATCGAAATCACCGTGGATGATCCCGGAGAGGGGGTGCTTCCCTTTCACGACCGCACAGAGCTCCGCGGGGTCTACGCCGGCCGCAATGAGCAGGTCACCTGCGCAGTCCTCAACAACCGGGTCAATCTCGTCATGGGTGCGGTGCAGGTACTTGTCCATTAAGGGCTCGCTCGCATGGGAGAACGGCCCGTGGCCGATATCATGGAGAAGAGCCGCGGCGACAACAAGTGTGCGCTCGTCATCGGGGAGCTGGAACCTGCGGCACGCGACATCAGCAAGGAACATGGTGCCAAGGGAGTGCTCGAACCGCGTGTGGTTGGCGCCCGGATACACGAAGTAGGAAAAACCGAGCTGCCTGATGTAGCGGAGGCGCTGCAGCACGGGGGAGTCGAGCAGCCGGAGCGCGAAATCCTCCACCTCGATATAGCCATGGACCGGGTCCTTGATGATCTTCAGATTCACTAAAGAATCTTCATATACATCGCATAAAAGTATTGAGTAATGATTACCTTCCTGTCGGGTGGGACCGGCACGCCGAAACTCCTGCGGGGCATGCAGAAAGTGATGGACCGGCACGAGATCTCGGTGATTGTCAATACGGCCGAGGACATCTGGATATCGGGCAACCATATCTCCCCGGATGTCGATACAGTGATGTACCTGTTCGCCGGCATGCTCAATACCGATACCTGGTGGGGAATCCGGAGCGACACCTTCACCACCCATGAGGAGATCACACGGCTGGGTATCGATGAGTTCATCGCGATTGGTGACAAGGACCGGGCCGTGCATATCGCCCGCGGCGAGATGATGCGCAACGGGATGCGGCTGACCAACGTGACCAAGATCCTGTGCGAGCGGTTCGGGGTCCGCGAGAACGTCCTGCCCATGACCGATACGGAAGTCACGACGCAGGTGCAGACGGACCTCGGCCTCATCCACTTCCAGGAGTACTGGGTCCGGGCAAAAGGCAGGATCGAGATCCAGAAGGTGATCAGGAGTTTCAACGAACCCCCCGTGGCAACACCGGAAGCGCTCGAGGCCATCGAAGCGAGCGATGCCGTCGTGATCGGACCCTCCAACCCGATCACAAGCATCCTGCCCATCCTTTCCTGCGAGGGAATGAAGGCAGCGCTCAGGGACAAGAGGGTGATCGCTGTCAGCCCGTTCATCGGCAATGCCCCGGTGAGCGGCCCGGCAGCGGCCCTCATGCAGGCAGCCGGGTTTGAGCCGAACTCGATCGGGACCTTCAACTGTTACAAGGGCCTGGCGGACCTGTTCGTCCAGGACGTCCGCGATCCCGTGGAAGTGAGCCCCTCGGTGCGGTTCGATACCCTGATGGTGGACGAGGAGAAAAGCATCGCGCTGGCACAGGAAGTCCTGCGGCTGATCGCGACCTGCTGAAATCTCCCCTGCCGTTCGCAAAATCAGAATCCGGGATGCAATTGCCCGGTTGTGATCAACCCGGTTTGCAAATCTATATATCGCTAGGCAATAACGGTTATCGTAAGAGGTAGAATCCCACAATGTTCCGGAAAATTATCATTTTGCCGATAATTTTTTTTGTCTTACTTGCAGGCTGTGTTTCTGAAAAAGTCCCGGAGAAAGGGACCATCCAGTTTACGTCCTCGCCTCCAGGCGCCCAGATTTATCTTGACTCCCAGTTCCGGGGAACCGCACCAAGTACTGTAACGGATATCGAACCCGGCACCCATTCGATTGAATTCAGGTATACCGGATATGAGAGCTGGTCAACAGACATGGTGGTGTCATCCGGTCCAAATAATGTATTTGCCGCATTGTTGCCTCAGGCAGGCAATACTTCGGTGATTGGCACTATGGCCACCACCCTAGCACCTTCCTCACCCCTGACACTTACCCTGAAGGTTGAGAAGGACATTATGACTATTGGCAATACGCAGACATTTTCGGGCACAGGTACTCCGGGCCAGAACGTGCTGCTGGTCCTCTACGGACCGGGCAAATATACTGACGGGGTTAACCTTTACCAGACAAATGTCGGTGCAGATGGTGTCTGGCAATATACCTGGAATCCGGGGTCTTCAGTCATGTCCGGTACCTATAGCATAGTTGCAAGCGACGTTCAAAAGACAACGTCGGTGAGGGCAGGGTTTAATGTCGTTGGCGGCGGTCAGCTTGCCGTCACAACGAGCAGGTCTACCTACACAGTTGGCGATACCATAACATTCTCTGGGATATGCACAACCGGTGCACAAAACGTCATCCTGACCCTGTACGGTCCTGGACAATTTACCAATGGTATAAACCTTGGGACGCAGTCAATTAATGCCGACAATACCTGGACGTACAAATATGTAACATCCTATTCGACGCCGGCGGGAGCGTATACAATATATATCAACGATGCGCAAAGAACCGCATCCGCATCGTCAGGTTTCTCAGTCTTAACTAATTCCGGATCGTCAACTCCTCTGTCTTAAACAGCTGACGACACTACCCGCTGGAAATAATCCTGTATCGGCATTAAAAAATTCCCTTTATTCTTTCCGGTTCATGGAATAAAATGTTTTTTTAATGGAAAACGTCCTCCAATATTCGGCTAATAATCAGCGCAATGAAAATAAAAACCCGAACACGCCATCCGATACCTATTTGAATGATTTTATACTAATATTCGTTCGGAGAAGTTATATGAGTATTATCCAAAAATTCCTCAACCTGTTCAAGTCAGGGAAAGGCGAGGAGGAGGAGGCACGCCTCCAGGCACAGAAGGAGCGCTATGATAACTTCCTCAGGGCACTTACCGAGGGAGACCTCGATGCCCGCTGGGCTGCCGTACGATCCGTCGGCGACCTTGGCGAGCCGTTTATCGAACCGCTGATCCGTGGGTTAAAGGATGAATACTGGATTATCCGGCGGGGATCTGCTGATACCCTCGGCAAGATCGGTGCCCCAGCGGTCCATCCCCTGATCGGTGCACTGGACGAACCCGGTGAGGATGTCCGGCAGGAGACGGTTCGGGCGCTCCAGCTGATTGGAGAGCCTTCAGTCGCCACTCTTGTCCAGGCTACAAAGCACGGCCACCCGCTCATCCGGCGGGGTGCCGTGGAGGCACTCGGCATCATGAGTGAGGTACGGGCAATCCCGGTTCTTGCCGAAGCCCTGAAGGACGCGGATGCCGGAGTACGGCACGAGGCAGCGGTGGCCTTCGGACGCGTCGGTGACCCCCGTGGCGTCAGTCCGCTGATCGAGAGCCTCAGCGACCCTCAGGAGAAGGTGCGGACAGCCGCAATGGCGACCCTCTGCTCTCTCGGGCAACCATCCATCGACCCGCTGATCCGGGCACTGGTTGACCAGAACGAGGACGTCTGCCGCCGGGCATCGTTTGCACTTGTAACGATCGGGGAGCCGGCCATCGATGCCCTGATCGCCGCCCTCGGTGACCAGAACCCGGGCATTCGCAGGGGTGCAGCTGAGGTGCTCGGGCAGATCGGGAATTCACGGGCCATCCCGAAGATCATCGAGTGCCTCAATGATCCCGAGCGCTCCGTGCGGATCGAATCCGTCAGGGCCCTTGCAGCCCTCGGCGTTCCCGCCATCGCCCCGCTCATGCAGGTCTTCCGCGAAGGGGACGGCCGTATGGGGACCGGCGCCATGGAAGCCCTCTGGATGCTCGGCCAGCCGGCCACGACGCCGCTGATCATGGTCTTAAAAGACGACCAGAGCGATGTCCGGAAGCGGGCCGCCCTCCTGCTTGGCGAGATTGGCGATCAGAAGGCGGTCGACCATCTGACCAGCCTGCTCTCTGACGATAATGTCACGGTCCGGAAAGAGGCCTTCGAAGCCCTCGAGATGATCAAGAAGCGGACTGCGGCATAACCCGTCCGCATCTTCCATATTTTTTTAAGCACCCTGTGAACGGACCGCATATTTTCCCGGATAGATACCACATAACCTTTTTTTCCGGTCAGCCCAATAGAATGCACAGAAATCATGCTCGGGCTTTTCTCACGCACGAAGAAGATGCAGGTACAGTCTGCAGCCGAAGCCAAACGAAGTACGGCGCGGCTTTCGGTTCTCTCCAATATCTCCCTCGTCGTTATGAAACTCGCCATCGGGTTTGCTGTCGGCTCGCTCGCGATCATCTCAGAGGCGGCCCACTCGGGCATTGACCTTCTCGCCGCGATCATCGCATATATATCGATAAAGAAGGCGAACGAACCCCCGGACAAGGACCATACCTTCGGGCACGGCAAATTCGAGGACATGTCCGGCTTCTTTGAGGCACTCCTCATTTTCGGTGCGGCCGTCCTTATCATGTACGAGGCCGTCATGAAACTGATCCACGGGGAGGCAGCGCTCAACGAGGACCTGCTCGGGATCGGTATTGCCGTCATGGGCATCTCGGCGCTCATAAATTTTTTCGTCTCGGGGCGTCTGATGAAGGTGGCAAAGGAGACGGAGTCCATCGCGCTCGAGAGCGATGCCTGGCACCTGCGCACTGATGTCTACACCTCCCTTGGGATCATGGCCGGACTCATCCTGATCAAGCTCACCGGCATCCTGATCCTCGACCAGCTCTTCGCGTTCGGTGTTGCCATGATGATCATGCATGCGGCGTACGAACTGACGGTGCGTTCGTTTGGCGAGCTCACCGACCACCGTCTCTCTGACGAGGAGGAGGCCCGGATCAAAAAGATCCTCTGCGACCATGCCACGGATTTTGCGAATTTCCATGCACTGCGGACCCGGCGGTCAGGGCCCGACCGGTTTGTCGACCTGCATCTCGTGGTGGCAAAGGACACCACGGTTGAGGAGGCCCATGACCTTGCCGATCATCTCGAATCGGATATCCTGCTTGAATTTCCAAGGACAAGCATCTCCATCCATGTCGAACCCTGCAGCGAGGCGTGCGAGGATTGCTCCTCGCTGTGCAGGATCGAGAGGAAGCAGTCCGAATAATTTTTCCCGTCCGTTTTTCATCCTGGGCAGGATCTGACCTGCCGGGATACACCCAGATCGTCGCATCGCTCGCTTTGCAACTCTACGTTTTTCTCTCCCCGCTAATCGAGGGGATACCGGAACGGGGGTAATAAGCCAGCAGAGTTCCGTGCAGGATCCCGGCGTTCGATGCAAAAAAAGTGCGGGTATAACCCGTAAGGGTCTCCTTAGAGTTCCCCGAGGTCCTTCCAGTAATCGTACTCGTGTTTCCAGATGCCCTTGTTGAACGAGACGAGGCGCTTGAAATTTTCTTTTCGCTCAGCGTGGATCTTCTCCTGGGAAGGATCCTTCCATTTCGTCCTGATCGATTCCTCCAGTTTTCTGCCCAGCTCCTTTGCCTGCTTCTCGCCGACGACGATCGCGTTCGGATCCGCCCCCACGACCACCGCCACCTTGCCAACCGTTGTCGCACCAAAGTGCAAGAGGGCCATATTCATGTAATCCGCGACCTCGTCCGCGTACGCGCCGCCTGCAGTACAGACCGCACACCCGTACTTACCGGAGAGTGCCTGGCAATGGACCACGTCCGCCATCCTGTCGAGCATTGTCTTGAGCTGGGCGGTGACCTGGTTGATATAATTCGGCGAACCGAGGACGATCCCGTCCGCGTCCAGCATCTTCTCAAGCAGTGCCGGGTAGTCGTCATCGTGAATGCATTCTCCCTTCGCATAACAGGTGCCGCATGCGGTGCAGTAATGAATGTCAAGGCCGCAGACATCCACGAACGTTATATCGGCTCCCGCTTGCCGGGCGCCTTCGAGAACGCCCATGACGAGGCGGCGGGTCTGGCTCTTCTCCCCTTTCGGGCTCGCGTTGATCCCAATGATCTTCATCTCTACCACTACACTAATGATGCCTGCCGGGCGGTATAAAAGATGTGCGGTACAGGACCATTCCTGGTATACCTGATGATACGCCAAGGCACGGGAAAAAAGGGGTTAATCCCAGTAATTTTTTACAAACAGCCGGTTTTTCTGGACCTTTGGCGTGAAGATCTTCAGCGCGAGAGGAACGATCAGAATGCAGACAATCGCATTACCGATAAACCAGGTGGAAAAGACCGATCCCATACTCGCGGCGGCATTGGCATCGGCGAGCGAGAGCGTCCACGTGGCCCAGGCGGCACCGATGAGATTGTTGATAATCACACAGAAGAGGAGCACGTAGGTAAAGTCCCGCGGACTCTCCATGGACAAGTTCACACCGAAACTCTGGACCGCCACCAGCGGGATGAGGACCTGCAGGAGACCGGCAATCGCCCAGATGATGGCGATCTCCGGGTGGTGGGCGAGCGTATCCGAGGCAAGGAGCCCTGAGCCGACAAGGGTCCCGGCATATGCCGCGATCGCACCGTAGGCACCAAACCAGAGCGTAAAGAGGATCATGAACGCGACGGCGATATAGAACCTGGATACGACACCGCCAGCAATAGTCGGGGGGATCTGTACCGAGATCCACGCGAGGAGGGTGTCGATGATAATAAGGATGAACGTAAGAATGACAAAGGAATAGGTTGGTTCATTAACGTTTTTCATGCATTCACCTTTATTCCTTATTGTCCTCGTATATAAATAGCAGTTATTGACAGCACCCGGGCAGGACGCCCGTATCCGGACCGCACGTGCGGTGCCGGGAAGTGTGTGTGCCGGAGAGGGGCC
>Ga0187861_10002593_pt1 | contig 16795 bp, 15 predicted proteins | sample June2016WEW_10_1_3_FD_132986 | JGI IMG/M metagenome (GOLD analysis project Ga0187861, IMG submission 132986) | Peatland microbial communities from SPRUCE experiment site at the Marcell Experimental Forest, Minnesota, USA - June2016WEW_10_100 | ecosystem: Environmental > Terrestrial > Soil >...
AAACCGTCAGCATGAGCCGGGACATACGCCCCCCAAAACCGGGTGAGACAATTTTTGGCGCAACGCTTGACGGGACCGAGCTGACCCGTGAAGCAGTAACAGAGCTTGTGCGGGATACCCTGATCAAATGCCATAAGGACGCCCACCTGAGTATTAAAGACGAACTGGATTTTGTTGTCCGCAGTACCGGCGTCGTTGCCGAGATGGAGTCCCCGGACCAGGTGGGAGACTTTGTGATTGCCCTCGCAAACGGGTGCCTCATTGCCGGGGTGCCGCCCCGTAAAATGACGCCCCCGATGTCAAAGGAGAACCAGTCCCAGAAACTCCAGCCGTTCAGCTTTGCAGACAAGGTGGTATTTGTCGGCGCTGTTGCGGGCGTGATCCCCCCGCTCGGCTCGACCGGCGTCGAGATGGTGGCAAACGAGATGGAGGGTGAGCTTGCGATGGCGGGGATCAAGGAAGGGGCGAAATGGACCCCGGTCGATTTCCGCAATCCCTGTGTCACGATCGATTTTGGCACAACGCTTGACGGGCGGATAACAAGCGATGTACCTCGGGATGCAATTAATCCCTTCGCAAAAACTGTTGGAAACTTCTGCGGTCTTGCCGGTGCTATTCCGGATGCCATTGTGCGGGGGACCGGCCTTGTCCATGAGCGGACGGGCACTGCGCTCGATATCTTTGGTGAACAGAGTATCTCTGGCGGACTGTTCAGTAAGGGTAACCGGAAGGTTGTGGACGAGTACCTAAGACGCTGCAATGAGTATATCGACATCCGCATCGTTCCACCCGAACGGAACCGGTTCGGGCGTGTACCCGTCAATGCCCGGATCGCAAAGGAATCGGGTGTCGCGATGATCGGTTGCGACTGCGGGGAGAACAGCAGCGAGCTTCCCAAACTTGTTGAGATCGGTGCTGAGATTCACAAAAACTATTCGATGTCGACCCTGAACGAAGTGGTCGACCGGGTCTGCACCCGCATGGCGCTGCGCCTGATCGATGTTGCCGTCGAAGAGGGGCTTGTCCTGAAAAATTCATCGATCGGTTTTACCGGCAGGGCGGCCATCTCCGGGCGAAAACCGGAATTAATCCTCGAGGGAATTACCGAGCGGAACCTCTTCGACGACCCCGTCGACCACGTTGTCTTTGTCGATGACGGGCTCGCACGTGGCGCGGCACTCATGGGACGCTGCATGAACTCGCTGGGAAAGCCCAAAAACCCGATCGGCGGCGTCCGCGGGGGCCCATGTATTATGAGCCGGCGGATCAAGATAGGTAAATGAAACTGGTGAAAGAACATGGCAGAAAACGAACAGCTGTACGATATACTCATCCCTCCCGGCGTACCCCAGAAACTTATTGTTGATATATCGAAAAAATTTGACGTTAAAGTTGTCGAGCGCATGGAAAAACTCAAGTTCGCCAATATGGAGGGCGACGAGCGGGAACTGCTTGCGTTCCGGGGAAAACTGGACGTAGTCCGGAACGTTGAGAAATACATGCTCGAACAGCTGAAAGTATTCATTGACAAATAATAAGATTTTGTATTTTTTTATTGCATTTTTAATGTTGTAGAAACTTTATAACGTGGTTATATTTTCAGCAATAACGAGTGTGACCCCCACTCTCCCCCAGAGGGGGGAGGCATCCCGAGGGGAGCGCTCCTTGACCCCCTTTTCCGCAGGAAGTCTTTTCACCCCTCTGAAGGACCACGTAATATTGGGGATTTCCGGCAACGGATCGGTAACTGAAAGTTGGAAACCTCCCTGCCCCGCCGTGCCTCGAAGTTCTCACGAACTTCTCGATTTCGTGGTTCCGATGAACCACTCAATCCCCGGAGAGGCCCTGAGGCGGGGAGCCCTCGCATCATTCACAGCACGTTTTATTTTTTCAGCAACCTGACGAGGAGCGCCTTCTGGGCGTGGAGACGGTTCTCTGCCTCGTCCCATACGAGGCTCTGGCCACCCTCCATCACTTCATTCGAGATCTCTTCACCGCGGTGAGCCGGCAGGCAGTGCAGGACGCGGGCATCCGGAGACGCATGCTTCATGAGCGGCGCATCGACCGTATAGTTCCTGAAGATCTTCATGCGCTCTTCTTTTTCACCTTCATCACCCATCGAGATCCACGTATCCGTAACAATGACCTGCGCATCCTTCACTGCTTTTTCCGGCTCCCGTACAAGGGTCACGTTCCCACCGAGGGAGTGCGCCTTCGCAACGATATCCTCTGCCGGCTCGTAGCCCTTGGGTGTCGAGACCGTGACATCCAGGCCGGTGAGGACGGTTGAGAGGATCAGGGAATTGCATACATTGTTCCCGTCGCCGACCCAGGCGACCTTGAGGCTTTCGGTTGACCCGAAATTCTCCTGAATGGTCATAATATCAGCAAGGAGCTGGCAGGGATGTTCGAGATCGGAAAGCCCGTTGATCACGGGGATTGTCGCATACTTTGCATACTCCTCGATCGTGCTGTGCTTGTAGGCCCGGATCATCATCCCCGACACATACCGGGATGCTGCCCGTGCGGTGTCGCGGATCTCCTCGCCCCTCCGGATCTGCATGTCGCGGGCGTTCAGGAAGAGGGCATGTCCCCCCAGCTCGTTCATCCCGACCTCGAACGAGATGTGCGTCCGGGTAGATGATTTCTCGAAGATCATGGCAAGGGTCTTGCCGGCAAGCAGCGGGTGAGTGGTCCCCTCCTTCTTCTGTCGCTTGAGCTGGTGCGCTTCTGAGAGCAGCTGTTTGAGCTCGAGCTCGTTGATATCAAGAATGGAAATAAAATCCTTTTTCATCGCAGCTCCTTCATATGGGCAATACGCCGTTCCAGTAACTCCTTTGTCCCGATATCCCTGCGGTGGCGCACCCGCCCTTTGACCCCGGATGCTGCCAGTTCGGCGGCCCGTTCCGCGTGCTCCAGTGTCTCACCGACGCCGACAAAGGCAAGAGTCCGCGAAGTCTGGGTGACGAGCCCACCGTCGTTCTTCTCGACATTCGCATAGTAGAGGAGTGCATCGCTGTGGGGACCGACCGTTATTACATCACCTGCATGGGGTGACGCGGGATACCCTTCCGGGACCAGGTACTTGCAGACCGTGGCCTGCGTATCAAAGGACACGTGAGATGGCAGGAGTGTGCCTTCGGTAATATGGTGCACGATCTCTGTCAGGTCCGAGGTCAGCAGGGTGAGGACGTTCATTGCCTCAGGGTCCCCGAACCGGGCATTGAACTCGATCACCTTGGGGCCCTGTGCCGTATTCATGAACTGGCCGTAGAGTATTCCCTTGTAGGGCTGACCGGTCCTTTCCATGGCAGCCACCACGGCCTTCATGATCTCAATTGCTTTCCGGTAATCGGATGAGGTCACGAACGGGAGCATGTGATCCGGCATTGAATACGAACCCATCCCCCCGGTGTTCAGCCCGATGTCTCCCTCGAATGCCCGCTTGTGGTCCTGCACGAGCGGCATGGGGATGAGATGAGTGCCGTCAACGAAAGCCTGGAGGGTGAACTCCTCTCCGATGAGGCGCTCCTCGAGCACGGCCTCCCCGTGTAAGGATTTGACATACTCGATCGCCCCGTTCCGGTCCACCTGCTCGCCCATGATCCGGACACCCTTCCCCCCGGTGAGCCCGATCGGCTTGACGACAAGGTCGCCTTCATAATTTTTTATGAAATCCAGGGCTTCGGGAGCGGAATGGAAGACCCGGTACTTCGGGCATCCCTCAATGGCGTGACGCTCCATCATGTCCCGGCAGAATGCCTTGTCCGTCTCGATCCGGGCTGCCGATTTCACCGGCCCGACACAGGGTATGCCAACTGCCTCAAGAGCATCCACGATCCCTGCTTCGAGCGGGGACTCCGGACCGATGAATGCAGAATCCACACCGTTCTCCCGGGCAAATGAAACGATCCGGGGGATCTCAGTCTCTTTTAAGAGCAGCACGTTTTCAGCGATACCATCTATACCGGGATTGCGTTTTGCCATGACGGAGATGATCGTCGTCGTTTTGTTGCGGGCAAGGGCTGCGGCTATCGCATGCTCTCTCCCACCCCCGCCCACAACAAGAATCTTCATAGTACCATCCTAGTGTACGCTGTGAATAAAAATTCCTTACTCTTTTAAGAGTTCGTGTAACCTGACGAGCGGGATGAGCCGGACGCCGTGAGTCGCCAGCATCGCTTCCGCCCCCTGCTCCCGGTCGACAACGGTGACGACCCGGTCCACCCGGGCACCGGCAGCACGGAGGGCATTGATCCCGTAGAGGGCCGAACCACCGGACGTGGTCACGTCCTCGACCAGCAGGACCTCCCGGCCCTTCACATCCCCGATGATTACATCCTTCTTGCCGTGGCCCTTTTCCGAGGCGCGTATGACCGCGTAGGGCTTTTTCTTCGCGAGGGATGTGGCGACGCACAGCGGGACCCCTCCCACGGCAATACCGGCAACCACATCGAATGCGTGGGATGATGCAATGGCGTCTGCAACCGCCGACAGGAGTGCCGGGCGGGTTACCGCTGTTTTCACATCGATATAGTACGGGCTTTTCGCACCGGATGCAAGGGTGAAATCCCCGAATTCGATGGCCCCGTACCGGATGAGCATCTCTGCAAGGGTATTCTTTACCATGGTACCTCCTTGACTTTCAACAGATAACCGATGATATTCACGGCACGGTGGAGCAGGGGCGTGAGAATCAAGATACAGATGAACGCCGGGAGCGTGACCTCGGAGAAGAGCCACGCCGGATCGAAGACCAGCAGGAGCACGAATGCACCCGCAACAAGATCGTACTGGTCTGCCACCGGCCACTTCGCTCCCCGTTCCCTGCCGAACCTGCGCTTGAAGAAACTCTTCAGGAGATCCCCAAGGAGTGCACCGACCGCAAGGAGCATGACCGATAAGACGGTCTGCCGGGGGAGGCTGCCCAGACCGTATGCACCGGCAGCCCAGATCTGGACCAGGCCGATCGCAATACCGGCAAGGATGCCGGCAATGAGTCCCCGGTATGTCTTCCCATCGCCAAAAACCCGGCGTCCGTCGGGGCAGCTCCTCCCGAGATCCACCGGGATCCCTCCGCCAAACAGCGCTGCGACGGGGTTGGGAAGGTATGCCGGGAGCATGATCCAGAGGGCCGAAAGCAATGGTATTAGGAAGAACTCAACACTAATAATGTAGCACTCCAATACCTGTAATAAAGATCAGACAGAAACATTAAGGTTACTAAAACGGGAATCAATCGACAACATCCATCGGGTGGACGTTAATGCTGATAAAAAAGACACGGAGTCTTTGCCCCACATGTAATTCCGTCGTGGAAGCGGAGATCGTTGAAGAAGAGGGAAAGATCTGGCTGAAGCGGACGTGCCCGGCACACGGGAGTTCCCGGCACCTCTACTGGTCAGATGCCCGTATGTATCACCGGTTCCAGGAATACGATGCAGTAGGAAACGGTATTGCGAACCCGCAGAATACAGCACCTCCGGAGAGTTGTCCGACGGCATGTGGTCTCTGCAACAATCACCACTCCATGACGCTGCTTGCCAATATCGATCTCACCAACCGCTGCAACCTTGACTGCGACTTCTGTTTTGCCAATGCCCGGGCGTGCGGGTTCGTATACGAACCCAGTTTTGACGAGGTTGTCCGGATGCTCCAGCTGCTGCGGGACGAGAAGCCTGTTCCCTGCCCTGCAGTCCAGTTCTCCGGCGGAGAGCCGACAATGCGCGAAGACCTTGCGGATATCATCCGGAAAGCCAAGGCGATGGGTTTCCCGCAGGTCCAGATCGCGTCGAACGGCGTCAAGCTGGCGAAGGACCCGGAGCTCGCCCGACAACTCAAGGATGCGGGACTCAGCACCGTTTACCTCCATTTCGACGGGGTCAGTCCGGAAACAAACCCGTACCTGAAGATCCACATTCAGGCGCTAGAAAACCTCAAAAATGTCGGTCTCGGCACGGTTCTCGTACCGACCGTGATCCGCGGGAGGAACGACAAGGAACTGGGAGACATTATCCGGTTTGCCGTCGCTAATATCGCCGTTGTCCGGGGTATCAACTTCCAGCCGGTTGCATTCACCGGTGCGGCAAGCGACGAAGACCTCCAGAAGTCCCGTATTACTATTCCCGATGTCCTTGCGGAAATAGAGGAGCAGATGGGAGGCGTCCTTAAGAAAGACGATTTCTATCCGGTACCGTGCGTCCTTCCGTTCTCGGACCTGGTCGAGGCATACACCGGCCGCCCGCAGGTCAGGTTCACTGCCCACCAGCATTGCGGGGCAGCGACCTACATCTTTGCCCGTGAGGACGGGATTGTCCCGGTCAACAGGATGGTAGATGTCGACAGTTTCTTCGAGTCGATCGAACAGATGGCCGAGACCCTGAAGAAGGGCGGTACCATCAACAAGTACAAGGCACTGCTCGAAGGCGTGAAGAACATGCACAACTCCGTCAGCAAAGGCGAGCAGGCTGCGACAACGGAGTTCTGGAAACTGATCAGCAAGGGCTTGATCGGCCAGAACTTCGATGCCCTCCGGGAGTTCCACTGGAACGCCCTTTTCATCGGCACCATGCACTTCATGGATAAGTACAATTACGATCTCGAGCGCGTCCAGCGGTGCTGCATCCACTATGCGACTCCCGACGGGAAACTGATCCCCTTCTGCACCTACAACAGCGGGCCGGTGTACCGCGAGCAGGTCTGGAAGAAATTTGCGAAGAAACCGGAAGAGTGACGGTTCCCGAATTTTATCATTTTTTTAGAAATTGTTATTGTGATAGCCTACGCGCAAAAAACCTCGAAGATTTCACCTTCTCGAATCAGTCCTCGCTGATGCGATGACTGATACTCAGCGGGTTTTGCGCTGCTCATTACCTGCATCCAGAAATGAACCGTCGTTGAACCGCCGCGGGGAAGCAGTTATCGCCACAGCGATGACTGAATGGAGAAGAATGCATCAGGATTCTTCGACTGCGCCCCGGCGGGGACAGCCGAAGGCTGTGAAGAAGAGTTTCCAGAGGAAAATCTTCGACTGCGGCGGCGTTCATCCCCTCGCTCAGAGAAAGAGATGCCTCCGTATTACCCATTCATGCCGATCTCAGTCTTCCCGACATCCTGTCGGGACCGGTTTCACCGATAACATGGACCCAGAGAAATTTTAACCCAAGTTCCTGGATTTTCAACGAAATGACCGTTGGCTCAACCTTTTTCCCGCGTGCCCGTATGCTATAATGATAATATTCAGAGGTGATGGCGTATCTTCTCTCTTCCAGAAAACGCTTGATCATGTCACGTTTCCGTCCTGAAATATGAAAGATATTTTCACCAGTCTGTTGACTTTCGCCATCCCATTCTTTCATCCGGATATCATAGTCTTCCTTCACCGAATCATACTGGGAATCGGTAATGATCTGTCCGACATTAAAATGGCAGGCAGTATCCCCTTTTATTTCGTATTCATGTCTTTTTTTGGAGTCACGCATTTTCATTCCCTTTTTCTGAGATACGAATCTGATGCACCCCTTTTTGAACCTTCTTGCACATCTAATTCTGTTTTTTCCCATTAATAGTTCTAAGGGTTCGATATTATCGTTAGATGTTTTTTAAAATATTTGATCATAGCAATGCCCTACGCGTGAACGACTCGAAGGTTTCACCTTCTCGAATCAGTCCTCGCTGATGCGACGACTGATTCCTGTCGGGTTTTACGCTAGCTCACTTACCTATACACAGATGTAAAACTTCATTGAACCGCCGCGGGGGCGCCCCGCCGGGGGCGGCGGAGTGCATCGCAAGTTCAGAAAGAATATTACACAGCTGGATGGTAGACCGTGGTGTGCTGCAGTCTCATGAAGAAATACTGATAAGTATATCAGAAACTATGGGGAGGTATGGATTTCTTTGACTCGGCATACAAAGGCACGCCTCCCTGGGACATCGGCCGGCCCCAGAAGGAGTTTGTCGGGCTGGTCCGGAGGGGCGAGATAACAGGATCTGTCCTGGACATCGGATGCGGGACGGGGGAGCATGCCCTCTTCTTTGCCAGTGAAGGTTTCGAAGTGTGGGGGATCGACTCCGCCCCCCTGGCGATCCGGAAGGCACAGGAAAAGGCTGCCGGAAGAGGGCTCCAGGTGCATTTCCTTGTCCTTGACGCACTGGACCTCGCGAGGCTCAACAGGAAGTTCGATACCGTCACCGATTCAGGACTCTTCCATACCCTCTCCGATGAAGACCGCCCGGTCTTCGTCGAGAACCTTGCAGCCGTCTTGTCCCCGGGCGGGAGATACTTCATGCTCTGCTTTTCCGAACTGGAGCCCGGCGGATACGGTCCGAGGAGGGTAACACAGGAAGAGATACGGGAGAGCTTCCGGGACGGGTGGACTATCAATTACATCAGGCCGTCGGTCTTCGAGAGCCGCACCCGGGCGGAGGGACCCCGGGCCTGGCTCTCGTCGATATCAAAGAAATGATGAAGACCGGACCGGACAACCGGCAACCATTGTTATTTTTAAAGGTGGATGTCAATCTTTTTATATATCATTCAATAATAATTTAGATTTCTAACGGCATCTGATGTTACAGAATGGCAGGTGGTGAAGAAGGATATCCCAGCGCCAGGAACATCAGGGGGCCGTCAAAAAAGGGGTCTGTTATGGAAACCATTGAAATTCCCAATCCAGTCATGCGAGAGGACTGCGGCAAACCGCTGTCGGGTGACGAGCTTTTACTTCTCAAAGGTGGAAGAGTCACCGAACTGGAACTGCGATTGAAGCGTTGTCCGGCTTTCATGAAAACACTGGTATGGCAGCAGGGCGATGGCACCCTGGTACCATTCCCGTCCTGGTCAATCCTCATGAAGCGGCGATTAGAGGAAATATACTTAGAGCTCTGCAATGGCGTGGCACATCTGAACTTGCATTACCCGTCAACTCAAAATATCGACCCATCGTCCAACTGCGCCTACTTTACCGCGGAGCAGGCATTTGACGTCTTTGCCGCGCACGCCGCCCATGCCCTTTATGTTGAGTTCCACCGGCTCGTTCCCTGGTCTCTGACGACACGCCCCCCGGCTGAACTGGCGGTCTTGTTCTCATCAACCAGTTATCATTCGATCATAGGGAAATCTGCAAATACCAGTTACCCGTCGGGAATCCAACCCGGCCGGGACTTTATGGAAGCTCCTGAGAACAACGCGCTGGCCGAATTTAATGGCGATCCGCGAACCGGATTTAATTTTTTGATCGGGAAGACTTCGACCAGCCACACGAGCCTTCTGGGGAAAAACGAACTCGAGACACTCGCCAATCTGACAACATGGATGCGCGATAATGTCGCACACGGCGGGAGCGACCGTACCGATTACCATCGGTGGCTGGAGGACCGCCTGCACCCGATGCCGGGGATGCATGTTGCCATCGCCAATGTTGGCTGCCACTCGGCCTCCAAATTGATGGTTGATCTGGCCCGGAGCGTAAACATTCCTCTCCTCCATGCACGCTCGCAGGAAAGTGATGCAACCAGCGGCCATTTCTTCAACCGGACGCATGGCGGGCTGATTTACGGATGGGGAGGCAATCAACCCCGCATCCTGTGGCATACCGATGAGATCTATGCCATGACCGGAGAGCCAAGTTTTCCGATCGACAGCAATGGAAACCCCATGTCATCCGATCAGGCAGTGCGGGCGTACTTCGATCAGCGATGGCGGACACCGTCGCAACTGGCCCAGGCGGGGTTTGTTTACAACCTGCAGACAGTCTATCCCGATCAGGGTTTTGGCATGTCCTCACGAGGTGTGTACGAGGATCGAAAAGACTACGGAAAGATGTCCGGCTATTGGAACAAGAATGGTTCTTCGGATCTTTCCTCACTCATGAGACTCGAACAGCATTATGAGATCTGTGGTGCCTTCCTGCTGGATCTGTTCTGCAGTCAGATTCTGCCCGCACAGCTGGGTATTGACATTAACCAATGGAAAGGCGGGTTCAGTCAAAGCCAGCTCCCTCCAATGCACACGATCAACGAATACAACACCCGGGCCGGCATCGGGGTGAATGCACTGGGGGGCTGCACCGTGTTCAATCAGGCAATCGTGAACTGGAATAATAATCGGGGCAGTAATCTGATGCAATAACCGGTCTTTGGCCTGAAGTGTCCGAACGATGAACTCCTCCGATTCAGATTGGGGAGCGGGGTGATCCCCCCCTTATCCGGAACCGGAGGGGGGTATACCCCACCCCCCCTCCCTGCAATCGCCCGGAACCCGCTTCACCGTCGTGAACTCTGCGGAAAGCCTACCCCCGGAAAGAGCAGCCAGGGGGTACCCCCCCCTCAGCTTCCGGATGGGTGGGGGGGTCTCCCCATCTAAAAAACCAAACGAAGGGGGGGGTATGCCGGATACCCCCCTTCTCATTATTGGGAAACGTGCACTATTGCACGCCATTCCGGACGGTTCTGAAAACAGATGTCAGACGGAGCAGCCCTTCCCGGCACCTACTCAAAAATGATCGCGGGGGGTCTGATCCGGCCTGAGGGGGGGAGGGGTATGCCGGATACCTCCCCCCCATGCGGGTGGGGGGGTGTCCGCGTTTTGAAAACAAAAGGGTGGGGGGGTCTCCCGCAGACCCCCCCCCTTTGATCGGGATCCCACGCGTTCACGGGAACGGCAGCTCGATCTTCCTGCCGTGCTGCATCGCGATCTTCGCAATCGCGAGGTCCTGAATCGCAAGGCCGGTCGAGTCGAAGACCGTGATCGCTTCTGCATCCCTCCGCCGTTTCTTCCCGATCACCACCTCGCCAATCGTCCCGGCAAGGTCCGCCTCGCGATAGATCCCCTGGCTGATCGGCACGTTGATCTCGCCCGAGTGGACTGCCTGCGCCGGGTCGTCCACGAAGACCTGTGCCCGCCGGAGGATCGCGGGATCGAGTTCCTCCTTTCCCGGGGCGTCGGCACCGATCGCGTTGATGTGGGTCCCTTCATGGATCCACTCATCCTTTATGATCGGTGTCCTCGACGGGGTCGTGGTGACAAGAATATCGCAGTCGCACACCTTTTCTACCGGTGCTGCTACGCAGGGAAACTCCATGAACCGGTCGGCAAATTTCCGGACATGCGAGGGATTACGGCTCCAGATCTTGATCTGCCGGATCTTCAGCTCCCTGGAGATGGCCGCGACCTGTGCTTCTGCCTGTCGTCCGGTGCCGATGACACCCAGCACGATCTCTTTTTTCGGCGACAGGTACTTGCATGCCACCGCCCCGGCAGCCCCGGTCCGCATGTCCGTGAGGCGTGTTGCGTTGATGACCGCGACAGGCTGGCCGGTCCCGATATCCAGGATCACCGTGAGGGCCATCACGGTCGGGAGGCCCTGTGCCGGGTTACCGGGATGGACGTTTACGATTTTCACACCAGCGATCCCCAGTGACGGGAGATAGGCCGGCATGGTCCGGAAATCCCCGTCAGGCAGCGTGATATACACCTTGGGGGGCATCTGGACCTGTCCCCTCCCGTGATCAGCGAATGCCGATTCCACAGCCCGGTTGACAAGGCTGATATCCAGCCCCATGTCAGTGTCAGTGAAATACTCCATGAACGGGAATGATCGCTGATCGGATTTTAAGGTTGGTGTTACGGGCAATAGGCTGCCAAACACAGGAAAACAGGCGGATGAAAAAATTACTGGTAATCCATTTCTTTTAATGTCTTGTCGGCAAGTTCTTTCATCCGTGCAGATATTCTGCTGGATGAACTGTAATCCACTTCTTTCATCGCATTGGCAATCTCGGTTCCCAACACAAAGATCGCGTACTTGTGCTCCATCTTGCTCTTGTGCTGCTGGGAGGGGGTGATCTTCAGTGCGCTGTATTGGGAGAATTTGAGTTCCGGATTGATCTCTTCAAAATAGTCTTTGACGTCAGAAAGCATCTGGTGAAGGTTGATCAGTTCCTCTTTGTGCATGTTTCACTTCAGACAATTACATGGTCACATGCAGCATAAATAAATTTGTGTGAGGGATATTACGATCCCATTTTCAGGAGGCGGATCGAGAGCGGCCGCTTGATGATCCCCTTGAAATCCCTGGCCGCAACATAGGAGAGGCCCTTCCCGACGATCCGGTCGAGGAGTTTCTGGTCCACGGGACGATCGACGACGAGACCGGTGGCGGAGGAATCGAGGGTCTCGATCGCCTTTTCCACTTCGTCAGATCGCATCTCCCTGACAACGGTCAGGTCGTCATTCAGGAACCGTGCCATATTCTGCCCTTTCACATCCTCAATATGTTCTTTGAGGCTCAATGGGCCGCTTGTGTCCCGCGGGCGTTTTGCCGTAGATGACACTTTTCCTTTGCGTTCGGATGCATCTTCGGAGTCGGACGAGGCCCGGCTGATCCTGAGATCCGCCGGAAGTTCTGTCGAGGTCTCGAAGTACTGGTCACGGACATACTCGACCGGCACCTTGTTGCGGAGGGTCTTGATGACCTCTTTCCGGGTCATATCCTCCACACTCTTTCCCTTGGGCGAGAAGGCAACGAAATCAATATCCGCGACCTGCAGGAGTTCCCGCAGGATCAGCTCGCCGCCCCGGTCGCCATCGAAAAATGCGGTGGTCGTCTTCTTCTCGCAGAGATCCACCACGCTCTTGGGTATATTAGTCCCTTCCACTGCCACGGCGTTCTTGATGCCGTACCGCAACAGGTTCAGGACATCGGCCCGGCCCTCGACAATGATGATCGCATCAGAGTCCAGCACATTCGGCCCGGCGGGTACACGCTCCTCTCCGATGGTCCCGATCTTCTCGATCCTCAGGGTCTGGCGGACATCGTCCAGCAGCTCGTCGGAATCGATCGTCCCATCCTCGAACCGGTCGATCAGGATCTCTTTTGCCCGCTCAACGATCTTCTTCCGTTTGCTGACCCTGATATCCTCGATCGATTCCACGGTTACGTGGGCCACGCAGGGGCCGACACGGTCGATCGTCTCGAGCGAGGCGGCAAGGATCGCCGTCTCCGCCCGGTCGAGCGAGGTGGAGATCAGGATCTCGCCCTTCGTCTCGCCTTTCTTGCTCGTGATCTGGACGTCTATGCGTCCGACACGTCCCGTTCTCTGGAGATCCCGCAGGTCGAGGTCTTCGCCGAGTAACCCTTCAGTCTGCCCGAATATGGCGCCGACTACGTCAGGTTTCTCGACCACCCCCTCTGCGGCGAGGCTGATGTGAATAAGGTACTTGGTAGTATCCGGTGAATACAAGTAAACGCACCCCCATGTATCATGCGATGGATGTAATGCCTGATCATAGGTATGATAAATATATAACGCGCCGAATTACTTAAAGTTAAGGTTATCTGCCGCGTTTCGGACACTATCGTCAAAGGTTTTTTCAAACGTAATTCCTGCTGAATAAAAACGGCCACGTTACGCGGAATTATTCACAGGATTCTTCCAGCCGCTGGAGGACATCTGCTTTGCCCATGCCGGTGACAAGAATACGTTTATGAGAGGATGTCGCACCGGAGAGGATACTGAACGACCCGGCCGGCTGGCCAAGCGTCCCGGCGATCAGGTCAATCACTGCCCGGTTCGCCCTGCCTTCAAGCGCCGGAGCCGATACCCGGCACCCGATCTGCTTCCGCCACTCGTTGTATCCTGCAGGGAATGCGTCCTTCTTTCCCCCAGCCGTCACTTCGATCGCAATAATAGTCCCGTGCCGGTCTTCAGAAAGAGCGTCCGCGATACCCGGCATCGGTCACCTTGCCTCAAAGGAAATATAGCCCGGCAATAACGCACATGGATCACCAGTGGCTGCTGCCGTCCTTCACCTGTGTTTAAACCCTTGCCGGGCTGTTTGCCTGTCGCGCACCCGGGTTGTCCCATGGATCATATCCAGACGCTTGTCAATCGATCACCCGGGGACCTATGGATGCGCAGTTGTCGGCACCAACAGAATCGGCGTCAGGGATAATTATTGTTTGGGAAAGCGCAAACGACGGGGACCACATGGTAAGGACGTTTATGGGTAATAACCGTTTCCGGCAAACCAGACGGGGGAACCGGCGCTGAACTCCCCCTCTTCATAGACCACCGTACCTCCGAGGATGACCAACCGCGGAAATACCGCAGGAAGCCCGGCAAAGGGCGAGAAGCCGCATCTGCTGTGCAGCGTATCCGGATCGATGCGCACGGACTCTTTCGGGTACAGGGCAAAATCCCCCCGGTCTCCCGGCACAAACCCGGCCGGGGGGATCCCCAGCAGTTCAGCCGGCTCCTGCGAGGTCTTCCGGATCACGTCCGGCAGGCTGGCCTTTTTTGCGAGGACGGCTCCAAGAAGGAGCGGCACCATCGTCTCTACGCCGGGAATACCGGAAGGCGCCACGCGGAACGGGACCTGTTTTTCGGCAGGGGTATGGGGGGCGTGATCTGATGCGATTACATCGATCGTTTTCCATGCAGCCCAAAGTCCCTTCCGCTCCTTTTCACTCCTCAGGGGGGGGTTCACCTTGCCGTAGGTATCATCAGGCCTGAACTGTTCATGGGAGAGGAAGAGGTGATGGGGGGTGACCTCCACGCTTCCCGCTGCTGCCGCGGCGGTGACGGATGCCATTGTGCTCATGTGGCAGAAGTGAAGCCGGCACCCTGCCGTGTTGCACTCGCGGATCGCTTCAACCGCCCGCAGTTCCCCGGCCACTGACCGTAGGGTGTCGTGGAAGACCAGATCACGGTCGTCACCCTCCGCGATCTCCTCGGCATGGATCGTCGCCAGCGCACCGCAGGTATGGATCTCACGCAGTGCGGTCCCAAGCTCTTGGCTGCTGATCGCTTCGCCATAACTTGACCGGGCAAAAAATGTCTCGCCAAACGCCATTGCGCCGGAACTCCACATCGCCTTAACCGGCGTGTCGAAAGTCACGCTGCTATTTATGGCGAAGCTGCACAGCGAATGCGATTTTGCTTCGAAGACACGCGCCCGGAGCGCATCGGGGTTGTTGATCGGGGGAAGGGTGTTGGGCTGATCAACCACGACTGTCACCCCACCGGCGAGGGCACTCCTGCTTCCGCTTCCCCAGTCCTCCTTGGCCGACTGGGCACCTCCCCGCATGTGCACGTGCATGTCCACCGCTGCCGGGAGAACAAAGAGACCACGGCAATCGATGATCCGGTCTGTGGGTCCACCGGCCCCGGCATGCGAGACCACCCCGTCCCGTACCGCGATATCGGCCACGCGCCCCCCCGACAGGGAGACGTTGCGGAGAACAAGGGGGATGCAGGACTGCATACTACAAGCTTTTTTTCCGGACCTTAAAGGCATAGTGATAGGGAAAAGTTCACATCACCGCTATCGACAGGTTTTCAATCTGGATCAGTCAATACTTCATGATTATCGTTCCGGCAGGATAACAGAAGAGTCCACGGGATCCTCAGGTCCCGTGCAGTTGCCGGAGGTTGTGAAAAAATGGATAGGATCATAAAAATCACCCTTGGTATCTTCATCATTGTCTTCGTGACATTTATCTCGCTTGTCGGGTATACCGGCTATGTTGAAAACGCGTACCGGACGTCCTTTACCAGTACGTATTCCTATACATGCACCATCACCACCGATTCACCGCTCAGTAATGTGACGTTATTTATTCCGGTACCGGCGGACATGACGGGAAATTCTCCGGTCATCGCACAGATCAGCGCACGTGAGATCACGGGTGTCCCGGTTTCCTGGAAAACAGAACTCTATGACACCGGAAAAGCGACGCTGGTGAAGATCACCACGCCCTCCATTGTTCCGCCCGCAGGAACCAGTCCGAAAAACCCGTTTTCCGTCACAATGTATACGAATATCACCTCAAAGCAGGTAATTGATACGGAAAACCCGGTGGAGAACAGCCCGATGTTCCGGCCGGTGCAAAGGGTGGAGACAACGGAGTGCAAAGACAGTGATATAGCTGGAACCAGCGCCCGGTGTTACACCTACCTGACTGCGCTGTATGCAGATTACCGTGCCGATCCGAACGCCACCGTGACGGTCATGTCTGTCCTCACCGGGAGGAACGACTGGAAAATTTCTGAACCAAAGGAAAACGAATACCGGACGGGCATATACGTCCTGATGTTCGGTGACCAGAAAGGATGGGCAACGGTGGGTGGCAATCTTGAGAAGGGCATCGGGGCATACGATGCCCCTGCGGTCTCCTCCTGATTCCCGCTGCATTCTCACCGGAACAGGCACGACGATACGAGTAACCGGACAACTCCCTCCATTACCTTATTCCCGACGAATGGACACCCGCAAAAGCTCACAGCAAAGGACGGCAATACACGCAGGCATTACCGTTGACATTATCTTAAAACAGGATCAGCGCACCGGGAAAAGGACGCGCGGTACCGTTAAAGAGATCCTCACGCATTCCGCGTACCACCCGCATGGCATCAAGGTGAGACTGGAAGACGGACGGGTGGGTAGGGTTGCTGAAATCATTGGGCCGGGGGCAGCCAGAAGGGAAGAAAACGATCATTAACTGCCACCGGAAACGGGAATAAAAACGCTGACGGCAGTGGAATGGTGGGTCCTGCCAGATCAGGTCAGTTCTTTTTTATTCCCAAAATTGCTGTATGCAAGGGATGAAATTATTTGCGGTCATTAGATTCCACTGGGGGGTCATCCCGTAACACTTCCCGTAATGTTTTACGGAATTCTGTATCATGACGAGCGAGATCAAAAAGTATATTGCGCGTTGTTTCCGGAAACCGTTCACTGTTCATATCATAGAACTGGCAATAATAGGCACACGCATCAATAATAATATCA
>Ga0187861_10002595_pt1 | contig 16793 bp, 9 predicted proteins | sample June2016WEW_10_1_3_FD_132986 | JGI IMG/M metagenome (GOLD analysis project Ga0187861, IMG submission 132986) | Peatland microbial communities from SPRUCE experiment site at the Marcell Experimental Forest, Minnesota, USA - June2016WEW_10_100 | ecosystem: Environmental > Terrestrial > Soil >...
CACGCCGCCCTTCGGCGCGGCCCGTCCGGTCACCACGCCTGACACAGTTCCTCCTCCGGGCCAGAACCCCGAGCCAACCAAGGGCGGCCCGCCGGTGATAGACGTTCAGCCGCCGCCGGTCATGCCAGTCACGCCGCCCAGGTCCCCGGAAAACCGGCCGGGACCGGACGCGCGCCTGGCCACACCCGTTACGCCACATGGCGGGAGCAATACCCTGGCGCCGCCAACAACCGATAAGAAATACACGGTTGTTCCGGGCGATACTCTGACCTCCATTGCCAACACCCACTGTCCGGGCAAAGGCGGAGTCAAAGCCATTCTCGAAGCCAATAAGGAAGTGCTCTCCAACCCGAACAAGCTGCGCCCCGGCATGACGCTCAAGATCCCCGCCCTGGCCGCTCAAACGCCCGAGGCCGCGGTCAACAATAAGAAGACCAGCGCGGAAACCACGGCAGGCGGCGCACCCGCCGTAAAGACCGAAGGCGGCAGCGAATACGTGGTCCAGAGCGGCGATACCCTGGAACGCATCGCGCGCAAGCTTTTCAATGATGGCCGCAAGTGGCGCGAGCTCTTCGAGTGGAACCGCGAGCAGCTCAGTGACCCCGCCCGCCTGCGCGCCGGCCAGGTTCTCAAGGTAAAACAGGCCTCGGGCCATGCCGCAGCCGAACCAGCGGCGACAGACGTTCAAGTTGCAGAACATCATGCCCCGGAACCCAAAAGCGACAAACCGGCAAGCCCAAAACAGCCGGAAACTGCCGTCAGTCCCCGCCTGGCTGGACCAGCCGCGGACGGCAGCGCCGCAAACCGCGCTGCCGAAACCGAAGTTATGAGCGCCAACTCGCCGGCCAGCTTGCCCTGACCCAACGAGCCTCCACCGAGGAGGGCCGCTTAAGGTCCTCCTCTCTCCACGCGGCCCGCCAAAGCCCAGTGTTGTTATTGGCGGGCCGCCTTCCTATGAGGCCTGAGGCTCTGGGGACGCACGGTGAGGAGCCAAAGCCTAATGCCTAACCCGGAAAATTAACCGCAGAGGCGCAGAGGACGCAGAGCGAAGAAAGAGTTTCGAGGATCATTCTGTCCATTCTCCCTGCTGTTCTCTGCGTTCTCTGTGTCTCTGCGGTGAATAATGCGGGCTAATGCCTAATGCCTGTTGCCGTCCTGGTCCTCTTCATCACCCTGGAAGGAGATGCGCTTCCCGCGCGCACGGGCCACGCGGCGGGGCACCAGCAGGCCCATCATCCGCTCATTCTGGGCCTCTTTTTTCCGCAGGCCGGCCAGCTTGGCGGCGATTGATAGACGCAGTTCCGCGGCCCGGGCCAGCAACTCGCGCAACGCCGTCACGGCATCCGCGGCGGCGAATGCGCCGTCGTGGACCGGCAGCGCGAAGCGGCCCAACCCCAGCGCACTCAGGAAGGCCGCGGCCCCAGGTTCGCCGGCGCAACCCGCCACCGGGACGCCCGCGCCCGCAGCCAGAATCAAGCCGTGCAAACTGAGGCTGAAAATCGCACTGCACTCAGCCATCCGCGCTTGAATCTCCGCCGGCGCGCAGTCCGCCGCCAGCGTCGTGAGGCGCTCGCCCGCAGGTCCGCTGGTCAGCGCGTGCGCCAGGGCGCGGGCCGGCGCAGTAGCATCGTGAAAGAGTGTTACCGCCCACTTTTCCGTCTCCCCGTTCGGGAGCGGGGAGGGGGAGAGGATTCCCGCGAGCAGGCCTTGCAGCGCAGCCGCCGGGCTGGGAGCTGCAGCGTTCTGTTCCACGCCGAAGCCGGAGCGGGACGGCAGGCTTTGTGCCAGCACAATGCCGATCCGGGACGGCTCAGGCTTAAGTCCAACTGCGCTGCCGAGCGCCAGCGCCGGGTCGCCGCAGGCGGAGATATTGCAGGCGCCCAAGCCGTAACTCATCAGCGCCTGTTTGGAACCCTCGTCTCTGGCGGACAAGCCGCCGGCAAAGAAGTGGAGCAGCCTGCGGACCCGCGCGCGTTCCTTCGGGTCGTCTATCTGCACTGCTCCGACGCCCACCACGGCGGTCTGCAAACCGGCGACTTGGGCGTGCTCCAGTACCGCCAGCCAGGAGCGCGCCGGGGGCTGTCCGGCGGCACTGACGACGCCGCCGCTGGCCAGTACCAGCAAGTGCGCCTTGCCCAGCGCGTTCCAGAACTCCTTGGCCGAGAGCAAACTCCCCGGCGCAGCGGCCTGCACCGCGCTCACGCCGTGGATCTCTTCCGTATGCGGCGGGTCCGCCGACAGCACCACTGCCGTGTGCTTGCGCGCCTGCAGGTGCCGCAGCAGGCCCGCCAGCACAGCCTCATCGGACAGCGTGCCGTGGCCGAATGGTCCTGCGATTACGACGTTCATTGAGGTGCTCCCTCCCCCTACCCCCTCCCGCAAGGGGCGGGGGAATGCAGCGCCCTATACAGCGCGGCGCCGCTCAACAGGGCCAGCAGCGCTCTGGCGCCCAGCGAGGACCAGGCTGCACCGACAGCGCCGTAGCGGGGAATCAGGTACGCGCCTAAGGCCACGGCCAGCGCCACGCCCAGGGCCTGCAAGACCAGCAGTGTGCGCTCCCCGCGCAAAGGGTAGAATACCAGATTCAACGGCGCAAGCACGATGGAAAATGCGTAGGCCGGACACAGCCAGCGCAAGGGCGTGATGGAGGCCCCGTAACGTCCGCTCCACAACAGCGGCACGATGACACCCGCCGAAGCTGCCAGGACCCCCGCCGCCACAATCGCCAGAGGGATGCCCACGAACAGTGTCTTGCGGACATAAGCCGCGCAAGCCGCCGGGGTGTCGAGCACCGCCACGCGCGGCAGGAGCACCGTGTTCAGGACGCCGCCCAGGAGCAGCAACACCAGCGCCAGGCGTTGCGCCCCGGAAAAAATGGCGGTCTCCTCCGGGCCGCACTGCAACTGCACCAGGAAGACTTCGACGCACCCGCTGACCGTATATAGCAGCGCAATCGCCACTGCGTAACGGTTGAAACTGCGGAGTTGAGAATGGACTTCCTTTTCCGCAGCCGCGTCCAACTCCTTCGGCTTGGCCAAGGCGCTGCGCTGGATCAGGACGCTGGCCAGACCAGCCGCAAGCGCCGCGGCCGCCATCACGAGCAGCAGCACTTCGGCCGATGCTCCCGCCACATCGCCGCCGCTCAAGGAACGTGTGAGGGCGACAATCACCAGGGCCACCGCGCCCGCCTTGAGACTCGCCTCAACCACCTGGTGCGCGAAGTAGCGGCCGAAAGAGCGGGTGGCCTGCGAAACATCCACGCCCCACGAAGTGGCAGTCAGCCCCAGCAGCGCAAGTGCCGCGGCCGTCACCAGTCCCGGCCTGTCCCCTGCTGCCAGTGGGAAGCGGCACAACGCCGGCGCCAGCGCGCAGGCCAGGCCCAGAACCAGCAGCGCCAGCGCCAGGCGCGTCGCCAGCGCGCGGCGGAAGATGGCGTTGGCCGCGGCAAGTTGGCCTTTGCCGAAGTACTCCGCGCCGACCCGCACCGTGGTCAGCGCCAGGCCCATGTCGGCAACGTAGAGCAGCACGTTGCGCAGACCCAGCGTGGCGGTCAACATGCCTCGTTCCCTGAGCAGCAGCCTGCGGAAGAGCAGGACGTCCGCGCCGAGCGCGATGAGCGTGGCCAGTCCCTGGGCCGCCAGAACCCAGAGCATCTCCCGGGCCGCCAAGCTGCCGCGCAGGCGGGCATAGAGGGCGGCAAGGCCGGTAGCGGTCGAGGAGTTGGGATCTTCCATCACGCACCTTGGCTGCTTTTCCGCGCCGTGATCTGAAGGTGGCTGGCGCGGCCCAAGGCGGAGGGGAGGCGGCAAAGCTTCTTCTCCAAGGCCATGAGCCGTGGCGCGGAGGTCTCGTCTCCAAGAAGCGCTTCCAGTTTCTTCAAAGGCAGGACCGTCTTGCCGAAGAGGTCGAGCACTTCAAAACCGGCCTTTGAAAACAGCGCGCGCAGGCCCTCGGCCGTGAAAGTGTGAATGGGAAAACGCTCGGCGGCATCGAGGGTGAGCCACTCCATCTCGCCGCGTTGCAGCAGCGTCTCCAAGCCGGCGAGGTCGCCTTTCTCGGCGTAATGGTCAATGGCCGCGAGAGTCTGGTCGAGCGAGGCAACCAGCAGGCCCTGCGGGCGCAGGATTTCGCGGACTTCCCTGAGGGCCCGGTGCGGCTCGGCAGCGAAGGAGAGCACGTCGCCCTGCGCAATGGCCAGCGCGAAGTGTTCGCGCGGCAGCGCCGCAAGGTCCAGGATGTCCGCCTTGAGAAAACTGACGCGCGCCTCCAGGCCCATCTCGGCGGCCTTGCGCCGGGCGCATTCCAGCATGGCCTGCGAGAGGTCCGTGAGCGTGACGGTGTAGCCTGACTTGGCCAGACGCAGGCCGAACTTGCCCGTGCCGCAACCCACGTCCACGATGGGCGCGCGCAGATCGGACGGCAGCCACGCCTTCAGCGGCGTCCAGGAAAGTTCGTCCCACAATTCCCAGCGCCGGCCCTTGTAGATGTCGTCATAGCGTCTGGCCACGCGGTCATGGTAGCGTTCGTTGCGCTGGGTTGGGCTTTGGGTTACGGCGCGCGGTCTCGTATTTTCGCCTCCTGCTTGCTCTCTGTGTAATTGCTCAGCGGGTATTGCCCGCGACAACAAACATGCAGGTCGTGCTCCGCATGGGAGGTATGGGAATGATGGTAATCATGTATGACCGAAAAACCTAATGCCTATTTCTCCTTGGCAGGCTCCGGCTGCGCCTCGATGAAGGAGAAGCTGCCGAGGGCCTCGCCGATGGCCTTTTCATTCCTGTCCCAGTCCTCGGGCTGGGCCATTGCTGAAAGGACGAGGAGCGCGCCATTGGCCGAGTAGAAGCGCATGGTGGAGCGCTCGCGTTGGCCCTCGATGTCGCCTTCGCACTGCAACTCGAAGCCTTTATGGCCGGAGGTCTGGATGACGGCGCCGCTGAGCTTCTTGTAGTTCTTCAGGGCCATCTGCTGCCCCATTTCGAGCATCGGACCCATGCTCTCAATGGGCAGCGTAAAGGGCATGGGCTGCAAGGCGACGCTCACCTGGACGGCGCTCTGCGGGCTGGTGATGAGCACCGCCACAGGCCCGGCGGACTGGGCCTCCATCTTCCAATCCTTCAGCGAGGGCGGCAGGCCCACTTTGAGGCCGAGCTTCTCATTGGTGTAGGTACGGCCGTCGGCGCTCAGCTTGCCCGGCGGCTGTTTCTTCGTCAGGAGGGTCTCCATCAGCTTCTGGGGATCGGCAGCGGCCTTGCCGAGGTCCAAGCCGCCGGGATTGTCCTGGTCCACCTGCTGCAACATCTTCGCGGCGGCTTTTTGGATTTCCGGGTCGTTGAGCAGTTTGGCGAAGTCGAGTTCTTCTTTGCCTTCGAGCACTCCTTCCAGTGCTCCCAACAGACCGCCGCCTTCACCCTTCCCCGCGGGCGTGATGCCCAGCGCGGCGAAGTCAATGTTCTTGTTGGCAGGCACCTGGGCCTTGGCGGCGGCCAGCTTGGCGTGGACCGCGGCCAGGGGCGCCGCATCGAGCTGGCCGCGAATGAGCACCACGCGGGAAGGGGCGGGCGCGGCAATGCTCCAATCCGGGCCCAGCGCCGCCGCAGCTTCCTTGAATTCCTTGGCGGCCTGGGTGCTGTCCCACTCGGTGATCCAGAGGAGCACCGTGTTCTGGTCTTTGCCGTAGACGGCAAAGCGGTCGCCGCCCCAGCCGGCGGCGGCGGCCTTTTCCCCGTTCTTGAGATTCTCACGCAGCAGGACCTTGATGTTCAACTCGCCGAGCTGGCCTTCGCAGAGCTTCTTGTGCGCAGGCAGGTCCTGCGTGAGGTCCGGCCAGGTGATGACTACGGGGTCGTCGCGCTTGGCGAGCCACTTCTCAGGATGGATGATCTGTTCGGTGGAGCGCGGGGGATCTTTGCTGAAGGCGTAGTCCAGCAGCTTCTGGCCGCCGGCCTTGCGGACGGCGACGCAGAAAGAGAAGCCCTCCAGGTAGCTGAAAAGCAGGTTGTCGCGGAACCAGGCGGGCGCATCGGCCAGCTCTTTGCTGCCCGGCATGTCCGGCATCATGGCCGTGAGCTGCTTGGGGTCTTTGAAGAACTGGCCCATGATCTTGTCCATACCCGGAAAGTTTTCGAGGCGCATGCCGGTGCCGAAGTCGTACATCGCCAGTGTGGCGTCGCCTTCAATCAGGGCCGTGCGCGCGGCGCCCTCGTCCGAAAGCGGTTCGGTAATCTCAAACTTCTCCAGGTCGAAGTGCTGGTCCTGGATGGCGTGGGTCAGTTCGTGGACCAGGGCGATCTCCTCGACCTTGGCGGTCAAGCCCGGCAGCATTTGGTCCTCGGCGGCCTTGCCCGGACCACCCTTGGAATCCTGCAGGATAACCAGATACTTGCGCTTGGGGTCATAGAAGCCGCCGACCTGGCTGGTGAGCAACTCGGGCAGGTACTTGGCCAGCACCATCTCGCGCGGAATGAAGCCGAAGGCTTTCAGGCCGGCTTCAAGCGCAGCCATCTTTTCCGACGGGAGCTCCTCCTGGACAGCCTCCAGCATCTTCTTCCTGAGGGTTTCCCGCTCCAGAGATCCGCAGGCCACAGGCTGCTTGTACGGCAGGCCGCGGTAGTTCTCGGCGGCCTGTTTGAGTTGTTCGATCTTCTTCGCCAAGTCAGGCGAAAGCGGCGCAATATCCTTGGGCAAAGCCGGCGCTTCGGCGGCTCCCACGAGCAGCCAGCTCGAAGCTGCCAGCGCGAAGGCAAGGAAGGAAGCGAGGCGGGGATCTCTGCGGGCCATCAGGGGTACCTCCGGAAACGAGCAGGCTGGAAGCCCGCACCACAGCAGAAAGTAAGAAGGCCAAAGGCCAAAGTCAAAAGGAAAAGCCGGCCCACGGGCGAGCGCATGGCAGCAAATGTATACTGCGCGCGGTTGCAATCCCCAGTTCTTACCCCAGGCGAAGGGGAACGAACATGGGGTGTATGGGCTCTGTCGAGCCTGTCATATTTCGGCAAGTGCCATATTGATATGATGTTATGAGGGAAGTTCTGGGGACGCGCACCAATGTTTTCCCTTCCCTGTTCATCAGAACAGCAACCTCCACCAGGCCCCCGTCAATATGGCACAGGCTAACAGCCTGTTCCACTGCCACCGGCCTCCGCTCCCAGCACCGCCGTGAACGTCGCTCCCTGTTTTGAACTCTCGAATGAGATGCTCCCGCCGTGTTCTTCGGCCACCTGTTTGGCAATCGCCAACCCCAGGCCCCCGCCGCCCTTGGTGCTCACGAACAACTCGAAGAGCTTCTCGCGGACCTCCTCAGCCACGCCCGGTCCGGTGTCACTGACCGCCAGGAGCGCCTGGCGGCGGCCGCTGTCCCAGCGCGTGCGCACCGTCACCGTGCCGTCGCGCACCATAGCCTGGAGAGCGTTCAGGATCAGGTTGACCAGAAGCTGGCGGATCTTCTGGGGGTCGAGCGGCAGATCGGGCGGGAGCGCCGCATCCGCTTCCAGGCGGCTTTGGATGTGAGCGTGCTGCAGTTGCCGCTCCAGGAACTTCAGCGCCTCCGCGGCCAGCTTGTTCAAGTCGGTGGGGACGCGCCGCGGCTGGCGCGGGCTGGCCAGGGTCAGCAACTCCTCCACAGCCAGGGCCATGCGGTTGATCTCGCCCAGCAGCACCGCGTACGCTTCCCGAGTCTGGGGGTCTGAGCCGCCCCCGCGCTCTTGCAGCATCTCGACGGTCATGCGCAGGCTGGTCAGCGGGTTGCGGATTTCGTGCGCCACCGTCGCGGCCAGCTTGCCGGTGGCCGCGAGGCGCTCGGCTTTCAGCAGTTCCTCCTGCGAGTGGCGCAAGGTCTCAACCATAGTCCGAAAGGCCCGCGTCAACTCGGCGATCTCATCGCCGCCTTGTCCCTGCGGGGGCGGCGGCGGCAGTTCGAGGGGCTCGCCCAATCCGCCGCTGCTAATGCGTCTTGCCGCGGCGGCCAGCCGCCGTACCGGGCTGGAGATCCAGTGGGCGACCAGCAGCCCCAACGCCGCCGCCAAGGCCAGGCCCACACCGCCCAAACCCACAATCCGCCGCAGTGCGCGCTGCTGCGCATTCTCGATCTCCGCAAACGGATAGAGCAGGTAGAACCGCCGCAAGGCGGCCCCGGGGCCGCGCGCCGCCGGGGCCTTGTAGAGCACCAGCCAATCCTGGTGGTTCAGGCGCACGGTGGAACGCTGAATCTGCTCGCCGGCGGGCTGGAGTTGCCCGGCCCTGGGAGCGCCGGCGTCCCCGCCGGCCCTGGCGGCGGCGGCGAGCGCCTCGACCACGGGCCACGCCGCATGGTCGTCGCGCACAATGGTGCTCAGTATCCCGCCGCCCTCCTCCAGCACCACGAACTCGCCGTGTCCGCGCGCGGCGCCGTCTTGTGCGGGGCGGGCGGCACGGTCGCGGACCTGGCGCAGCGTTTCCTCACCGAGGTCGAATCCGGGCCAGGTGGCCACCTCCAGCGCAAAGCGCTGCTCGTCCTCCACCCGCGCTTCCACCTCCCCCAGGATTTGCCGCGCCAGCACCACGCCCAAGGCCAGCAACAGCACCGCGAACAGCGCCACGAACGGCAGCGTGATCTTCAGCGCCAGGCCAGGCTTCAACGTATCCATAGCTCCACGTCATGCGGGTTTTCCCGCACCAGGAAGAAGCGCGGCAGCACCGCGGCCTGGCGAAAGCCCAGGGCGCGCAATACCTCCTGCCGGGCCGGCCAGAGAGAGTCGGCATAGCAGATAGCCGCGCGCCCGGCGGAAAGCTGCAACCGCTCGGCCAGCGGCTGGAGCTCGCCCTCGAAACCCGGCGCGCAGAAGACGTCCAGCACGTCCACCTGCTTCCAGAAAACATGCTCCGGCATGGCGCAGGCGATAGCCACGGGCGCGCCGGATTTCTCCGAGACTGCCACTTGCGCGCGGCCTCCCTCCCATTTCGAGCAGTCCGTCTCTTTGTTCATGGCCATGAGCAACGGGAGCGCGCCGCCTTCAGTCGAGGCCGGACCGAAAATCTCCATCGTCGCCACACGCAGGTGCGCCGGATGGCGCACCATCGTCAGGGCCGGCAGCGTGGGCCAGTGTTCAAAGCTGAGCGTCTCGCGCCGCACGGGGGCCGGGGCGAAGACCTCGGCTTCGAGCGTTTTCCGCGACTGGGCGAACCAGGCCATGCGCCCGCTCTGCGGCTCAATGCTCTTGAACCCGTGGCGCGCGTAGATGTGGTAAGCGGTAGAATCGAAGCCGGTGCCCAGATAGAGCGCCTTGCCGCCGCGCGCGCGGAAATCGGCCATCAGGCTGCCGATGATCTTGTCCGCGAGGCCCTTGCGCCGCTCCTCCGGGCGCGTGAACACGTGCCCGAAGATGCCCAGGCCGAAGGCCTCGACGGTCATCACGTTGGCGAGAGGCTTGCCATCGCGCAAAGCGATGTAGAAACGGCTTTGCGCGTCTTGGAACTGCTTGTCCAGGCTCTGGTTGATCTGCCACTGCCAGATGCGGCCTTTGTGCGCCAGCAAGTCGCGGACCTCCCGCGCCAGCTTGCCTTGCTCAGGCCCGAGCAGCACGCCGAGTTCCATGCGCTCACCGCTCTTGAGTGTCACATCCTGGAGTTTCCGGTACATGAGAGGCCTTTCCTTATGCTCTGCGGTCCAGAGAATGGGAAGAATGGGAAGAATGGGAAGAATGGGAAGAATGGGAAGAATGGGAAGGAGATGATGAGGAGTCCTCCCATCCTTCCCATTCTTTCCATTCTTCCCATCCTTCGATCCAAAACCCAAAACTGTCAGACCGGCGTCAGCGCCTTGCGCACCGCCTCGAGCAGGTCGCTCTCGCTGAACGGCTTCAATAACACCGAGGCGGGGCCGGGGCAGCCTGCCACGAGCACGTCCACGGAGGCCTCGCGCGTGAAGCCGCTGGCGAACAAGACGGGCAGGTCCGGGCGCAGCATCTGCATGCGCAGGTAGGCTTCCAATCCGCCCATGCGCGGCATGTAGGCGTCCAGGATCGCCAGGCTGAAAGACTCCGGCGCCTCTTGGAAACGCTCAAACGCCTCCTGGCCGTCCCGGGCGGCTACGATTTCGTAACCGCGCCCTCGCAACGTCCAGGCCATGAACGTGCGGAAATTCTCCTCGTCGTCCGCCAGCAGAATCTTGCACGGCGCGGAGCGCCCAGGCGGAGCGTCCTCCTGCCTGGCCGGCGGGGACGCCGGCGCTCCCACGGCCGGCGGTGTTTTGCGCGCGGTGGGAGCGCCGGCGTCCCCGCCGGCCAGGCCCAGCGCAGGCGGTGCGTTTCCCGGTTCGGCACTTCCCGGCAACGTAACCGTCCAGAAAGTGCCTTGGGCGCCGGAACTGGTGTTGTCGCAGCGTCCGCGATGAGCGCGCACGATGGCGCGCGCCAGGGCCACGTCGCTGCTGAGGGCCGTGTCATCCAGCAGCCCCGCGCGCCCGCCGGTGTGCGTTGTCCTGGGAGCGCCGGCGTCCCCGCCGGCCAGGGTTGTGCCGATGTGCAGCTCCGCCGACGCCGGCAAGCCTGCCATGGCCGGGGGTTGCCGGAGAGTCTTCAAGCTCATCCGGCCCCCTGGCGGCGCCAGGCCCTGCACATGGCGGCCCAGCGCCAGGACCAGGGTCCGCAGCAAGTCTTCCTCTCCCACCACAGCGGGGACATCCGGCCCGAGTTCCAGGGCCAAGGCGCAGCGGCCCTTGTTGAGATGGGCCAGCAAGGCAGCGCAGTCCCGCACGACCGCATTCAAGTCCACCACGGCCTGCAGCAGCTTGGCCGGGCGCGCATGAGGGCTGGCGGCGGCGCGCAACAGGCCCGCAGCCTCCTGGGCCGCGTCCATGATGGCGCCCAGCCCGGACGCGGGCAGTTGCTCCGGCGGCGTGGCCAGCTTCAGACCGGAGGCCTGGGCCAGGATAACGCTGAGCTTGTTGTTCAGGTCGTGATACAGGGCTTCGGCGAGCAAGTCTCTGTGGCGCTGCTGGTCGTGCCAACACTGCTCTGCGCGCCGCAAGCGCCTGTCCGTCTCGTCAAGGACGCGCGCGCACACCTCCGTGACAGCCGTGCCGTGCCGGCGCAGCGGCAGGAACGTAATGGACAACCAGCGCTGTTGTTCCAGTGCCGCGCCGCTGACGCTTCCGGCCCCCAGAGCGGTGATGGCCTCAGACGGCGAATACCAGGCGGGGGCCAGCACGGCTTCCTCGCCGGCCCAGGCGCGCACCAGGGCGGCCCGGGCGCGCGGCCCCGTGAGCACTGCGGCGGCCCAGTCCAGCGGCCCGGGCTTATCGGACTCCTGCCGCGGCGGATAGGGTTTTATGTCCCCGCTTGCCGAGATGAAGAAAGAGGCCGTGGCCAGGCCGGCCAGGCCGCGCCCGGCGCTGAGCCGCTGCAATTGCGCCTCCCGCTCCAGTTCATCCTCCGGGGTAGCTGCTTCGCGGGCCAAGAGCAGGAACAACTCCTCTGCTTTCTTCGGGTGCTCGTCGGACCGCAACCTGGATACGTCAATCCGAATTCCGGCGGCGGCTTGGTTGATGCCCAGGCACTTCGTGTGAAACTGGAACCGTTCGGCTGACTTCAACTTCTGCCACTGCATGTCGAAATGTTCCAGGCTTTCCGGCGCGAGGAACTCCCGCACGCTATGGCCAGGCAGCTCCGGCGCGGGATGGCCGAACAGCCAGGCCGCCGCGGGATTGGCCTCCAGGATTGCGCCCGCGGCGTCCACAAGCAAGGCCGCGTCACCGAGGGTCAAGAAGATTTGGCGGTAGCAGTCCGGCACGTACACACCTTTATTAAACACAGAGGAACGCAGAGGGGATTCGCAGGAAAAGATTGGCTGTTGTTTCCATTGTTTTTTCTCTGTGTTCCTCTGTGTCCTCTGTGTTGAGCCCCCCCTTAGTCGTCGTCGGGAACGGGCCCGCCGCGACGGTACGATTCGAACAGGGGCGGATCGTCCATGTCACCGATCTTCTTGCCCATATCGTCCAACTGCCTGCGCAACGCTTGATTTCTGGAGGCGGCGTGCGACTGTTCCAACTCTTCGCGCTGCGGTTTGCGCTGCCATTCCATGTCGTGCTGGAAGGCGTCCCAATTAGGCAGTTCGCGGTCCACGGCGAACCCCACATAGAAACGCTGGCTCGCCGCGGGGTCCGGGGGAGCGTTCTCGTCGGGCGGCGCCACGGCCACGTCCAGCACTTCGCCGACAGGCTTGGGGGAGGACAAGAAGACCTGGACCAGCGGCTGCTTGGCCACCTTGTTGGACTCCCTGTCCCCGCGGACCTCATCCAGGCTGTCCAGCGGCGGGACCTTGCCTTCAGCCCACTCCGCGCGCACCTTTTCGACGGCATCCCAGGCGCGCAGCCGCTTGGCCAGCGCCGCGGAAACGGCATCGAAGGTCTTGGGTTCCTCAGGGAGGTATTTCTTTTTCTTGGCCATGACCACGCCTTGTTCCTTGGCGCCCGGGTCAGTGAACTGGGGAGTGAAGAACTTCTTGCGGTTCTCGATCTGCCTCTTCCTCTGGTCCTCTATGAATTTCTGCGCCCCCTGGCCGGTGATGCGGCTGAAATCCATTGGGTCCTTGTACAGCGAGAAAAGGGCCTCCCCCCAACCGGCGTCAGGCGCTTTAATCACCTTCTTACCGGCCTTGTATTGCGCTTCCGAAAGCTCATCCGTGACCCAGTACACCAGGTCTTGCTTCTTCGCCCAGTCGGCCATGTCCCACGGTTTGCGCTGCGGCTCCGGCCTGGCCTCCTGTTCTCTCTCGTAAGCCACCTCGGCGTCGGCCTCTTCTCGCTGTAGCCTGTCCATACGCCGCATGGCACGGTCCGGAATATATTTTTTCGCGACTTCCGCCTTGACTTCCTCAAATGGCTTGTATTTCTCCTCGCCGGGCTTGGGTGGGGGCTCCCCCGGCTTGAGCGGTATTTTCCAGTCAGCCTTGTGGACCTCATACCAGTCCCTGAGCCCCTTCTCCTTCCACTTGGTCTCGACCTCCGCCTTGACTTCCTCAAACGTCTTGTACTTCTCCTCGCCGGCCTTGGGTGGGGGTTCCCCCGGCTTGGCCGGTATTTTCCAATCAACCTTGTGGGCCTGATAGAAGGTCTTAAGCTCTTGCTCTTTCCATTTGGCCTCGACCTCCGCCTTCACCTCATCGAACGGCTTGTATTTTTCCTCGCCCGGCTGAGGCGCCGGTTCGCCGGCCTTGGGCACGATTTTCCAGTCGTTCTTGTTCTGCTCATAGAGCTGTTTCAGCGTGCTGTCTTCGGGTTTGTTGTCGCCCGCCGCGAGCTTCTCCTGATCCAGGAAGACCATGTCCGCTGAGATTCTGGGCTTGGCAATCAGCAGGTCCGTGAATTCGCCTATATTGGTTTTGTACGTGTGGCGGAAGGTGTCCCTGGCCCTCTTGGCCCTCTCGACAGTCTCTCTTGTCCCCTTCCCGTTCTGGATCCTCTCTATCAGGGTCCACAGATCCACATACTCGTTGTAGCACTTCCTGACCGCATCCTGGGACGGCTCCTGGCCTTTGTCGAGCAACTCCTCGGTCTTGAACTCCTTGAAGCGCAGGCGCACGACTTCCTTTTCCTCGCTGTAGGCCACGAAGAGTTCCTGGTCGTCCACCTTGCAGGTCTCGTGCAGATACCTGAGCAGCTTGCCGTAGAGGTTCGTTTCCCGTGTCACATCCTCGAACTGCGCGGCGGTCAACTGTAAGGAACTGAGCAGCTTCCTGTAAAGGTTGTCCGTAGCGTTCTGCTGCTCCGTGCGGTTCTGGATCTCCGCGATCAAGTGGTCCCGTGTCTCTTGCTCACCCAGCTCAAACCCATTTTGGGCCGCGACATTCCAGGCCACTTCATGGAGTGCTGCGCCATCAGTGCTGTAGGTCTGCCGCGAGTACTGCGTCAGGACATAGCGCAAAGCCATCACTTCGGCCGGCCCGAGGTAGTGGAGGCTGCCCCCGAGTTTCCTTCTGTACTGGATGGCCGGGCCACGCGACGAGCGCCAACTGCTTATCGCGCTGGTGGCGCCAAACATGCCCATGCCCAGGACCACCACTGGCAGCAGCAAGTAATAGACGAAGCTCTTATGGCGACGAAACCACTCTAGTTGCATGTTCGCTCCCGCTTGAAAGTCCTGACCGCACTTCAACCGCGCCGCATTGTAACCCAGCCCAGCCCGCTTTGCCAGTGCGCTCCGGGTTCGCGCGCCGGCAAGTGCCTGGGAGCGCCGGCGTCCCGCCGGCTTTCGTCGGCGCGCCATTACCTCACCGGGCATAGGCCGGCGGGACGCCGGCGCTCCCAGACGTTTGACGACTTTGCCGGTTGAGCGTAGGCTCGGCGGATCCCCTCCCCCTACCTCTCCCGCAAGGGGAGGGGGAAAACAAAAGTCGCCCCCTGCCCCGCCCGCAAGGAGCGGGGCAAAACAAAAGGATCGCCACCCATGAGACAACTCATCTTCTACAGCCTGGCTGAGGCGGAACTGGACAATCCGCGGTTGCTGGACCGCGGCCTGGCGGACGTGGCCGCGCACGGGTTCGACAGCGTGTACCTGGAGTACCGCAACGTGCGCTCAGGCTGCACGACCCCGCGTTTCCGCAAGGCGGTGCAGGTCTTCTGCCGGCGGGCCCGCGCGCGGGGGTTGAGCGTGGTCGTGGATGCCTCGTACAACCGCTTGGGCGAAGCGATCAGGGCGGAAGCGCCGGAGGTGTTCAGCGACTCCCTGGTGCCGCAGCGGCTGCCGGTGCGGCAGGGGTGTTTCACGCTGCGCTTCTCCGATGAGATTCTGCACCGGTCCCTGGAGCGTTGCTGGCTGCTTGAAGGCGCCCGCGTCCGCGACGTGACGCGGCAAACGGAGCTGGTGCAGGCGGTGACGGACGGCGGCGGCTGTGCCATGACCGAAGTGAAGGCGCGCGCCGTGGCGCGGCTGACGTACCGCCTGCGAGGCGTGCAGAGCGGCGAGGTGCTGGCTGTGATGCGGCGGCGGTTCGAGTACGGCAGCGTGGACCTCAGCCAGCCCCGGCTGCGGGAGTATGTGCGGCGCTGGCTCAGCACCTTCGACGGCCTGCGCGTGGCCGGGTACGCGTGGGACGAGCCGCACTTCGGATTTGCATTCTGGCGCGAAGACGGGCGGGCCATCAGCGACAGACTCTACCGGCTGTTCCAGCGCCGCTTCGGCTATGACTTGCGGGACCGTCTGGCGGACTTGTGGCTGGACCAGAGCGACGGCCGTTCCGCGCTCACACGGCTGCACTACGCGGAGCTCCTCGAACAGGCGCTGGCCGATTTGGAAAAAGACTTCGCACAACAGGCGCACCGGAAGCTGGGGCAGAAGACGCGCGTGTTCCTGGGCATTCACCGCACCATGCACGAAGAGACCAGCGACGACTTCTACATCGGCTGCTGCGACTACTTCCGCCATAACCGCCACACCTCGGGCGGCTTTACCGACAGCGTCTTTGAACGCGAAGATTCCATGCTCACGATGCTGCACCTGGCGCGCTCAATGGCGGCGGCGAACGGCGGCCCGGCGTGGAACAACAGTTGGGGCTTTGTGCCGCAAGAGGAACATCATGCCTACTACCTGCGGCTGATGGGCGCGATGCAAGTCGGCTGGATCGGCCACACCTATCACAGTTCCGGGCAGTTCGGCCCCGGCTATCCGCACCATCCGCTGTGGGCGACACTGGCGCAACACCTGGCGGCTCACCGCCGGCTTTTCGCCGCGCTGGAAGGGGCGCAGCCTGCCGCCGACACCGCCGTGCTCTACAACTGGCGCGCGCTGGCTGCCTTCCCCGGGAACTATCTGCACATTCAGCGCCGCAATCTGCTGCTCTTGGGGAAAGCGCTGACCTATGCGCAAGTCCAGTTCCAGTTCGTGGACGCGGATGTGCCGCGGCGCGCAGGCCGGTGGCGGCGCGTGATCGTGCCTTGGCCGGACCTGCTGCCGCCGGGCGCGCTGGCGCGGCTGGGGGAACTCGCCGCCGCGGGAACGGAAGTGTTGATCTTCGGGCCGCCCGCCGACGACGACGCCTCCGGCAGCCCGCAAGCGGCCGCGTTCGCACGGCTTTGCGGGATACGCCCGGTGGAACGGAGCACGGAGCTGCAAATGAAGGAGGGCGCGGTGTTGCACTGGAACCGGCGGGCGTGGCGGCTGGCGCCGACGGCCGTCGAACCGCGCTACCGCAGCAATGAGCGCGCCAGCTATCCCGGGCACTTCAAAGGCTACGTTCTCCGGCCGCGGCCTGGCACGGAGGTCGTGGCGACGACGCGCGGGAAACCCGTCGCTGTCCGGCGCGGCGGGGTGACGTACTTCGCCGCGGAGCTGCCGCATTTCGCCGGATTGCCGGAAGCCGTGGTGAGCGGTTGTGCCAACCCGCCGCACGATTGGGCGTTGTTTGCCTATCAGCGCGGCAGCCAGCCGCTGCTTGCCGGTGTCGCGCGTCACGCGCAACCACGTGACGCCACCATTGAGTGGTTCGGCAGCCGGATTCGCCTGGAGAAGTGCTCGTCCTTCGTCGCCGCCATGGAAAGGAACGGGATGGCGGTGCGGTTCAGCGAAGGCTGGAATCGTGGGGACGGCATACGCGACTGCTAACCTGCACTTTATCTCGGGAGCTTGGCGCCGGTGGCTTGTTCGAGTTGCAGGATGCTCTGCAGGAAATTGAAGCGCGCCTGGTCGCGGGCCACGAGCGTCTGGCGGTAGGTGCGGCGCGCGTCCAGAACCTCCAGCAGACTTGTGGCGCCGCGTTCGTAGGACTTTTCCGCGATGTCGAGAGCTTCCTTCGCCCTCTTGATCGAGGTCTCGTCGTAAAGCTTCAGA
>Ga0187861_10002611_pt1 | contig 16716 bp, 13 predicted proteins | sample June2016WEW_10_1_3_FD_132986 | JGI IMG/M metagenome (GOLD analysis project Ga0187861, IMG submission 132986) | Peatland microbial communities from SPRUCE experiment site at the Marcell Experimental Forest, Minnesota, USA - June2016WEW_10_100 | ecosystem: Environmental > Terrestrial > Soil >...
CCCCGACCGCCATAATCATTGCCGTCAACCATTTATGGCGCCACACTACCCCCAGGTGCTCCATCAGGTCTATTTCATCGTATTGTTGCCCCTCTTCTTCCATTACCTCTCCCTTTTTTCACTTCTTCTTGCCCCTTTCACCTTTGGTCTAATAGGCATTTTTGTCCGTAAATCCTTTCAGTACCGTCTTAACTATTATTTTCATATCGAGCCAAAAAGACCAATACTTCATATAGTCCAGATCGAGCTGCACTCTCCGGGCCATCTTTTCTATCGTATCGGTTTCACCGCGCCAGCCGTTTATCTGCGCCCACCCGGTGATCCCCGGCTTCACTTTATGCCGCAGCATATAGCCGGGGATAATACGCCGATAATATTCGTTGTGAGCTACCGCGTGCGGCCGGGGCCCGACTACGGACATCGACCCCTGCAGCACATTGATGAACTGGGGAAGCTCGTCCAGGGAGGTCTTTCGCAGAAAAGCTCCAAATCTCGTTACCCGTTGATCATCCTTCCTCGCCTGGGGAACAGTCGCGCCATCCTCGCATACCGTCATGGTTCTGAACTTCGGTACCGTGATCTCCTTCCCGTCGATACCGTAACGCCGTTGTGTGAAAAACACCGGCCCGGAAGAAGAAAGTTTCACTCCAAGGGCGATAGCAGCCATGAGCGGCAATGTGCCAAGAAGGATGAAACCGCTTAAGACCGCATCTTCTGCCCGCTTGATCCATCCGTCAGGACCATGAAACGGGCTCTCATACACGCTTACGGTCGGAATCCCGTTCATACCCACCATCCAGTCCAAATCGCCTTTCACTTCCATATCGGGTCCTGTCATCGGCTCGTCGGGAAATATTTAACAGCCTCGCCCTCGACAAATTCCTTAAATTCCCTCTTGAAGCGCTCGCTGCCAAACCTTTCGGCATTTGTTCGGATCGCGGCGTAATCGAACTTATCCTGCGTCTTTTCGAACTCATTGACGGCCCCGATCACGCTTTCCACACTCTGCGCGTCGAATAACACTCCCGTCTTATCCGGCAGAACGGTCTCGCGGATCCCACCCTTGCCATAAGCAATCACCGGGGTGCCGCATGCCTGCGCCTCGACCGGGACTATGCCGAAGTCCTCTTCAGCGGCGAAAACGAACGCTTTCGCTTTTTGCATATACCCGGCCAGCACGTCAGTCGGCTGATACCCCATCAGCTCGATATTCTTTCCCGCTCTTGACTTTATCTTTTTAAAATCCGGGCCATCTCCTATCACCACAAGCCGCTTCGTTTTCATCGCGGAAAATGCATCCACTATTACGTCTATCCTCTTGTAAGGGACCATCCGCGAAGCCGTCAGGTAATAATCATCTTTGTCGGCACAGAAAGAAAACCGCGCGACATCTACCGGGGGATAGATTACGGCTGCATCCCGGCGATATATTTTTTTTATGCGGCCGCACACGAATTTTGAATTTGCGATGAAGAAATCGACCCCGTTTGCCGTACGTAAATCCCAAAGCCGAATCCGATGCAGCAGCCACCTGGCGATCCATCCCTTGATCCCTTTGTCCAATCGGGCTTGTTTCAGATACACATGCTGCATATCCCAGGCGTATCGGATCACAGAATGAATATAAGAAATATGAAGTTGGTCGAACCTTGTGAGGACCCCTTTGGCCACAGCATGGCTGCTGGATAGTACCAAATCGTAACCCGACATATCGAATTGCTCAACGGCCAACGGCATCAAGGGGATATACTGACGATATTTCTTCCTCGCGAAGGGGAGTTTCTGAATAAAGCTGGTCTTGACTTCTTTTTGAAGAATGAATCCCCGCTCGCCGGGAAGCAGGAAATCGATCATGCTGAAAAGATCGGCTTCGGGATAGAGCGAAATAATCTCTTCCAGAACCCTTTCCGCGCCCGCATAGGTCACGAGCCAATCATGAATGATGGCAATCTTCATTCTTTACATGCGTTGCGTAATTGTCGTGTAACACTTGATGCTACTTCCCATAAAGTACCCGCTCGTAACACGTGGCTAATTCGTCCACGTGTTTTTCTATCGTAAACGGTTTTTCCCAATATTTGTCATAGCTGGCCGAGCCCATTCCCCTCGTAATATTAGGATCTTGCAGCGCCCTTATTTTGCGTAATAAGTCCCCAACGTCACCCCCTCTAAACCAGAGTCCCGTTATCCCGTCAGTCACTGCTTCTCTTGCACAAACAACATCGGAAACAATTGAAGGAACCCCTGCCGCAGCAGCCTCAAGAACTGTAACGCCTTGTGTTTCGTACGATAAGGACGGAACAACCAAGGCTCTGGCCTTCCTCAAATGCTGCATCACCCCCTCCTCGTCCAGCCACCCCGTAACCCTTGCCTGAGGGCAAATCTTTTTAATATTCGACAAACAAGGCCCCCCTCCGACGAAGGTTACCGCAGCCGAAGCCTCTTCCGCTGCCTTCGCAAAAAGGTGCGCCCCTTTTTCTTGGGATAATCTGCCGATGAAGAGGAACATCGTGTTTTCCGCGACGTCAACAGGTAGACTCTTCCGAACATTGACCGGATTACTTATATGATAGATTCTCGCATCCCGGGGCAAGAAAGGGTTATGAACACGTTCGGCGAAATCAGACGGGACGATATATTGTGTAATATGCGACGGAAGCCCTCCCACCCGTCTTTGCACCATTTGCCGGAGCACCCTCCAAAGCTTATGAGAGTAGCTTCGCACATCGCAATTTTGAAGCAGGCAAGCCGGCGACAATGGTGAAAGAGTGCATATTCGAAGGTTTTGGTAATTGAAAAAGCCGCCGTTTGGACAAACAGAAAAATAATCGTGAAGCGTTACCACTACCTTGAAGCCCTTTGCCAACGCAACGTGCACCACGCTGGAGGACAAAGCCTTCACCCAGGAATGAATGTGGATCACCGTATCGGAAGGATCAACAAAATTAAGCAGCCGAGAAAAAGTTGCCGCCGCTTTCACATTCCATATTCCTTGACAAGCAGCTTGGACACGAAGAGGATTATTCAAGATGTCGACCTGGTCTGTGCATAGCACTCTCACATTATCATGGTCCAGGATAGGGGCGACAGGCTTCACGGCAGTAAAAAAAAGTACTTTATAGCCATGATCTGCGAGGGCAACCGAACTGGCGATAGCAGCGTGACTGCTCCCGCCATTGATATGGCCGAAATCGCTTAAAATAACGACGTTCTTAACTTTCAGCATCCGCTCTTTGAAACCGCTTCACGATTAAGTGTGCCAGGCTGCCATAGCTCGCGATCCGTGGAAATATTTCCTTTTCCATTAATCGCTTCGCATTCGCAGTCAACTTTTCACATAAATCGGAATCTGCGAGCAACAACTCGATTTTGTGCGCTATCTCACCGATGTTCCCCGGATTAACAAGGAGCGTATGAACTCCATCTTCAACGAGAAATGGGATCCCACCAACTCTCGACAAAATAGTGGGAATACCGAGGGTGAAACATTCATACCCAACTCTTGGGAACCCCTCGCTATAACTAGGGAGAACTAAAATGTCGCTTGTTATCAAATAATATTTCAACGCCTGCTTATCGATAATATGGCCGAGAAACTCTACCCTTTCGCGTAAGCCGTTTTCACATGCATACGCCTTTAGATGCTCCAGGGACTCACCGCTGCCGATAAATCTCAATTGTAAATCCCGGTGGTCTGCTTGCTCAACTACCTTACGAAATGCGGCCATCAAATCAAAGCATCCCTTTTGCGGCCTGAGTTCGCCACAAAACGCTATAACGAGAGGGCCGTTTCTTTCCTTCCTATCCTCCTTCAAATCCTCTTCATCAACATTAAGCAATGGAGGAGCCAAATACAAATTCCCTTTCTTCTTTCCGCCTTGACCGGTGTAATAGTACTCGTAGCTTGCTGTTATGGCGAAGTCCGACCTTAGTATTCCCATGACTACAGTTTTTTCCAAGAGTAGTGAAAGGAGAGGGCTTATCAGTTTTCTGATCGCTCCCGATTTTCGGGACGTTCTATTCTCCTCACGCCAGTTGCCGCCAACATATATTCCGACTCTTGAACCTGAATTAAATAGAAACAGGTAGAGGAGGGCGACAGCGCCCAGCGGCGATGGCAGGAACACAAAATAATCGGCTTTGTCCCTACAGAAAAGGATAAGCCTGAGGATCTGCCGGACATAATTGCCGAAGAAAACAAATGAGCGGGTATCCGGACTGTTGCCTTTTACGAGAGAAAAAGCGATTTTATCGGTCATACCTGCATCATCAAGGAATTCATAGCCCATATCATTCGAATGCAGCGCCGGCGAGAAGACTTCCACGCTCTCGACCAAGTCAGCCAATGAGTTGTAGACATTGGAGTAGTTTTTCAGATGCCTGATGTTGCCGTCCTCCCCACAAGCGACAGCGCCTATGTTAATAATCCTGAGCTTCATGTGCGACTGACCGTGCATGACGCGGAAAAGTACTTAGCAGTCACGTGGGCGGCGAGAACCTTGCAACTTTGTTGTGACGGAGCGAGCGATTCGAGAAATATGCGGCAATCGTCATCATCGGATAAACTATAATGGTCTGCTCCCAGTTGGTATAAGGAGTAAACAGGCCCTGATACAATGCCGCGACCAGCAGCAGATAGAAAAACACCTTCATTGTCGCGTCGAACCGAGTGTGTACTTTTGTGACGTTTACGGCGCTCACAATTTGAAAAAGCAACGCAAAGAACAAAATAAATCCCAGCAGGCCAAATTCTGCCAGGAGATTACTCCAGGTATTTGTTCTCATCATGAAGGCGCCCGCCACGTTTTCGCCGGACACCAGGTCCTGGTAAAACTCCTGCTGTGAAAACGCCGACGGAGTACCACCCTCTAACATTAGGCGAGCGGCTGCGATACCACCATAACGTCCGGGACCGACGCCGAAAAAGAAATGCATGGTTGAATCACTGACGGACGAAACAGCCATAGACCAGGCGTGAATAGGCCCAAACTCAGCGAATCCGAGGTCTAAGACTTGCCCGATTCTCACGCCTCCTTCCTCTCCAGCCTCTAATTCAGCAATGTAGCGAGACGAACATAGGCCAAGAGCTATCAGGATCGCTACGCCAAAGATAATTCTCTTTGGAGCCCTCAGGTTTATCGCATGAGCAAAATAAAAGAGTGCTATTCCAATGGAGTTGAGGAGCATCATCTTTTCGTTGGACGGATAATATGAAAATAGAAGAAGGGCGAAAGACATACAAAGGTAACGGACGCCCTCTTTCGTTAAATAGAGGTAAAAGTAAACGAGTGAGAAGATCGCGATGAAGCTGCCAAAAACGTGGGCATCGCTAAAAGCGCCATAAATCCAATCCCCCGGCGCCCGGTAAAGAGGCAATTGGACCGAGCATGCAAGCGCAACATTGAAGAATAGAAGACAGGTATAAAAGAAGAAAATGAATTTCATGTGTTTCATGCGTAAATCTGTAGTACCGGCAATCAGATAAAAAAGAAAAGGACCAAGATATAAGAATACCCCCTGGAATACAGCCATGTATGAAATCGTTTCATTCGAAATAGCACTGATTGATGCCGCTCCGACCATCAGGGATAGGCCGGCCGCCATCCTCAATTGGCTTCTGAATTTGATGTGAAACAATCCATAAATAGATAGCACTACGAGGAATGCGGCCTCGAAGAGCTTCATTTCTCGGGGAAGAAATCGGAACCAACCCAAATATCCTGTTTCGAAACCGTCAGTAATCCTGGAGTTATCCTGTATGGTTACCCAGAATGTTGCCATAAGCAGCAGGAGATATCTTACAGAAAGGATTCTCAGGAAGGTCAAGAGACTCTCTATTTAGCCGCAGGGCGCCAGCAAACGCCGGTAGAGAAGAAGGTATTCCCTCGCCACTTTTCGGATATCGTACTTTAAAGCCGTCAGTCCGGCATTCTGCCCAAGAGCGTGCCTCAATGAAGGGGAGCAGATCAAGGTCCGCAAAGATTGAGCAAGCTGTTCTACTGAGCCTGGGTCAACAAGCAACCCGTTTCTGCCTTCTTCTATCACTTCGCTATTACCACCTACCCTTGTTGCAAGGCACGCCAGGCCGGCGGACTGAGCTTCCAACAAGGCGTTGGAAAGACCTTCTGCAAAAGATGGGAGCACAAAAATGTCGGCCACCTGCAGATAAGGAGTTATTCCTTCAGGAAGATCCGTCACAAACCGAACTCGATTGCTTGCCTCTTCAGTTAGCCGCGACAACTCTTGAGGCAAAGATGCTCCGCCAATACTCACTAATAAGGCATGTGGGCAATGGGATCGAATGTGTTCCCAAGCCTGCAATAGTACGCCGAGACCCTTCTTTGGGTGAAGCGTACCGGCCCGGAGAACTATGCATGCGTCTTCCGGCAATCCAAGGCGCAGACGGTTTTCCCGGCGTACTTGATCCGGCAACAGATCAATCGCTTCTACGCCGTTCGGGATTTCTACGATCCTGTCGGACGGAAGACCGATTTCCAATAGCTCCGCCCTAATAGCCCGGCAAATAGCGACGACGGCGTGAGCATGAAAAAGACCTTTCTCTGCCAGTCGCCGCATAGGCCACCGTAGCTCTTCGCGAACAAGACGCACATCGAACCTGCTGCCGCTGTTTCCAGGTTTAATGACCAGCGGCTTCTGAAACATGCGCGCGGCCATGAAGCATGCGGCGCTATGCACGTGGCTGAGAAGATGCACGTGAAGGATATCATAGTCGAATCTGTGCGACGATAGATACAATAGCCAGAATGGCAAATTTGCCTCGATAGGCTTCAAGACGCGCAATCGGGTTACAGGAATCGAGTTAATAATTTCACTCCTCAAATCTTTCTTCGAGAGCCGAGACGTAAGGACAGTGACCTCCATTCCTAACTCAATCAAAGCCTCCGACAACTTGAGACATTGTCTTTCTGCCCCACCGACGGTGGGATAGAAGTGTGGGATGGCCATAAGCACTCGATGTCCTCCGCTCATTGTCCGCCCAATTCGATATGCCCTTCCCATCCTTTCGAAGGGACAAATCGAAAACCCGTCTTCGCCAATGTCTTTAGCTCGGGCCAATAATTTGAGCGCATCATAAACTCGCGGTCGTATTCGAGCCAATTATCTTGCATCCCGTTTCGAATGGTTGGGATCAAAAAGGGATCAAACCCCATAAGGTAGGCGCACACGACATCAAGCGAGACGGGGTTGTCTCCGGCAACGAGAGCGCCGCACGCACGCGGCGTTGCTTCAAGCGGGCCCTCACCTTCGCCGGCAACTACTGCGTCAACCAGAGCGAAGTAGTGACGCTGCCGCGTGTTACAACGTAGTTCTCCCTTCGAGGTGGCGTAGAAGACAATTCGATTCAGGTCCAGTATTGTTCTCCATAGAGTGTCGTTGCCGTACCAGTTGCCCTCGTAATACGGATCGGGAAATGGACGTATTCTTCGACTGCTGCACAACAGGTGCAGCATGAGTGCGTAGCTCTTCCGAACGGCATAGTGAGGACTCGCCTCTTTTCGATCCAGCATTATGGTCATTATTCGCTTCCGTAGGGAGGGGGCCGGATACTGGTCTCCGCCTTCTTTTGCGGAGCCGTTTGTATGGTGAGGCAGCCAATCTTTGGAACCGTTAATGCCGACCATATTCTTCAATGCTGCAGTTATACCTGCTTTGCGATGAGTCTTTAGCTTCGGCAGATTGATTACGCAATTTGCCTGCAATACGGGCTTGGCTATGAGATACTCATGAACCGCCTCATTGTGATGAAGCGTCATGAGTTCCGGGACGTAATTCGTGACCCTGAACCGTTTGATTCGCTGCCCTACCTCGCTAAAATGGCTGTAGCCATCTAAACGTACAACAGCGTGTCCGTGTGTGCCCGCGACCGGCTCACGCATCTCGATTACGCCTTGTTGATCTTTTCTGGAGCGCTCGCGCCGGAAGTCGCACAATTCGATTTCCAATCCGGATTCGGTTCGAGAGAATTCCACTACCCGGTCAAGATGCGTCCCCCTGATTATAGCGTCAAAATCGGCTGTTTGCAGCGGGGAGTCGCCGATAACGATTCTTCCGCTGCCTTTCAACGCTAAGACCACATAATCAAGTACGGCCCTGATCACTGAGGCGTGTGTTACCATAGCCTGTAAACCGTTATCGTGAGCTCTGTCGTGGACAAGATTAGGTTTCAACGCAACCATGTCGCCCGGCTTAATATATTTTTCTAAAGGATTCCATTGAGGAGTATTCCTATTGTTCTCATCCAATCGCAGTAATGAGAGCGTCTCGCGTACGGCCGGGTATATCTGATTGCCCGGGCAATTAAAACCTCGCCCACGGTACGGATATTCAGGATAGTCTTCGGGCGGATGAAAAGAAGCATCTGTCGGATAAAGAAGGCGGGTGTCTCTAAAGACTGCTATCATTAAAGGTATCGATCTCTGAAGGCGGAAAGAGTTCGTGAGGGATCAAGGAAATGGTAAACCGATGTTTCCCGGAAGAGGACGCAGCAATGCTGTCGGGGAACTCAAAGTCGAGACTAAAATGAGGAGAGCCGTATCGAAACACCAGGTCTCTCACCTTGTTTAGCTCGTCTTCCCCAAAAGCGGGACTTCGAACGATGCTAATAACTATCCTTTTTCGATCATGCTGTACGACCTGAAATTGCCTCACACCTTTAACGCCGTAAAATAGGTGAGTAAAAAACTCACCATGCAGCAGGCGCCCTTCAGGCGAGACGATCACATCTGATGATCGGCCTTTCACTTGAGTTATCTTGGGCAATGATCGACCGCACGCACATTGTGTGGGGTTGCCGGCCACTCCAAGGTCACCGGTGTCGTAGCGAATAAATGGAAAGGCAGAATTTGTCAGATTTGTTACTATGATTCGACCCGTTTCCCCGGGCTCCGCACGCTGTCCGTCCTCCCGGATGATTTCCACAAAATTCGTTTCGCCCAGGATGTGCAGTCCATCGTGCGCCTCGCATTCCTGGGCGACATTTCCGACTTCTCTACACCCGTAGCGGTCGAAAACGGGGGCGTGAAAAACGGATTCAAGCTGCCTTCGTTGGGCAAGGGTCAAGGTTTCTGCGGAAGACTGAATGGCGATCGGGTCCAATCGCAAGCCCCTGTCGGATAGATACTGAGACAGGAGAATGAGCGATGAGACGTATCCGACAATGAACTTGGGGCGAAAAGCAGAGAGCACCTTTGCAACAGACGCCAATTTGGACCAATCGAGGCCGAAGGTGTTTATCCATACACAATTCAGTTCGATTCTCCTCCTGAGGTCCTCCCATCTACCGCCCGGAGCATCGTAGTCACTCCCCCACAGGAATGCCCAGCGCATGCCGGGCTTATGCCCGCACATATCATAGGTGAGTAATTTGTCGGCGGCATTTGCGACCAGGTAGTGACGATCCTGATAGAAGCTTAACAAGTGCCCGGTAGAACCGCCTGTGTGGTTCAGCCGCAACTCCGCCCTGTTCGATCCGGTCGCCAGTAGCCGATCAGAAGCCGTCTGGACATCCTGCTTTCTCAAAACAGGGATATGGAGGAACGCATTTACACCGGAAATAGCGCGGGGGTCAACCCCGGCCTGATCAAAACGCAGGCGATAGTAAGGCACGCATTCGTAAGAAAAGATGGCCATATCCCGTGCCTTTTGAAAACTCGATGCCTCTATTCGCTCCGAAGGCCAGAACTGGCTTCTCTCTACGTGGCGCAATCGACGAAACAGCTCGCGAGAACGGCATAACGCGTAGTTGTAATAAAGACGGGCGGTCAGGCTGTACATATGACGGTTTGTCGTAGTGGGGCCGGAACTTCCGGGCTTCCCGGATACCGAAGGCTCACACGCGCGCTACCCTTTTTAAGGGTTGTATCATTACACCCGGCACAATCAGACTCAGCTTCTCCCAATCATCAACACTGAGCCTGGGGCCGATGGCTGCCACAAATGCATACAAGGCGAGCATGCAATATAAAGGGAGAATCCACATCCTGAAATAGACGAGCTGACCGGCGATGAGAATGGTACAAAAGATGAGGAGCGGAACTGCTAACGTCCGAATGAGGCTCCAATCAAGCCGAATGTTAAGGCGTCGTGGAGTGAGGCATACCGCTGTTATCGTGCCGACGGCGAAAGCTATGATCTGTCCGTACGCTATACCATGCCGGCCCATTAAATACAGAAATACCGGGGAGCATAGGTAATTTACAAAGCCGATAACGCCGTCCAGCAGAAGTGTCGCCCAAGGGGGACGAAGGGCAAACACATACATGCCCCATAGGCCATACGAGGCGTAGCCTATTTGAGCGACACAGAGCAGCACTACGAGCGGCCACTCCCCCGCGTATTTCGCACCTCCATATAAACGGATCAGCCAAGGGCTTCCTGAAGCCAGCATTATAGAAAGCGTGGCCACAATGAAGAGAGTGTACCTCATCGCCTTTTGCGCAAATTCGCGCAACCTCTCGGTGGGATCCGCCCGCATACTTAGTACCCGAACGAGAATAGGATTCTGCAAAGATTCTATAGACATATTTATCAATCCGGCGAAGCGTCGGGCGACGCTGTAGGCAGCGAGTGCACCAGGGTTGAGCATGATGCCGATTATCGTCTGGTCGAATTGCATGAACCCATATCGGAGAAATGATCGAATATAAAAAGGAAACCCATATCGGAAGACTTGCGGAAATGATGCCACACCGCTATTATTAAGAATAAGTCCTCGATTTGGCCATAGAATTCCGAATAGAGGAATCACTTTACTTGCGACAATGCCATAAAGGTAGCCTGGAAAGCCAAAGAAGACAAAGCCAATGACTCCTAACACCAATTGCGACAAACCGTCAATAAAGTTCCAAAAAGACAGGAGAGTAAATTGTTCGTTGATCTGCGCCAAATATTTTCCAAAAGTGAACCAGGTGGATGCTAACGCGCCCGGGATCAATATCCTTATGCATACGCTATAGTCTGTTGTCTTCAGAAAAAGCCGGGACACCCGGGGAGCACACCAAAAAAGAAGCAGGCCAAAGACTACCAGGACCATCGATTGATAGAGCAAAGAGCACTTTATAAGCGCTAAGGCCTCATTATCTTTGCGGTTTGCCTTGAGCCTGGACGGCACTTGCTGAACCGCAACGGTGAGCAGACCGAGGTCCGACAAACTGCAAAAGGTAGCTATTATGTCAAATACAGCGACAACAGCGATTTCTGTTGTCGAAAGCACTCTCAACATATAAGCCTGGACCAAAAACCCAACAGGCAGCAAGAGCATTCGACTTGAAAGGATAGCGGAAGTACTGGTTGCCACGCTTGTGCTATTCGAGGAAATCATGGTCCTTCGGGAACCTCCCTCCCTGTCCCCTTTTTAACAGCTTTGTATAAAGATCAAGCAGCGTAATCGCGCTAGTGCTCCAACTGCAGTTTCCCGCAACGTAATGCCGGTTAACGCGGCCGAAGGCCGTGCGCATTGCAGCATCGGTAGAGAGCAGTGATAGCGAGTCGACAAGATTCTCTTCTTGACCATTGTCTATCAGTATTCCGTTAACACCATTTACTATCAGCTCAGGTATGCCGCCTACGGCCGTAGCAACCACGGGCAGCCCGCTTGCCATCGCTTCAAGAATTACGTTTGGAAAATTATCATAGTTCGAAGTAAGGGCGAATATATCCGAATTTCTGTAGTAATGCGCCAGTCGCTCCCCCGTCACATCACCCAGGAACAGTACCCGGCTAGAGACTCCTATCCGGTCGCATGCCTGCCGGAGTCCATTCTTCTCGATACCTTCGCCAATAACTGCGAGCCATAGATTAGCTCCTCGTTTAACCGCTTTTGCAAAGCCATTGATCAAGAAAGACACGTTTTTGATGGGTATGAGACGTCCGACATACAGAACGACTACGGCATCCTCGGGTATATCGAAAGTAGCGTGCTTCTGCTTCACCTGGCTCGGCCGAAAAAGATCGGTGTCAACTCCTATCGGTACTTTGTAGCTACCGGGATCAAATAACCTCGCGTTTTCGAGGGCCGCTCCGTTAGCGATATTCGCCGAATACTTACCCAGCCAGGCCCCTAGCATGGGGCCGGGGGGGCCAGGCCAACGCACCAAGGCAGGTTTTTGCAGGACCCTTTCTATCCAGTGAGCCAAGCGAGGCAGTCCGCAAAGCTGGTATATGTCAGCATGTCTCAGATCATTTGCCAAAAGGCATTTGAGGGCTGCCAACTCGAATAGAAGCATGTCAACGCGTGCTCCTCGACCGGCTATGACCCTCGCCCAACGACGGTTCATATGCTCGCCCCAATACATCAGCCACCGAAGATAGGGGGTTCTCACATATGTTGTAGGAAACTGATCGATAGGCCAATCGATCCCGCGCCAGCGCCGACCGACTAGAAGTCCTATACTTACGCCTGCGGAAGACAAGGCTCTTGCAAAATTGAGGTCAACATTCTCCCCTCCGCCTCTAGCAATGGCGAGCATGCGATTCACGATTATAACTCTCATATCGATCTTTCCCCGATTTTAAAGGACACACAGAAAGAACGTCTATTAAGGGGTTGTTATTTCTGAAAAAGTCTATTTACCGTGGAAAACGTAGCCTGCGCATGATTTGCACGCGAAATCAAATCTGCTAATAGATCTCGCAGGCACGCTCCTTGTTCCTCGTGATAGCTGCTTAGCTCCCAATAATGTGTCGCTACGACAAAAATGCCGTTTTTCCGCTGGCACTCGTGAAGGTCAGAGGTCAAATCGGACCAACTACAGACGGGCGTCAGTGGATGGCTGCATATTTGGCTGTGGCCATAATACTTTCTTATACCGAAAGGATACTGCCAGTTTATCCTGTTTGCTATAATGCACGCAAGGTTACAAGGGTGTGCCCGCAGGATGACCCGCATACCAACTGCACCGACCAAGTGTAGTCCCACTTTCACCAAAGCGCGTATTCCCTTTACAGAGATTGCATTGCTTGGTGGGACAACGCCATAAACCGGTTCGCCGAACAGCCGTTCGATTAAAAGCCGCCCCGCACGCAGCTTCTTCTCGATCTCTTGCAAATAAAGAAACTCAGGAATCCAAAACGCGGGGTGGTAAGGTACGGGCTTGACGACTTTGTAAAGATGACTGTAGCCGTGTAGTAGTATTGCGAATGATTTCGTCTTGATCTGTTGCCTAATATAGGAAATCAGCGCTTGGTTCTCTTCAATGGAGATAGGGTAGTTCTCTTGGTAAAATCTCTGAGGATCTCCTCTGTAATGTGAGGGAACATCATAAGGAATGACAGCGAGAGATAAAGGCACTTTTCCCCATAAGACGCCGTAAGCTGCCTCCAAGTCCTCAGGCTTTGTGAAATAACTCGTATCGTCATCTCGTAGTATGAATATCATCGATGGCGGACTCTTGCTTATCTTAATTAGGCTATTTCGGTCTGCTGTTGCCAGCCAAGGGGCAATACGAACTTCAGTGAAGGAAGTTCCGGCAGCAAAAATTCTTTGTACTCTCCGTTGGATAGACTCTTCAGCCGTATTCCGTCAAAATCATCAATGAGTGTCAGGGGCCATCGGCGCAAACCGGTTGCCTTCACGATAGAGGGGATTCTTCTGATGTCAATTCCGATGAGCTTGGCTATAGTAGCATCGGTGGCGACTAAATCGGCGCCGGCAATTATCACACCGGCATTCCTTGAGGTCGGTGCAAGAGGACCGTCTCCTTCGCCCGCCACAATTCCATCGACAATGGTCAGGATTTCCCGTTGCCGACTATTCGACATACTGGAATGACTTCTGTCATAATATTGAAGAATACGCGTTACGTCAAGTATCGTCCGCCATAACGTGTCGTTTCCCTCCCAGGAACCATCAATCACCTCTCGATCGAAAGGTGAAAGCGCGGATCTGCTTAGGGATACGCCTAAATGCGAGAGAAATCCAATTATTCTGAATCGCTGAGATAAATCTCCGAAAAGTATATCGATGAGCTCGCCATGCAGCGCCTTTAGCAATGACTTCCGGGAGTATTCGTCCCCACCGGCTTGAGGGTAGCCTTTTGTATGGTGCGGCAGAAACTCCTTTCGACCAACTGTTCCGATGAAGTTCTTGAGAGCGCCGGTAACTCCTGATTTCTTATGCGTTTTGAGCTTGGGAAGGCTAATAATTACATCGGCATCGAGGGCCGTATTACAGATTAAATACTCATGCTTGCCCGCGCCATGATGGCTCTTCATGTCCTTAGGGTTATAAGAGGCGACACGATACCGGTCGGCCAGGTAGTCACGACTTGAATGGAAGCTATCCGTTCCCAAATCTACTAACGTATAGCCTGTAGGGTCCCCGGATGGCCTTGGATGTTGTACTCTGAGGCGGAAGTCCCGTATGTTGACATTGAATCCCTTATTCCGGTAATCACCGACGAGAGAATCGAGACGCGTATGCCATAGGAGCTTAGACAAATCGCAGCTTTGCAGGGGAGCGTCTCCGATTGTGACTTCTCCTGACCGCCCCAATGCTTTAAGAACATAGTCGAGCACAGCTTTGATTACTGACGGGTGCGTATACATGCAGAGAATATTCTGCGCGCCTGACAAGTTATACTCCCGGACCCAATTGGGCTTTAGCAACACCTTCATACCGGGTTTGATTATTTCACTTAACGGATTCCATTGTGGTGTCCCATATCTTTGTGAGTCAAGGCCTAGCAAGGCGAGGGCAAGGCCGATCATTTCGCAGACATGCTGTGGCTGGTTTGAGTTCGTCGATCGTTCAGAGTCACGAGACGTTTTCGCAGGAGCATAATCAATTGTCGGGTACGCAGAATTCTCATTGTGTATCACCACCACTGGTTGTTGCCGTTCGTCCATTGTGATAAGGCCAATCGCTCAGGTAAACTTGTGCGTCTTAGCGTTCCCTATCTTGCTTAAAGTAAAAAGAGATTTGCCATGCGCAGTGAGGGGCATCTCTGGAAGAATAGCGAATGATGTGCGACATTCCGGCCCCATCACTACTCGAATCCGCCGCGTAATCTCTTCTTGCTCTGCTTCCTTAAACTCACCATTAACAACAAGATTTATGCGGATCCAATCAAAGTCCTCTTGTATTACCTGAAAGTGTTTCACTGAGGATTTGAAGTAGAAAAGATGCGTGAAGTATTCGCCGTGAATAATATCCCCGCGTTTCGTCAAAAAGTTGTCGGAAATGCGGCCCTCAATTCTCTTGAGGGTTGGCAAGGGGTTTCCACATCCACAACTTTCACCCCCCTTTATGGCGATGTCCCCGATCTCATACCTCAAAAGAGGCATTACTCGATTATGAAGCGTTGTCACAATGAGTCTGCCGCGCTCACCCGGTTCAACCGCCATATCGACGTCATTCACCACTTCAACTGTGTGATTAAAGGATAAGACATGCAGGTTGCCTTGCTTGCATTCTCCCGCTATGGCGCCACATTCTCGGGACCCATAAAAATCGAACACGCGTGTCTTAAACGCTTCCTCAATAGTGGCGCGCATAGTATCTGTCAGTCTTTCGGCCGAACTCACGATGAATAAGGGCGCATGAACTCGCCGGGCCTTATCTCTCATGTATCGGGATAACGTAAAAAGGGAATTAGCGTAACCTCTAATCATGTCCGGCTTAAGCGAGTTAATGGTATCAACGCATAGAGAAAGCGTTCTTGGGGACAACGCAAAAGCGTTTACATAAACGGTACCACGCAGCACGCCGACAAGCTGTTTTTTCCAGTCGCCTGCCCAGTTAAGCAAATCCGCTTCTGAACCCCAAATCAAGAGCTTTTTCAACGCTCTGGTGTCGTAACCCAAAAGTTCCCTGTAGAAGTAGTTGATTGCATGGGCAACATATCGATCATACTCCGCATCTTGCAGCAGCAATATCGGATTTCCGGTAGAACCTCCTGAGGTGTTCTGTCTATGCTTCATCCGGGCGAAGTCGTCCGCGAGAAGGTCCGGAAAGCATTGCCTCACGACGCTCTTTGTCAGAATTGGGTACTTCCTGAGACCGGCGTAACGTTCTCTATAATACTTTACATTCGCCAATGCATACGCAGAATTCTGTAGTTCGTATTCCTCGGCCTTAGTCACTACAGACGTAACAATAGATTCATATTCTTCCTCGTTCCCGTATGGTAGAATGCGTCGTTTAATCCTCCTTAGAAATGCGGCTGAATTGAAAACAAGGGTATCGAAGGGCATTGTGAGCTTTACCGGGCGGCTGAGGTGACGGTCATTTTACGGCCTCTTGTGCAGTTGACATGGGAATTGGAGGAGGCAGCCTATGCTGCCCGAGTGCAGATGCGAGGCCGATCCATCTCAATAATGAGTGCAAAGAACAACTACTCAACACTTCTCATCAAAGAAATAGATCAGGCTACCGCCTCTGGGAATGATTGTAAATCTTTGGACTTATGCGTATTATCACAGCATACATTGTAAATCTTTGGACTTATGCGTATTATCACAGCTTACAAGGAACGGTAATTTACATTAAAATAGGATACGGGTCAAAAGCAAGACAAAAATATAGTAACAAACTGTTAAGACTGTCGATAAAAACAACGGTCCTTTTTGCCATTGTTTACTACGTTTACCCTCTTCTCAGCCTCTTCGGCACGCATTTGTCACCAACCGTCTCAGCAATCCCTTCCCGATTTCGTTCTGTTGCAAGCCATTCAGAATGGGTGTTTACGAATGTGCACA
>Ga0187861_10002616_pt1 | contig 16694 bp, 8 predicted proteins | sample June2016WEW_10_1_3_FD_132986 | JGI IMG/M metagenome (GOLD analysis project Ga0187861, IMG submission 132986) | Peatland microbial communities from SPRUCE experiment site at the Marcell Experimental Forest, Minnesota, USA - June2016WEW_10_100 | ecosystem: Environmental > Terrestrial > Soil >...
TTCCAGGTTCGAAAATACCTGGGGATTTACTTTCCCCGTCTTCTTCAGAATCGCGAGGGCACGATCCCACAGTGGAGCAGCTTGTTGGAGCTTTGATTCAGAGTCATAGATCAGCGCCATTCCAATCGAGGCATAGCCTAAGTCGGGATTGTTCGGGGTCAGAGATCCTTCCAGAAGGGCAATCGCCTGCTTCCCGCGCTCCTCCGCCTCGTCAAATTTGCGTTCTTCCGAGTACGTGTCCGCCAGCCTGCCCAACGTGTCTGCCGTCCGCACATCTCCGGCCGGAAATGATTGGGCCAGCGCCAGAGCGTCCAGAAACTCGCGCTCAGCTTTTGCAAACTCGGGCGCACCCGCCAGGTTAGTTTGACTCGTAAAACCGCCCCAATAGTACTTTTTCGACATACCCTTGGCGTAGGCTTTGCCGCCCTCTTTCATGTGCTTTTCCCATTCCTTCTCCTGGGCCCACGCGGCCGGAATTGCCAGGATCAGGAGGGAACTCATCACGAGCGCCCAAGAGACTCGACGGTAAAACGAATCAAAGCGTGACGCGACAATGCGCATGCAGTCCTTCTCCTGCCTCGCCCTTGCCGTGGTACCTCATCAGGAACCCCGCGGCGACGGTCAACAGCATCGGTGATTCCCCGCGTCCATATTTACGACGAAACCGGAAACAGCTTTGCAACTGCGTTCAACGCCTTGACGAGTCAGGGATATCAAGGGGTCCCCTGGATCATCGGTGAGGCATTTTACAATGACGCGGCGGAGGCAGCGGCGCAGCTCCAGGAAGCTAACAGCACCGGGCAGAAGGTGCTTTACTTGACGCAGTGGCCCCTAACTAACATCCAACGAACGCTGCAGTAATGCTGTGAATGTAGCCCCGCCGGTGGACTTTTCGAATTACCAAGCTCAAGATTTCTGAGCGTCTTTACTGGTTAGCGAATATATCTCATGCTTAGTCTTTAGGCGATTTCACACTGATTTAAAAACGGCGCACTAACCGGCCAGCTTTAGTTCCCGCACTCAGTACCTGATGCAATCAGGCCATTTCACGTTTTGACCGCTGGTCATTGAGCGTTATGGGGATGTTTCACAAGATAGCGGTTGGACCAACCTCGAAACAGTTTATTTACCACGAGAAAGACTTTAGAACTCGCTTCTGGACTGTCGCAAGATTGTTGTCCATATCTACGTACATGAAAACAAGTACAATCGTGTTCCCATTCTTTTCCGTCGTGTAGAAATCGACATTCGCCCGCCCTCCGTAGTCGCCGTACCAGACATCATATGCAATCAGGATTCGATGCCATTGGTCCCTTCTTGTCCTTGCCGTACCAGCTCAACCCACTTCTTCATTCCCTCGAAATAGCATTCCCTCGAAATAGCTCGACTGGAAGCAAGAAACGGTTTACGATTCCATTTCATGAAAGCCTCAATGGCAGGCTGAACTCGAAGCCTGCAGGGGAGGTGGCTCATGAAGCGGAATTCGCCTACCTATCGTTGCGACGTTTCCACTCTGACTTTATTCTGCGCCGTTACGTTAATGTTTTGCGGCACGCTTGCGCATGGGCAGGGAAGAAAAGGTGGAGGAGCGCCGCCTCCAACGCAAACTGTTCCAAACCCTGCAGCAATGCCACCCGCTCCCCCATCATCGTTTGATGAAGCCAATATGGTCCTCGGTAACAACCGCAACCCAGTTCCGTCAAAGAATCCGAAGGAAGATAACTGTTTTCTTCCACCGCTGAATGGGCTGGACACGGGCACGGTCGGAGTTGGGGATTTGCAGGTTCCGGAGAAGACACAAAGGGAGTACGCAGATGGCTGTGCCGCCATGAGGAACAGGAAAATAGCTGCTGCGGAGAATCACTTGCGCAAAGCGGTGAACCAGTATGCGAAATATTCCGCCGCTTGGGTCCTGCTGGGTCAAGTGCTGGTGGCGCAGCAGAAGACTGAAGAAGCCCACGATGCGTGTGCCAAGCCGCTAACCTCCGGTTCCAATTACTTGCCCGCTTATCTTTGTCTCACGGATATTTCCTCGCGCTTGAAGAATTGGGATGAGGTGCTGAAGCTTAGTACTCGCGCTCTCGAAATTGACCCGACCACCGATGCGGCCGCCTACGCCTATAATGCAATGGCCAACTTGAATCTGCATCGTTTGCCCGAAGCGGAAAAGAGTGCACTGAAGGCTTTGGAAATCGACAGGAATAGGACCGAACCGAGGGTGCACTACCTGCTCGCTCAGATCTACGAAGCCAAACGTGATCGCGCCAATGAGGTCGCTCAACTGCGGGAGTATTTGAAATACTCCACCGATCCCAAGGATACGGCCACGGTGAAGAACTACTTGGCGGAGCTCGACGAGAAGAGCCGTAAGTAGTCAGACATGAAGCGAGCTATCCCTTCTAGAGTGGGAACGCGGGTTGAAGCTTGCCCATAACCCAGGGCAGCCCTGATGTGCCGAGAAGGAATTCCTCGTGAGAACCATTTGCGGATAACTGTTGTAACCAGGCGTTTACGCTCAAAACCCCCTCGACGGGGTCGGTGAGCGAAATCGAGATTTATCGCCAACCATCCTTTCGAGCCACCGCCAACCCCTTCGCTTTCATTGACTTGCCTGCTCAGCCCACGTAAGATTTGCCCCTGATGATCGGCCAGACCATCTCGCACTATCGCATCGTCGAGAAGCTGGGCGGTGGGGGGCGCCTCGCGCCCTTCGCGCCGATCTCCTCAGCCGGTTCCGTGCTCAGCCGGCTCCGTGGATGGCTCCCGCTTTGTTCCTGGCGCCATGTTGATGGAGCGTAGGCGCCGCGGACTTGCACTCACTGAGCGCCCTTCAAGTACCTATCGAACCAGTCCACCGTGCGATGAATCGCGTCGATCTGGTTTTCTCTTTTTGCAAATCCATGGCCCTCGTTTGCATAGTAATGTGCGTCCACAATCTTGCCGTCGTTCTTCAACAGATCGACGACTTGAACGGCTTCTTCTTTCGGCACGCGCGGATCGTTATCGCCCTGCAAAACCAGCAGCGGAGCCTTTACGTTGTGGATGAAACTAATGGGTGAGGCCGCGTCGTACATTTTTTTATCTTTGACGGGATCTCCCAGAAGACTTTTCTCATACTGCTGCAGCTCCGGGTCGGAATGCTGGAGCATGGTCATCCAGTCGATAATGCCGAACAGTTCCACCCCCGCCGCCCAGATGTCGGGAGTCTTGCCAATCGCCATCAGCGTCATAAACCCGCCATAGGAGCCCCCCGTGATTCCGATCTTCCTGGGATCGACGTAACCGGTGGCCTGCAGGAACTTGGTTGCGTACACTTCGTCCTGCAGGTCTCCGCCGCCCAGATCCTGGTAATTGGCTCGTTGAAAATCCATTCCGTATCCGGTCGATCCCCGCACGTTGGGCGCAATGCAGATGTAGCCGCGCGAGACCAGCGCCGCCACACGTGGGCTCCAGTAATCCAGAACCTGCCCTGTCGGCCCTCCGTGAGGCAACACCAGCGCAGGATTTGAGCCGTCGCGCTTCAAATTGAATGGCACCCACATTAGCGCGCTAATGGTTTTCCCATCGAAAGTTTTGTAGTGGACAATCTGCGACTCTGGCATCGGCGCTGAATTCAGGCTGGCAATCGCGGTATGCGTGAAGCGATTCGCGCTTCGGGACGCGATGTCATAGACCCAGAAATCGCCGGGCTGAACCGAACTCTCATGCGAGAGCAGCAAACGATTGCCCGAAGGGGAAAATGAATTTGGATGGGCGGCGAAGTCGTTGAGCCCCTCCTGCAGGGAAAGTTTTTCGGCGCGCATGGTTGCAGCATTCACGAGGTAGACTTCGGTGAGGCCGTCCGCGTTGAGCCTATACGTGAAGGAGTCTCCGCTCGGAGAAAAGTCTCCCGAGCTTGCCTCCCACTTAGTATCTGTGACCCAAGTCGATTTTCTAGTGGCAATATCCAAGAGCGCGACGTTCTGGTATCCGCCCTTCCCATTGCTGGTAATCAACAGGGTCTTTCCGTCGGGCGATAAAGATGAAGCAAAATTCACAACTTTGCCTTCATGGGGAGTCAGATTCGTCGTCTTTCCGCTGGCCACATCCACGGCATAGACATCGGCGTCCGTGAAACTTACTTCAACCCGATTGGCATACAAAGTTTTTCCATCGGAACTCCACGCCACGGAACTCCAGGAATGATTCGGAGTTTCTTCGTGCGTCAGTTTGCGAACTTGATGGGTCGCCCAGCCCAGGAGTGCGAGATCGTAAACAGTCCCTTCCTTCGGCTTGTAATTCAGCGCTATCGTCTTGCCGTCGGGCGACCAACGCGGGGACTCTTCGCGGACGTCCGGTGTAGCGGTCAGGTTGACGACCTCGCCCCCATCGCTCGGAACCGCGAAAATATCCCACAGTTCGTTGCCGCCAGTATCCTGCTGGTAGACAATCCACTTCCCGTCCGGTGACCATGTGCCAGCGTACTGCCGCTCGTCCGACTGAACCAACTGGATGGGCCAACCGCCTGCCGAGCTGATCTTCCATAGATTCGGGCGGCCCGCCATGTTGGTGGTGAACAGGATTTCTTTTCCATCCGGCGACCATGAGGCATTGGAAACCGATCGCGTGAAGTACAGGTCGTCAATTGGAACCGGACGGGCCTTTGAATTTGAAGCCGAGATGATGGATTGCGGATTGGTGATCTGGCGATCATCTGGACCGGTGGATTGTGCCAGCAAGAGCGTCGGGAACAGCAGTACCAGCAAAACCGCGGCAATCAGACGCAGATGTTTCATTTCTTGACCTCGCGAGAAATAATGTTTGGAGTAAAGTTCGAAATTCGCGGACCCCACGAATTTTACTTCGAACTGGCTCGGTAGGGGTATGCGGAAACGCCAAGGGAAACTCTGTTTACCTCGGCGCTGCCGGTGGGCATGAACCTGATTACTGCGGTATACGGCGGCGACTTGAACTTCGAGGGCAGCACGTCGAAGGCACTGAAGCAGGTTGTGCAGAAGTAACGGGTCTGGCTGCGTCAGAATTGCCGCTCGGGTCCCTCGATTCGAGCGGCTTCTCTTTGCTCACACGGAAAGGTGGAAGAGGTAACTTCTGTTAGCAGGCGTTAGCACAAGCTTGCGCCTTTTGTTTCGCCAGACGGGCGAAAGGAAAGCACAAACTTGTGCAATGGGTTTTTCAACAACTGATCTGTTGAGCCACTGCCATCCCATGGCCTTCATTGACTTGCCCCGTTTCGCCCGCGTAAGATTTGCCCCTGATGATCGGCCAGACCATCTCACACTACCGCATCACCGAGAAGCTCGGAGGCGGCGGCATGGGTGTGGTCTACAAGGCTGAGGACACCCGGCTCCATCGCTTTGTAGCCCTCAAGTTCTTGCCCGATGAAGTGGCCAGGGACTCACAAGCATTAGCCCGCTTCCAGCGTGAAGCCCAGGCGGCATCCGCTCTGAACCACCCCAACATCTGCACCATTTATGACATCGGCGAGCAGGACAGCCAAGCGTTCATCGCCATGGAGTTTCTCGACGGTCAGACCCTCAAGCACGTGATCGGCAACCGCCCGCTGGAACTGGAAACTCTGCTTTCGCTGGCCATCGAGACGGCTGACGCGCTCGACGCGGCTCACTCCGAAGGCATCGTCCACCGCGACATAAAGCCCGCGAACATTTTCGTCACCAAGCGCGGTCACGCCAAGGTGCTCGATTTCGGCCTGGCTAAAGTTACGGCCGCGGGCGGCAGCAGCCAGAATGAGGCCACGCGTACCGAAGCGATCGAAGCACAACTGACCAATCCTGGCACCGCGGTGGGCACGGCCGCCTACATGTCTCCGGAGCAGGCGCGCGGGCGCCAGCTCGACAACCGAACTGACCTGTTCTCCTTCGGGGCGGTGTTGTACGAGATGGCCACCGGCCAGTTGCCATTTCGGGGAGACACGACCACCGACTTGTTCGATTCCATCCTGCATAAGACGCCGATGTCTGCGGTGCGGCTGAATCCCGACCTTCCGCCCAAGCTGGAAGAGATCATCAATAAGGCGTTGGAGAAAGACCGCGAGCTGCGCTATCAGGTTGCTGCGGAAATGCGGGCCGATCTGAAACGCCTGAAGCGGGAGATAGAATCGAGTCAGACGGGAATTCCGGCCGCTGTGGACGATTCCCGCCAGCCCGTCTCCGGAACGCCAGCTGCAAGCTCAAGTGCATCGAGTGGCAAACAGCAGCCGGCAGTTACTTCGGCGCAGACATCGGCGGTGGGGCAATTGACGGGCGCCCGCTGGAAGATTTTGGTTCCCGCCGTGGTGATCGTCGTCGCTGGTCTCATCGCCGGTGGCCTCTACAGGCATTCGCGTTCCGCGAGTTCCGAGACGAATCCTACGCCGCTCACTGAGAAAGACACGGTCGTACTCACGGACTTCACCAACACCACGGGCGACCCCGTCTTCGACGGCACCCTCAAGCAGGCCCTCGCCGTCGATCTGGAACAGTCTCCGTTTCTCAACATCCTCTCCGACCGCAAAATCAGCGCGACGCTGAAGCTGATGGGCCACGCGCCAACCGAGCACGTAACCGCCGAGGTCGCCAAGGAACTCTGTGTGCGCACGGGGAGCAAGGCCATTTTGGCCGGCTCGGTTTCCAGCCTCGGTACTCAGTATGTGATCGGCCTGGAAGCGGTCGCTTGCAGCACCGGGGACCCGCTGGCCAAGGAACAAGCTGAAGCGGCCAGCAAAGAGGGTGTGCTAAAGGCGTTGAGCACGGCAGCAACCAGCCTGCGCGGCAGGCTGGGCGAATCGCTTGCCTCGGTACAGAAGTTCGATGTGCCCGTGGAAGCGACCACGCCCTCTCTCGAAGCCCTGAAGGCTTACAGCATGGGCGTTACGACCGGCCGCACCAAGGGTGACGCAGAAGCCATTCCGTTCATGAAGCAGGCCCTCGAACTCGACCCCAACTTCGCCATAGCCTATGCCGGTCTGGCTGTTTCGTATGGGAATCTTGGACAGGCGAGTCTGGCCGTGGACAATGCCAAGAAGGCGTATGACTTGCGTGACCGGGTCAGTGAACGGGAAAAGTACCGGATCTCCGCCTTGTACTTTGATGATGGCACCAGCGAAGTGGAGAAGGCCACGGAAGCCTACGAAATCTGGGCGAAAAGCTACCCGCGGGACATGGTACCTCACATAAACCTCGGTTTTATCTATAACGCTCTGGGGCAATACGACAAAGCGATCGCAGAGACTGAAGTGTCCCTGCGGCTGGAACCCACGATTAACGGCTATGGAAACCTGGCAGCCAACTATATCGCCGTCAATCGGCTCAAGGATGCCAGGCAGACGCTCCAGGAGGCACAGCAGAGAAACTTCGATGGCTTCGTTGTTCGGGCTGATCTTTACTACTTTGCATTTCTGTCCCGGGATACCGCTGAAATGGAGCGCCAAGTTGCATGGGCAGCGGGCCGCCCCGGTGAGGAGGACCGGATGCTCAACATCCACGCCGATACTCAGGCCTACTACGGCCGCTTGGAGAAAGCCCGCGACCTTGCCCGACGCGCCGCTGACTCCGCTGTGCGAGCGGATGCCAAAGAAACTGCGGCCCAGTGGCTCGCGTTTGGGGCGCTCCGCGAGGCTGAACTAGGCAACGTGGCTGCTGCCCGGCAAGCCGTCGCCCGCGCCTTAGCGCTCGCTCCCGGGCGTGATGTCAAAGTCCTGGCCGCAGTGGCGCTGACGCGCACCGGCGAGACTGCTCAATCGAGAGCTATCTTTGAAGGGCTCCAAAAGTCCGAACCCACGAACACGTATCTAAAGGTGTACTGGTTCCCGGTGATGGAGGCATCCATTGCGATGGCGCAACAGGTACCCGACCGGGCGGTTGTCGCGCTTGAGCCCTCCCTACCCTACGAACTCGGAAGCCCTCCTCCCGGAACCGCTATGTATCCCGCGTACATTCGCGGCCTGGCTTACTTGGCCCAGCGGAACGGTGCCGCTGCGGCCGCCGAGTTCCAGAAGTTCCCTGATCATTCCGGACTTGTGGGGAACTTCCTGCTCGGCTCGCTCGCCCATCTCCAACTTGCCCGTGCCTACGCACTATCCGGCGACAGCGCCAAAGCGAAGAGCGCATACCAAGACTTCCTAGGACTCTGGAAAGACGCCGACCCCGACATCCCCATCCTGAAGGAAGCCAAAGCGGAGTACGAGAAGCTGCAATAGGTGCAAAGGCGATCTTCCATGCGTGACCTGCTTGCACAAAATTGTCAACTGACGCTATCAGGCGATTAAACTCAGAATTCGCTCAATGAATGAAATCGTGATTTACCGACAACTACCCGCCACTAGGAAGTAACTTCCTCTCAATGAACTCTAAACGACGTTCCAGTTCGTGACCCCATTCAGCGGTTGCCGGAACGTTGACGGGTATCAGGTCATCCACAGGGTTTCCGGCTTTTACTGCTGCCGTCCATTCACGCATCTCACGAATGTATGTCTCTACCGCGAGTACGGGTGTATTTGCATCGTCCGTGACGATGTACGCTGAAGGGCCGAGACGGATACGGATCGCTCGGATGGCCGTCCGTGCCCGTGAAAAGAAACGGAAGGAACAAGCCAGAAAGATGGCAAGACTGTCCGAGTGCGAACGTGCAATAGCTATTGATTCTGCGGGGCTGAATTTAGGCCTCTGAGCGGGTCAAACCCTCGCTCTCCAGGCCGCGCGGGCCGGCGTGCTCCAGGGTTCTTTGGACGGGGCTAATCCACGTGGGTAATTGCATTGCACTTCCGAACGAGTAAAGTGCCACAAACGCCATCTAGCTGTCCCCTCATTTTTGCCTTCAGAAAGGAGATCCCATGAAAGCTCCAAAGACTGGACTGTTGATTTTGCTCTTGGCTGTGGGTATGTCTGGGAGCGCGATCGCGAACACTGTAGAGCATGTCGCATCGCCCTACCCGACCGCAGCAACCCCTAAGGCAATCGATCAAGGCGCTCTCGCCACACAACCGACTACAGCGTCAATCTCGATCACTCTCGCGCTGAAGCTGCGTCACTTGAGCCAGGCGGACGAGCTTCTCAAGGCGCTCCATACACCTGGCGATCCGCAGTTTCATCATTTCTTGACCGCGGAGGAATTCGTGGCGCGGTTTGGGCCTAGTGATGCCGAAGTCGCCCAGGTAATCGCGGGCCTCGCCAAATATGGGCTAACGGCCCAACGGACCACGGCGATGACCCTCAAGGTGACCGGACCGGCAGCCAATGTGGAGCGCGCCTTTAGCGTGAGTCTGCACAAGTACCAAGTCCCTGCGCACAACAATGCATTCGGGTATACCTTTTACGCACCGTTGACTCGCGGCAAGATTCCAGCCGAGATTGCGGGATTAGTGTCGGGTGTTGCTGGTCTCGACAACCGTCCACGCTATCGTCCTCATTTTCGAAGTGTTTCCGACCGGATGAAGCTCGCGCCAACGAATGTGCAATCGGCGAGCACCGGAGATCAGCCTGGTGAATACACGGTGCTTGACTTCGTCAAACGCTACGACGTGCAGCCGCTGTACAACTCCGGTGTGTCGGGAAGCGGGCGCACCCTCGGGATCATGACCCTGGCAAGCTTCAGGCCGAAAGATGCCTTTAAGTACTGGAACGCACTCGGACTGACGGTTGCTTCAAACCGGATCCATGTCGTCAACATTGATGGCGGGCCTGGCGCGCCTAGTGACGAATCCGGCTCCGGTGAGACTACGCTCGACGTCGAACAATCGGGTGGAATCGCTCCGGGAGCGAAGATCATCGTCTACCAGGCACCCAACACCAATCAAGGTTTTCTCGACCTCTTTGCGGCAGCGGTCGAAGCCAACGTGGCCGAGACCCTGTCGACGAGCTGGGGCACGTGGGAGTGGTTTGATAATCTGCAGAACGCCCCAGTGACCGATCCGCTTACAGGCAAAACTGTGAGCAGTATCGTGGCTGTCCACGAACAATTGCTGCGCGCCGCAATCCAAGGACAAACAGTATTTGCAGCCGCGGGAGATGGCGGGGCCTATGACGTCAACAACGATTTGGGTTGCTACGGACCGTATTCACCGGCGGTACCTACCAGTTGTAGCGCGACGCTAAGTGTGGACAATCCCGCAAGCGACACAGCAATTACCGCAGGAGGTGGGACAACGACGCCGGCTCACCTCCAATTGTGCTTGAATAGCGAATGCACGCCACCGTTTTATAACATCGATATTCCCCACGAAAGGGTATGGGGGTGGGATTATTTTGATGATTTCTGTAATTTCCTTGGATTGAATCCGATTTCTTGTGGAATCTTCGCTGCCGGGGGTGGGGGAGGAGTCAGCGTAATCTTTGGCACTCCGTCATATCAGGCCACCCTGCCTGGGATCCAGCTCAGCCAGCCCGGCCAGTATTGGCAAGGTGGCTCCGCGTTCAAATCCCTTGGTCTTGGAACGCACTACGTGCTGCCATCTCAGTTTGCGGGCCGCAACGTTCCGGATGTCTCCTTCGATGCCGATCCCTACACTGGATACGTGATTTACTACACTTCGAACGTGATCGGTTTCACGATTCTATCCGGCTATGGCGGCACGAGTTTCGTGGCGCCGCAGCTCAATGGCGTCTCTGCCCTGTTGGGACAATATCTGCAGAGCAGGCTCGGTCTGCTGAACTTCCCGCTTTACGATCTCGCTCTCAGTGGCAAAGCTTATGGTCACGCGCCGCCGCTGCATGCAGTTCAGTATGGCGACAACTGGTTCTACTACGGCAGCGATGGGTACAATCCCGCGGCCGGACTTGGTACCTTGGACGTGGCGAATTTCGCGAACGTCCTTCAGAGCATTTTCTACTGATTGCTCGCGGGTACATCAGGGCGAGCGGAGTCTGGGCGATCAATTCTTCTGATCCAAGTCCATGCGTTCGTCCGACCGTCGCTGCAGCCCCGGAGGTCACGAGAGGCAGGCTGAAGGCAACTCCCTTGCTCCATGCCCAAGTTAACTGGTGAAGAATCCCCATTACACGCATTGAGAATTGGCCGACCCAGGGGTCTTTTTTACAAGGGCCGGAGAACCCGAAGGATGCTCCCGCGAAACGATAGCCTTCCGGCTCGTCCGCTGATTCCGCTGGCCGCGCGCGCGACACCAAAGATTTCCGTTCAAAGAATCGAATCGGACACCATCGGGACACCAAACCGCAATTTCGGCCTAGAAGGATCAGCGGTGTAGCAGGCGCAACCGACACCTAAGTGTTTGCGATTAAAGGACTGGCGGAGAGGGAGGGATTCGGTCCCACTGTCCATATTGATAATACATAACTTATTGATTCGACACCCCCACATATACCACGTTTACCACACTTCCCTGATATGACGGCACAAAAACGGCACAATCCGAAGCACGTCCGGGGCTCGGACAGGAACATGGACAATACGCTGAGACGCCTGAAGGCGGCGCGATCCTGAGTGAAATCGAGATTTTTCGCCAACCATACTCTTGAGCCACCGCCAACTCCATGGCTTTCATTGACTTGTCCTCGCATCATGCCTACCATTTGCACGACTCCATGATCGGCCAAACCATCTCGCACTATCGCATCGTCGAGAAGCTCGGTGGCGGTGGCATGGGGGTGGTCTACAAGGCCGAGGACATAACCCTCCACCGCTTTGTCGCCCTGAAGTTTCTGCCCGAGGATGTAGCTCACGATCCCCAAGCCTTGGCTCGCTTCCGCCGGGAAGCGCAGGCAGCCTCGGCCCTGAACCATCCCAATATCTGCACGATCTATGAAATCGGACAGCAGGACGGGAAGCCGTTCATCGCCATGGAGTTTCTGGATGGGCTGACCCTGAAGCACCAGATCGCGGGGCGTCCGATGGAGACGGAAGTGATTCTGTCGTTGGCGATCGAGATAGCGGACGCTCTCGATGCGGCTCATGCCGAAGGCATCGTGCATCGCGACATCAAGCCGGCCAACCTCTATGTCACCAAGCGCGGCCACGCCAAGATTCTTGATTTTGGGCTGGCGAAAGTGAATCCAGTGCTGAACAACGCCGGACAGGATGCCGCGGCGGAACAGCCAACGGTCGCACTCGAAACCCGCCTGACTACCCCCGGAACAGCATTAGGAACCGTTGACTATATGTCGCCGGAACAAGTGCGGGGAAAGGAACTGGATGCCCGCTCCGATCTTTTCTCTCTCGGAATCGTGCTGTACGAGATGGCCACGGGCGTGCTGCCGTTCCGGGCCGAAAGCACCGGAGTGATTTTCGACTCCATCCTGAACCGGGATCCGGTTTCTCCGCTGCGATTGAACCCAGACCTGCCGGTCGAACTGGAACAGTTGACCACCAAGTGTTTGGAGAAAGACCGCAACCTGCGCTACCAGCACGCCTCGGAGATTCGCACCGACCTGCAGCGGCTCAAGCGGAACACAGATTCAGTGCAGGCGACAACGGGTGCGAAAGCCGGAGCTAAGACTTACACTGCAAAACGCTGGAAGGCGATTGTTCCTGCCGCCATCGCCGTGCTGGCGTTGTCAATCGGCGGTTACCTCTATTTTCACCGCACGCCTAAGCTCACCGACAAAGACACGATTGTCCTCGCCGATTTCATCAACACGACAGGCGACGCCGTGTTTGACGAAACGCTGCGTCAAGGCCTGGCGGTGCAACTGGAGCAGTCGCCATTCCTCAGCCTGGTGCCCGACCAGCGTATCCGGTGGACGCTTCGTCAGATGGGCCGCCCGGCGGATGCGCCACTTACTCCCGAAGTCGCCCGGGAAATCTGCGAACGAACCCAAAGCGCCGCGGTTCTCGACGGATCGATCGCAAGCCTTGGGACTCAATATGTGCTGGGGCTGCGCGCCAAAACCTGCGCCACCGGAGACGTTCTCGCTGAGGAGCAGGTGCAAGCCGCCCGCAAGGAAGACGTGCTGAATGCCCTGGATCGAGTTGCCAGCAAATTCAGAACCCGCATCGGTGAATCACTCACCACGGTAGAGAAACACAACACGCCGCTCCAGGAGGCTACTACTCCGTCTCTGGAAGCCTTGAAAGCCTTTAGCGCAGGGTTAAAAGTTGAGTTCGCAACCGGTTTTGTCGCCTCGGTGCCACTCTACAAGCGCGCCGTTGAAATCGATCCCAACTTCGCCATGGCACATGCGACCCTCGGGCTCATCTACAGCAGTATTGGAGAGTCTCTCCTGTCCAGGGAGAGCACGACCAGGGCTTATCAGTTGCAGGATCACGCCAGCGACCGCGAACGGTTCTTTATCACGGCTATGTACGAGCGGCAGGTGACCGGTAACCTGGAAAAGGCGCTTCAGACCCTTGAGTTGTGGGAGCAAACTTATCCTCGTGATGTCTTGGCCCACGGACTGTTGTCGGGGTTCTCCAACCAGGGTCTTGGCCACTACGAAAAGTCAATCGAAGAAGCCCAAAAGGCGCTCGTGATTGATCCGGACCTCACTCCCGCGTACGTCAATCTCACCGCCGATTATTTTTACATGGACCGGCTGGACGAAGCCGAGAACACTATTCACCGGGCCTCCGAGCGCAAACTCGAGATCCCTGAACTCTTACTCTTCAGATACTACATCGCGTTCTTAAACGGTGACCGGGCGGGGATGGACCGGGAAGTGGCTCGGGCCAAAAGCGAACCCGGGGCGGAAGATTGGATTTTCCACGCACAGGCTCTGGTTTTGGCGCGTTCCGGCCAGTTACAACTCGCCAGGGGGATGTCACGCCGCGCTGTGGATCTGGCTCAGCAAGCAGGCCAGCGCGAGAGAGCCGCTGTCTATGAAACTGCGGCCGGGGTGTCGGAAGCCCTGGTTGGCAATGCGCCCGCAGCCAAGCGCGGCGCGATCGCAGCAATCGATCTGTCCCGGGGCCGCGATGTGGAATACGGCGCTGCCTTCGCACTCGCGCTCGCGGGCGACTTCCCCGGCTCGGAAGCACTCACAAATGATCTGGAAAAACGCTTCCCTGAGGATACGTCGGTTCAATTCAATTACCTGCCAACGCTTCGCGCACTGTTCGCACTGAACCATGGCGAGCCTGCCAAGGCCATCGAACTGCTGCAAGTCGCCGTTCCCCACGAGTCGGCCATCTCTGCCATCGCTTTTTTTGGCCTTTTTGGGTGTTTCTATCCGGCCTATGTGCGCGGCGAGGCCTATCTGTCCTTACACCAAGGCGCTCAAGCCGCTGCCGAGTTTCAGAAAATTCTCGATCACCGCGGCCTTGTTTCGGCCGATCCCATCGGTGCGCTGGCCGACCTGCAGCTCGGACGCGCCTACGCGCTCGCCGGCGAGCGGGACAAAGCCCGGGCCGGCTACGAAGATTTTCTCAAACTCTGGAAGGACGCCGACCCCGACATTCCGGTTCTGAAGCAAGCCAAGTCGGAGTATGCGAAGCTGCAATAGCCAGAAAGAGTTCGTCTCGTCCCTTGCGGTTTTCCGATGGTTTACGAAACCAGGCGATAGCGCAAGTTTGCGCCGTCTGTTCGCCCGTCAGACTGGGGTTTTGAGCGTAATCGGGATTTATCGACAACGGTGCCGGGAACTTCCACGCTAAACAGCTGCAGACGTTAGTAGTAACCCAGCTTACGACGAATGACATTCGCGGGTCGAAATGCTTCGTCCGGTTGAGAGCGGCTGACAATGGTTTGCTCGGTCCAATTGCCATACTGATCGTACTGGTACGTGTACTGAGTTTCGGAGCTTAAGGGTAGCTGAGGAGGATTCGGTTTTCCCGTGGGAACAAAAGCTCCGGCTTCTGTAAGGTTCCAAGGCCCAGTATCCGACCTCATGACCATAGTTTCACGCTCTGATGCCTTATCGCCATGGTCGTTATACGTGGTGATGGTTACTTGCTCGCCCAAGACTCCGCCACTCCTGTGCCGTTCCGTCACACGACCTTGAGCATCGTAAGAGTAGGAAATAACGCTGTTCTGCATCCCCGCGATCATTGCACCGACAGACCTAATTTGTTCTGGATTGAGGTTTGACTGAAATTCTTCGGGGAGGTTTACCTGAGGAGCATCCGCGGCCTGTTCCTCTGCGATGATGCGACCTTGTGCGTCAAACTTGCGCACAATGTGGCCCAGGATGGTGCCCTCAGCATCACGGAGTTCGGCACCCGTCGCCACCCCCTGCTCGTTGTACGAGGTTGTGAGAGTGCCGCCGGATATGGAGCAAACCCCAAGTCAGTTCCCTCCCAATGTGGTGCGTAGGCCGTGTTCGGAGGTAGGGACCTTGAACCATAGTTTTCGATGATCGACTTCCGTCCCTTCTCATCGTACTTGTAAGTCGCCTTATCGTGGTCGCCCGACTCCACTCCGACTAGCCTGCGTGCATCATCGTACAAATAGGTCGTCTGGGAATCGGCGGCAGATCCCGCTTTACCGGAAACGGTCTTGAGGAGACGTCCATCGGCGTAATAGGTGTAGCTCGTTACCCATATCGAGCCATCCGAGTTTCCGATTCGCAGTTCCAGAATCCTGCCATCCGATGCGTAATCCGTGGTCGTAGACGTCAGGAACTGCTGACCGTCCGCACCCGAAAAGGTCTGCTCATTCAGCACTGTCTTCACGGGACCTCGAAGCCCTGCTTTGTCGCGGTCTGACATGGAAGCACCTGTTTGGAATGATTGTTGTGCGCAAGCAAGCCATGCAGGCGAAGCGACCAATACCAGAATGCTGGCGAAGTATAGCCGAGCGCTCATTGCACGCAACTCCGGAAACGAAACTAGATTTTACTCTGGAATGTCCGTTGATGTTATCAGGCGATGTCACAAGCTTGCGCCGTCTGTTCGCCCGTCCGCTGGGGTTTTGAGCGTAATCGCGATTTATCGCCAACAATGTCATGAACGAGGTAATCGTAGGGGCAGTGCTAGAATCGCCCGGATGGACACCCCTGCCTTGAAATCCTGCTACAACTGCCTCTTCCTGACGCTTCTGGTTCTCGGACTGGGTATTGATCTGATGGGGTGTTTGAGTTGTCGGATGGGACAGAACATCCCTCAGAAGGTGCTTAGTGCGGACACTGCACCCGGTAGCATTCTGATTGACGTACTGGCAGCCGGCGAACCTGAAGACTACTGGCAGTACGAAGTGCAGCCCACAACCGGAACCGTGCGCCTTGTGAGAGAAGAGCAGTTTCAAGACTACAAGCACCGGAGCCTGCCCAAGCATTACCAGTTGCCTGCGGGTGCCATCGGGTCCTGTATGCAAAACCCAGAGGCAAGTTCACCCAATAGCCAGTACCGGATCTACTGCAGGGGTGCGGCGTCGGATCAGCTGTATTTAGAGGACAACAAGTCGATCGAAAAGTTGCGCACTTGGAAACTAGGAAAACAGATCCGAGGGTTTGCTTGGGCCCCCAATTCCGGCTCCATCGCTGTCCTGAATGTGGGTGGCCACGTTGGGATTCGTCCAGCTGAGTTACTCGCCTTTATTTCCGGCCATCCGGTATCTCACGACACCGTATTTCTGGACATTCAGGATGTGCGGACAGGAAAGATCACTGAATACGTTGTGCGGAAGGATGTCATTTCTTCTTTCACCCGGATTCTGAACTGGTCAGAGTAGTCATAAGCATGGTAGCTGATGCAATCGCATTATAAAAGGGCGCCCCTCTTGGAGTAGGTTGTGTGGTTCGAACCATCACCTACGAAAAGGAGCACCCTAATGGACAGCGAAAAGTATATTGGGCTCGACGTTCATCAAGCAA
>Ga0187861_10002619_pt1 | contig 16679 bp, 5 predicted proteins | sample June2016WEW_10_1_3_FD_132986 | JGI IMG/M metagenome (GOLD analysis project Ga0187861, IMG submission 132986) | Peatland microbial communities from SPRUCE experiment site at the Marcell Experimental Forest, Minnesota, USA - June2016WEW_10_100 | ecosystem: Environmental > Terrestrial > Soil >...
AGACTTTGGCCGCCGGGCTGCCGAGCAGCCGCATGCCGCAATCCACCAGGTGCGGCCCCCAGTTGAAGAGCAGGCCGCCGCCGTACTGCTTCAGCGTCTGCCAGTCGTTGCGGCGCTGATAGCCGAGCTGCCGCAGGCGGATAAGGAAGACGTCGCCGAGCTTCCCGCCGGCGATGAGTTCCTTCGCTTGCAGAAACTCCGGGTCGAAGCGCCGGTTATGGCGCACCAGCAGGATGCGCCCGCACTTTTTGGCGGTGGCAATCATGCGGCCGGCTTCCTTGGCGTTCATGGCCATAGGCTTCTCGACCAGCACGTTCTTGCCGGCGTTGAGCGCTTCGATGGTCATGGGGCCGTGGTCAATCGAGCGCGTGGCGATGACCACCAACTCCGTGTTGGGGTCTTTGAGGAACTCCTTGAAGTCGCTGTAAGCCGCTGCGCCGTGCGCCGCCGCCAGTTTCTCCGCGCGCGCCTTCAGCACGTCGCAGCCTGCCACAATGCGAATCTGGGGCAAGTCCTTGACCTCCTGCCGAATCATGCCCCAACCCGCGCGCCCCAGCCCGCAGATGCCGATCCTCAATGCCTCAGCCGCCTTGGTCTGCCCGCCGCCACCCTCGCCCGCCATGCTCTCGCTCCTTTCCGCTTCCAACCCACTCGTCTCTGGCAACCATGTAATCCATACGCTTTGAGGGCGCTGGGTTCAACTCCACATTTGTGGTGCAGGCATCTTGCCTGCACTTCGACTTGGCGCAGGCGGGACGCCAGCACCACAATCTTGAGGCACTTGCTCTTGTGGTGCAGGCATCTTGCCTGCACCGAGCAGGCTGGAAGCCTGCGCTACGGTGGACAACGGCCCCACACTCAATACAATGGACTCAACTCGAGGATTGTGAGGTCCCCATGACTGCAAGACGTTCCCGCCGCCGCATGATGATCCTTACGGAGGGCAAGCTCGGCGTTTTCTCGTCGAAGACCGCCACGGCGCTCATCCGCTACCGCCCCGCCGAAGTGGCCTGCGTGCTGGATTCCAAAGCCGCGCGGAGCGGCAAGCCGCTCGAAGAGTTCATTGGCGTGGGCCAAGGCATTCCTATCGTCGGGTCGGTGAGCGCCGGGATGAAACTGGGAAACCGGCCTACGCAACTGGTCATCGGCATCGCGCCGGTGGGCGGACAGTTGCCCGCGCCGTGGCGCAAGATTGTGTTGGAGGCCATCGGCGCAGGGCTGGACATTGTCAACGGCCTGCACTATGCGTTCAACGACGATGCGGAACTCGCTGAGTGCGCTCGGAAGAAGAAAGTGCGCCTCAACGATGTGCGTGTTCCGCCGCCCGGCCTTGGCGTGGCGCTGGACAAGTTGCGCGGCCTGAAACAGCGCCGCATTGCCGTGGTTGGCTCGGATTGCAGCGTCGGCAAGATGGTCACCGCCTTGGAAGTGGACCGCGGGCTGCGCGAGCGCGGCTGGGACAGCGAGTTCATCGCCACTGGGCAGACGGGCATTATGATTGCCGGTTCAGGGATGGCCGTGGACCATGTGATGAGCGATTACGTCAATGGCGCTATGGAGCAGCTCTGCTGGGAGCGGCGCAAACGTCAGGTGGTGGTGATCGAAGGCCAGGGCAGCGTCTACCATCCGGCCTACAGCGCCGTGACGGTGGGCATGCTGCACGGCGCCATGCCCCACGGCATGATCTTCGCCCATGCGGCGCTGCGCAGCAGGATGAGCCATTACGAGCAGTTCGCCATTCCGCCGCTGCCGCAGGCGATCCTGCTGGTTGAGGACCTTACCGCGCCTGTGTTTCCGGCCAGAGTGCTGGCGGTCAGCCTGAACACCGTGGGCATGAATGACGCCGAGGCCGAGCGTGCGGCCCGCGAGGCCGAATCCACGACGGGACTGCCGGCGTGCGATCCGGTCCGCCACGGCGCCGCCAAGCTGGTGGATGCGGTGGCCGCGGTCTTGGCGAAACAACTGCTCCTTGCCACAGAGGGCACAGAGAACACAGAGAAATGATTTTGGATTTTGGATTGCTGACACACGCTGAACCATCCGGTTTCTGTCCTCCTCTGTGTTCTCTGTGTCCTCTGTGGCAAATCACCGTCTGAAGTTCCACTCCGCCGTCCCATATTTCTCCGCCAGCAACTTCGCTGCACGCCGTTGTTCCTCGGCACTCGGCGCCTCTTCAGGGCTGGCGGGGTGTTCGAGCGCGCGGGCCAGTGCAGCGACGAAAGAACCGAGGTCGTACGGTGCGCCTTGCTCCCGCAGGCTGGTCAGAAAAGCGCTGTGGCTGCGTCCCGCGCGGTACTCCGGCGCGGCGGAAGGAAAGCGCAACACCCGCGCGATGCGCTCCAGGTCCGGGTCGGCGAGGAGCGAACCGTGGACCAGGACGCTGTGCCTTTTGCGGGCCTGGGCGTTGCCTGCGATCTTGCGCAGGAGGCCATCGGCACGGGCGACGGCCAGATCCGAAAGCCCCATTTCGCAGGCGGGCAGGCCCCAGGCGGCCAGGAGTGCGAGCACAGGCTTCAGCGAGGCGGACATCGCCCCGCGAATGGTTTCCGAGCCGGGCAGGTCTTTGAGCTGGTAGAAGGCCGAATAGTTGAGCACGCCTGGCCCTATCACTACCGCGCCACCGCCGGAATGCCGCCGCAGCACGGGCAAGCCTTCGGCGCGGGCGGCGTCGAGAGCGGCCTCCCTGGCCGCTTCCAAACCAGTGCCCAGCACCACGCACGGGACGGCAGCCTGCCACAAGCGCCACGTGTTGGTGCTCAGGCCTTCCTCAACCGTGGTCTGTATGGCCTCTTCGAGGGCCAAGTCTTGGGCGGGACTGCCCGCTGAGTAAAGGAGCAAGCGCATGATCAGGTTTTCGATTGCGGTTCAAGACTGCGCGATGATCTTGGATCCCTCGAGATCAAAGCGAAAACGCACCTCCAGCAAACCTTGTTCGCGCATGGCACGCCTGAGGCGGACTTTGTCGTTCGCATAGAACATCAGGAAACCGCCGCCGCCGGCGCCAATGAGTTTTCCGCCCAGCGCGCCGTTACGCAAGGCCACGTCGTACCATTGGTCAATCTGCGGGTTGCTCATGTTGCCGGAGCGTTTCTTCTTGTGCTCCCAGTGGACGTTCATCAGCGCGGCAAACTTCGGCAAGTCGCCGGCTTCCAAGGCATCCTTGCTCTGCAAGCCAAGCTCCTTGATGAAATGCAGGTTGTCGAGCATGGTCTTGTCGTGCTGCTTGCTCTTATCGTCCTGTTCCTTGAGCACCGTTGCCGCTGAGCGCGAGAAACCTGTGAAGAACAGCAGCAGGTTATCCTCGAGGTTGTAGAGCGTCTCCTGCGAAATCTTGAGCGGCCAGGCCTCAACTCTGCCGTCGGGCAGGAACCGGAAGCAGGTCAAGCCGCCGTACGCGGCGATGTACTGGTCCTGTTTGCCCACCGGTTCCTTCAGAATGTCAATCTCGATCTTGCAGGCCTGCTCGGCGAGTTCGTTCGGCTGCACCAGGTTGCGGTTGAGCCGGTGCAAGGCCTCCAGCAGCGCCGTGGTGAAACTGCCCGACGACCCCAGCCCCGTGCCCGCCGGGATGTCAGCCAGGCTGGTGATCTCCAGACACGGGGTGGTGAGGCCGGCCAGCCGCAGGGCCTCGCGGATGATGGGGTGCTGGATTTCGTCAACCGAATGCACACGCTCCATCTTCGAGTACTTGACGATCAACTCGTTCTGGAAGGTGTGGTGCAGCGTAATGTAGACGTACTTGTCAATTGCCGCGGCGATCACAAACCCCGTATGTTCACGGTAATACGAAGGCAAGTCGGTGCCTCCGCCACCCAGACAGATGCGCAGCGGACTTCGCGAGATGATCATGTTCGTAAGTGTAGGGAATTGCGGCGGGAAGTCCAGCGTGCAAGCCCGCGGGGATTGCCGGTTGTTTTCGGGCCTCAGCCCCCTATAACCCGTAGCCCATGGCCAAGGCCCCCTTTAGCGATTATCTGCAAGAGATCAGCTTGCAGCGCGAGGCGTGGCAGCGCAAAGCGGTGCTGCGCGAACTGTACCAGCACTGGTATGCGCAGCTTGTCGCCGTCCTGGCGCCGCTGAAGCCGGTCATCGAGGTGGGTTCGGGATGCGGCAATTTCAAGGCCTACTATCCCGAGTGCATTGCGACCGACGTGTTCAAGAGCGGCCCCTGGATAGACCGGGTCGTGGATGCGCAGGACCTGCCCTTCGCCGAGAAGGAGGCGGGGAACATCGTGGCCTTCGATGTGCTTCATCATCTGCAACGGCCACTGCACTTCCTGCGGCAGGCCGCCACGGCGCTGCAACCCGGGGGACGGCTAGTCCTGTGCGAGCCGGCCGTGACGCCTTGGGCGCGCCTGATCTACAGCCTGCACCATGAGCGCCTTGACACCCGCTGGGACCTTTTCGGTTTGGATGGGACGCCGCCTGAACCTGACCCGGGGCATACGTTCGCCAACATGGCCATTCCGGAGGTCCTTTTTTGGAAAGAGCGTGCGCGGACCCTCGCCGCCGTGCCGCAACTACGGCTGCTCTCGGCGCACAAGTTCGGTTTTCTGCTCTACCCGCTTACCGGAGGTTTCAACTACCGCAGTGTTATTCCGCACTTTGGGTTTAAGACGTGCCTGAGGCTGGAAAACGCGCTGCTGCGCCCCTTGGCGGACTGGTTGACGGGCCTGCGGATGCTGGTGGTGTTGGAGAAGGTTTGAACTTCCAATTATGGACGATATGGACGATATGGACGAAATGGACGATATGGACTGATAGAGCCGCTCCCTTACGGTCGCGGCTCGGACTGAACAGTTACCAATTTTCAATTTTCAATTTGCAATTTTCAATTCTGTTGCCGTTGCCGTCACTTGGCTTCCCCTCCTCCCGCACGGAACTCGACCGTCGCATCTTTCCCGCCGCTGGTCATGACGCGCTGGATCAGCACGTCCGTCGCCCCGGCGGGCCGGGCCTCGGGCAGCCAGACACGCGCTTCGCGCAAGGGCGCGAGGTGCTTGAGCACCGTCTCATCGCCCACTTTGCCGCGGTCTTCGAGCGGCCCGGCGCCGGAACGCGATTTGGCCGGGTCAGGGTCCTCGCCGATGTTGGCCAGGAACTCGAAACCTTTGGGCGCGGCTTCCTTGTTGCCGGTGTTGATGTTGCAGCCGAGCAGTCCGCCGCTCGCGGGCGGCTGAGCTTTATTTAGCCAGACCGTATCCGCGCTGGTGCCGGGCAGGTTCACCCAGAATTGGCAGTTCAAGACCAGCACGCTGGCGCCGCTGCCGTCACCGCGCAGCTCGAAGCGGCAGGTCTCCTTGGTCTCGACGGGCAGCAACATGCAGGTTGCGAGCGTGAACAAGCCGCGAAAGTTGTCCGCGGCGACCGTGGGCGCCTCGCGGGAGGTGGCGTAAGAGAAGCGCGTGGTGTCAATGCAGAGCGTGCCGTTGTCGGTCAGATGCAGGCCGTTGAGCGAAGCGGAACTTTTTTCGTGATAGACGCCGCGCACGACCAGCCGCCCTCCGCGCCGCACGTTGTACTGGCCGGCTGCCGAACCGGTGGCGCCGGTGAAGACCGAGATTTGGTTTGTGGCCGCGGCGGCTGCGGCGCCGCCGTTGACCTCGACCCACGCGCCGCCGTTGCCGCTGCCTTGGAGGGCGCGCAGCAACACGTCGGTCTGCGCCAACCCTTCCACGCGCACGGCGGCGGAGGGAGGTTCCTGCTTCTGAGAGGGGCCGGAGGCGTTGAGCTGATCGGCGAAGATCCGGCCGCCGGGCTGGTCCGCGTCTTCAACCAGCAGGCCGCGGGCGTTAGGGGCGTGGATATAGAAGTCGCGCAGGGCCGCGCGGCTGGGCCCTTCCAAGCGCAGCACCACGCCGCCGGCCGGGCCGCTCCAGTCCAGCCGCGTGGCAGTCTCGCCGGCGCCGTCCCCGACAAGCTGCACGTCGCAAGCGCGCGGGACCACCAGTGTCTTCGTTATCTTGTAGCTGCCCATCGGCAGGTGTACCACGGGACGCTGGCCGGCCAGTTTTGCGGCCTCGTCAATCGCGCCCTGGACCTGCTCCCCGGCCGCGCCCGCGGGCACTTCGAATACCTTGCGCTCCTGCCGCGCGGGCGTGGGCGGCAGTGTGGGCAGGTTGTCCGGGATGTCCTTCGCCTCAACCGTCTTCTCGGCGATACGGCGGAAACGGCCGTGCTCCTCGACGGCGTTGGCGCCGGTGTAAGTATTGCCCGCGAAAGTCTGGTCGCCCCAAGTCATCTTCGCGGCGCGCGTGGCGCCTGAGCAGCGGAAGACATTGTCCACCACCAGGTACGGCCCGGCGTTGCTCAGGAAGGCCGCGTAATCGCCGGTGGGGTCGAGCACGCGGTTGCCCGTAACGGAGGAGGGCGAACCCCACGTGTGGCCGGTGGCGAAGTCGAAGAAGCGCTTGGAGCCGACGCTGGTGTTGTTGCACACCGAGAAGGCCATCAGGTTCATGACGCCCACGTCGGCGATGCGCGAGTGCAGGAAAAGGTTGTGCCAGGCGTGCCAGTTGCCCATCACGTTGTAGATGCCCCTGCCGCAGTCCTCAAAGCGCGAATACCAGACCCAGATGTCCATTGAGTTCCAATTCACTGTCTGCAAGCCGGTTTCGCAGTGCAGGAACTGGCAGCGCAGCACCTCGTTCTCGGCTTGGCCGTTCGTCTTCGGCCCGCCGAAAACAAGTCCGTTCTTCACGTCGCGGAAGACGAGGTCGCTGGTCTCGTTGTAAGTCGAAAAGGCCGGGCCGTAGAGCAGCGCTGTGCCGGCGCGGTTCGCGCCGTCAAGAGTGAGCCGCGAGATCTTCGAATACCAGGCATCCCACTGGAACATGGTCTCGCCCTCAGCCCCCTCCCAGCGCAGCACCGTGCGCTGCGGATCCTCGCCGATGACGGCCACCCCCTGGCAGTCCGTGTGGGCTTTGCGGACGGTCTTGACCGTGCTGCCCAGGCGGTACGTCCCGGCGGGAACGTACAGCACGCAGTGTTTCTCGTGCTTGATGAGGTCGTCCAGTCCGCGTTGGAGCGCGGCAGCGTCATCAGCCTTGCCATCGCCGGCGGCCCCATAGTCGCGCCGCAGGTCGCGCCAGCTTGGGAACGGCCCTGCGAATTCCTCTTGGGATGCCAAGGCCACGAACGGGAGAAGGCCGAGCACCAGGGCAGCGGCTTTTCGCCAGAAGCGCACGAAATTCTTGTTCCCCCTCCCCTTGCGGGAGGGGGTAGGGGGAGGGTTATCAGCAGGCGTGGTGGCGAGCAGCTTGCGCATGGTCTTGAACCTCCTTTTTCGGGTATTCTCAGTCTATCCTCGAAAAAGTCCAGCGGCGGCTGTGGGGATGTTCCGTGCTGGGTCTGTGTCAGTTCGGTTGCACGCTGGGTTGGGGATGCGCTTGTGGTGCAGGCATCCTGCCTGCGCCCATTGGCATCCGACAGGGTGCAGGCAAGATGCCTGCACCACAAATGCAGCCAAACTGACACAGACCCGTCAGAATCTCACTCTTCATGTTTGCCTTTCTCATTACGTAGGTTATACTTAAGTAGATGTAAAGTTAAAGAAAAAAGCATAGGAGCAGCGAAGGGGCCATGGGGAGGGGTAGGTACATCCTTCGACTTGGTTGTGCGCTGTCCCAGCGGCTGATTCATGGGTTGTTGGGAGGGGTGGCCCTGTTCGTGCCGCTGCTGTATTTTGGCGGACCGGTCTGGGGCGCGGACCAGGTTGGCCCCTCTTTCCGCAACGACCGCATTCTGGTGAAGCCGAAGCTTGCAGCCGACCTCGCGGCAACCCATGCAGCCGCGAACACGCAAGTGCTGCGTTCCTTCAATGGCATTGGGAACCTCCAGGTTGTTCAACTCCCCGCGGGCGCCAATCCGAAGGACATCACCGCGCATTATCAGGCCAGCGGCCAAGTGGAATATGCCGAGTTGGATTACGAATTGCACATTGTGGATATGCCCAACGACACATATTTTGCCGATGGCACAATGTGGGCCATGTACAACTACGGGCAGAACGGCGGCACGGCGGGCGCCGATATCAGCGCGGTGACAGGCTGGGACATCCGCAATTCCGCGCCTAACGTTATCGTGGCCATAATTGACACCGGCATCCGTTACACGCACGAGGACCTGGCGGCCAACGTGTGGACCGACCCCAGCAACCCCAATTCTCACGGCATCAATGCCATAACGGGGACCAACGATCCCCTGGACGACAACGGCCATGGGTCGCACGTCTCGGGCACCATCGGGGCGGTGGGCAATAACGGCAAGGGGGTCGTGGGCGTCGCGCGCCAGGTCAAACTGATGGGCTGCAAGTTCCTCAATTCCTTCGGCTCGGGGAATACTTCGGATGCCATCACCTGCATTGATTACGCCCGCACGCACGGCGCGAACGTTATGAGCAACAGTTGGGGCGGCGGCGGCTTTTCTCAAGCGTTGCTGGACGCGATTACCGCCGCCGGGAACGCGGGCATCCTCTTTGTGGTTGCGGCCGGGAACAATTCCAGCAACAATGACCTCAGCCCCACTTATCCCGCCAACTACAATTGTCCCAATATCGTCGCTGTGGCGGCCACGAACCGCAATGACGGCCTGTCCTCTTTCTCCAACTACGGCCCCACCACGGTACACCTGGGCGCGCCGGGCGAAGAGATCATCTCCTGCTGGAAAACTTCCGACTCGGCTTATAACACCATCAGCGGCACTTCGATGGCCACGCCCCACGTCAGCGGCGCCCTGGCGCTCATGACTGCTCAGTATCCAGGCTGGACTTGCCAGCAGTTGAAGAGTGGCTTGCTCTCGGCGGTGGATCCAATTCCGTCACTGGCAGGCATGTGCGTGAGCGGGGGACGCCTCAACCTGCTCAAGGCCCTCGACCTCACCAACCCGACTGTGACTGTCAACCAGGCCGCCGGCCAGTCCGACCCCACCACTCTCTCGCCCATCAACTTCACCGTGGTCTTCAGTGAGCCCGTCGTGGACTTCGCCGCCGGCGCGGTGTCGCTAAGCGGCACTGCCGGTGCGGCCACAGTCGCCATCAGCGGCAGCGGACCCACGTATACCGTGGCGGTCAGCGGCATGGTCTCGAACGGCAGCGTGAGCGCCTCGATCCCCGCGGGCGTGGTCCATAACCGGGGCGGGGTCGCCAACGCGGCAGCCACCAGCACAGACAACACGGTCACTTATGCGCTGCCCGGCAGCCCGGTCTGGAACGGCGGCAGCGCCGGCAGCAATAATTGGAGTGACGATGCCAATTGGTCCGGCGCGCACCTCAACCCCGGGGACCAGATGATTTTCCAGGGCTCGGCGCGCCTCACGACCTTCAACGACACTGCGGCCGGCACAATCTATAGCTGGATTCGTTTCGATGCCGGCGGCTTTACACTCAGCGGCAACGCCCTGGAACTTTACGCCAACACGGCCATCAATAACACCTCCGGCGCCAACACCGTGAACTTGCCCGTCACGCTTGGGGTGCCGCAGACCTTCGCGGTTGCCTCGGGCGCGACGCTGGTCTTGGGCAGCAATGGCACGCTCAACAATGCCGGCAACCTGTTGACGGTGGACACGTCCGGGACTTGCCGGTTCAACGGCGTGATCTCCGGCGCGGGCGGCCTGACCAAGAGCGGCGGTGCGGGGACTGCGATCCTTGGAGCCGTGAACGCCTATAGCGGACCGACCACGGTCAACAGCGGGACCTTGCGCTTGGGCGCAGCTAACGCTCTGGCTGCGTGCGGCGGCTTGGCGATTGGCGCCGGCGCAAGCGTTGATTTGTCCGATGGCGGCGCCGTCTCCGCTCAAACCGTGTCAGGCCTCAACGGCGCGGGCGCGCTGACCAACAGTGCCGCCGGCACAGCGGCTCTCACGGTGAACACGGCAAATAGCGACACATTCTCCGGCATTCTTTCCGGCCCTGTGACCCTCCAAAAACAGGGCTCCGGCACGCAGGTTCTGGCAGGCGCCAACACATACACTGGCGGCACTCTGGTCAGCGGCGGGGCTTTGAGGATTCAAAATGCTTCAGCTCTGGGCAACTCAGCAAGCGGCGCCAGTGTGGCCGGCGGCGCGGCACTCGAGATACAAGGTGGCGTGGCCGTGGGCGCGGTGCCGCTGGCGCTCAATGGCACGGGCCTTGGCGGCGCGGGCGCCCTGCACAGCCTGAGCGGCTCCAATTCCCTGGCCGGCGCGGTCACGCTGAATAGTGCGGTGGCAGTTGGGGTTGACGCCGGCCAATTGGCGCTCAACGGGGCCATCAGCGGTCCTTATGGGCTGGCGAAGACCGGCGCCGGCACGCTGGTGTTAACTTCCAATGACAACACTTACTCCGGGGCCACGACGGTTAGTGCGGGCACGCTGCTGGTTAACGGAGCGCAGCCCTCGAATTCCGTCACGGTCAACGCCACTCTGGGCGGCACAGGCGTCGTAGGCCCGATCACGTGCAGCGGGGGGACGGTGAGTCCGGGCGCAAGCGGACCGGGCATCTTGACCGCCAACGGCAATGTGACATTCGACCTGGCGAGCAGTTTCGCGGTGCAATTGAACGGCGCCACGCCCGGTTCGGGCTATGCTCAGCTTGCGGTCAATGGGACTGTCAACCTGGGCCGGGCGCGGCTAATGGTGAGCGTGGGCTACACGCCGGCCGTCGGGGACGTGCTGAAGATAATCGCCAATGCCGGCGCCAGCCCCATCAATGGCATCTTCTATCACCTCGAAGAAGGCTCTACCGTGACCGTCGGCTCCTATCAGTTCCGCATCAGCTATGTGGGCGGCACGGGCCACGATGTGACTTTGACCCGCGTCAACCTGGCGCCGCCGGGACAAGGGGCGGCTGTGTACCTGAGTTCGTCCGGGGGAGAAGCGTGGGGCGTGAACGACAACATAGATGCGATGGACGCTGTATTCGGTTCCGGCAACTGGCAGTATTTGTATTTCGAAACCGTGGACCCGGCCGCTCTTTTTTCATCCAGCAACGGCTTCATTTTCATGGACGGCAGCGCCCAGAACGACTACCCCATGATGGACTTCATTCAAGCCAATATGGCGGCCATGCAGAGTTGGGTGCAGGCAGGCGGCTCCGTTTTCCTCAACTCAGCGCCTTGGGACTTGGGATTCAGCATGGGCTTCGGTGTAACTTTGAACTTCAATGTTTTCAATTCCAGTGCTTCCGCCGTTAACCCTGCGCATCCTATTTTCAACGGTCCGTTCTTGCCCGTGGGGACCAGTTTCACAGGAAACTATTTTGCCCATGCAACTGTGGCCGGCAATGGACTATCGAACATCCTCATAGGCGGCGACACTGGCGGGGCCGTGCTGGCCGAGCTGGCTTACGGCTCCGGCCACGCATTGTTCGGCGGGATGACCATGCCGTCGTACCACTCGCCGCAGCCACAGGCGGCTAATCTTCGCCAGAACATACTGGCCTATGGACAAGCTTGCAGTCTCCCCGCCAGCGGCGGCATTGTCTTTACGGGTTTGGCCGCAACGCCTGCAGCGGTCCAGGAAAACGCTTTCGTGGCGCTAACCGGCACATTCACGGACCCAAGTGCGGGCACGCACACTATCGTCGTGGACTGGGGTGACGGCTGTCCGGTCATGACCACGACGCTGGCGGCCGGGGTTTACACTTTCACTTTGCAACACCAATACTTCGCTGTCACGCCCAGCGGTACGCCCGGCAGTGTCTGCACCATCAAGGCGTCCGTAGCCAATAGCATCGGGACCGCCACCGCCACGGCCACCGTGGCGGTGAATGACGTGCCGCCTTCCGCTCCGACCATTGTCCTGGCCCCTCCCACAATCAACGAGAACGACTCACTTACGGCGAGCGGGACGTTCACTGCGGCAGGGTTGGAGGACACCCATAGGGTGAAGATCCACTGGGGGGATGGCACGGCGGATACGGTATTGAACCTTGCAGCCGGGGTATGCGCCTACAGCGCCCCACACCAGTACCTGGATGCCAGTCCCCTGGGGACACCGTTTCTTATCACGGTTACGGTAACCGACGTCAACACGGGCAGCGCGAGCTCGAGCGCTGCAGTGGCGGTAAATGACGTGGCCCCGGTTATTACCGGCTTGTCCGCCAGCCCCAGCACGATCAACGAGGGTTACCCGGTGAGCCTGAGCGGCACATTCTACACGCCAGGTACTGAGAACACGTTTGTCCTGGCGGCGGACTGGGGCGACGGCAGCCCGGCACAAACTTATGACTTGCCTGCCGGCGCCTCTTCATTCAGTGAAACCCACCAGTATCCTTCCGCTGCTTCTTCTGGCGCCTATACGATAAACGTGACTCTAACCGACAACCACGGCGGCGCGGCTGCGGCAGCGCTGCCAGTAACTGTCAGCCAGGGACTGACCACCATTACTTTGGCCGGGCCAAACGAAACGCCCGGCGCCATTGACGGCGTGGGGAGCGCCGCCCGGTTGTACAGCCCGCAAGCCGCGGCAGTGGACGGCGCAGGCAATGTCTACGTGGCCGACACTTACAACCACACCATCCGCAAGATCACAACCGGCGGCCTGGTCTGTACTTTGGCTGGGCTGGCCGGGAGTCCGGGCAGCGCTGACGGCCTTGGCGCCGCCGCCAGATTCAGCAGCCCTTCCGGGGTGGCAGTGGATGGCTCAGGCAACGTTTACGTCGCGGACAGCGCGAACAACACGATCCGCAAGATCACGCCGGCTGGTTTGGTAACCACTCTGGCGGGTACGGCGGGAAGCCCTGGAAGCACCGACGGGACCGGTCCCGCAGCAAGATTCAACTGGCCCCAGGGCGTGGCTGTGGACGGCTCGGGCAACGTTTACATTGCGGACACCGGGAACAGCACCATCCGCAGGATCACGCCGGCGGGTGCGGTGAGCACGCTGGCAGGCGCGGCCGGAAGTTCCGGCAGTGTGGACGGGACGGGCAGCGCGGCACGGTTTAACTCGCCCCAGGGCCTGGCGGCGGACGGCCCTGGCAACGTTTACGTGGCGGACACCGGGAACAGCACGATCCGCAAGCTCACGCCTGGCGGGGTGGTCAGCACGCTGGCGGGGCTGGCGGGGCATCAGGGCGCTGCTGACGGCGCAGGCGCCATGGCGCGGTTCAGACAACCTGGCGGAGTAACGGTTGATGGTTCAGGCAACATCTACGCCGCGGACACTTTCAATCACACGATCCGCAAAATCACGCCGACGGGCGTGGTGAGCACGCTGGCGGGGCTGGCGGAGAGTTCGGGCAGCGTGGACGGCACAGGCAGCGCGGCGCGGTTCAACTGTCCCGAGGGCTTGGCCGTGGCCGGGTCGGGCATGGTCTATCTCGCGGACACTGGCAACCACACCATCCGGACCATCACCCCCGCAAGGGTGGCCACCACCCTCGCCGGCAAGGCCGCAGCCTCGGGCAGCGTGGACGGCAGCGGCAGCGCGGCGCTGTTCGATGGTCTTACCGGCCTGTCCGTGGACGGGTTGGGAAATGTCTATGTGGCGGATACTTACAACCACACGATCCGCGCCGTCGCTCCCGCGGGGGGAGTCAGTACCTTTGCGGGCACGCCTGGGAGTCCTGGCAGCACTGACGGCACGGGCAGCGCCGCGCAATTCAACGGTCCCGCGAGCACGGCTGTGGGCCTTAACGGCCAGCTCTACGTGGCGGATACTTACAACCACACGATCCGTGCGATCACGCCGGCGGGGGCAGTCAGCACTTGGGCGGGCACGCCTGGGAGTCCTGGCAGCGCTGACGGCGCCGGCGCCGCGGCATTATTCAATGGCCCTTCCGGCGTGGCCGCGGACGGCAGCGGCAACGTCTACGTCGCGGACACAGGCAACCAGACCATCCGGATGATCACGCCGGCGGGTGCAGTCAGCACGCTGGCGGGGTTGGCAGGCAGCGCGGGGAGCGCCGATGGCACGGGCAGCGCCGCGCGGTTCCGCGATCCCAACGGCGTAGCCGTGGACGGCAGCGGCAACGTCTACGTGGCGGACACGGACAACCACACAATCCGGATGATCGCGCCGGCGGGCGCAGTCAGCACGCTGGCGGGGGCGGCAGGCAGCGCGGGGAGTGCTGACGGCACGGGCAGCGCCGCGCGGTTCTACTGTCCCAGAGGCGTGGCAGTAGACGCCGCCAGGAACGTCTACGTCGCGGACAGCGGCAATAATGCCATCCGCAAGATCACGCCTGCGGGGCTGGTCACGACCTTGACTGGCGCGCCTGGCGTTCCGGGGAGCGCTGACGGCACAGGCATTGCCGCCCAGTTCAATGGTCCTTGTGGCGTGGCTGTGGACGGCAGCGGCAACCTCTACGTGGCGGATCAGAACAACAACAATGTCCGTAAAGGCATCCCTGCGCTCAAGGACAGCGCCACGATTGATCAGGCCACTGGCCCAACCGGCGGCGCACGCCAACTGGACACCAGCCCCCAGACAGCCACAAGCTGGCGCTGGATTCCCCTGCGCATCCCGGCCGGCTCAACCGGCGTGTTGTCCTCCGGCGCCGTGCGCAACCCCACGTTCGTTCCGAACGTGTGCGATTTGCTCAAGTTCCGGCTGGCGGCCCTGGATGGCAGCGGCAATGAATCCATCTCCAGCGTGGATTTCACCGCTGTTCACCAGCCCGCTATTACCAGCCCGGCAACAGCCACAGGCATGGCCGGTGTGGCCTTCAACTACACTATCACGGCAACCAACAATCCGGCGAGCTTCGGCGCCACCGGCCTGCCCGCGGGCCTCTCCTTGAGCGGCAATACGATCAGTGGCACACCTACTGCGGCTGGCACCACGAACGTAACCATCAGCGCCACTAACGCCAGCGGCACAGGCTCGGCCACGCTGGCGCTCACCATCCTGCCTCCGCCGCCGGCAATCACCAGCCCCACCACTTGCAACGGCAGCGTGGGGCAATCTTTCAGCTACGCTATTACGGCGACGAACAGCCCCACCAGTTTTGGGGCCACCGGCCTGCCTGCGGGCCTGGCCTTGAATGGCAATCTGATCAGCGGCACGCCCACAACGGTGGGTGTCACGAACGCCACCCTCAGCGCCACGAACGCCGGCGGCACAGGCTCGGCTACGCTGACGCTCTCTATAGTTTTTCTGCCTCCTGTGATTACCAGCCCCACCACCTCAAACGGCAATGTTCTCCAGTGGTTCAGCTACGCCATTACGGCGACGAACAACCCCAGCAGTTACGGGGCCACCGGCCTCCCCGCGGGACTGTCCTTGAGCGGCGGCATAATCAGCGGCATGCCCACGGCAACCGGAACCACGAACGTGACGCTCAGCGCCACGAATGCCGGCGGCATAAGCTCGGCCACGCTGGCGCTCACTATCAGCCTCCCGCCGCCGCCAGTCATCACCAGCCTCCTCACGTCCAACGGCAACGTCGGGCAATGGTTCAGTTACGCTATTATGGCCACAAACCTGCCCAACAGTTGCGGGGCGGCGGGGTTGCCCGCGGGCCTGTCCTTGAGCGGCAGCGTGATCAGCGGCACGCCCACAACGGTGGGCGTCACGAACGCCAGCATCAGCGCCACGAACGCCGGGGGCACGGGGTCCGCGACGCTGGCCATCACCATCACCCTTCCGCCGCCGCCCGTAATCACCAGCGCCGCGGCGGCCACGGGGACGGCGGGGGTGCCATTCAGCTACACGATCACGGCAACGTATACTCCCACCAGTTTCGGGGCCACCGGTCTGCCCCCGGGCCTGTCCTTGAGCGGCAACGTGATCAGCGGCACGCCCACAACGGTGGGCGTCACGAACGCCAGCATCAGCGCCACGAACGCCGGCGGCACAGGGTCCGCGACGCTGGCCATCACCGTCAATCCGCCGCCGCCACCTCTGATCACCAGTTCCACGGCGGCCGCGGGCGTAGTGAGCTACGCGTTCGGCTATCAGATCGCAGCCACCAACAACCCCACGGCCTTCAACGCCACAAACCTGCCGTCCTGGGCGTCCGTTGACACCGGCGCGGGAGCCATCACGGGCACGCCTGACGCAGTTGGCAGCACGAGCGCCACCATCAGTGCAACCAACGCCGGTGGCACCGGTACGGGCAGTCTGGCAATCACTGTCGGCGCACCTCTGACCATGACCACTTTGGCGGGCCAGGCCGGGCCCCCGGGCAGCACTGACGGCAACGGCAGCGTCGCCCGATTCTACTTTCCGCGCAGTGTGGCTGTGGACGGCTCGGGTAACACTTACGTGGCGGATACCCAGAACCACACAATTCGGATGATCACACCTGCTGGGGTTGTGAGTACCTTCGCGGGCTTGGCCGGGTCGTCGGGCAGCACTGACGGCACGGGCAGCGCGGCGCGGTTTTCCTCTCCGAGCGGCGTGGCAGTGGACGGCGCAGGCAACGTTTACGTGGCGGATAGCGCTAACTGCATGATTCGCAAGATCACGCCAGAAGGGGCTGTCAGCACATTGGCGGGTCAGGGAGGATATTGGGGCAGTGCTGACGGCCCGGGCAGCGCGGCGCGGTTTGCCTATCCGTGCGGTGTGGCCGTGGACGGCTCGGGCAACGTTTATGTGGCGGATACCGACAACTACACGATTCGCAAGATCACGTCCGCCGGATTGGTCAGTACCTTGGCGGGCCAGGCCGGGTGGTCGGGCAGCACTGACGGCACAGGCAGCGCGGCGCGATTCTACTACCTGTACGGCGTCGCCGTGGACGGCTCAGGCAACGTTTA
>Ga0187861_10002621_pt1 | contig 16673 bp, 17 predicted proteins | sample June2016WEW_10_1_3_FD_132986 | JGI IMG/M metagenome (GOLD analysis project Ga0187861, IMG submission 132986) | Peatland microbial communities from SPRUCE experiment site at the Marcell Experimental Forest, Minnesota, USA - June2016WEW_10_100 | ecosystem: Environmental > Terrestrial > Soil >...
GCTTAAACCCAGGCGAAAATATAATTCAATTTGCTCGCGATCATATTTAGTCAGCCTTCCCATGCTCCACCTTTCTAGGTTTTTAGCATACTAGAGGGTGGCGCATTCAGTATAGAATCCAGCAAGAGACCCTAAGACTTGACTTGGGCACGGTTTTGTTGTATAATCTTTCGATAGTCGGCCTAAGCCGACTTCAGGGAGGGAGAACCCATGCGGTGTAGTAAGTGTCATAAGCCCTTGGCAAATGTCGAGGGCGCCGCCACGAGGTTGGACCAATGTGAGGGTTGCTTTACAGCCACCCTCAATTCCACGGGGAAGGATCTGGCCTCGGTCAGATCCAGGGGACCGGTCCAGACCAGTCGGGCACAATTGTACCGGGACTTCACTCGGTCAACGAGCATGCCCCGACTGTGGTAGGTAGTCAGTGATTTTCGACGGCTGGGTGCGCATTCGCGTGCCCAGCCAATTGTTTTAATTGATGTCTTTTGTTTGAAATAGTATCTTAAGATCGTGATGGCAAAACTAAAACTTTCTAAAAAAATCCGCATTCCCAAAACTCATCACGAAGATTATCTGCACGAAATGGGTTTTAAAAAGATCGCCGGGGTTGACGAAGTTGGTCGTGGCGCGTGGGCAGGGCCGTTGGTTGCCGGGGCGGTCATTTTAAATCGGAGATTATACGGTTTGCGTGATTCCAAAATGCTCTCGGCTTATAAACGAGAGAAATTAGCTCAAAAAATTAAACGGACTTCAAAATGGGGCATTGGGGAAGCAAGCGTCGCCGAACTCAATAAATTGAAATTGACGAAAGGGACTCAATTGGCGTTTCGACGCGCGATCGCGGCCTTAAAAGTTAATTGTGATTTTATTTTAGCGGATGGATTTTTTTTCGATTCGCCTCTCCCCTGCCGCGCTTTAAAAAAGGGCGATATGATTTGTTCATCAATCGCCGCCGCGAGCATCGTGGCCAAAGTTTATCGGGATAAGTTAATGAGAAAGTTAGACAAAAAGATAAAGGGATACAATTTTAGTTCTCATAAAGGTTATGGGACCAAAAAGCATCAAAAGACATTAAAAAAATTGGGACCGTCAAGCGAGCATCGAATGTTTTACAAATCTTTAAAATAAAAAAATGAGGGGACGCGCATCGTAGCGCGTCCCCTTTGAGCTCATAGTGCTATCTGGGCTTGTTAGTCGGGAAGAAACAGCATTCCAGACCGTCAAAGACCTGAGGCACGGTGGCGTAGCCGGAGTTGTTCCAGCCGCCGAAGAGGATTGTTTCTGACGGGAACCAGCCAGCGTGACCGTCGGCAAAGCCGAGGTTACTGCCGCCCATGTGGCGGGCGAAAGTCTGCCGGTAGGTCGCGTCCCAGCCGAACTTCCCGTCTCCGCCGAAGCATAGAGAAAGTGGACTGCAGGTGGCCGCGACAGTGGGATTGCCGCAACTCGATTGGTTTGAACAGTTGCCGGCGCTGCCACATTCGAGTAACAGCTGGTCGAAGCGGGAGTAGTCAGGATAGGCGAAACCGGAAGTGCGCCACGGCTCGAGGTCCACGCCGCCATCACCGACGACAACTCGCTTAGTCACGTCATCGATCGCGCTTATCTTGACGTCGCGATTGTGGTGAGCAGTGGCCAGACTCTGATCAAAGGCGCCGTTGCCGAGGCCGCAGCCATTGTTCCAGCCCTGGGCGAGGGTGTCAGTGGCCATTCCGCCCCATCCGGGCGGGAAGTCATCCGCGCATTCCCTGGGCCTGGGACAAGTGCCGGCATCTTCGCCCTTTCGGAAATACGTGAACCAGTCGGGGATACAGGCGTTGATGGCGACAGTGTTGGCCGTATAGCGTGCGCTCGGGCACCGCCAGACGTCGCGGTTCTTGACGTATTCGTCCAAGATCACCGGGATGCGCATGTACGGGTTCGCCTGGGTGCCGCGGCAAGCCACTACCTGATCACAGGTCTTCGAAGGACACTTGTTGTGCCAGTAGGCGCTCGACACCGGGTTGTGCTCACTAGGCGGCAGCCGGTCAAAGTCGGTCAAGTAGATCTGGAACGCCATGGCGATGTTCTTGACGTTCGAGAGGCACTGAATCTTCCGCGCCGATTCACGCGCGCGGGCAAAGACAGGAAACAGCATGGCTGCTAGAATCGCGATGATCGCGATAACGACTAGCAGTTCGATCAAGGTGAATCCCTTACGTCGCATCTCGACATCTCCTTTGATTGCCGGATCCGGTCCACATCCGACACCGATGGAAGGTACGCACGGTCCTCCTTTCGTTTGGATTTTTGGACCGTTTGAAAAGACAGCCATATTATAACGATTAAAATTTAAAATGTCAATAGAACTCGTTTGTTCCAGGTAGATATGGATTGACAAAACGGAGTTTTCAAGGTATAATAAAAACGCCTTAAGTAATCAAGGTCATTGCCCCATCATATCGGTGGGGAGGAAAGTCCGAGCACCCGCAAACAAAGTAGCCGCTAACGGCGGCCGGGGGCGACTCTCGGGAAAGTGGAACAGAAACATACCGCCCGAAAGGGTAAGGGTGAAATCGCGAGGTAAGAGCTCACGCGCCACGATGGCGACATCGCGGTGGTCTAAACCCTACTTGGTGCAAGGTAAGTGGGTCCGATCATCATCATTTCGTGTTTGCCGAAGATGTCCACGGATCTTACCGCTTAGATAGATAATGGCCTAAAACAGAACTCGGCTTATTGGTTACTTAAGGCATTTTTAATTGAGAAATAAGTGCTGATATGGTAAAATTAAAATATCTCTTGTCTAATGTTCCCGGGTCGTCTAACGGTAGGACACGGCCCTTTGAAGGCCGGTGTCTTGGTTCGAATCCAAGCCCGGGAGCTTTGGACAGGAGATTTCTTGTTAAAAAAACAGTTGGGGCTTGCGCGTGAAGGCACAAGCCCCGTTAGGTTCTCGCTTTCTCTTTGTTATGTTTGGCCAAGAATCGGCCAAACGGTTCGTTGTAGAAGGCAAACTCCTTTGTACCGTAGTTGGCCCGAACAAAATAGAGCACATCGTTCAGGTCAAAAAGCTTGCGTCGAAGAGGGCCAGTGGCCGCGGGCTGTTCCTTAAAGGGAATTAAGCCCCGCTTTATCCATTTCCGTACCATCACTTGGGTAGCACCGAGTCTGCGTGACAGTTCAGCGATGTTTAGGAGACTCGATCTAAGCTTGGCAGGCGGTTTTTCGTTCTCACTCGGCCCGGATATCTCTATCAGCATTGCCAGCTTGATACGGCTGGCGCCGCGTTCCGGCAGAACAAAGCGCGCGTTTGACCGCCTCAAGCGTGCTGGCAAGGCTAGACGGATTTTGGCTTGACGCAGACGCTCTTGTCGATTGAAATCTTCTTCGACGAGCTTGATGCCCTCATAGAAATCGAAAGTCTGTAGTAGGAGCGGCTGATTAAGCCATTGGTTTGGGTCATTGTACCCTCGGAGATGTTTCTTGTAGTTGAAGAACATTCCGATGGCGTTGGTCGAAACGCCGAAGAGCATCGCGACTTCACCGACCATCCTACCTTCAGGACGAGCCGTCACATAGTCGCGATGGTCTGCCGGCAGTTTGCGTTTCCTTGTATCAAGGAACTCTTCAAAATGCTTGGGGCACCGATTGCCCAAAAACTGTACCTCCTCCGAACATCCTTCACACAGACATTGCGGCACTAGGTTCACCCCCTTTCGTGGCTCTATTAAATCAGCAAATAAAAACGGTGTCAATTATTTTTAACGAATTCAAATAAATCAAACTTCAAAATTCTTTGATGATATTATTAATATATGGACTTGTTTTAAAAAACAACGATTGATTTGGGTGTTGATCTAACCTATAATTTGTTATGAGGAAGAAAAATAAATCGCCTGACCAAAATTTTACTCATTGTCGCGGGTGTTGTCATTGTTGCCGGGATTGTTTCTCTGGTGTACATTTTTATAATTCATCAAAATTCAAACTTCAAAGCATTATTTACTGGGACAAAACCCACTCCAACCACTAGTGCAACCAGTACCAAGACGCAAGCTAAAACAATTGGAGCTAGTGCCATTACTCTCGTTGAAAAAAAATCAGGATATTGTAAAGCACTGGTGCCAAACGATTGGAGTTTTACTTCCATTTCACCTTATGTCGGCGCCGATATTTTTTCGGCCGATAAAACTATTCATGCCGGCTGGGGGATTGCCGGTATTTATAAAGCTTTGTATCCGACTACGGAGTCGGCGCTGACTTATCTTCAGACTGCCGTTGGCTATAAAGATTTTACTTTGACCAGTGCGCAAAAAGATTTGGGTAATGGTTTTTACATCCGCGACTTTAGCTCCAGCATCGGCCAAAAGGGCGAGGTTATCTATCAAGTCTATAATTTTGACACGAGTTTCTATGTAATTTCGGTTTACATGGCTTCAGCTAATAATAATTTATGGGATTCGAAAGGGGCACTGGCTTTATCTTCAGCAATTTCTATCCGCTGTGTTTCCCAACTTCGGCCAACGACCGCGAGCGTGGATTACAGCTCGTCTGATCCTTCGAGTGCCGCCGATAATCCAGAAGTTGATTTATCTGATCAATGGACCGAAGCAATTATGGGTTATGAAGATGTCTATTCGCCGACGACTGGCGATCACTACGAAGCGCCGCTTAATTCCTATTGGGCCGGCGGACCCGACGGCGGTGGTTATTACCGCGATTTGCCTAACGGCGGTTACGAGAAACTTTCCGAAGGCTTTGGTGATTATTAAAACAAATCACGCGGCGCTTAATCGCGAGATCCTATAAGTTTAGTTTATGAGAGTCTTTTGCAAAGTGGTATTCTATTTAGATCACCACTTTTGGATACATCCAAGCGCTAATAATTGAAATTATCAAAGCCACCCCCGCGAGAATGCCAATATCGAAGCCGACTCCAGTGGTCGTGCCCGAGAGCATTAGCGTCCGTAACCCATCCACCATATAACTTAAGGGATTGACGCGGGCGACAACTTGGAGCCAGCGAGGCATAATTGAAATCGGATAGATGGCATTCGAAGCAAAAAAGAGGGGCAAAGTTATGACCTGGCCAATGCCCATAAACCGCTCGCGAGTTTTAACGATCGAAGCAATAATCATTGAAATACCGGTGAAGGCGGCGGCGCCCAACATCACGATAACAATAATGCCCAGAATTGACAAAAGAGAAAGATGTAATTGAACGTTCAAAATCAGAGCGAAAATAAAAACAATGAGCGCTTGGCTTAAGCCCCGAAGGCCGGCGGAAATCATTTTTCCCCAGACTAAAGCTAACCGCGGCGTCGGCGTGACGAGAAATTTCTGTAAGATGCCCGTGTCTCGATCCATAATAATATAAAGCCCGTAGAAAATCGCTACAAAAGTGACTGATTGAGTCAGAATGCCGGGGGTAATAAATTGCAAATAGGTAAACCCTTGCGTGGGAATAGCGCGGACTTTGCTTAAGGCCTCGCCAAAAATGCCGAGCCACAAAATTGGCTGAACGGCGCGGGAAATCAGCTCGGTCGGATCGTGAATAAGCTTTCTGGCTTCCATTTCCGCTAAAACGTAAGCTTTAGTTATGGTTTGTGAAATATAATTGCTCATAGTTTTTTAACTTAATCTTTTTTCCGTTTGCCGCATTCGTCGTATCTCGCGAAAGTTGCCGGTTTCGTTAAGCGAATTACCGGTGAAAAAAATAAAGGCCTCTTCAAGTGTCGCCTCTTTTTTGTTGGTTTTGGCTTTCAGCTCGCTGACGGAACCAATGGCCACGATTTTTCCTTGATTTAAAATTGCCACTTGGTCACTGACGCCATCGGCTTCTTCCATATAATGAGTTGAAAAAAAGATTGTCGTCCCCAAATTATCGCGCAATTTGGAAAGCTGTTCCCAGACACTTTGGCGGGCAATCGGGTCGAGACCGGTGGTTGGCTCGTCCAAAAAAAGGACTTTGGGACGGTGAAGCATCGCTTGACCAACTTCCATTTTTCGAATCATCCCGCCGGAAAAAGTCCGAACCAAGGAATCGGCGTGATCTTCAAGTTTTAAAAATGAGAGCGTTTCTTTTATTCGGTTTTGGCGTTCGGCACGCGGAATATCGTAGAGACGGGCAAAGAGCATTAAATTTTCCGCGGCCGTCAGCGTCCCATCAACCGAAATCATCTGCGGCACGTAGCCGATTAAATGGCGAACTTCGCCAGCGTCTCGGATGACATCGCGCCCGTCGATTAAGGCCTGACCGCTAGTGGGTTTTAGCAAAGTAATGAGCATTTTAATGATGGTGGATTTACCGGCGCCGTTTGGTCCGAGACAGGCGAAAATATCGCCGCGCTTGACGGCGAAAGTTACATCATCAACGGCGGTGAATTTTTTGAATCGTTTGGTGAGGTTTTTAACCTCAATGATATTTGTTTCCGGCGGTGGTCCCATATAGTTCATTTTACTGAATTCCAACCTTTCACGCAACCGCCCAATCGCGCAAAACCTCTTCAGTTTTCTGATACAATTAATTTATACGAATCGAAACTTAAAATCGGGGAGTATTTAAGCGCCGAATGAATACGGCGGTTCGATACCCTACCCGATCTTAAATATAGTATATTATATTTATTTGTTATTGTCAGTTTATGCACTCACTTGATTATCTCCACAAAAAAGGAGTATAACAAGTTTGAATTAACAATCGCTTTAGAGAGGAGCAAGATGAATTATCTTTATGGGACAATCGCGTTCGTGCTGCTAATTATTATTCTTCGGGCTTTTCGGGTGATTCAGCAATATGAAAAGGGCGTGGTTTTTCGGTTGGGAAAAATCCGAAGTGAGAAAAATCCCGGTTTTCGATTTATTATTCCGCTGATTGATAATCTTCGAAAAGTTTCTTTGCGAATTGTGACGATGCCGGTGCCGGCGCAAAAAATTATCACCAAAGACAATGTCTCCATTGATGTCGCCGCCGTGGCTTATTATCGGGTTAAAAATGCCACTAAATCTTTGGTCGCCATTCAAAATGTGGATTCGGCGATTAATCAAATTGCCCAGACCACAGTCCGCAATATTGTCGGCCAGTTTATGCTCGACCAGGTGCTTTCCGAAACGGTCAAAATTAATGAAAGAATCAAAGAAATAATTGATGTTCACACCGAGGCCTGGGGCGTGGAAGTCACCACCGTGGAAATTAAAGATATTCAACTGCCCGAAACCATGCAGCGGGCGATGGCCAAACAGGCCGAAGCCGAGCGCGAAAAACGGGCGAAAATTATTGCGGCCGAGGGAGAGCTTTTGAGCGCCAAAAATTTGGGTGCGGCGGCCGATATTATTTCCGACCACCCGATTGCTTTACAGCTTCGTAATTTACAAGTGCTGACTGAAATTGCGGTGGAAAAAAACTCGACGATTGTTTTCCCGAATTCTTTCTTTTCAACCATCAACGACGTGAGAAAATTTTTGAATTTGGAAAAGTAGAATTAGCTAATTAACAACTTGGGCCGACGCCACAAGTTCGAAACATGATAAAATAGACAATCTGCCAAATAATCCAGGTTGCTAATAAGATGACAACCACCAAAATTATTTTTTTCAATATTCCTTTTTTCTTTTTCATCTCGGAAAATTAAAATGAACTCTGAGCTTGAAATGTCCCGTTACAACTCGATAACTTTTTTAATTTGTCTAAAATATCTATCATAAACGGACTATCGATCTCACCTTTGTCAACCCACTCATAATATTCGAGCTCGGTTCCGTCTTCAAATCGTTTATATGTATAACGAGTATGGTAATTACCATCGGCCGATTTAATTTCAAAAAGTTTGTTAGATTCTAAGACGGTTACAATATATTCTGTCCATTCGCCGTCTTTTCTTTTGTTGCGGTATTTCGTGCCAACTTTAATTGGCCACTCGTTTGTTTCTTCCGACTTAATCATCTCGAGCCATTTCGGTGTGTTTTTGGGATTAATCGTAAACTCAAAAACATCCTTTGGTAGTTTTTTAATTCTAACCGTTAGTTTATTTTCCTTTAACATTCGAGTTCTTACTTTTTAAATATTACTGCCTTATGATTGAACGAATTCAAGGTTGATTTGGTTATTTCCAACTCCTCGACTTCCTCAATATCCCAGCCGAGGGCGGCGGTGAATTTGTCAACGCCGGCTAAAGGAAAAGGCATTAAACTTTTTGCTTTGTAATGCATCGGCAAAACGATTTTCGGCTTGAGTTGATTAGTGACTTTGACCGCTTCGTCTGGACCGATGGTGAAAAAACCGCCGACCGGAATCATCAAAATATCGACTGCGCCGATTTCCTTAAGTTGTTCATCGGTTAAAAGATGGCCCAAATCGCCAAGATGGCAGAGTCTTAACCCTTCAACATCAAAAACATAGACGACATTGTTACCTCGTTTTTTCCCGTCAACGTTGTCATGAAAAGTGGAAACGCCTTTGATTTCAAAGCCGCCGGCCGAAAAATCGCCGGTCTTATCAATAATTTCCGGACTACCGGCCACGGCTTTGGTGTAATTATGATCCATGTGGGCGTGCGAGACCGTCACGACCTCAGCCGCTAAATCTTTCGGCATTTTACCAACCATCGGGTTATGCGGATCGGTTATCAGCGTCTTATTACTTTTGATTTCAAACGCTGATTGTCCCAACCATTTAATTTTCATCAAACTTCCTTTCTATGAATTATATTTTCTTTTTAATTTTAGTCCTTAAAAATATCAAGTTCAAGTGTAAAACTGCCAAATTTTTTGAATTTAATATAAAGTTAGGGGATCAATCCAACCGGAGAGCTCGGCCTTCGATTGAACGTAGCCTCGGATGTCGAGGCGGTTATTGGAAAGCACGGCAAAATGCAAATGGCGGCGTTCGCCGTCGGTTTCGGTAGAATAGCCTGTTCCCAAGACAGCCAGCTTTTCGCCTTTAGTAACGTTGGTACCGACTTTCGGCAAAGAGCTTGGACGAATATGGCCGTAAAGGACGGTGTGCGGCGCACCGTTAAGCTGGATCCCGATTATCAAAACGCCGCCGTAGCCGGAGGCATATTCTGAGAGCACTACTTTGCCGTCAGCGACGGCATAAACGGGCACGTCGGCGGTCACATCTTGATATTCGGCGTCGGCGCCGGTATGGTAACCGGTGAAACGTTCCGGCTGAATGGGCGAATTTTGGGGTGTGACATAAATGCCAAATGGCTTTTTAGTGACGCGTGCTTTAAAATCGGCCACCGGGTCGGCCAAACCGAACTTATTGGGAGTGTTACTGGGTGAAATTATAGGCGAAGAAGTGATTGATTGAGCGGCGGTGGGGGAAGGACTGGTGGCAGTCTGATGGCTGGGAAGTCTCGCAAGACGAATCACCAATAACCCGACAATTAAGATTACAATAATTAGAACGAAAACAACCTTTTTCATATAAGATATTATAGCATTTATGCTTTATCGATTTTTATATCGTTAGAGCATAAAATTATCTGGATTTATTTGGTAATCACTCGTTTGAAAACCGGTACGGAAATGCCTAAAGTGATTATACCAAAGCCAATGAGGATCGAAAGATCCATACTGACCGAGCCGAGGCCGGCGCCCAAAACCATGACTTGACGAAGAGCGGTAATGGCGTAAGTGAGCGGAATGACTTTAGAAATATCCTGCATAAAGTTCGGCATTAAAGCGATTGGAAAGAAAACGCCGGATAAAAAGAGCATCGGAAACTGGAACATAAACAAAAGCTGGGTAGCGGTTTCTTGCTCGGTGGCAATGGCCGAGACCAAAATGCCCAAACCGACAAAAGAGAAAATACCTAAAAGCAGAATCAATCCAACAAGTAAGATATTGCCGTGAATAGTCACGCCAAAAAGTAAAGAAGCCAAGAAAAGCACGATGGCGCCTTGGACTAAACCGCGAATGGATTGGGAAAGAGCTTTACCTAAGATAATCGCCAAGCGGTTAATTGGTGAAATTAAAATGCCGTCTAACGTGCCTTGTTCTTTTTCTCTTGATATCGAAGCTGCGAGTCCGGTTAAAACCGCCGTCATGACAATCATGGCCATGATACCAGGGGCGACAAACTCAAAATAGCTAGGGTTACCGGCAATGATGCCTTCAATTTTAGCTTGGATGGGCGCGAGAATCGATTCAGCGGAAATACTTGTCGGCTTAGTTCCCGGGACAGCCGCTTGGCTGACTAAAATCTGATTAACTTTTTGGAGACCAATTTGACCACTGAAACCACTGACGATATTGGCCAAAATCTGATCGACCATTTGGGAAATCTGCGGACTGGATTGATCTTCAACAATGGTAACGGTCGCTTGGTCGCCGGCGGCAATGGTCTGGGAAAAACCGGCCGGAATGACCAACCCGCCGCTAATCTTCTGGCCTTTAATGGCGTCTTTGACGGCAGAAATATCGCTATAATCGCTGACTTTGAAAGCCGGGGAAGTGCTGCCATTGAGTTTGAGATTGGAAACAGCCGAAACCAACTGGGTCGAGAGGGGGGTACCGTCTTGATTGGCCACCCCGATGAGAGTGTTTTTGAGACTGTTTTGATTGGGGAAAATAAACCCGACCATAATCATCATAAACATCGGCATGATAAAGAAAGTCACCAAGCGAAGCCGGTCGCGGGTAAATTCTAACAAATCTTTTTTGGCAATTTGCCATAAATCTTTAAAAACCATTTTGTTCTCCTTATCTTACTCTATTTTGGGGACTTGGTCTGAAATGATGACCGCCCGACGGCGCCGCTTTAGTGGCTGCATCGCGGATTTCGGTGCCGGTAATTTTCAAGAAAACATCTTCCAAAGTTGGGTTTTCTTTATTAGTTACCACTTTTTTGAGATTTGCCACCGTGTCGCAAGCGGCGATTTTGCCGTGATCAATGATGGCGACCCGATCGGAAAGTTCTTCGGCTTCGAGCATATCGTGGGTGGTCAAAAGAACGGTAATGCCTCGGTTATTAAGCTCGCGGATAAACTTCCGGATAAGATGAGTGGTTTGGGGGTCGAGTCCTAAAGTCGGTTCGTCTAAAAACAAAATATCCGGCTCGGTCAGCAAGGCCCGAACAATATTAATACGCTGTTTCATGCCGGTCGAAAATGTTTCGACCCGGGAGTTAAGCCATTCGGTCATATGAAGCTCATCAATCCATCTTGAAGCGCGTTTATCAATTTCATCTTTAGAAAGGTGAAAAAGTTGGCCGAAAAATTGTAAATTTTCACGGGCGGTCAAGTGGGGATAAAGAATTATTTTTTCGGCGACTAAACCGATGTGTTTACGAACTTCATCCTGGTCTCGAACAATATCGTATTTGTCCAATTTTGCTTCGCCGGAGGTCGGCCGAAGCAAAGTCACCAGCATTCTAATCGTCGTCGATTTTCCAGCGCCGTTCGGACCTAAAAAACCAAAAATCTCACCTTTTTTTATTTCGAAGGAAATGTTGTCGACCGCGGCAAAACTCTTGAATTTTTTGGTCAAATTTTTGACCTCGATAATGTTGTCAGCCATGATTCAGTTACTCCTTGTGATTAATAATTTTTTATTCATATCTTAAGGCATCAATGGGGTTTAATTTGGCGGCGCGTAAAGCTGGGTAAGTGCCGAAGATTAGACCGACCAAAGCGGAAATACCGACCGCTAAAAGAATTGAACTTTCGGTCGTCACCGGCGAAAAGCCAATATAATGGCCGGCGATTTTGGCCATGAGATAGCCCAGCGCGATTCCCAACACCCCTCCGGCTAAAGTTAAAAAGATTGCTTCAATGAGAAATTGGACTAAGATATCGGAAGTTTTAGCGCCGACCGCTTTGCGCAGTCCAATTTCGTGGGTTCTTTCCGTGACTGAGACCAGCATAATATTCATAATACCAATTCCGCCGACTAAAAGCGAGATGGCGGCGATGCCGGAGAGAAGCGCTGTGAGCGTGCCGGTGATATTGCCGACGGTTGAAAGTAAATCGGCCGGGGTCGTCACGGAAAAATCGGCGAGTTTTAAATCGCTAATATTGTGATTTTTAAGTAAAGTATTTTGAATTTCCGTTTTAGCGGCGCTGACCGAATTTTGGCTGGTTGCCAGCAAGGTCAAAAGATTAAATTTTTGGGTGGCCAGCGAATTCATCATCGCCGTGTAGGGAGCATAGGCAATTAAATTCGGATTATTGAAGCTGCTTTCGTTGGTTTTTGAAAGAACGCCAATGACCTGATATGAATCCGAGCCTAAGGTGAGAGTTTTACCCAAAGGGTTGGCATTGCCAAAAAGATTGGTAGCAAGATTGCTGCCCAAAACGATCACTTTATTTCCGGCCGCTAAATCCTGGTCGCTAAAAAGACGGCCAGAGCTAGCAGAAAGATTTCGAATCATAAATTGCGAGATGGTCACGCCGGTCACGCTGAATCTTTGGTTTCCGTAAATGCCGGAACCATCGACCGAACCGGCGACCGAGCTGATATCGGGATTTTTTGTTTTATCTAAAAGGGAATTGTAATCAGCCACCGTCAAAGTGGAAACCCCGCCGCCGGTCTCGCCGCCGCCCCGACCACCGCCAATTCCATTGCCGCTTGAAGATGAAGCGTTATTGGTTTGCTGGCCAAAGCCGGCGCCCGGTTCGACAATTAAGGTGGTTGTGCCAAGATTGCCAATTTGTTTAGTGACATACGATTTGACGCCGGCACCCAAAGAAATTAAGGCAATGACTGAACTAATACCAATGACAATACCAAGGACGGTCAGAAAACTGCGTCCTTTGTTGGTAAAAATAGCGCCGACTGATTGATTAGTGATCGTTAAAATTTTCATTTTCCTTGCTCCGGAATGATACGGCCATCAATTAAACGGATGATTCTTTTGGCAAATTTAGCAATATGTTCTTCGTGCGTAATTAAAACAATCGTGGCATCGTCTTCATTTATTTTTTTGAATAATTCCATGATTTCAGTTGAGGTTTTGGTATCTAAATTGCCGGTCGGTTCATCCGCTAAAATGATGGATGGATTCATAATCAATGCCCGAGCGATGGCCACACGCTGAATTTGGCCGCCGGAGAGCTGATTGCTTTTATGATTAATTCGACGTTCCAGACCGACTTCTTTAATAATCTTTTTGGCCTTTTCTTTTGAGCCGTTGGCGTTGCCGTAAATCGTTGGCAGTAAAACGTTGCCCAAGACGGAAGTTCGCGGCAGTAGATTAAATTGTTGAAAAACAAAACCGATTTTTTGATTTCTAAGTTTGGAAAGTTTGTTTTGGCTTAACTGGTCGACCGCTTCGCCTTCGAGCTGGTAAGTGCCGGTCGTGGGCGTGTCCAAAAGTCCAAGAATATGCATCAGAGTCGATTTGCCCGAACCAGAAGGGCCCATAATAGCGACAAATTCTCCTTTGTTGATCGACAAGGAAATATTGGAGATGGCGGCAAAATCCTCATCACCGCTCCGATAAATTTTCGAAACTTTATTTAGCTCGATGATTTTTTCGGGCATTTAATTCATACTTTCTATTTTTGAGAGCCATTTTTTCATTAAGCCGGACATATCGTCAAATTTAACAATACCGATTGAATGTCGGTGTCGGGCAAAGACGAGGAGTTTATCACCTTTGTCAAGCTTGAGCTCATCCCTGATTTTGGCCGGAATAACCACTTGACCTCGTTCGCCCATTGAGGTAATGCCGATAAGTTTTTCGTGATGTCCGTGTAACATTTTTTCCTTTTCAGCCTCTCCTTTTCATACATTTCATATTTATCATACCATACAAAAAAATATTGTCAAGAGCAAGCGTCATAAATATCTTAAATTATTTCCAATTAAATTCGCTATAAATTTCTTTTTTTCCGATTTGATTTAAAGCGTGTTTAATATAGGGAAGAGTATTGTTAGGAATCTTATCGAATGAAAACCAGCCAATTTCATCACACTTATCGGGCTCTGCAATCTGTAGCTCGCCTTGCCATTTTTGCCAGCTGTGCAGGTAGCGACATCACCGTTGACCGGGCCGCAGAGCTGGAAGACAATACTGACTTGAGAGGCCGGGCCATTGGGCATGACGTTGGTGACGGTGAACATGTCCCTCGTTCGGTGGGCTAAGCCATCTCGCTGGTACTTGAGGATTTTCTCCTCGTTCGTTCGTCCTCCGCCGAGGCCAGTGCCGATCTCGACCCCGATGTTTTCGTATCGGGGGCCAAATAGAATCCCAGCGTTAGCGAGCGCGTACCAGGCTGTCAGTACGGCCAGCTGGATGACGCGGTCGCAGTGTTTGATCGGCGGAGTCAGCCGGGAAGCGAGTTCGTTCGGCAACTCGGCAATCAGCGGATCCAGCTCACCTTCATCGAAGCGCGAAGTTACTCTTACTTTGAGTCTCTCATGGACTCCTTCCATAGAATGTGGTCTGATTGAGCCCTCGCCTCTAATCAGCTTGTCCCAGAAGGACTGATCCCATGGGCAGTAACGCATCCCTTTGGGTGCCAACCCAGCCTTGCCAACGACGACTATTCTCGGATCGGATTTCATGGTGCTTACCCCTTGGTAGCATTCTCCAGATATGCCTTAAGCTTTGTTACCTCAGGCATTGATAACAATATTATACTTAAAGACATCAAAAGTCAAAGATTTAGCATATCTACAAAAAGAGCCCTTTGACTTTCGCTTTTTGTTCGTTATTATAGATAGAGACTAGGATTTAGTTACTAGGGAAGAGAATATTTTAAAACCTTTGTCTGGCTTCGATGTTTGAGACCGAAGACGCCGCTCCAAACCGCATTCCTTTCGGCAGTCCGGAAAGATTTGGATTTAAAAAAATTGTATTCAGGGCTTGGCAATTTGTAATAATATATAGTACATTTGGGGCAGGTCAAGCTTAGACCAAGGCGCTCACTAGATATACTGCAAGTAAAGGAGACACAGGTGGCAAGACGAAAACGTTGGGCGTTAGTGTCGGTGTATGACAAGACGGGGATTGTTGAGTTCGCAAAAGCACTAAGGAAGCGCGGTTTCAGTATTATCGCTTCTGGAGGAACGGCTGGGAAGATCACCGAGGCGGGGATCCCCGTCACCGATGTGGCTACACTGGTTGGTGGCGGGGCGATCCTAGGCCATCGAGTGGTGACCCTCTCGCGCGAGATCCATGCGGGTCTCTTGGCCAAGGCTACAGATACCAAGGAGCTCAAGAAACTTGGGATCTCGTGGATTGACATGGTCGTCTGCGACTTCTATCCGCTTAGATCGGCGATCGCTAAGCCCGGCGCGACGACCGAGTCGGTCATTGAAGATACCGACATCGGCGGGCCCTGCATGGTTCGTTCTGGAGCCAAGGGCCGGCGGATTGTGGTTTGTCGTCCTCAAGACCGCCAGCCGCTTATCGAGTGGTTGGATGCTGGATCCCCACCGGACGCTCCATTTTTCCGATTCATGCACGCACGGGCGGAGTTCGAGGTGGTAAGCTACGTGCTGGCTTCGGCGATCTTCCATGGCGACGGACTCTTTGACGGTATTCTCGGTGAACGCGTTCGCGAGCTTGCCTACGGCGAGAATCGTCTGCAGAGTCCGGCTGTATTCTACTCGACAGGATCAGGCGATCGTCTCGGACTCGACTGTTTTGAACAGGTGGCGGGTGGGCCGCCGAGCTACAATGGATATACTGATATCGATCGGCTGCTCGAGACCATCACCCATATTGCCGCCAGTTTCGTTAGGAACTTCGGCTTCGTGCCGCAGATTGCGGTGGCTGTCAAACACGGCAATCCTTGTGGAGCGGCGGTCGGGATGTATCCGACTGACGTTCTTGCCAGGATGGTTCACGGTGATCCGCTGGCCATCTTCGGCGGCGTGGTGATGACGAACTTCGGTTTGGACGTGCACCTTGGCGAGATATTAGTGACGGATGTGCTCGCCGATGGTAAGGCACGCCTTCTGGACGGGATCGTCGCTCCATACATCGATAACGATGCGATCGAGACAATGGAGCGTAAAAGTGGCAAGTGCCGGATGTTTATCAACCGCTGGCTTGAAGGAGTCGGAGCCAATAGTCTCAATGAGGCCCCGCTCCGGCGGCCGGTGCGCGGCGGTTATCTCAAACAAGGGGCATACAACTTCGTGCTGGAGCTGGATGATCCCGAGATGAAGTGCCATGGTCCTGAACTGACTCTCACTCAGAAATATGACATGGTACTCGCTTGGGCGATCGCGGCGACGAGTAACTCCAACACCATCACGCTGACGAAGAACGGAATGCTCATCGGTAACGGTGTCGGTCAGCAAGACCGTGTCGGAGCGGCGAAGCTTGCTATCAGTCGTGCGGCCAGATCTGGCCATAGCACTAAAAACGCTGTGGCCGCGAGCGACTCGTTCTTTCCGTTCAAGGACGGGCCACAAGTACTGGTCGAGGCCGGGATCGCAGCGATCTTTGCCACCTCAGGCTCGAGAGCCGACAAGGAGGTTATTGACTATCTGCAGGACAAGAGGGTATCCTTGCGGATAGTTCCTGACGCGATCGGCCGGGGTTTCTACCGGCACTAGATGCTGGTACCGTCAAAACGGAGCGCGAATCGAAAGGTTCGCGCTCCATCTTTAACAGTTCCTTACAGAAGTCCTCGGGCTTTGCCCGAGGATGAATGAGCGGAGCCGATATGTTACCATCAAGATATGAAGGTACATTCATCCAGCCACGGCACATATTTTTGTGAATATCA
>Ga0187861_10002622_pt1 | contig 16663 bp, 13 predicted proteins | sample June2016WEW_10_1_3_FD_132986 | JGI IMG/M metagenome (GOLD analysis project Ga0187861, IMG submission 132986) | Peatland microbial communities from SPRUCE experiment site at the Marcell Experimental Forest, Minnesota, USA - June2016WEW_10_100 | ecosystem: Environmental > Terrestrial > Soil >...
GCCGGTCTGTATCAGGGGCAGGTCTGCAGGCAAGCGCAGAACCGCCTGCGCTCCTTCGTCTGCAAGGCGCCTGGAGGCGGCATCGACAGACGCGCTCTCGGAGATCTGCTTCTCCTCCAGGAAAAGCCGCCACCCGAGCTTCGCGATGCGTGCGGCGATTTGCCGCGAATTAGTCGCCACCGCCACCGGGAAAGCGAGCGGGAGCAGAGCCCGAATCAGGTCCTCCAGCATTGCTTTCGCAACCAGGGGACGCTCCTGCGCCGTCAGGAAAGGGCCCATGCGGGACTTGGCGAGAGCGTGGTCCTTAATGGGAATGAGAATGACACAGCTCATGCCAGGATCTCCACGAGGCGTCGCGCCAGGGCGATCCTGGCTTCCATGCTGTCCATGACTGTCTGCTCGATGCGGACCTCCATGCCGAGCGACTCAATCTGTTCCTGCAAGTGCTCATCCCGGCAATCGACGACAAATATGTCGAGGAAATCCTGGTAGCGACGCGCGACTCCGGAGGCAGAGGCTTCCTCCCCGAGTTGCCGCATCATGACGGCCGCCGGGCCCTTGAGCGCCTCGCCTGCCACGATCGGCGTGACCGCCAGAACGCGAGCCCTAGTCTCGCGCAAGGCAGTTCGGATGCCCGGCACGGCCAGAATCGGACCGATGCTGAGGTAAGGGTTGCTCGGGCACAATACGATCGCATTGGCCAGTCGGATGGCATCGATGACGCCTGGAGCCGGCCGCGCCGCTTCGATCCCCTGATAGCTAAGACTGCGCACTTCAGGTGAGCAGTGCCTGCGGACGAAGTAGTCCTGAAAGCCGAGCGTCCCTTCATTCGTGTGCACGAGCGTGGGGACGTGACTGTCGGTCATCGGCAAGACGCTCGCTGAAACGCCGTTCTGCCTGCATAAATCCAGCGTGATCTTTGTGTGTGAGTCGCCGCATTCCAGGCGGTGCGTGCGATAGAGATGGGTCGCGAGATCTCGATCCCCGAGCTGGAACCAGGTTGCGCACTCCAGCTGCGCGAGACGCTCCAGCGCGTGGAAAGTGTCGTCTCGAACGCCCCAGCCGGTGGCCGGATTGACGATGCCGGCAAGCGTATAAATTACGGTGTCGATGTCAGGACTGATATAGAGTCCCATCCAGCGAAAATCGTCCCCGGTGTTGCTGATGATGGTGAGGTTGTCCTGTGGAAGCACCTGAACCAGACCCGACAGGAGTTTTGCTGCTCCCACCCCTCCGGCAAGTACCGTCAGTCTCATGATGACCTTTGCTATCTCGAAAAGAGCTGCTTCCACAATCGTCGTGGTCGTGATCGTGGTGGTAATCGGCTCTTAATGTCCGTTAACTGCCGACCACGATTACAAGCCTCACGCGCGGATCGGTGGTTGTCAGCCGTCCCTTTTACGAACTTGGGTACGTCCGGGTGCATGAAAGGGTGCGCAGCTCCACTTTCCTCAAATCCCTACGACTCGGAAACGCGCTCCCTTTTTCTCATAACGGCGATTGAGTTCCGCCGCCAGCACCGTCATGCGTTCAAGAGTCCGCGCCATGCGCAAGGGACCGGCATCGAGGGAGCGCAGCGATGGAATCATGGATATGGCCGCCATGACCTTCTGCTTTGCGCTTTCGTTGTCGCCGCACACAAAAAGGTCACAATCGAGCGGAGCTGTCAGGTCCGCCAGAACAGCGGCTGGTATTGTCTTGAAGGCAGCGACGAGCTGGACATTTTCCGGCAGATGAAGCGCGATGTTCTCAGAGTTGGATTCAGCCTCCAGCTTTTGGTATTCGGCATGACCGGCACGAAAAATCAGGGGAACGGTCACGTCTACCAGGACGTGACGTGCGTCCAGCGAGGAACGGCAGCTGTCAACGGCTTCGGCGGCACGGGCGAAGGGAACCGTAAGAAAAACGATCTCAGCGGCACGGCACATCTCTGGGTTGCTCGTTCCCTCGATCCGTTTCTGTCCCAGAATCACGTTGCAAGCTTCCGCAGCCTGGCGTGCGCGCTCGAGTGTGCGGGAACCCAGATAGACGGTGCCACCCGCAGCCGCGAATCGGAGGGCCAGACCCTGCGCCTCAACCCCGGTTCCACCGAGAAATCCAATACGCGACATAGGCAACGGCTCGGAAGCTGGCGCCTTCCGGCCCGACAGGCTCTCTTGGAGGTTCTTTGAGTGCTGTGAGCCTTTGAGGTTTGCTTTCGCCATCAGTCCGAAGATCCCGAATCCTTGTAGAGGCTGATCAGTTATGAAGATACCACAGATCAAACTGTTTAACTCCAGGCAGGCGGCTATAATTCTCTAGTGATGATCCATTGGTGACGACGCGTGGGGCAGCAAGTATTCCTCGAGCCAACTGCCATTTTCATCGTATAGTGCGTGCCCGCGCGCATGGGCCGTTGGCGCTTGTAAGACACATCTGGGTCCCATATAATGAGTCTTCGTCAATGCTGACAATAGGTGTTCTCGGGATGCAGATCGCTGCCCACCGCGCGTTTTTGAAATCGGCTGCCAGAGACTTTAAACGCACAGGCGCAGTTGCGCCCAGTTCCAGAGCGCTCGGGTGCGCGATGACAGCCGAACTGGCCTGCCGGGACAAGGGGCCCGCGAGGGTGCTCGAAGTGGGCGGAGGCACCGGCAACATTACAAAAGTCATCGTGGAAGCAATCCGGCCCGGAGATTCGTTGGATGTCTATGAGATAGACCCGGAGTTTTCTGCTGTCATCAAAAGGCGGTTACAGAATGAACCGGCGTTTCAGGAGCTCCGATCGTCGATCAGGATCCACAACCGGCCGATCGAACAGATTGACCGAAGGATGCGCTACGATTTCATCATTTCTTGCCTCCCATTTACTTGCTTTGAACCGGACATGGTGCGTGAGATCTTCGAAATCTACAGGGGCATCCTCAAACCAGGCGGTGTTTGCAGCTTCTTCGAGTACGTCCTCATCCGGAAAGCGGCGCGCTTCGTGAACGGAAGCGCTTCGGAACGGCGGCGGGTCGCCGGCGTCGCAAAGGTGGTCCGTGAGTACATGGAACAATACCGGTACAAGCGGCATCTCGTGATGTTTAACATTCCTCCTGCCATAGTGCACCACATCCGCTTTTCAGGCGCGTAAGCACACGCGATGATTCACCGCAGATTCTCTACCGCTCGGCGCGTCTTCCGATGGTATCCTTGAAAGGGAGACCGTTTCCATGACCAGCACGTGGTTGACTCACCCGATGCGGCCCTTGCCGAGATCGCCGATTTGCTTTGCTACCATCCTGACCCTGTGCTTCGCCGTCATGGGCGGAGCGATGCCTTATGCAGGATTTCCAGCCGAAGATGTGACCGGTACTTGGGACATGACCGTCGAGAATTCCGGCGAGATTGCCCACCCATCAATCCTGTTGCGGCAGGATGGAGAGCGAATCTCAGGAACCTACAACGGCCAGATGGGAAAGAGCAGCGTGGAAGGGTCACTCAAGGGAACAGATATTCAGTTCCGAGTGAACTTGAAGTTTCAAGATGCCGTTTACACGATTACCTATACCGGCACGGTGAATGAAGATGCCATGAAGGGCACGGTGCGTTTTGGAGATGCCGGTACAGGCAATTGGTCTGCCAAGCGAAGAAAGAACCTCGTTGGATGAATTCGGCGTATGGCACATGAGTTTCCGCGCATCCAGATAAAGTATCTGCGACGAACCCTTTGGATTCTTGCCACGACGCTGCTGCTGGGCGCAGTGCAAGCACGGCAGGCCTGGGAGGTCGGCGGCCTCCAGAAGACTCAGATAAGTTCGATTCCTGCGGTCGAATTCGCCCGCATGATTAAGGACTTTTCCGAAGAAGGAGGTTATTTCCGTTCTGACAACTTCGTTTCCAACGAGACTTCCTACCTGCATGTCGTGGACAGGCTGAGGGATCTGGGGGCCACTGGCGGCGCCTATCTGGGCGTGGGCCCCGAGCAGAACTTTACCTATATTGCCAAGATCCGGCCGCAAATCGCCTTCATCATCGACATACGCCGCCAGGCCGTCATCCAGCACCTGATGTTTAAGGCAATTTTTCATCTTGCTCCCACCAGGGCCGAGTTCCTTTCGCTCTTGTTCAGCAAGCCGATCGCGGGCCCCGGGCCGGGGATCGACGCCACCGCGGACGCGCTGGTAAACTATTTTGTCCGGACCGCGACGAGTGGTGCGGCCTTCACGCGCAACCTGGCTCTGCTCACGAAAACGATCTCCGGGAATTTCCACTATTCATTGGACGAGAAGGATCAGGCATCGCTGGAGTATGTCTATACCGCGTTTCGCGACAACAATCTGGTTCTGCAGTATCAGTCCGGCGCACCCGGCAGGTACGGGGGACTCAGAGGTTACCGCGGCGCTGGTGGTTACAGATTCGGATCAGCGGGTCCGTGGGGCTATTCCCCTACGCTGGAAGATCTGATTCTCGAAACGGATTTGCACGGGAAAACAGGCAACTTTCTCGCGAGCCGGAGCGATTACGAATTTGTACGAGCCCTGCAGGAGAGCAATCGCATTATCCCGGTCGTGGGCGACTTCGGCGGCAGCAAGGCGATTGCCTCGGTGGCGGCGTATCTGAAGAAGAACGGATACACGGTGACAGCCTTTTACACTTCCAACGTCGAACAATACCTGTTTAGCGAAGGCGGCTTCGATGGGTTTGCCGCGAACGTTGGCAAATTGCCGATCACGGAGAAGAGCCTCTTCATTCGCGCATCGATCGCCGCCCCTCCTCCCGCACAGATCGGGAATTCCCGGCTGACGACCCTGCTGGAGAAGATCACTGTTTTCCTCGACGATTACCGGCGCGGGCTGTACACGGATTACTGGACGCTGGTCCGCACCCACTACATCGCGGCGAAGAGGCCGTAACGCCCCGGGCCCGCATGAGAGCGCTGCCCTCGATCAGGCGATTCGAATCTCAGAAAAATGCTAAACAGTCACCCGCGGGCATTTGCAGGATGCGCAGCAATTCACGCTCCAATCCGGGCGTGCAGAGGAGACAATGCCTGGCATCGATGCGCCCCGAGCCATCCCGGGTTAGAAAACGAGCGCCGCATTCGCGAGCTATGATGTGCGCGGGAGCATAATCCCATTCCATGCCGTTGCCGCTGAGCCAAATGTCGGCCTTGCCGCGCGCCAGCATGGCCACATCGTAGCTCGCTCCATAGCCGCGGACGGTCCAGCAGGTCTCGGTCAACGCGCGGATCGCGTCAGGAGGCCACACGGCCCAGGCAGATTGCAGAGCGCTGACCATCAGGATTGCTTTATCCAGCCGGGACGTGTCGGCTGCCCGGGTGCGGGCGTCGTTCCAAAAACAGCCGGCATCCAATACCGCGTGAAGCATCTCTTCCAGGCAGGGGAAGTATATGGCGCCGAGCACGATCTCACCCAGGTTTTCGAGCGCAATCTGAACTGACCAGAACACATTGCGCCGGACAAAATCGCGCGTGCCATCAATCGGATCGATGAGCCACCGTCTCCCCGAACGGGACGGTCTGCGTGCCCCCTCCTCGCCGAGGATGCCATCTTCCGGAAAAAGGTCGGATATAATGCTGCTGATGAGCTGCTCACATTCGCGGTCCGCCGATGTGACCGGCGATCGATCCTCCTTTTCTTCAGCCGCGGTGCCCGCATCAAAGTGGCGAAGAGCATGCTCGCCGGCCTTTCGAGCGGCCGTCAGAGTGGTATCGATTTCGCGCAAGTATGAGGTCACTGCAATCTCCGCGCCGCATTTCTGCCGGCACTAACTTCTCTTATTAAGGAACTTCGGCTGCGGCCGCGGGATAGCATTCGGTCTGTCCAGTAGGAATAAGCCGACCTGGGACCACTGCGCCCCCGACAATATTTTAAAAACACGGCTTTCCGCCAAGAACCATCTTTTTTAAATCCCATTTTGCGTTGACGGCGATGGATTTGGTCTCGGGACTTCGTTCTTTCGGCAACACCAACAAGGTATCAAACCGGATCTCCTTGTTGGCTGCGGCCACGAGCGGAGTGCCGTCCGGAAGGGTGCGAGGGAAATAGAACTTGACCCCGTAGCCGTTCTCTCCAAGAGAATCGTATTTGGCGAGGGCGACTTTTTTGCCGCCATCCGTCGACAAAAACGTCCGGGATGCGAGGTCGGCAAGCTTGAAATCGTCAAGCGTCTGCGACAAGAGCAGGGCGACGGCTGAATCAGCCGGCGAAGCCGTCAGACTCATCACCACGACGATATTCTGAGGATCCTCCTGATCGATATACTTCCCCCAGTCGGTCTTGCTTGCGTTGCCGGGATCAACAAGAAGCGCACGGCGCGCCAATGCCATGCGAATCGGTTTCGCAGTAACGAAACTCAGGTGGAAAGCGAGCTTGTCGTAGGCTGTCTCCGTACTGCCAAGACCACCGCCTGTTGTGATACTTGTGCCGATACCACTTATTCTCTCAACGGCTCTGTTGTATACGGTTCCCCAGGGAGACTTGTCCAGCATGTTGGTCACTTCGTCCTTGGTCCAGGACGTATAGAGCTTTGATTCCCACCACCCCTGGGCGAGCAGGATACTGGCTCCAAGCACGATACAAGGAATTAACACCAGCCTTTTTGAGAGCACGTTTACCTCCTTAGATACGAGAACACCGCGAATTTCCAGAAGCGTTGCGGCTGCGTTTGGGCCGATCATACTGCCAAATACGCCTTCGCAGACACAGTTTCTTTGCAGAATGACAATTCAATTTCACGCACACGCGGAAGATCCCGTATGACAAGTTAGATACCCCAAGCGCAAGCGGGGTTCAGCCCATTTTGATTATTCCGAATCCACCCCGGTCGCGATCGGCTTCGACCGCGCTCACTGCTTCATTGGCCAACTTCGACGGTCAGCGTGACGGTTGCGCGCACCTCGATACTGCCGGTCTCCACCGGAGTCGGTGTTGCGATGGAGCCGGCGACGCCTGCGTTCATGGAGAGCATGCGCTCCGGCAGCGGCCGAACGACTGCCCCCTGCTCATCCGCGTGCAGCACGCGCACGATCTTGAGGCCAAGAGCCGCAGCTATCGCCTGGGCCTTTGCTTTCGCTTTGGTTGACGCTTCGCGCAACGCCTGCATCTGCGCGGCCTGCTCATCGCGGAGCGTGAACTGAAGCTGCTGGATGGTATTAGCGCCTGAAGATGTGGCGGCGTCGACCAGGCGGCCGACTACGGTCAGATCGCTGGTGGTAACGCGAATCACGTTGCTCACCGTATAACCGATGATGGTTGGCGTGCCCCCTTCCTTGAGATACCGATAGTTGGGATGGACGGAATAGCCGATGGTCTTGATTTCGCCCGCGTCTCCGAGCACTTTGCGAATTGCGGCCATGGTCGATTCCACGCGCTGACTGTTGTCTTGCGCGGTGGACTGCGCATTATTTCCCTGCGTGACCACGCCGATCTCCATTTGAGCCTGATCCGGTTTTGCGGTCACGACGGCCTCCGCCGAAACTTGTATCGAGGGTGGAGGAACGGCTTGGCCGAAAGCCAATCCTTGAAGAATCAAATACACCGGCAAAACAAGCATGGATCGTCTTCCATTCATAGAACCCTCCTTGTTCTGTGATCTGCCCGTCTCAGAACGGGCGGTCCAGGCAAACTCGCCGAAGACGGCAGGATTTCAGCCCGGGCGTAAACACGATCCGGTCCGGGCGTGGGGAGAAGCTTCATTTTCGCAGCTCAACAATTGTTGCTCCGGCGCCCCCCTGATTCGGCGGCGCCAACTGAAAGTTTTCCACTTGTGGATGGCCGGTGAGCAATTCCGCGATGGAGCGGCGTAAGATTCCCTTTCCGTGCCCATGAATGATGCGCACGTTTTCCGCGCCCGAGAGAAAAGCATCGTCCAGGAACTTGTCGACTCGCTGTGCGGCTTCATCCGCGGTCAATCCAATCACGTTCAACTCCGGGGTGAAGGTCTGATCGAGATTCAGATCAGGCGCGGGCTTTGGCGGGATGCGCGCGACCGCCGCGTGCGGAGCCGCTTCCAACAGCTGCAGGTCGGGTAGCCGCGCCCGGAATTTGAGGGAGCCGACGCTGACGATGTAGGTTTCCTCTTTCACGGAGTCGATTGTGCCGGCCTGGCTTAGCGGCTTGACCCAGACGCAATCGCCCTCTGCAGGCTCGCCAGCGCTGGAATGCGCGGCATTCGCGGCGGCAGTCTTCCCGGCGCCGCTGCCTGGCGGAGACAGAGCGATTTCTGCCTCAATCCTCATGCTGGCTTCATGCCCGGCGCGGCGCAGTTGGGCCGTGCGGCTCTGTGCCAGCTTCTTCATCTTCTCTGCCGCAACCCTGTCCTTCAGACCGCGGATCAACTGATCGCTCAATTCGGTGAACTCGCGCGTAGCCTTTTGCAGAGCCTTTTCGAATTCCCCGCGGCGCACGGATTCGCGCTCCGCGAATTCCGTTTCGAGCCGGGCGAACTTCGACGCCGTGACGGAACGCTCCTCCTCGAGCGCCGCGCTCAGCGCCGATTGCTCATCCACGAGCGATTTGAGTTTTTTCAAAAACTCATTGGCAAGCCTGTGATCCGGACTGGCCAGCGCCTGTGCCTGTTCCAGAATGGCTTCCGGCACCTCCATGCGCCGGGCAATCTCGAGACCGGCAGAGGCGCCTGCGATCCCCATGATCAGCCGGTATGTCGGGCGCAAGGTGCTTTCGTCGAATTCGACGGATGCGTTGAGCACTCCTTGTGCCTGAGATGCCCACATCTTCAGCGGATTGTAGTGCGTTGTGGCCAGAGTTGCGGCGCCGGAACGCCGGAAGTAATCGATAATTGCCATCGCAAGGGAGGCCCCCTCTTCGGGATCCGTGCCAGTGCCAACCTCGTCGAGCAGGAGCAGCGCCCGTGGGACGACCTTCTTGGACATTTCCGCGATGTTACGCATGTGTGCAGTAAAGGTGGAAAGATTGGCGGCGATCGACTGCTGATCCCCAATGTCCGCGAAGATGCGCTCGAAGACGGGCATGACCGCCTCCTTCGCGGGCACGTAGAGCCCCATCTGCGCCATGAGTGCGATCAAACCGACGGTCTTGAGCACGACCGTTTTGCCGCCTGCGTTGGGGCCGCTGATGACCAATACCTGGTGGCTGTCATCCAGCCCGAGCGAAATGGGCACGGCGCGGCCGCCTGATTGCCGCAGCGCCTGATCCAGGAGAATGTGGCATGCCTCGTGCAGAACCAACTCCTGCCCCGCGGAAAGACGCGGCCGGACACAGTCGAACTCGCTCGCAAGGCGGGCCTTTGCCTGACCCAGATCGATTCCCGCAACGGTGGCCGCGATCGTGCGGATGGCGTCCTGGTGGGCGCGAAACGCTTCGGTTATCGCTAGCAGGACACGTGCAATTTCAATCTCCTCCTGCTCGTGCAGGCGCACCAGGTCGTTGTTCTGCTCAATTACCGAGAGCGGCTCGACAAACGTCGTCTGTCCGCTCGATGACAGACCGTGCACCACGCCCGGAACCAGCACGCGGGAGTCGGTGCGTATCGGGATGACAAAGCGCCCGTTGCGGAAGGTAATCAGATCTTCCTGAACAGCGCGAGCCTGCTGGCGCAGGATGCTTTCGAGGGCGCGATGAACGCGTGCGCGGCCGGAATGCAGGCTGTGCCGAACCGTGCGCAGCTCCAGGCTGGCATTGTCGTCGATCTCACCGCCCGGGAGGACCTTGCCTCGGATGTCAGCCAGCAGCTTGCGCAAGTCCGGAATCCGGCCGGTGATGGATGCCAGGCTCGGGTATTGATCGCGCTCCACCGCCTCACGAAACAGATCGCGCAGCGACATGCCCACGGACACGAGATGCTCCAACTCCAGCACCTGTTGTGCTTCGAGGATGGTTCCCTCGACCCTGAGGCGTTCCAAACTCGGGCCCGGATCATCGATTCCGGCGAGCCCAAATCTCTGGCCGGATTCCAGGAAACGCTCGCATTCGCCGGTAAAGTCGAGATCTCTGTCAATTGCGGAACGATCCACGGCTGGTTGCAGGCTTAGCGCAAGGCTGCGGCCGAGAGGAGTCTGGACGTGGCGTGCCAGCAGCTTCAGTAAAGCGTCGAGTTCCAGTGTCTCAAAGGTTGGTCGATCCATGGGCGCTGCAAAAGGGTGGCAAGGTGACAGGCAGTGAGGTATAGTGGCACGTTTCGTGCCGATTGGAATAAGAAACGCTTTGTTTTTCAAATTGGAGTTTCATCATGGTCACAAAGCAAGAGAAGGTTATCATAATGGGGGCTGCCGGGAGGGATTTCCACAACTTTAATGTCTACTTCCGCAATAATCCCCGCTACAAAGTGGAAGCCTTTACGGCCTTCCAGATTCCGGGAATTGCCGGCAGAACGTATCCCCCTGAGTTAGCCGGTCAAGGATATCCTAAGGGCATTCCTATTTTCGACGAATCCGAACTTCCAGCCCTGATCCGGAAGTTCCAGGTCGAGATCGTTGTTTTTGCGTACAGTGACGTTCCTCACGTGGAGGTCATGCATCGCGCCTCGCTCGTTAACAGCCTGGGTCCGGATTTCGTACTGATGGGCGCCAAGGCAACCATGGTGAAGTCGATCAAGCCGGTGATCTCCGTGTGCGCCGTCAGAACCGGCTGTGGCAAGAGCCAGACTTCACGCCGCATTGCGGAGCTGCTGAGTGCGCGGGGCAAGCGGATCGTGGTCGTTCGCCATCCGATGCCCTACGGCGACCTCAACGCGCAGCGCTGCGAGCGCTTCGAGACGATAGCCGACCTGGAGAAATATAAGTGCACCATCGAGGAGATGGAGGAGTACGAGTCGCACATTCAAGAGGGTCACATTGTGTATGCGGGGGTGGACTACGAGGAAATCCTCCGCAGCGCCGAGAAGGAAGCCGACATCGTTCTGTGGGATGGAGGCAACAACGACATCCCGTTCTATCAGACCGATCTTAACATTGTTGTTGCCGATCCGCACCGGCCGGGTCACGAGCTGCGCTATTACCCTGGTGAAACAAACCTGCGCATGGCCCAGGTCATCATTGTGAACAAGGTGAATACCGCCAAGCGTGAGGCGATCGACGAGGTGCTCTCTAACATAGCGCGCGTCAATCCGAGCGCCGAGGTCATCCAGGCTGGATCCGTGGTAACGGTAAACGATGAGAAGGCGATACGAGGGAAGAGAGTGCTGGTGGTCGAGGACGGCCCCACGCTTACTCACGGGGAAATGACTTACGGCGCGGGCCACGTCGCCGCCAAGCAGTTTGGCGCCGCCGCCATCGTCGATCCGCGGCCTTATGCGGCGGGCTCCATTCGCGGCGTCTACGAGAAGTACCGTCACCTGACCGACATCCTGCCGGCGATGGGTTACGGCGATCAGCAGATTCGCGATCTGAAGGCGACAATAGAAGCCGTGCCGTGCGATCTGGTCCTTGTCGGAACGCCCTTCGACCTTTCGCGGCTCATCAAAACGAAGCATCCGATGATCCGCGTCAACTACAGCCTGGATCAGGCAGCCACCGACGCGCTTGCGGGCATACTGGACCGGTTTCTGGCGGCCAGGAGCTAGTGGCCCGCAGTCAAGAGCGAAATTTCAGATCGGCGCCGCCCGGCGTGAGTCGCGCGGCGCCTGTCTGTGTATTTGGAGGCATCATGGCGAAAAGAGACTTCATTACCATTCGCAGTTACACGCCTGCGGAAACCAGGAAATTGATCGACGACGCCATCGACATCAAGGCGCATCCGGGCAAATATGCGGAAGCCCTTAAAGGCAAGGCTCTCGGCATGATTTTCGAAAAGCCCTCGTTGAGAACTCGTGTGACTTTTGATGTGGGCATTCATCAGCTCGGCGGATTCGGCATTTATCTTTCTCCGGCGGAGATCAGTCTCGGCAAGCGCGAATCCGTTGCCGATGTGGCGCACAACCTCGAACGCATGGTCCAGGGCATCATGGCGCGGACGTTCAGCCACAAAGTGGTCGAAGAACTGGCTGCTTGCGCGCGTATCCCTGTCATCAACGGCCTGACGGATTACAATCATCCCTGCCAGGCAATTGCCGATTACATGACGTTGCTCGAGGTCCGTGGGGAATTCTCCGGAGCCAAACTTGCGTACGTTGGGGACGGCAACAACGTGGCTGTTTCCTTGATCCATACCGCCGCGCGCCTGGGTGTTCATCTTGCAGTGGCAACGCCGGCCGGCTATGAACCGAATCCGGAAGCGGTCGAGTGGGCGCGCGTGCAAGGCGCGCAAACCGGCTGCCGCATCGATCTCACCCATGACCCGGTGGAGGCGGTGAAGGGGGCAGACGCCATTTATACGGACGTGTGGACCAGCATGGGCCAGGAATCCGAGGCTGCGAAACGGCTCGCTCTCTTTCGTCCCTATCAGGTGAACGAAGCCCTGTTCGCGAAGGCGCGGCCGGATGCTGTGTTTTTGCACTGTCTGCCTGCGCATCGTGGCGAGGAAGTCACCGATGAGGTGGTCGATTCGCCGCGCTCCGTCGTCTTCCAGCAGGCGGAAAACCGGCTGCATTCTCAAAAGGCGATCATGCTGCATCTCATGCGATAGGTGCCGCGTTTGGCAAGATCAGCAGTCATAGTGGAATCCTAGCGACACCGGAGTTCTTATGGGACGCCATGACAGGAGGCTGTATGCATCCCGAAATGAAAACCAGGGAGTTTATTGAGCTCGAGGATCGTTATGGGGCTCACAACTATCATCCGCTCGATGTCGTGATCCACAGGGCGGAAGGCGCGTGGGTTTACGACGTGGACGGCAGACGCTACCTGGATTGTCTGGCCGCCTATTCCGCGGTGAACCAGGGGCATTGTCATCCGAAAATTCTGGGCGCCCTCGTGGAGCAGGCTCATCGCGTCACCTTGACATCCCGCGCATTTCGCAACGACCAACTTCCGCTCCTTTGCAGGGATCTGAACGAGCTGACGGGCATGGATACGGTGCTCCCGATGAACTCGGGCGCGGAGGCGGTCGAGACCGCTATCAAGGCGGCGCGCAAGTGGGGTTACCAGGTGAAGGGCATTCCACCCGAGAAGGCCGAGATCATCGCATGCGCCAACAATTTTCACGGACGCACCGTCACCATCGTGAGTTTTTCCACCGATGCGCAATATCGCGATGGATTCGGCCCGTTCACTCCCGGTTTCACCGTGATTCCTTATGATGACGTTGACGCGTTGGGCCATGCGATCACTCCCAACACCTGCGCATTCCTCGTGGAACCGATCCAGGGTGAGGCGGGGATTGTGATGCCGCGCCCGGGCTACCTGGAAAAGTGCGCGGAACTGTGCCGCAAGCACAACGTGCTCTTCGTCCTCGATGAGATTCAGTCCGGCCTGGGGCGCACGGGCAAGCTGTTTGCTTACATGCACGAGAATGTTCAGCCCGACATGCTGATCATCGGCAAAGCGCTTTCGGGCGGCTACTATCCTGCGTCCGCCGTCCTCGCACGGCGCGAGGTTCTCGGTGTTTTTCATCCCGGCGATCACGGCAGTACCTTTGGAGGCAATCCCCTGGCCTGTGCCGTGGCACGCGCCTCGCTGAAGGTCCTGGTAGAAGAGAAGCTCGTGGAACGCTCGGCGGAACTCGGCAAGTACCTGCTGGGAAAACTGAAGACCCTCAGGGCGCCTCACATCGTCGAAGTGCGCGGGCGCGGGCTATGGATCGGGATTGAATTGACCGGTTCTGCTAGACCTTATTGCGAAAGGCTCAAGGACGAAGGGATACTCTGCAAAGAAACTCACGACCATGTGATCCGCGTGGCGCCTCCCTTGGTCATCACTCGCGACGAAATCGATTGGGCCTTCGACCGGTTCAAAAAAGTCCTGCAGTAGGGACAAGAGCGAGACGTGCGAATCACGCGAACTCAGTTTCATGTCGTTGGTGCGTCTCGTGAACTATCCAAGAATTTAGGGGAGCAGCAGGACCTTCCCAGTTGTCTTGCGCCCCTCCAATGCCCGCTGTGCTTCTGCCGCTTCCCGCAGGGGGAATGTACGTTCGATGCGCAGTTTCAACATTCCTTCATCAATCCACTTAAACAGGTCGCCGGCGCGCCAGGCCAACTCCTCCTCGTTAGCCGAATAATGAGCGAGGCTCGGGCGCGTCACGTAGAGCGATCCGCGGCCGCCGAGAATGTTCAAGTCGAACGGTGGAACCGGTCCGCTTGACTGCCCGAACAGTGCCAGAAGCCCCCTGTGCTTGAGGCAATTCAGGCTTTTCTCGAATGTGGCTCGTCCGACGGAATCGTAAACCACTTCGACCCCCTCGCCTTCTGTGATCCGCTTCACCTCGGCCTCAAAATCATCGCGATCGTAACGAATCACGTGATCGGCGCCGGCAGCACGGGCCAGCACCGCTTTTTCCTCGGTGGACACGGTGCCGATCGTGCGCGCTCCCATCATCTTCGCGATCTGGATCAGGAGCAGGCCGACTCCTCCGGCCGCGGCATGAATCACGGCCGTCTGACCGCTGCGGAGGGGGTGGGTGGAACAAGCAAGATAGTGCGCCGTCATGCCTTGAAGCAGCGCCGCCGCGCCCCTCTGAAAGTCGATGAAATCAGGAAGCCGCACGAGATGACGCGCGGTCACAACTGAGAATTCGCCATACGCGCCCAGGCTCATCGTGTAGGCGACTCGATCCCCCAGCGCCACATTGGTAACGTTTTCGCCGGCGGCGTCCACCACGCCTGCGGCCTCCATGCCCGGAGTGAAGGGACAGGAAACCTTGTACAGGCCCGTCCTGTGATAGATGTCGATAAAATTCACTCCGATCGCGTGTATTTTGACACGCACCTGATCCGGTCCCGGTGCTGGAGTCGGAACCTCTTCATAGACCAGTTTCTCAGGGCCGCCCGTTTCGTGTACTCGGATCGCTTTCATATTTATTTCCTCCGCCGTTTTCCGCGCAAAATTCACCTATAGGATCTTGCCCGAAATTCACCGATTACGCGAATTCTTTCGGCTCTGATATACTGAGACCCCGGAATTCCTTGTCAATGCAAAGTATAAAATCGAGAGGAAATCGCCATGAAATCATGTAGAGCTGTCGCGGTTGTTTCAATATGCGTGCTTCTCTTGTCTGCGGCCGGCCTGGCCCAGCAACGGCATCCGATCACGTTTGACGATCTGGTCTCATTCGGCCGCGTGAGCGACCCGCAGATCTCGCCGGACGGGAAATCCGTCGCGTTCACAATCAACAGGATCGACCTGGCCAAGAACACCGGCAACACCGACATCTGGCTCGTTCCCATGACAGGTGGAACTCCCCGCCAGCTCACGCAGAGCGATAAGCGCGACAACAACCCGCGCTGGTCTCCAGATGGGAAAAAGCTCGCGTTCATCTCGAGTCGCGACGGCAACCCGCAAGTCTGGATCATGGAATTAACCGGGGGTCAGCCACACAAACTCACTTCGATATCGACCGGCGCCGACGGGGTGATCTGGTCTCGTGACGGCAAATATCTGGCGTTTACCTCGGAAGTCTACCCGGATTGTGCCGACGATGCTTGCAACGCCAAGAGGGACCAGGCAGCGGAGGCATCCAAGGTCAAGGCAAAAATCCTCACACGGTTACTGTATCGCCATTGGGTTGACTGGAAAGATGGGAAGCGAACGCATGTTTTTGTCGTTTCCGCGGAAGGAGGAGCGCCTCGCGATCTGACTCCGGGTGACTTTGACGCGCCGCCGTTTTCGCTCGGCGGGCCGACCGATTACGATTTTTCTCCCGACGGGAAGGAGCTGTGCTTTGCCAGGAACACCGATAAAGTGGAAGCAACAAGTACCAACGTCGATTTGTGGACAGTGGCAGTGTCGGGAGGCCAGCCGAAGAAAATCACATCCAACCCTGCGTACGACGGCTCGCCGCTTTACTCACCCGACGGGAAGTACATCGCATACCGCGCGCAGCGGCGACCGGGGTTTGAGGCGGATCGTTTCGAACTCATGCTCTATGATCGAGCAACCGGGAAATCGTGGTCGCTCACCGGCGGTCTCGACCGGGCCGTCGGCGGCATGGCTTGGGCGCCCGACAGCCGTTCGATTTACTTCAGTGCGGAGGACGAGGGTTTTTCCAGCATTTACCGCGTCGGCATTAACACTGGCGCGCCGGTGCGTCTGACCGAGAAGAGCTTCAACGATGGTGTCCAGGTCTCAAGCGATGGCAAGAACCTCGTCTTTACCCGCCAGAGCATCTCTCGTCCGACGGAAATCTATCGCGCGGACACGGAAGGACACGGAGCTCAGGCATTGACTGCTGTAAATGACGCTGCCCTGGCCCGCATCTCCATGGGAACGGTGGAGAGTGCGAACTACAAGGGCGCTGACGGAACAAACATTCAGGCATGGATCGTGAAGCCACCTTCTTTCGATGCGAAGCGCAAGTACCCCGCGGTGTTTTTGATTCATGGCGGACCCCAGGGCGCATGGTCGGACAACTTTTCCTACCGGTGGAATCCGCAGATGTTTGCCGGTCGGGGGTACGTTGTCTTTGCTCCCAATCCGCGCGGCAGCACCGGATTCGGACAACAATTCACGGATGAAATCTCAGGGGATTGGGGCGGCAAAGTCTATCAGGACCTGATGAATGGCGCGGACTATCTCGCGCAATTGCCTTATGTGGATGGTGCTCACATGTCCGCCGCGGGCGCAAGCTATGGCGGTTACATGATCGACTGGCTCGAGGGGCACACC
>Ga0187861_10002623_pt1 | contig 16662 bp, 16 predicted proteins | sample June2016WEW_10_1_3_FD_132986 | JGI IMG/M metagenome (GOLD analysis project Ga0187861, IMG submission 132986) | Peatland microbial communities from SPRUCE experiment site at the Marcell Experimental Forest, Minnesota, USA - June2016WEW_10_100 | ecosystem: Environmental > Terrestrial > Soil >...
GATCACACCGCGGTACTGGTCGTAGTACGAGTCGAAGACGAGGGCGCGCAGCCTCGCCCCGGCGTCGCCCGTCGGGGGCGGGATGCGGCTGATGACGGCGTCGAGCAGCTCCGCCACCCCCTGGCCGGTCTTGGCGGAGATGCGCAGCACGGTGTTGGCCGGGATCCCGAGGACGTTCTCGATCTCGTGGGCGTAGCGCTCTGGGTCGGCGGCCGGCAGGTCGATCTTGTTGAGGGCGGCGACGATCTCGAGCTCGTGCTCCATCGCCAAGTAGCAGTTGGCGAGCGTCTGCGCCTCGATGCCCTGGGAGGCGTCGACCAGCAGGACGACGCCCTCGCAGGCGGCGAGGCTGCGCGAGACCTCGTAGCCGAAGTCGACGTGCCCCGGAGTGTCGATGAGGTGCAGCACGTGACCGTGCCAGTGGACGCGGACGTTCTGGGCCTTGATCGTGATCCCGCGCTCGCGCTCGATGTCCATCGAGTCGAGGTACTGCTCCCGCATGTCGCGTGGGTCGACGGCGTTGGTCAGCTCGAGGATGCGGTCCGACAGCGTCGACTTGCCGTGGTCGACGTGGCTGATGATCGAGAAATTCCGTAACGCCGACACCTCGACCATGCCGCACATCGTGCCATCTTCGCCGTACCCCGCCTCGCGCAGCCCTGCTCGCGGGGCGCACGGACCGGACGCCCAACCTGGCCTGGTACGATTCACCGCCCGTCCAGGAACGGGCTCACCGGTACAGCTGCAAGGGAATCAATGGCGAACATCAAGAGTCAGATCAAGCGCATTGGCCAGAACGAGGCCCGGCGTGAGCGCAACAAGTCGGTGCGCTCCGAGCTGAAGACGCGCACGAAAAGTGCACTGTTCGCGGCGGAGGAGGGCGCCGAAGACGTCGAGGCCAAGGTCGCCGCGGCGGCACGGCGCATCGACAAGGCGGCTGCCAAGGGAGTCATTCACGCCAACCAGGCGGCCCGCCGCAAGTCGCGGATGATGCGGGCCGTCACCCGGGCTGGCGAGACGGCCGAGAGCTGAGCGCCGCCGCCTCAGCCACGGGCCGAGGCGGCCCGCGCCGGTGGCGAACCGCCGTCGAGCGCCCCGAGCATCGCCGTCGCGTCCCCCTCGAACCCGAGCGCCCACACCCCGACCCCGGCGAGATGGAACTCTGCCGCGAGGGCGCGCTTCAGCGCGATGGTGACCGGGTCGTCGAACCAGGTCTCGTTCCAGGTGGTGCCGACGCGGAAACGCGTCCACACGGTCTGCGAGGCGGGGTCCCAAAGCGGGGTCCGGCCGGCGGCGGCGATTGTCTGGTAGGTCTCGACCGACGGTGACGCGGCGAGCGTGAGCGATCCCGGCGCTCCGGTCATCGTCGTGAAGTCGATCCCGTAGAAGGGCACCCCGAGTATCAGCTTCGAGGCGGGCACGACGCGCCGATACTGGATGAGCGATTGCACGTCGCTCAGCCCGAGGTCCCCGTTGGCGAGGGGGGCGTTAGCCGACGCGTTGGCGTACTGCTCCATGTCGTAGTCCATGATGAAGATCTGGTCGACGATTGGCGCGAGCTTCGCCACGTCGAAGAAGTCCGTCGAGCTGCCCGCCGATTCCGGGTAGCAGTTAAGGACGACCGTCTTCTCCATCCCGTCGTGGCGCAGTGACGCCACGAAGTCGGTGGCGAAGAGGACGAAACCGGGGCGGTCGGCGCGTGAGGCGCCCTCGATGTCGATGTCGACGCCGTCGAGTCCCCCCGTGGCGACGGCCTGCGAGATCGCGGCGGCGAGACGGCTGCCCGTCGGTCCCGGGTCGTGCGCAAGGTTGCCGATCACGCTCGGGTTGGTCGTCGCGATGGTGAAGAGCACGCGGTCACCCGCCGCGTGCGCGGACGCGGTGAGCGTGTGGTAACCGGTGTCGGCGTAGTAGGCCCAACCCGGCCCACTCTCGAGGAACCCGCCGTCATGTGCCACCTCGACCCCGTACAGGGCGATGACGCTCGTGTCGGCGAGGTCGGTGGCGGTGATGTCGGGGGCCTCCCAGTACGGGACGTACCCGAGTACCTCGACGGGTGCGAGGGGGCTGGTGAAGAGCTTCGCCGGCATGGCGGGGGCGGCGACGACCCGGGCGGACCGGCGGGGGAGCTTCAACGCCACGCGCGCATCAGCAGCCCGAACCGCCGAGGCCTCCTGCGCCAGCAGGCGCCTGGTCGCCCGGATGCTGGCCTGCTCGGCGATCTGTTTCGGCGTGAGACTCGGGCCCGTCGGCTGGAACACGCCCGACGCCACGGCCGCGCCGAGCGCGACACCGAGCACGACGAAGAGTCCGGCGACGATCCTGGCCGGGTGGTTGGTCACGGCCACAGTGACTCGAGCGTAACGGAGCGCCACTACCGGGTAGCGGCGCTGGCTAACCTTGGTTTTGCCAGGTCGTCCGACCAATCGGGAGGCGCGAGTTGCGTGTCGTCGTCGACTTCGACACCTGTCAGAGCAACGCCGTCTGCATGGGGATCGTTCCTGCCGTGTTCGAGGTCCGCGACGACGGCTACCTCTACGTTCTCGACGAGCACCCGGGCGAGGAGCTGCGTAACCTCGTCGAACAGGCGGTGACGTCGTGCCCGACCGGGTCAATCTCGATCGCCGAGGAGTGACCGCCCCTTCAGCGGTTCGCGTCCGCTTCGCCCCCTCCCCGACGGGGTACTTCCACGTCGGAGGGGCCAGGACTGCTCTGTACAACTGGCTGTTCGCGCGGCGGTGCGGAGGCAAGTTCGTCCTCCGGATCGAGGACACGGACCGGGAGCGCAGCCAGACCGACTGGACCGAAGGGATCCTCTCGGCGCTCGAGTGGCTCGGTATCGGCTGGGACGAGGGGCCCTACCTGCAGTCGGAGCGCAGGGAGTTCTACGAGGACGCGGCGCGACGGCTCATCGGATCGGGCCACGCTTATGCCTGCGAATGCACGCGAGCCCAGGTCGATGAGCGGACGCGCGCCAATCCGACTCCCGGCTATGACGGTTACTGCCGAGAGCGCGGGCTGACCTTCGGCCCCGGGCGGGTGCTTCGGTTTCGCGTCCCCGACGAAGGCGTGACGCTCGTACGCGACGTCGTGCGCGGAGAAGTCGAGTTCGCCAACTCGACGATCGAAGACTTCGTCCTGGTGAAGTCGAATGGGGATCCGCTCTTCGTCCTCGCGGTGGTCGCCGACGACATTGCCATGGGGATCACCCACGTGATTCGCGCCGAGGAGCACCTGCCGACCACGCCGAAGGCCGTCCTCGTCTGGCGAGCGCTCACCAGCTCGCCGCTGCCCGCATTCGCGCACCTGCCGGTCCTCGTGAACGAGAAGCGGCAGAAGCTCTCGAAGCGCCGTGATCGTGTCGCCGTCGAGGACTACCGGGACCAGGGCTACCTGCCCGAGGCGATGCGGAACTACCTGGCCCTGCTCGGATGGGGTCCGCCGGACCAGCGGGAGATCCTCTCCGTCGAAGAGATGATCGACCAGTTCCGCCTCGAGGACGTCAATGTCTCGCCGGCGTTCTTCGACGAGAAGCGGCTCGCGCACTTCAACGGCGTGTACATCCGCGGCCTGGCCGTCGATGAGTTCCTCGAACGGGTTGGGCGCTTCCTTACCACCGCGTCGGTTCCGTGGCCCGCCGGTTCCTATGACGAGGGACAGGTGGTCCGCCTCGCCCCGCTCATCCAGGAGCGCGTGGCCACGCTCGGCGAGGTCGTCGCCTACATCAGGTTCCTCTTTGACGCACCTTTCGCCGTCGACCCGTCCGCATTCGAGAAAGTGGTACTCCGAGACGACGCGGCGGGGATCATCCTAGAGAAGGCGCGTGAGCATTTCGAGAAGTGCCCGTGGACGGCGGATGCCCTGCGGGTCTCGCTCACCACGATCGCGGAGGACGTCGGACGTAAACTCGCGAAGACACAGGCCCCGATTCGTGTCTCGACGATGGGATCGAGCGTGGGCCTGCCGTTGTTCGAGTCGCTCGAGGTGCTCGGCAGGGAGCGGACGTTGTCACGGATCGGCGATGCCCTCGTCGAACTGCCGCCACCACCGGTGACAAGCCGATAGGGGGTCTCGCAACGATGCTGTTCGGACCTGTTCGCTTGATAACCAAGCTCGTCTCGCTCGTCGTCATCGCGGCGGTCGTCTACGTGATCGTGTGCGGGGTGCAGGTCGTGAACGCTTCCCGCCTTTCCACCGCACCGGCGGCGGTCGGTCCGGCGTCGGCGATCCTCGTTGTCGGCGACCCGGTCGCCGACCCGGTCGCGAGGTCCGACCGGGTCGACCTCGTCTCTCGACTCCGGCAGGCGGCACTGCTCTGCCGGCACGGCCGGGCGCCACGCATCCTCCTCGCTTCGTACCCACCCCAGTCGGGTTCGGTGGGTTCCTTCTCCTACGACGTGAAAACGCTCAATGGCTTCGGGCTCGGGTCCTGTGCGGTGGTCGAACTGAGGGCGCCGAACACAGCGGTCGCGCTTTCGCAGACGGCTAGGAGACTGGGTGACGGTGGCAGCGTGATCGTCGTCACGGACGCGATTGACGCCTTATGGACCCATGGTGCCGCATCGGGAGACGGGCTGGCGGCTCAGGTTTCTCCACCGCCGAGCTCCAAGAAGTTCGTGTTTGATGAAATCGGCCCGCTCCTGCGCGAGGCGACCGGCGTCGCCGTCGGACGGGTGCTTGGATTCGGCCGCGTCTCTTGGGCGGCCTACTGATCCAACCGCCCCCCGGACGAGCCGTGCGGTCCGCTTCGCCCGCCGTATGGCGTTCGCGGACCTGGCCGGTAGTGGCCTAGTTCGATTTGGCTCGATCGCGCGTTCAGCCAGATCCCGCCACGCGCCTACGTCAGCCTCCGTCACCTGGCGGATCGGAATGATTCGACCGTACACGGTCCTTTCAATGTACTTGGGAGACTGACGGGAACTGACTTTCCTCAAACCAGGTCACGCCGTGACAGGGCACGACCGTTGCTCGGCTCCCCGGCGACTCATCTACGGGCGGCGCATGCGCGAGAAGGTGGTGCAAAGATAAAGGCGAAGTGTGCGCAAAAAGACACATGTGGGCCTACTAACTGATCTTCGGCGCACGGCAATGCGGCGACAGCCCCTTACCCGCGGCCGCATCCCTTTACAGGCCGAGCATGGGCGTGCTACTTGAAAGTCACCGCACGGCTAGGCTTCTCATCCTGTGGGCAAGCATGGTGTTTCATCACCAACTACGGGATGAGCGGATGCGCGACCGCGACGACCGAGCAGGCGTCCGAAGTCTTCTGTCCAGCGTTGCCCAGTACGCTCGGTATGGGAATCTGCGGTCAGTGCTGCAGACTCGAATCAGTGGCGGCCCGCGTGTCCTGATAGCCAACCCGATGCCGGATCGGGGAGGGCACTCGGCACGGAGGATCAACAAGCTGCTTGAAGGACTTCCGCAGAATCATCGCTACTTAGAGATCGGGCTGGAGTGGGGCAAGACGTTCGAGAACGTCCGGGCTCCTGTGCGATGGGGAGTGGACCCCGCTCCGCAATTCGACATCAAGAGGTTGCCCCGCGGAGTAACGGTGATAGCCAGCACGTCGGATGACTTCTTCGACCGGCTGCCAGCAGGCACGGCGTTCGACCTGGTGTTCATCGACGGCCTTCATACCTTCCAGCAGGCGTACCGTGACGTGATCAACAGTTGCCGTGTTTGTCCGGACGGGGTGTTGCTAGTCGATGATGTCGTCCCGTGCGACACCGTATCGGCCATTCCGGACAAGGAAGAGGCCATGCGGGAGCATCGGCGACTGGGTTTCGAGCGCGACCCGAGCATATGGCACGGAGATGTCTTCAAGGTTCTGTTATGTCTCAGTCGCCATCATCCGGAGCTTGCGTTCAGAACGATCGTGGGGCTTGACAATCCTCAGGCGGTTGTATGGCGGCGCGATGCCCATACCTCCGTCAAGATGGCCGACTCGCTGGCGATCGACGAAATTGACCGCACCACCTATGAATCCGTATTCAATGACGGGGTGCCGACCCTGTTCCACCCCACCAACGAGGACGACGCCATAGTCGAGGCACTCGCGACCCTTAGGGCGCAAGCCTCTGGCTGATCGAGGGACACCCAATTCGAGCGTGTTTAGCTTCCTGCCAATCGAACGTGGCCGATGAGGCAGGAATCCGCTGAGGCTGGCTCCTACTCCGATGACTGGGGCCTGCGGTACCCACGGCGAAAACTCCTGACCGTGGGAAAGCTGCTAGGGGGCAAGAAGGTTGAAATGCCGATGTTCGCCCGCAACACAACGGTCGCTCAGGCCCAGGGCGCTCGACCCCCGCTGGGTGCTTGACAAGAGTCCAAATCAAACTAGGCCACCTCCACCGGGCCAGTGCATCGACCCCGACTGTTAAGATCGCCGGACGCCCATTCGGGGGTGGTGTAATCGGCAACACGACAGGTTCTGGCCCTGTAATTGGGGGTTCGAGTCCTCCCCCCCGAGCAATTCAGCGGTGTACTTTCGGTGCCGGTGGCGTGACCCTGCTGGCAACACCGACGCCGTTTCTTGGGAGGAGGAATTGCCAGCTGGCGGCGCGGCCTGTCAGGTGCTGGCTTGCGCACGGTGCGGCGGGACGCGGGGCCGCGCTGCACGCGGGTACGCTGCTGAGCCGTCCGCCCAGTGGGCGACGATCTCGGCCCCATCGTCTAGTGGACTAGGACACCACCCTCTCAAGGTGGAGACACGGGTTCGAATCCCGTTGGGGCTGCCACGCAGTTTCCTCATTAGAGCAGATCACAGCCCAATTCGTAGTTGACCGTATCGCACAGCTTGACCCTGTTCGGACCCGATGTTACCCGTTCGCTAACGCACGATTAACGCACGGAATAGACCCTGGCGGAGCTTGGAGCTTGACGACTTGGGCAGATCGTCGGAGGCACAGGGTGTTATCCGAGTTCACATGACCACAACCCTGTGCGACCCTTGCCTGGGGCCCCAAATCGATTTCAGCCGTTAATGATGGGGGGTCTTGCCGGGCGGGTGGCGGATGCCCGCGAAGGCCTGCCGACCAGCCCACACTCAATGAGCTGTCGCGGCACGCGTGCGGGGAATGGAGGAACCTCTACCCCTGCTGAATCCTCGTAATGTCGGGCGCGTGATCGACGACATCCACCATGAGGATCTGAAGGACGCACTGCGGCGGCCGTGCATATCGCCGAGGTGCCAGAAGAAGTGGGCCAGGCGTTTGGTGGGGGCAAGCGTCCAGCAGTGACCATCACGATCAGCGGGCATTCCGGGAATGGCAGAAGCCGATCATGCGTGGCCGCAACCTGATCGGACTCAGCAGTGCCAACCAGAGAGCTGCCGGTGTCCCAACCGGTGACGAGGTCGAGGTCGCGGTCGAGCTAGATGTCGAGCCCCGCGTGTTAGTTGAGCCAACGGACTTCGCCGATGCCCTGGACGCGGATCCGGCCGCTCGCGGCGCGTATGACGACTGTAGTAATGCTGGATGCGGGAGAAAGTGCGCCGTCGAGAGAGCGAAGAGGCCCGAGACAGGCTCATGGCGGATCGATGCCGCAATGGTGAGCCGGCGAGATTCCGAGTCAACGAGAGACTGAGCAACCAATCACTCGTCACTTCACGCCGACAGGAACACCTCGCCACCGCACGGTTCGTCACGACCGATGACTCTTTGGGATGCGGCCGGAGCTGGCCCGCGTCCGCCAAGAGTTGGTATTTTTCCGAAGCTCTCCGACGCGGAACTCGTCACCCTCTCGGCCCTCCGAGCGCCATCTGTCAGGGCTTCGTCGTGGCCCGTCGCGTCCTGGCTTCCCCAAGGCCGAGTGCAATGGCATCGCGGCAAAGTCCAAGCGCCCCGAAACCGCCCCGGGACTTGCGGCAGAAGTCTCCGCTGACCAGCTGCGAAAACAGCTTGCGCGAAGCGCTGAGGCGATCCGAGGACTGATGGACACTGGCGCGTCGCAGGCACCGAGCTTTGACCTCGGAAAAATACTCGATCGCGCGGATGTTATGCGGATCGCTCACGGCAACAAAGCTCCCGTAACTCTCGGCGAGCGCGGCCCTCCTGGCATAAGCGGTTGGCTCGATGCTGAGCGCTGCCTTGACCTTCTCGGGCACGCTGTAGGTTCGCGCTGGACCGGCGAGATTCGTCTCGTGCTGGCGGTAACTGACCAAGACATCGCTCAGCTCGAGCCGCCGACAACTTGTGAAGGCCAGTAGCGAAATCACTCCGTCGAAACCCGGTCCTCTCGGGTCGTCCGGGTCCGGCCGCTTTTCCCAGCGAGCCATCGTCAGCAACTCAGACCGAAAGTACTGGGTGAAGCCTGGGGCGCACCACAACCAGTCTCCCACGAGTGGCTCGAGCACGCGGGTTCTTGTGTAGTTGGGGTATAACTGGCCCGTCGGCGCGAGAGTTGCGTCAGCGACCACAGCGGAATGGCTGATGAACTGCACATTGTGCATCGCCATCTGGCGCTCACAGATCTGCAGCTTCTTCGGATGCCAGACGTCGTCCTGGTCGCACCACGCGATGACCTCGGTGTTGGCATGCTGTGCCGCGGACCAGAAGTTCAGGTCCGGCCCCGCGTGAGGGCCATCAACGAGCATCACGTCGAAAGGAGCATCCCGAGCGAACTCCCGAACTACGGCAACCGTACCGTCGGTCGAGCCATCATCGGAAATGATCAGCCGCTCTGGGAGCCGAGTCTGGGAAGAAATGCTCCGCAACTGAGCCTCGATCCACTCTTCGCCGTTGAACGTCGCCATGACGACAGCAACACTCGGCACTGCCCATCACCCCCGACAAATACGGCCTGGTGACTTCTTAGCTCCATGGGTGCGCAAACGCCGCAAGAAACGAACTGCGGGTTCCGTTCTGGTGATCATGGCGAAAACGCCAGGCTCACTCGGCAACGTCCTTGCACCGTTGTCCGCGGCGCTGTGACGGTAGCCGACGGATGGCACTGTCCGATCGAACCGGGCCACGCACCTGCGCCCCCGGCCCAGCTTGAGCTCGCCGTGCACCCTCGGGGCCCCGTAGGTGGCCCAGGAGGCGGCGTGCACCTCGTAAATCTCGTCGAGCAGCTGGGCGTCGTCCCAGTCCCGCATAGAGGGCGGTCGGCTGGCCCACTCGTAGTAACCGGAGCGGGAGTTGTTGAGCATCCGGCAGGCTACCGTAACGTCGATGCCGTCACGACTCAGCTCACGGACCAACCGGAACGTCATTCTGAGAGCACGTTCTCTCTGGCAAAGAACGCCGACGCCCGCTTCAGGATCTCGATCTCCATGACTTTCACCCGGAGCTCCCGGCGGAGCCGGACGAGCTCTGCACGCTCGTCGGTAGAGAGCCCCTCTTTCGTGCCTTCATCGACATCGGCATGGCGAACCCCCAGTTGCGCAGACAGCTGTCGGAGATCCCCAGATCGGCTTCTCTCTCAGCCCGGCGAGATCAATGGCGCGCCGGCGGAACTCCGGAGGGTGTGGTCGAGGCATCTCGGACTCCTTTCCGAGACGATTGTCGCCTCAGGGTCGATGTCCGGTTAGCGGGTCAGGCTCCCTTCGACTGGATCGAGGTGTTTTACGACCGCACCTGACGTCACAGGTTCCTCGGGTTGCAGTCGCGATCAGCTTTACGAAGCTTCACGCAGAAAATACGACCGCTGGCTGAAATCTCACGTCATCGGTCCAGTGGATAGGGGCCATATCGACTGGACCGCTACAGGGGGCCACCCCTGCCGCACCAAGCAGCCCGACGCTCGATATCATCTCGCGATTGTCGACGTTGACCGCGAGCGTTCCGCAGCCGAAGTGCGCGACGGAATCGGGCATTCCGACGAGGACGAAGGGTGAGCGCCGAGGTGCCGGGCGACACGCCAGCGCCGAACTCGGATGGTCAACGTGACGCAGGACGTGGTCGGTTCGCGCAGATCCTCTCAGGACTGAGCTGGAACACTGGAAGCCAGATCGCGGCCGTCGCGCTTAATGTTGTTCTGACGCCATTCCTGCTGCTCCACCTGGGTGTCAGCCGGTATGGGCTGTTCGCACTGCTCAGTTCTTTCCGAGGGTTGCTGTCGAACCTTGACGGCGGTCTCGGCCCAACGGCGGAACGCTACTTCTCGGTCTTCGCCGGCTCGCGCGATCGCAGGGCGACCTCATCGTTGCTCATGACGATCTCGGTCATGCTTGCCTTGGTCATCGGTATGGTCGCGGCACTCGTCGCTATCTTTGCACCGGATATCACAGTGGTTCTCCACGCCTCGACTGCTCTCCATCGAGAGGCCACCGTGCTCCTGCGGGCATTCATGCCGCTACTGCTCGCGATGGCGTTACGCGGTGTCTATCAAACGATCATCAGCGCACAGCACCGATGGGCTTACCTGAACATCTCCGGCACCATCTCTACGGTGGTCTATGTGGTCCTTGCAATGCTGTTCGTCTGGCAGGGTCATGGTCTCATCGGTCTTTTCTGGGCGAGTGTGGGCCAGGAGATCGTCTTGGTGCTGACCTCGGTGACTGGCTGTCGTCACTTCGTGAAGCTGCGCGAATGCCATTTCTTGTCATGGGGCGAAGTCCGTGACATCGTTCACTACGCCAGTCGCGTGCAGGTCGCCGAGCTCGCGAGCTCGTTCAATTTCGAGATCGACTCAGTCTTGGTGGGCTTGATCTTTCCAGTGAGCTATGTGGCCTTCTACAGCATCGGCGCGAACTTTTCGGGCCAGCTACTCCTCCTGCCGCTGAACGCGGTGAGCCCGATAGGAGTGACACTGTCACGAACCTATGGACGATCTGACCTCAAGACCACGCTCCGCGAGTTCGTGGACATCCAGCGGTTTTGGGTCCGAGCGACCTCGGCGTACCCGCTCATTGGCGCTGCAGCCGTGTACTTCGCCGTCCTGCGTTGGCTCGGGCCGCAGGAGCGCCTAGCCGGCGTCGTTGCTGTCATTTTGCTGGCCGGCCAGACGATGACCTTGCTGAGCCAGGTAATGGATCAATTTGGCAAGTCAATCAAGCGGCCTGGCCTCGAATCGCGCTATCTCGGGGTCGGAATGGCCATCAACGTCGCATTCACTGTCCCGCTGGCGTTCACCATCGGTATGCTCGGTGTGCCGGTCGGTACCGCTCTCGGTCAGATAGCGAGCAGCCTGTACTTTCTGCACATTGTACGGCGCGAGATTGATAGAAACCTCCGCAGTTTCTTTGCTGATATACCCAAGTTGGCGGTAATTCTAGGCGTGGTCATCACGGCCTGTCTTGAGCTGCCTGCATACATGGTGGCACCACGCGGCGCGGTGGGGCTCATAATCTGTGCGATTCCAGCTGTTATAGGGCTCGGGGTTTATATGATCGTGGTCATGGGCCTGAAGCAGACCTTTACCCGCCCTTTCGGCTGGAACAGTCGCAGCCTGCGCGCTGTCGCACCCGAGGATCTCAAGTAGACGTCCTTGCGCGGCCATGGCGATCACGACCATGATCACGCCTGCGCTAGGTGGAGCCGAATCAAGTGATCACACTTAGCCAGCGAGCTCATCGTCCCGCACTGATGATTCAGGCGACTGACTCGAACGGTCAACTGCGGGACTGCTCCGTGTTGGCGCTCGGGCATCAATGTCGGAGACGAACAGAACTCGTGCAGTCTCGGATGGTGGCGCGCCACTAATGAATGTCCGGCCCCCGCCCGGAACGATCGTGATCAGATGACCTTTAGTAATACGAGGATGACGACAACGACCAGGCACAACACAGCCAGGCCAGTAAGTCTGCGAACCATTTGGGAACCCCGTTCGGTCGAGTGCTACGTGGTCTAGTCCGCCTTGTTGTGCGCGGTTCGGCTAGCTGTGCACCTCTTCGTGCACTGCGGTCGACTGACCCTGTGCGGCGGTCGCTTGGCGGTCATAGGTGGGTTTGACGCTACCGACCGGACGGCGGCGTCCACTCAACTCACCACCGATAGAAGTGGTGCCTCCTGGAGTTCCCGCGTCCTAGTGCGAGACCGATAATCCACACGAGAAAGACGATCGCTGCGACGATCCACAGTGAGTGCAGGGTGAATCCCAGTCCGAAGAAGAGCAGAGCCAGCAGCAGAACCAAGAGGATGATCATTTTCCAGCTTTCTTCTCGTCGGCGAGGAGTAGTTGATGTTCTAACGAGTCTTGGTCTTCGCCTCGGAGCGGCGACATCCGGCGTGTTGGCGTCAATCCACTGGGTCGCGTTACTTTTTGAACGCGTCCTTGAGCTTCTCACCGGCCTGCTTGACGTTGCCCTTCACTTGGTCGGCCTTACCCTCGGCCCGTAGCTTCTTGTTGCCGCTGACCTTGCCGACGGTCTCCTTCAGCTTTCCCTTGGCCTGTTGGGCGGTGTTTCTTGCCTTGTCGGTTGTTGCCATTGTTGGGCTCCCTGCATTGGGAAGTGAGAAGCGGGACGAGCACTCCGTTGGAGGACTGGACACGGGTTGCCCGTGTTCTCCTTCTTGCCTGCCATTGCCCGCGGTTCGGCTAGCCGTGCACCTCTTCGTGAACTCTGGTCGACTGACCCTCTGTGCCGGTGGCTTGAAGGTCGTAAGTACGTTTGCCGCTACCGACCCCTCGGCGTGACATTGCAAAGACGATTCCCGAGGCGACAAGGCCGACGGCCCCGACGATCATGAGGATGATCCCCACCGTGGATACGTTGAACCCGTGACCCGAGGTGGTCACCGCCCAGTGCATGACGGCGCCTGCCGCGATCGCGAGGGTGCTCAAGAACATTCCTGCACGTCCCATTTCTTGACCTCCATCTAGCTAGATGCCGTAGCTCTCGACCAGATGCGGCCGGGACGACTTCATGTGACTACCTGCAATTATACTCCAGAGTTATCAAACTTGCAAACAGATTCCTGAATATGCTAACCATGGTCCTGTGGGAGAGTGGAGTTTCCTCACCAACCATGCCCGTGTCCTTGCCTGCATCGCAGAGGATCCAGGCGTGCGCATTCGCGACATCGCTGCTGCCCTGGGCATCACCGAGCGGAACGCTCATAGCATTGTCACCGACCTGACCACCGCTTGCTACGTCGTAAAGAAGAAGGAGGGCCGACGCAATCGCTACCGGATTCAGGTTCACGTGCCGTTGCGAAGAGACACCGATCGACACCAGACGATCGGTGAATTGCTGGCAGTGCTCGTCGACACCAAAGCTCGTGCGGATCTTCAACAGGGAGTCGACGTCACTGCTTGATCGGGCGCGAAACCGAAGTGCGCCAACCGCCTTCGGTCACGAGGACGGCACTACTCAGTGGAACAGTGATTCTCATAAGTCGTTGGAGCCGGGAATTCTCCAGCTCATTGGTTCAAAGGAGGGCGTTGGCGCTGGACATTCGGAGAGCCCAAACGTCGGGGTCCTGTGGCCAGTTCTTGAGCTGCTTCGAATTAGGACGGCCGGGACTACCTCGGGTGGCCGAAGTGGTGGGCGACGGCGGCGAACGCCTCCTTGGGCTCCCAAGGCATGTCCGGGTAGGTCGTCCCGCGGCGCCCGTGGGGCAGCGACTTCACGGGGGACATCGAGTCCATGTCGAGGTCGTAGCGAGGATCATCGTCGGTGTAGGCCTCGGGGGTCACGAAGGTCGACAGCAGGGCGCCTGCCACCTCTGAGCGTTCGAGTTCGTCGAGGGTATCGGCGAGCTCGCGGGCCTGCATAGCTTCGTCACGCTGGAACACCCCCTTCAGGCGGGGCCGGACGAAACGCCCGATCACGGGTCGCGTGTGGAGCCACAGCCGGGTGGTGTCGATGACCCCGAACCCCAGGGTGCCGGAGCTCTCGGCACCACGGTAGGAGCGCATCCCGAACTCGGTGACGATCACAGGCTTGCCCGTTGACAGGAAGGGTTGGAGCATCTCTATGTAGCGGTCCTTCGTCCGGGCCTCGCGGTAGTGATCGACGCCCACGTAGTCGAAAGGCCCCCAGTCCACCTGCTCGAAGGTGAGCGAGGCGTAGGTGAGCGGGCCATCGAACACGGCGCGCAATCTGGGCATCAGGACAGCCAGGTACTCATCGAGCTTCTCGTTGTTGAGCAGCGCCGGGTCTCCCTTGAGTCGTTGCAGGCGCTCGGTCACGCTATTGCCGGCAACCAGCCCGGGTCCGAAGAGCGTAAGTTCGCTGCCGGCGACGAAGACCACACGCCCCGGATTGGCCGTGCACAGCGGTGTTGCCGCCTCGGCTGCTGCGACCAGTCGGGCCGCGGTTTCCTCCAGCGAGTACTCGAAAAAGGCCGGGGAGAACCACACCTCGAGCCCGAGTCCGAGCGCGACCTCAGCGACAACCGTCATCGGTCCGAGGTCACTGCCCACGATCCGCACGGCGTTGGCGTGCAGGTCGTCCCGGACGATCTCGAGCTCGCGCCGCACCACCGACATGTCGAGTGCCGTCGGGCGCGTTGAGATGGCATAGCCCGGGCCGCGGAACACGGTTCCCGTGTCGTAGTGGACTCCTTGGTGCTGCATGTCGCCTCGATCCTCGCGCTCTTAGACGTGCGGAACATCTCACGGAGTCGTATCGGCATGGTCTAATCGTGGAGCGCCCCGCTTCAAGCGCAATCGTCGGCCGCGACCCCTCCCTCGAGATTCGTCACGACTTCGACCGTAGCGAAGCCGTTCCGCCACGCCTAGCCCCGGGTCGTTAGCCCCCATTTTGGTGCTACCCGCGTCTGATCAGTCGCGACGGAGACGAGAGCGTATCTGCCTGTTCCGCGACGTGTATGAGCAAAGAGGCTCAACTCTCGGTTTGAGCGCTACGTTCCTCGCGCATCGCGACAGTCATGCGGCTGGCCGGGTGGTTCGTGTTCGGCGCGATGAATCAAATCCGGTGACGAAGTGGGGCGCCAACCGAGTATCAGGAAGCCTGATACTCGGTTGACGCTGGCGCTTGCGAAACTAGGTCATCCGGCAACGGCCACGCCCAAGACGGCGCTGGCATATTCCTCCGTCCAAGCAGCGGTCAGGTTGCCTTCCTTGGCCCACGCGTTGCCGCCCGCGTCCATCACGGCGATGAGGGGACCATTCGTGGGATCACTCGCCACGGCCACTTGATCGGCGGTGCCAGTCCATTCCTCCGTCCACGTCGCGCCTGTCAGGCTGCCTTCCTTGGCGTACGCGTTGCCGCCCGCGTCCACCACCGCGATGAGGGGACCATTCGTGGGGTCACTCGCCACGGCCACTTGATCGGCGCCGTTGTATTCGTCGAGCCACGTTGCCGAGGTCAGGCTGCCTTCCTTGGCGTACACGCTGGTGCCAGAGAGCACGGCGATGAGGGCACCGTTCGTGGGGTCACTCGCCACGGCCACGGCACCGGCACCGTTGTACTCGTCGTACCACGGCGCGGTCAGGCTGCCCACCTTGGCATACACGACCCCACCGGTCGTCACGACGGCGATGAGCGGACCATTCGTGGGGTCACTCGCCACGGCCACCGCATTGGCCGCGTCGGTGGACACGCTGTACTCCTCGACCCACGGCGCGGTCAGGCTGCCTTCCTTGGCGTACACGACCCCACTAGTCGTCACCACGACGATTAGGGGACCATTCGTGGGGTCACTCGCCACGGCCACTTGACCGGCCGGGTGGACGGCACCGCTGTACTCCTCGACCCACGGCGCGGTCAGGCTGCCTTCCTTGGCCCACACGTTCCCATCGCCGTCCCGCACCGCGACGAGGGGACCATTCGTGGGATCACTCGCAATGGCCCCCCAATCATTCGCGCCGTACAGCGGGTCCACCCATGGCGCGGTCAGGCTGCCCACCTTGGCGGCGAAGTCGCCCCAGTTACCAATGGCGATGAGCGGTGGCGTCGAAGTGCCGCCACTCGTCGTCGCCTGGGCGCTCGCTAGGGGAAGCCACGCGCTACCGAGCAAGACGAGAGTGAAGACGTAAAGGGAACGCCGCATAGTCATCGCACTCTCCTTCTCAGGGTGTTTGGCCGGGATGTTAGCGAACGGCACGCGGCGACGCGCTGGCGTCTGATCCTTTGTCGTTCCGCGTCGGCCAGGATGGGTCGATTCCGCTGTGGTTGAGACTTATGAAACAGCTGGACATGGAGTCAGCCCCCCGGTCAGAATGCCAAGCGGGAGCCGCCTCGTACGATGAGTTCTCTTGCGGCGTCGGTATCGGCCTCATCGCCTGATCGATCATCCGGCCTTGGAATCCCGTTGGGGCTGCCACGAAGTTTCCTCATTCGAGCAGATCTCAGCCCAATGCCGGCCGAGGAGTTCGCGCACTTGTGGCAAGACGCCGAGCGCCTGGCTAGTTCCTAATCCAACGTCCCTGGTGCTGAGCGATGTTGGTTCGACGGTCATCCTGGAACAATGGGTTTCGCTGACCGAGAACGGGCTGTTCTGTTTGAGGGAACTGGCCCACGTTCACTACGGCCGGTGGCATGCGTGCGATGACTGCCAAGAGGTGTAGCTCCTCAATCACGAGCGCGACTTCGGGATGACCTTCGGTTGTCCGGGTCGCAGCATCCGCTCTTCTCGCAGGCGTGCCCCTGGTCTTGGCCCCTTACACCGGGGGATACGCTGATCGCGGCGCCTAAGAGGCCGCGCGGATAGGCGATTGAAAGGGACCATCCACCGGTCGCCGTGAAGGCCCAACTGGACTGTCGGGTGCTTACCCCACCCGACGACCAGCGGAGGTCTCCACCATCATGCGCGC
>Ga0187861_10002624_pt1 | contig 16660 bp, 7 predicted proteins | sample June2016WEW_10_1_3_FD_132986 | JGI IMG/M metagenome (GOLD analysis project Ga0187861, IMG submission 132986) | Peatland microbial communities from SPRUCE experiment site at the Marcell Experimental Forest, Minnesota, USA - June2016WEW_10_100 | ecosystem: Environmental > Terrestrial > Soil >...
CCACACCCCGTATTCCGCGCAGGGGATGCTGGGCAAAACGATCGGCTGGCTTTTTCGGGGCAGCATCTGCCGCAACGAAGCCGACGCCAGGAAGAGGATGCAGGATCCCAAGCGCCTGATTCCGCCCGCGGAATGGACGCCGTGGATTCAGGCCATGCATTCAACTGCCTATACCTGGCACACCCACGTCTCGCTCCACGTAGCGCCCGGCGCGGAGGCGCTCCTCGGCGCGCAGCTCGCCTTCCAGTTCGCCAGCCGGGCCGATGAAAGCCGCGTATTTAGAGACGGCACCGAGAATCTTGGTGAAACAGGCCGCATGAGCGTCATTATGCCGACATCCCTTGGAACGAATGGGTGGGACGGTCTGCTTGAGCGCACGCGAAGTTTTCAGCAGTGGGCGCGGCTGCGCTTCAAGCTTGCCGAGGACCTCGGGTTTCGTCCTGGCGAAGGACCGAAGCGGATTTTCGTCGGCCCTATGGCTGATGAAGTGTCCACCGCTGAAGAACTGGAGTACCTGATCAAGACGTGCGCTTGGCTCGGCTGCAACGCTCTGGAGACCACCACCAGCCGCCGCGATCTCGGTTTGTACGCCAAGCTCGCCGATGAGTATGGCATCCACGGCTACTTCACCCACCCGTGGGCCTACGGCCTCAGCTACGGCGCGCTCACCAGGCCCGAGGCAGGGCTGGGTTACGCCGAGACGGCGGAGAAGCACCTGTTGGCCAAAGGCCTTGAGCTGTTCCAAGCGCGGGCGGAGGCCATGCGCAGCAGCAATCCCTGGTACTTCGGCCATTTCAGGTTCGGGGTGTTGGGCGACGAAATCGAGGACGTTATCGGAGCAGCTTCGATCAACGCGGACCCCATGCAAAAGGGCCTCTTTGCCGAGTACCTGCAACGCCACGGTTCGAAACCCGAGTTTTTCGGGCTCAAGGATTGGGGCGAACTCAGAGCGATAGATTATGCGCCGCCGTCCGCAAAGGTCGTGCAAGCGCAAAAGCGCACGGAACAGCGTGCGCAGGCCGGTCAAGCCCTGGCGCAGATGGATACCGAATTGCGGATCAAGGAAGACGCCAAGGATACAAACGATCTCGTCGTGGCGGAGCTGAAAGCCGCGGCGCAAGCGGAAGAGCGCAAAGCCGCGCAGAAGCTCCCGGTTGCCGCCGAGGAAGCCAGGCTATACGAGAAGCGCCTCTATCATTGGACACAGAAGTACCGGAGCTACTACTATTGCCTCTTCTATCGCCAATGGTCCGCGGCGCTGCACCACGTCTTTCCGGAGGCGCGCGGCGCGGTGAATCTCCAGGCGAATCTGACGATGGGCGGCGTCATGTGGGGCGGTGAATGCAATCTCTGGGACCTCGGCCGGCTCAATGCGTTCGACTCGCTCCTGACAGAAGACTGGAACAGCTCATCGCGCGACGTGGCCTTCGGGTACGAGATGGTCCGCGCAGCGGCGCGCAAGAATGGGCAAACCGTGGCTTCGCTGGTCGTGGGACACATGCCCGGGGCGCGCATGATCGTCCACCTCGCGCAGGGTTCGCGTTACCTGCTGCTTTACCTGTACGGCCCGATCCACCGTATCGGTCCGGTCTGGGGCGAGCACGCTCCGACGCTCAAGGACATCGGCCAGACGCTGCGCCAGGCAGCCAAGTGCGAGGCGGACATTCTGGCTGCGCGCAACCGCCCGTGCGACGCGGCTATCCTGGTCGCCAACACCTCGGAGATCAACGCGGCCTATGGCCGCTTCAATCTGGTCTGGGAAAGGCGCGGGGTTTATTGGGCGCTGTTGAATGGACAGGTTCCCGTTGAGGCCGTCGGTGAAGAAGAAGTGATTGAGGACGAGGCACTGAAACGCTACCGCGTCCTCTACGTCATTGACCCGCACGTGGACAGCCGCGCGCAGGAGAAGATCAAAGAGTGGGTGCGCAGCGGCGGCGTCCTCTGGTCCACTTGCGCCGGCATGGCGCGGCGGGAGTACGATGAGCCCTCCCACGTCATGGATGAAGTATTTGGGCTGGAGAAGCGCCACGAGGTCGAAATCGGCAAGCCGCTGGCCAAGAAGACGATCAGCTTCAACGCCGGGGGACGCCAGTTCCGCTTCGAAAGCCTGGGCCAGCAGCTCGGCTCGCTCTCGACGGGAACTGCCCTGGCCCAGTTCGAAGACGGCAGCCCGGCTATCGTCCACAACAAGTTTGGCAGTGGCCAGGCGTTCCTCAACGGCTTCATGCTCTGCGAGGCAGCGCCGGCAGCAGGGCCGGAATCCCGGGCGGCGGACGCGGAGGCTGCCGCCACTGACGACCTGCGCCGGCAACTGGCCACTGTGGCTTCAGACGCCGGAAAAGTTCGGACCTTCCTGCGCGCGGGTGCACGCCGCCAGTTGCTGTCGTGGGTCCACGACGGACCCTCGCAGAGCGTTCTTTTTCTGGTCAATGAAGGCGCGGAAATCAAAGACCTGCGCATCGAAGTCGTACTGCCGAAACCTGCAAACACCGTCCTCAGCGGCAGGCGCGGCCCACTGCGGCATGAGCCCGTTCAGGACGGCGCGGCAGTCTCGATTACTCTTCCGCCAAACGAAGGCGAGATCATCGTCTTTCGCTGGTAGCGCGCAACGAAGAGGGGCTGAAGAGGATGAAGATCATAGAGGATGCGGCTTTTCAGTTGCAGCAGCGACGGGCCTCTAGCCGCCATCCTGGAGTTGATAGCGGACCGGCACCTCAACCCAGACAGGGATCGCATGTCCGTCCCGCTGCGGCGGTTTGAAACGCCACTTGCGCGCGGCTTTCACCGCGGCCTGATCCAGGTCCTCCGAACCGCTCGTCTTGGCTACCTCCACGGCCCCGGCCTTGCCGTCGGCCAGCACCTCGACTTTCAGGCGCACCACGCCCTCGCGCTTCTCGCGCCGGGCGCGCTCCGGGTACTCTCCCGAACCCATGAAGAGCGGCTCCACTCCCACGCTGGTCTTGGCCGCTCCAGGTGCGGCGCCGGCGCCTGCAGGGCCGCTCCCGCTTGCTCCCGCAGTGCCTTTCCCGTAGCCCGCTCCGGCAATCCCGCCACTTCCCTGCCCGCTGCCGCCCTGTCCTGAGGCGGCGGCTTGAGTACCTGTTCCGCGCTCACTGCCGGGACGTCCTACCCCAATGGTCTTGGGACATAAGCGGCTCCACTCCTCTGCGGTCGGCCCCGTGGTCTCCAGTGTCTCCAGCGTGTCCAAGGAGCCGGCGCTGGCATCGCGGCCAGTGCCTTGCGCGGCGGCGCCGTCGCCCTGTGGAGAACCGGCGATATCTTCGAGGTTGTGAACGGTGTTCTCCGGCGGCTGCTCATCCCCGAACACCGGCCAAGCCGGCGGGAGGCTTTCCGAAGCCGCCTTGGGCAGCAACACCGCCAGCGGTTCTTCCGCAACCCGTGAGGGAGGTTCTGCTGGGGTTTCGTCCTCCAACATGATTTGTGCTGTCGCCGACAACGAGCATTGCTTGTCCGGATCGGAAGGCTTATCGGGCTGGCCGCCGAGCGTGGCCACCCACGCCAGCAGACCAGCGTGGGCCAGCAGGGACATCAGCCAATAGGCCACACTCGAAACGCGAAATAACATCGTCAAGCGCCCCACTTTAACGGCACGTCAAGGCCAGGAAACGGCCGCCACCGACGGTGAAGATTCGTCCCTCGCAGACGATCGCGCCGTCACAAGTTTCTCTCTCGGCGTCTTCCGTCGCGCTCAACAGTTCGCCGGAAGCGGTCAACACATTCAAGCTGCCTGATTTCTTGCCCGTGGAAGCGAATAGGCGGCTTCCGGCCACCGTCGGCGGCGTGCACAGGCCGCCCTTGGCTTCCGTGCGTTGCCAGAGGATATGGCCATCGCCCAAGTCCACCGCCGCTCGCCCGGCTAGAATGTAGGCGGCGTCCCGGCCCAGTGCCAAGCCTGCCTGGTACACCAGCGGTATCTTGCGCAGCCACAGGCGCTGGCCGCTCGCGGCGTCGAACCCGGCCAGTTCGTCACTGTTCGCCAGGACCAGAATCCGGTCCTGCGCTGCATATACGGCAGCCTTGCCTTTTGGAGCGGTATCCTTTTGACGCCAGATCTCATGGCCGTCTGTGGCGTCCAAGGCGGCCACGTCACCGTCGGAAGTCTGCAAGTACAAACGGTTGCCGGATAATGCGGGGATGAAGATGTGCCCCCCGGCGGCGCGGCTCCACACCGTCTTGCCTGAAGACTGGACGATACAGAACACGGTCCGGCCATCGTGGGAGCCGCCGTACAACCGCCCCTGCGCCGCCGCCAGATAGCTCCAGCCGCCTTGCGGTTCCGGCGCGGAATACACCGCTGTGGCTTCCCCGGAAACCGCATCAAAGACCCGGCAGACGCGCCCGTCCGTGACGTAAAGCCGGCCATCCAACAGGCAACGGTCAGGGAACCCTTTCGCCTTGAAGTAGTCGCCTTCCGCAAAGGTCTTCTGCCAGACTACCTTTCCGCTTCCGGCTTCCAAGGCAGTCAACCCGCCTCCGTCGCTGAGCGGGAATTTCGCCGGCGCGGAGCCAATGATCACCAGCCCTTTCCAGGCCAAGGGCTTGTAGGTGCCGGCCACCCCGGCAATCTTCTTTTCCCAGAGCACTCTGGCCGGCATGCCCAGTTCAAGGCCGCCCAGATTCCGGCTGTTGGCGGAGTCGCCGTCTACAAAACTCCATTCGTTGCCGGACACATCTTCGGATTCAGGCAGGCCCGGAGGATTTTCCTGGGCCTGGAAATGGAACAGGACTAAAAGGAGCGCGGCTGCCGCGGCGCCGGCGGTGGCGAACGCCCAGAACCGCTGGCGGCGCCCCTCGCCCTTCTGGAGGGGGCGCAGCCCCGCGAGTTCCAGTTTGCCCGCGGCAAGAACGCGCTCCTCAAGCGCGGCCACGCGTTGCCGGCCCTCACCCTGCCCCCTCCCCGCCGTGGGAGCGGGTAGCGCCAGTTGCGCGCCGAGCGCCTCGTACTCAGCCTGGCAATTGCGGCAACAGCCCAGATGGGCTTCAAAGTCCGCTTGCTCAGGGGTGCTGAGCTGCTGCAGGATTGCGGCGTTGAAAGCCTCTCGCGCTTGTGTGCAATTCATGGTTCACCTCTGGCCGGCAGCCTTCGCTACTGCTGTCACAGTGCTAATACATGTACGGCGGAATGGGGCCGGAGGGACAGGTTGTTTCGTAAATCCGGCACCTGCTCCGCGGCGGATGCAGCCGCGGGGAACAAGCCCATGAGGCAAAGCAACACGGACTGTACTGAACGCCGGTGGTACGACAGGCCTCTTGGCGGTTCATTCTTTGGCCCTGAAGACATCCGGATTTGCAACTGAGCTGTCATGAGGCCTCATGGGGTTCCGATGCAGACCACACGTCCATCCACGAGTGGCGCCAGCACATCGCCGGCACGGGACTGCGACAGCCCGCCGAGCACCGGCTGGGCCGGAATACGAATGTCCCAAAGCAAAGCGGGATCAGTCCGGCTCACAGCCACGACATGCCAGTTGCCAGCATCGCCGCTGAGAAAGATCACGGCATTCCCGGCCAGAAGCGGAGTATAGAATCTATGGGATTTCATTGTTTCAGGCAGCACCTGGCGCTGCTGGCCGGCTGGCAAGCCGGAATTGATCGAGTTCTGCAATCCGCTATTCCAGTAATTCTTGGCCGCAGCCGCGGGATCGAAGGGCTGCGCGGCAACTTGGGCGGCAAGCAGCTCGCCCAGTCCGCTGCATAACACGGGACGCTGATTCCTGGTTCCAAAGAGGAGCGTGTCTTTTGCATCCCAAACCGGAATGGCGTCGCTTCCATGCCCCTTGGTCAGCACGAGCACGTTCGGATACCCAGTGGCATCCAGGGGCACAGCGTCCGGCCCGGCCTGGAGGAAGGCGCTCGTGTCTCTCGGTTGGCCAAGATAGTTCGAGGGCAGATAGAATTGCCTCCCGCCCAAGACCACCCAACCGCCTGGGAGAATCCCGATATCCTGTCCGCGCACTTGCGCGTATGTGGCACCGCGCATGTGAGCCTTGGTAATGACCTTCCGGTTGTCGAGTTGTTCAAAATCTATCGCCTGCGCCGCTTTGCCGGTGGCCGGATCAACGATGAGCACGCCGCTATCGCCGACATGCAACCAGAGCTTTCCATTGTACCAGGCCATTTGCCCGGTTGCCGAGGGACTCGTTTCCGATTCATCCGCAAATCGCGTTTCCCAGCGCGGTTTCCCGGTCCTGGCATCCAGCGCGCACAAAAGCGAGCCACCGGTGGCGCCGATGAGACCCGCCGAAGCATAGGCCACGGCGCCGCTCTGCCCCGCGTCAGCCGCCGGTTGCACCAGGACGTTCGCATTGACCGGCCAGGAACTCATCAGGTGGCCATAGACCATGATGCGCCGCTCAACGGGCGCAACCCGATAACGCCACAGCAGACTGCCATCTTCCGCCTTCAGGCAATACACGCGCCCATCGCCCGAGCCGGCGTAAACCTTGTCTTCCCAGAACGTCGGAGAGGAGAGAATTCGCCCAGCCGTGGGATAGCTCCACAATTCCTTCCCGGTCTTGCGATCCAGACACCGGATAATGCCAGCGGAAGTGCCAAAGCAGACGCGCTCGCCCACGCAGATGGCTTGCGTGGATTGTGTCTCCAGGCCGGCATTGGCTTCGGCGTTGTAGTCAAACGGAGGATCGGGAGTCCACGTCCAGAGCACCTTGCCAGCGCCCGAGACCATCGCGGATGATGAACCGGACCGGCTGTTGTTGGCCCGGTAGGTTGTCCAGTCCAGTGGGGTGGATTCAATGCCCGGCTTGTCCAAGGACTCGCCGCTGAGCAGACGATCCGCCGTTGAAGCCGCATCCCGAATCGAGAATCCGCCCGACGGACAGAATGCCAGGTGGCCAATCCACTCCATGCATCCCGAACAGTTTCCATGGCCCGAGAAAAGGGTTCCGTCGGCCGCAATGACTCCTGAGAGGCAGGCGGCCTTCATATAGCCCCCTGGCGCCACGATACGCGCCTTGACGTCACGGTCATAGACGGTACCCGTCATCCCATGGACACCGTGAGTCGAAATGCAAAATGAACCGCAACCACCGTAGGATATTGGCAGTTTCTCCCCTGCCGGTTTTCCGGTAAGGGGATCGCGGAAGACTCCCTCCCGGTCCAGGGTCTTCCCATCCACCAGGATCGGATAGCTCTGCTTCCCCAGCCGGCTTGCCTCGTCCCACGGTTGCATCTGTTCGGCGCGTCCATGTCCTGCGCCCCAAAGTATGCGCCCCTCCTTTGCGGCAAACGCCTGGTAATGGCCATCCTTGTACGAATTGATCAAGTACACATCCGGTGACGCCAAGGCCCCCACCCGTTCCGTGATCATGAACGTGAAGCTCCAGCCTGTGCCCAGTGGATTCTTGGTTATGGGTGCAGCGGTCTTCCAGAGCGTTTTCCCCGTCTTCAGATCCAGACACGAGGCATAGGACCGCTCCGCATAGAAGAAGACGCGATCCGCCGCGAGCGCCGTCTTGGCCGGATCGATCCCCTGGGCCGCCAAGCGCCACAGTTCCTTGCCCGCAGCGGCGTCATGCGCAACGAGTTCCGTGCCCTGGTCATACTCCTGAAACCAATTCTGATGTATGCCAAAATTATGAGGAGTGTTTCCATAATCCTTTGTATCTCCATTGCCATCCGTCAGTGCGTTAGGCAGACCGCGCAATGATTTCACCTGGGGCCGAGGGCCGAGCACCGTGACCAGAATCCCATCCTGCAGCATCAGCCATCTGCATTCGCTCTGCGGATCGTCGGAGAGAGAAATGCGTTTCAGCTCTGCGCCCGTCTCGGCAGCGAGGCACAGGACCCCATTCCCGTCCTTCACATAGACGGCCTCGGGTGTGGCAACGATAAGCGAACCGAAGGTTCCGAAGTCGTCCGCCGTTTTTCTCTTCCACAAGACGTTCCCGTTATACGCGCTGCGGGCAATAAGGCCGTCGGTCTTCGTATTGTCCACAGCCAGCGTCACATTCGCACGGAACAAACGGCCGCCGGCGGCTACGGCGATGTCGAACTTGCCGTCGTAATAGGGCTTGGCTGCCCATTGGATCAGGTAGGGCCACTTGAGCGCGTCATCTTTCGAGAACCGGTTCTGGTCCGGTCCATGCGCGTAATGGGACCAGTCGTCCCCGCCCGCGAGCGGCGGCATGGTTGCCACGGCCCACAATCCAAAAGTATCCTCGACGATCTTTCCGCCGAAAACACCCAGGCCCTTGAGCCATGCCTCCAGGCGCGCCCGGGTCAGCCCCGTGCCCAAGGCTTGCACTCGTCCTACCACAGCCACGCCGCGATAAGGCGACAAGACGCGGCGCACCTCCTGCTGGGCGATCTGATCCAGATTTGCATCCGACGCATCGGCGATTACCAACAGATCGGCGCACCAGTCGGCCAGCGGGTTCTTTGAGACGCTGCCTTCCTCGACGTAAAGCGTCCGGTTGAGAAGCCCCGCAGCGTCGGCGGCCTTCCGCGCTGCTGCTGTTTCCGCCGGATTTTCGCTTAAGGCATGCACCAGCAGCTTGCTGTTCTGTGCCAGCTCCACGGCAAGCTTGCCGTCTCCGCACCGGGGCATGGAGCAGATTCCCGCCTTGCGGCCGGAGAGATTGATCAGGTGTTGGGGCAGGGTGGAAGCCCCCTCGGCGGCCGCCAGGCAGTCAGACAACAGGAGGGACAACAGAACACATCTCATTTGCTTGCTCATGCCGACCCCTCTCATCTGGATAAATGGGGCGGCGCTGTCCCCATTTACCCCCGTCTATCCCTCGTTTCCCTTCGTTTCTTGGCCACTTCCGGCTCCTGCCGTATACGCGCGTCCACCGGCATCAACTGCAACAATCTCTGAAAAACTGTTGGATATCCCAAAAATGAAAGTGTATCCGTTAATGGCCCGAGGGAGAACGCCTCAAGAGGACAAGCTTACGGAGAGGTTGCATGAAATCTGCAAGAACAGCGTCCATGCTTCTGGTTCTGAGTATCATCGTTACGGCCGCGCAACTGGCGGCCGCCGAGCAGGCCGGCGATCCTTATGCGGCGCTAATCAAGCGTGAATTCGGAACCGCGAAGGACGAACTGGCAGCGATCGAGAAGCAGGTTCAGGCCGCGAAGCCGGAAGACTTCGCCGCCATTGAAGCGAAGCTCATCAGCGTGGTTGAAAACGCTGAAGCAACCATGGCGGGCAAGCAGTTCGCCTGCCAGATGCTGCGCCTTGTGGGCTCCCGCAAGTGCGTGCCGGCGGTGGCGAAGCTGCTCGGTGACGAACAACTCGCGCACATGGCACGCACGGTTTTGATCGGGATGCACGACTCGTCCGCCGCCGATGCCTTGCGCGAGGCTCTGGGAAAAGCGCAAGGGAAGGCGCGGCTCGGAATCATCCACACGATTGGAGACAGGGGCGACGGCGACTCGTTGAAGGCCCTCGGCGAGTTGCTCACGAGCGGCGATGAAGCCGTCACGGATGCTGCGCTGGCCGCGATTGGCAAGACCGGCGGCACAAAGGCGGCGGATGCGCTCGAAAACGCGAAAGTTCCGGATGCGGCCAGGCCGCCTTGGGCACAGGCGTACCTGCGCTGCGCCGGCGGCTTGGCGGCCAGTGGCGAAACCGCTCGCGCACAGAAAATGTTCCGCGCGCTGCTCGAAGGGAGTTACCCAGCGCCGGTTCGCGCCGGAGCTTTCAAGGAGATCGTGGCTGCCGAGAAAGAGCAGGCGGTGCCGCTGATCGTCAAAACGCTGAGTGCAGACGACAAAATCATGAAACGTGCGGCTCTGGCGGGAGTCGTTGCGGTGCCAGGCCACGCCGCCACGGAGGCGTTTGCGCGGCAGCTAGGAACGTTGGCGGCTGAGGCAAAGGCAACTTTGCTGGGTGCGCTGGCGGCTCGTGGTGATGCCGAAGGTTTGACGGATCTGGTGCAGAAGTGTGCGGGGGACGAAAATGCGACGGTCCGCGAGGCGGCGCTCAAAGCCTTGGGCCGGCTCGGCAACGCCTCCAGCATATCCGCGCTTGTGGCCGCGGCGAAAGACGCCGGAACGGGCGCGCTGGCCACGCAGTCGCTCGTCACACTGTGTGGCGAGGGCGTCGTGGATGGGTTGATCAAGCAGGCCGAGAGTGGCGATACCGCGACCCGCGTGCTCGTGCTTGGAGTTCTGGCCGACCGGAAGCAGACCGAGGCGCTGCCTGCCGCTCGAACCATGCTGAAGAGCGACGACGCCAAGCTGCGTCAAGCTGCAGTCAAGGCGCTCTCCGAATTGGGCACGCAGGACGATTTGCAGATCCTCTGCGAGATGATTCTGACCGCCAAGGATAACGAAGGCGATGAGCTCTCTCGCGCGATCTCGGCGCTCGGCGCCAAGCTGTCCGACAAAGGAAAGCGCGACGAGTGTGTCATGCAGGCCTTCGGCAAGGCGGACGTGCCCACGAAGGTTCGGCTGCTCGCGGTGCTCGGAGCGTTCGGCGGCGGCAAGTCCCTGCAAACGGTGCGCGGCGCACTGGAGGAACAAGGCGATGTTCATAAGGCGGCCGTACGGGCGCTCGCGGATTGGCCCGACCCGGCCCCGCTTGCGGATCTGCGCAAAGTGGCGAAAGAAGAGCAGGAACCCGCCGCCCGGATCCTGGCGCTGCGCGGTGCCATAAAGATGATTGGCCAGTCGAAGCTGAAGACTGAGGAGAAGGTGCAGGCGTTGCGCGAAGCGATGGAACTTGCGACGCGCCCTGATGAAAAGCGCCAGGTACTCTCTGAAATCGCAAAAGTCGGGCACTTGGAATCGCTGAAAATCGTTGAACCGTGTTTGAGCGAAGAAAGCCTGAAGCGCGAGGCCCTGCAGGCCTACGAGAGCATCGCCGAGTCGCTCACCGGCCGGGAACCGGCCGCGGCAAAAGAGGCGCTGGAGAAAGTTCTCTCCATGACAGCCGACGGGGGCTTGCGCGACAAGGCTCGCGCGGCGCTGGAAAAGATCAAGAAATAGGGTAACCGTTCAGACCGAGCCGCGACCGTGAGGGAGCGGACATTGCCGCTTGCTTACGCGCGCGGCTCGGAGACTGAACGGTTACGAAATGAGCAAGGGCAGCCTTAACGGAGACCAACACCATGAAGATGTCTGTTGAGCAGACCGCAGCAAAGACCAGCCGCCGTGGGTTCTTGAAAGCCTCGGCTGCCGCACTGGCGATTCCGTATTTCATCCCCGCTTCCGCGCTGGGGAAAGACGGACGGCCGGCGCCCAGCGAGCGAATTGTCATGGGCGGTATTGGCATCGGCAATCAAGGGGGCGGCGATCAGGGCGCCTTCCTGGGGCGCAATGACGTGCAGTACGTCGCGGTCGCCGATGTGAAGAAAGCGGTGCGTGATGGTTGCAAGAGCCGCATTGACAACCAATACCACGACAAAGGATGCGCGGTCTACAACGATTTCCGCGAATTGCTTGCGCGCCCGGACATAGACGCGGTTCATGTCGCCACACCGGATCATTGGCACGCCGTGATCGTGACCGCGGCATGTCGCGCCGGCAAAGACGTGTATTGCCAAAAGCCGGAATCGCTCACGATTGTAGAAGGCCGCGCGATGGTGGATACCGCGCGCCGCTTCAATCGTGTGGTCTCCGGCGGCAGCCAGCGCGTGATGGGCGATTACATGGGCATCGTCCGAAAGTGCTGGAGCGGCGAGATCGGCACGCCGAAGGAAGTGTTCGTGAACTGCGGCGGCCCTTCGGCTCCCTGTTATCTGCCGGGCCAACCGGTCCCGGAAGGCGTTGACTGGGAAATGTGGCTCGGGCCCGCACCGTACGCGCCTTATCACCCCTACCGCATCAGCGGCTCGTTCAATATCAACGGCACAAGCTGGCGCTCGTGGCGCGATTACTCCGGCGGCGGCATGACGGACTGGGGCGCGCACCATTTCGGCGGCATGATGTTCGCCGTCAACAAAATGGAAGAAGGCCCCGTCGAGATCATTCCGCCCGATGGCAAGGACTATAAGTATCTGACGTACCGCTTTGCCGATGGAATGCTGCTCCGCCACGGACTTAAAGTTGATGTGGCCGGCGACGGCAAGCCCATCGCCCCGCGCGAAATTCCGAAATACAAAGGCAGCGGCGGGATTTACGGCGACTTCATCGAGTGCGTCAAGACGCGCGAGAAGCCGTTCCGCGATATCGAGCGCGCGCATCGCACCGCTTCGATCTGCCACCTTGGAAACATTTGTTACCTGCTCAATCGCCCGCTCAAGTGGGATCCGGTGAAGGAGGAATTCCCCGGCGACGAGCAGGCCAACCGCCTCCGCGACCGCGCGCGCCGCGAGCCGTGGACGATCTAGGAAACTGCTGTGAAGCGACGTGTTTTAGAGGACATCCCGGCTGCGTGAGGGCACTCGTGAGGACAGGGCAGAGCGTTCAGGCTGCCGTCGCCGCGCAGCCCAAACCGGTGCCGGATACCCAAAACGCCGCGCTGCTGTGGCGGCAGGCCTTCGAGGCCGCGCCCAAAAACGACTGGATCCAAAAAGACAAAAAGAACCCGCACGATCCCGATACGGACTGGCGCGATCCTTCGACATGCGCACCGGACAGTTTCGTGCGCGAGTTCCTCAAGTCACACGCGCGCGCGCCGGAGCTTGCCGTTCTGCCGCGGCGCTCGGCACGAGGGCTGATCGCCTTAGGCGAGCAGGGCGGGTCCGTCACTCTATAGCTCTGAGGGAGGATAGATCATGTGGACGCTTCGCACAGCTCTTGCATCCCTGGCGCTGTCATTCCTCTGTCTGGCCGCACCTGGAGTTGAAGCCATGGAACGGGAGAAGCCTGTAACTGTTACGAAACTCACGCTGGTCGAGAATGGCCGGGCGAACTGCGCTATCATTCTCGCCAAGAACCCCACCCGCGCGGCCCAGTTCGCGGCCTACGAACTGCAATGGCATCTGAAGAAGATGACTGGTGTCGAGGTCAACATTGGCTCGGAAGATGGCAAAGTGCCAGGAAAATGGACCCGGATTCTCGTCGGCGAAAGCCACGACACGCAGGACCTGGGGTTGCACAGCGCCGATTTCAAGCCCCAGGAGTACCTGATCCGTTTTGCGCCCGAACAGTTGATCTTGATGGGCCGGGACAAGGACGACCACGGCAAGGTGGACTACACCAACGGCTCAGGAATCCCCGAAGTCTTCGACGAGCAGGGCACCTGCTATGCTGTGTATGATTTTCTGGAGCGCTTCTGCGCAGTGCGCTGGTATGCGCCGGGGGAAATCGGTTTGGTATGCCCTGAGCGGAAGACGCTGGAAGTCAGCGGCCTGGAGGTCCGGCGCACGCCGTTCTTCCCGTATCGCCACGGCAGCTACGCCCACATGTACGGCTTCATCAAGGAAATCTGGAACAACCCGGGCGGACATGACATTGCGCTCTTCTTTCGCCGCTTGAGGCTCGGCGGCCAGCCCTATTCGGCCAACCATTCTTTCTACGGCTATTACGGCCGTTTTGGAAAGAAGAACGAGCAGAACGCTGCGCACTTCGAGGGCGAGCACCCCGAATACTTCGCGCAGGGCTACGAAGCGCAGCCGCCGCAGCCGTGCTTCAGCAACGAAGGCTTCATCCGCCAGGTTGTGCAGGACGCGCGCGATTACTTCGACGGCAAGGGCTTGAAGCAGGGAGCGGTCGCGGCGGGCGATTTCTTCGCGCTGGTCCCGATGGACAACGGCTTCTGGTGCAAGTGCGCGAAATGTCAGGCCGAGATGAACCCGCCCGCGGCGGACGCCGGCTGGGCCAGCGACAACGCCAGCGATTACTTCTTCAACTTCGCCAACAAGGTTGCGCGCCAGGTGGCCAAAACGCAACCCGGAAAGTGGCTGGCAACGCTGGCCTATTCGTCTTACACGGGCCATCCGCGGCGCGTGGCGCTGGAGCCGAACATCTCCGTGCAGTTCTGCATGGCCGTGCGGAACTGGTGGGCGCCGGCCAACGAGAAAGCCGATCTCAGCCTTTTCCAGGAGTGGGTGGAAAAGGAGAAAGGCCGGCCGTTCTACCTTTGGCTGTACTACTGCTTCCCGGAAGAAATCGCAATGAACAACAAGTTCCACTGCTTCCCGGGCTTCTTCGCGCACACTATTGACCGGCAGTTCAAGCTGTTCGCCCGCGACGGCGTGAAGGGCATGTTCCTCAATAACCTCGGCGACTACCTCGACACCTACGTGACCTTCAAGTATTTCGACGACCCGTCCCAGGACATTGACAAGCTGATTGACGAGTTCCACACGCTCTACTACGGCGCGGCGGCGGAGCCGATGAAGAAGCTCTACCTGGGCATCGAAGAAACGTACATGAACCCCAAGAACTACCCGCCAGAGGTTGTTGAGGGCAAGCAAGGCGGCCATCAGACTGTGGAAATGGCCTGGAAATATCTGGGCACCGCTGAGCGCATGGCTGCCTGGGGGAAGCTCATGGCGGAAGCGCAGGCGCTCGCCCAGACCGGCCTGGAGAAGAAGCGTGTGGCGCTCTTCGAGAAGACATTCTGGGACTACATGGTTGAGGGCCGGAAACAATTCGTGGCCCGCACCACCGCTCCGATTCCCGCGCTGAAGGCCCCGCGCGTGCCGGATGCCGGCGGCGACGCCGGGAAGGCCGCCTGGGACAAGGCCGCGGCGCTGGGCGGAGAGAACTGGTACGAGCGCGGCGGAGACAAGCCCGCGGCACGCAAGTTCTCCGGCCGCGTCGCACACGACGGGCGCTTCCTGTACCTGGAGCTGGTGGACAACTGCGAGACCAAGAAGCTGGTCAACTCGGCAAAAGTCTTCCCCTGCGACGACTGGGAGATCTTCATTGCGCGGCAGCGCGCGATTCCTTACCGCCAATACGCGGTCAGCCCCAGCGGCCAGGTCGTGGCCTTGGCGCACGGCGAAGTCAACTTCCGCATGAACGTAGACATTGAAGACCACGGCGTGAAAGCCGTCTCGGACACCAGCGCGCCGGACAAGTGGGTGACGCGGCTGGCGATCCCGCTGCAAGCGGCCATTCCCGGCGGCGCGCGGCCCGGAGGCAAGGTCTACATAAATGTGGTGCGCGTGTCCTCGTCAGGCGTATCCAAGGTGGACGGGTTCGGCATTGATACCTGGGTGTCATTCTGTTCTGTGCATGATGTGGACAGGCTTGCGGAGATCACTTTGGATCTTTGATTCTTAATTTTCGATTGCAACTTTCCGTGCGGGTCAATCGAAAACCGCAAATGCCGCAGCACCAATCACTGCTTCAGCTTCAACGTGAGCCGCGCCTTGGCCTCGAAAGACAACGACCTTGGCCTCCGGCTGGGCACCGTTATAAATCCCTGGCCACAAGCAGGCCACAGACATCTCCCGAGTGCCCAGGGCTTGGCCTCGACTCGTCTCTCTATCGCGGACCCCATGATAGTGCGGTTGTCTGGAACGCGCAATCTTGCCGGGGAAGACCACAGACGGCGCCCCGCCAGCATCCCTGTCATGGCCGCCGCCGGGACTTCGCGTATGATGGGAGGCATGCCCCAACGGCCCCATGAAGGAAGCAAGCAGGCCCTCCGGACACGGCGGCCAAACATCGTGGTGATCCTGACGGACGACCAGGGCTGCTGGGCGCTGGGCTGCGCCGGCAACCCTGAGCTGCGAACGCCGAATCTGGACCGCCTCGCTGCGACAGGGACCCGCTTCGACAACTTCTTCTGTGCCTCGCCCGTTTGCTCGCCCGCCCGCGCGTCCCTGCTCACGGGCGGCATTCCCTCCCAGCACGGCATTCACGATTGGATTCGCGGCGGGAACATGGACGGCGGGGGCGACCATGCCATCGAGTACCTGCGCGGGCTCACGGCCTACACGGAGATTCTTGCCTCTACGGGCTACGTGTGCGGCCTCAGCGGGAAGTGGCATCTTGGCGATAGCCTGCGACCGCAGAAGGGCTTTACGCACTGGTTCGCGCATCAGACCGGCGGCAGCAACTATTATGGCGCGCCCATGATCCGGGAGGGCACGCCGTATGACGAGCCGCGCTACGTCACGGACGCGATCACGGACGATGCCTTGGAGTTCATCGCGCGGCAGCGGGGCGCCGGCCAGCCGTTCTACCTGAGCGTCCACTACACGGCTCCGCACAGCCCCTGGGACTACGGGCAGCATCCGGCCGAGATCGTGGCGCGGTACCGCGATTGCCCGTTCGCCTCTTGTCCGGATGTGCCGGCGCATCCGTGGCAAGTGGCCACCGCGCCGCGGGGCACGGGCGCGCGCCGCCGCGAGCTGCTGGCGGGCTACTTCGCTGCCATAACGGCCCTGGATCGCAACGTGGGGCGGATAATTGACGCGATTGAGGCGGGCGGGCTGAGAGAAGACACGCTCTTCCTTTTCACCAGCGACAATGGCATGAACATGGGCCACCATGGCCTCTTCGGCAAGGGGAACGCGACCTTCCCGCAGAACATGTACGACACCTCGGTCAAAGTCCCGGCAATTCTCACCCTGCCCGGCCGCGTGGCGCAGGGCGCGGTGGAGCCGGGATTGTTCAGCCACTACGACATCATGCCCACGCTCTTGGATTGGCTTGGCCTCGCCCACCCGGACGCCGCGCGCCTGCCGGGGATCAGTTTCGCGCCGCTGTTGCGGGGCGACGGCATGGCCGGCAGAGACCACGTGGTGGTGCTCGACGAGTACGGTCCGGTGCG